>Ga0307376_10000126_pt1 | contig 111591 bp, 107 predicted proteins | sample TR2MG_FD_202536 | JGI IMG/M metagenome (GOLD analysis project Ga0307376, IMG submission 202536) | Soil microbial communities from Risofladan, Vaasa, Finland - TR-2 | ecosystem: Environmental > Terrestrial > Soil > Coastal area > Acid sulfate soil | place: Finland: Risofladan, Vaasa...
GTCGTCATGCTGGTTTATCCTCACGAAATATTGCACAATCAAACCCCTCGGCATCAAGGGGATGAAGGTGCAGAATAATTCGTGACGCAGCAACTGGCGACTCCTCCGCGTAGCGGCTTCGTCCAACAGGCTGAGCAACCGGAGCCGATCTTCCGCGAGAACGTCTCGAATCTTTTCGACGGTCCTGCGTTGAGTTCGGAAGTCAAAAGAGTCTTTCTGAAAAATCGGTGCGAGACCCAACATACGCTTTTCTCCCAGCCGTTTTTCAAGCCAGTCGATAAGCCCTTCATTGAGGAAAGGGAATGCCGTTTGGGAGGTTCGGTGCAAGGCAATAGCTCTTAGCTCCGTCAGTCTGATGATATCCGCGACGTCTGTATCGAAAGTAACCAAGTTCGCCAGATAGAAGTCAGTCGCTGGCTCAACACTGGTGTTTGCCAGGTAATCCATGGCGCGCGGAATGAAAAGATCCCACGCGCCGTTTTTCATCACCGCCAACGGATCGGACTGGTCGTGCAGCGAATTTAGCTTCTTCGATAAAGCAGACTGGTCCCCACGACACAGAATGTCGGCACAAACGATTAGCTCCCGCAGCATCATGGTCGACAACTCATCGTGCATGAACTGAATGAGCTCGTCCATCTTATGCTGTGCGGACTTCTGCGACGTAGCCTCAATTATTTTGGTTCGAACCAGCATCGCCTCCACAAGCTCGACCTGCTCGGTTATACCTTCGCTTAGACCATCGTTGAGTTGCTCCTGAAACTCAGCGAGTAATGTATCGGCGAATGCCTCTGCCCGATCTCTATGCAAGGTGCGGTAGCTACCGCCCCATTCTTCATCCAATGGCGAAAGGTTGAGCGACAACGCGTGCAGCGCTGCCACTGCTTGACGGCAGAACTTAATTGTCTTCTCAGTCCAGTTCCGCTGCGCTTCCCAGAGATATAGATACGGATTGAAACGAACAAGTTCGTCAGCAGAAAACGTTTCGTTAAGTTTGCGACCGATCGCAAGCAACGCGCCGGATATGTTCTCACGATAAGCCAGCGACCTAATGTAGCTCGCTGCATTTGAGTCTACAAACGTTCCAGTACCCATTAGAAAACCCATCGTCGCATCCGTATTCACAGAATCAATGTCGAGTATCCACAATGACTTTCCGCGAAAAGCTGTGGCAACAATGCCTTTCTCCGAGAACTGGCAACGGCGGAGCTTGAACGGCCCCCAGTCGCCCTCGTCCGCGTAAATAATGCGCCAATCCTTCAGCAGATTTTGGTTGTCGCGAAAAGCGTTCAACGCGATTAGCGGGTTCGCGGACGTAGCAACCTCATGGAGCGCAACCTGAACGTCGTAATCAACCTCCACTCGAATCCTTTCAGTCGACATGCTTGCTCTCCCCCTCTGGCCAAGATGCTTTCATGAACAACGGGGATACTATAGAAGCGCTTACCGGGTGGGGCTTCGAGGCGAATTCTTGCATAAGCAGAAAGGTAAACAGATACTGTCGTCTACGGCCACTTTTGGTTGAATGCTAACTAGAAAGCGGCTCCGTTCAAGTTGAGTAATGATGGCTTGAGTCGGTAGGGTCACGACAAAGGCTCACGGCTTGAGCCTGGTAAATGTGAAAATAGCTCCGACGTCCAAATAGACGACACAGGAGGTCACCATGACATTTCGCATTGACGAAGCCTGGCGCCACACAGGCGGGTGGAAATTTCGGATAAAGGGGATCGAAGGCAAAAGCGTCTATGGCACTTTGCTGACCGATGACGACGGGCGCGGGCTCTACCTGATAGAGTTCGAACCCGAACTGCCACCGATCAATCGCCCCGAACTGATCCCGCCGAAGGAATTTCGGCCTTTCCGAGATAACGCATCGGCGCACATATGCGCATCCTAGTCCGCCGGCCCGTGCCATCAGCACGATTCACAAAGCGAAGGGCCTTGAGTGCGGGAGCGTGATCCTCATGCCATGCGATGCGAAGACGTTTCCGTACAAGGACGATGCCCGCTGCCTTTTGTATGTCGCGCTGAGCCGGGCAACACACCGTCTGCAACTCGTACTATCACGCACAAACCCGAGTCCGCTGTTCATCACTTAGCCACTGCAACTTTCCGCACGCCCGAGTTGAACATGCACCCGCGCCATAGTAGAAGTAAGGACAACTCCAGAGGAGCGCAGCAGATGATCGGCTTTCACCTCGTCAATCTTCTACCGCCTGGAAGACCGTTGCGGTTCAGTCTACAAACGCCATGCGGTACCTGGGACTTTCAGCAGGCAGCGAATTTTTCGCAGACTGAACCCGACATTCTGCAGAAGGGCGCGTGCGCCAATACATACAGCATGAGCATGACGCTCCCGCCAAACGCGATTTCGTCGCAGAAAGACGCCGTCTTTCAAGAAGCCCTGCCGATCTGTCTGGCCGCCTCGCTCGTGACAGGTGCGGCTGTAACTATAAGGCATCCTCTGGGCGGATCTGAGGTGAACTTCGTGCATGTTGGCCCGCACTTTCCGCGTGCTCGCGGGATTAAGAATCCTGCCGCCTGCGTCAATACATTCGACGAGTTCAAAGCCTTCGTGGAAGGGTTCATTCGGCAGTATCCGACGCTCAATCCGGTTGAAAAACTGCTTCTGCTCACTCATCTCTTCATTGACGCAACGGCATGCTGGTCGCTTGAGAACCTTTACCTGAGTGGTTCAACGCTTCTCCAGGTAGTTACTGACACTGAGAATGCAACGGGCAGGACATTCGCCGCAGCTCATGCGGCTCAGCGAAATTCTCGGGTTGGGTTCTTTGACTATCTTGCTGGTGCGGCCAATCGCGTGAACATCGCGCCTGTCAGCCACGATGTCGTCAAGGTAAGAAACTCACTCATCCACAACGGTACGCTGAAGAGTGCCAACCTTCCATCGCAGGCCGATGCCGCGATACCGATAGCTGAAGCGATGCATTGGCTTGACCAGTACATGTATGCGATTCTGGGACTCGGTACTGTCCCGGCGAACCGGTACCCGGTCGGGATACTGGCTTATGGCATTAACAGCTTTTCGTTCTGAGTTTAGCTTCCCGCAGAGTCTGACTGACCGCTTTCCACTGCCTCAGCTAATGGCTGTTTGACTCTCGTGTTAGGTTACTGGCTGCCATCGAATGTCGGCTATGCGAAAATGATCCTCAAGTAGCGCAATTGGCAGCGAAAAGATGGCCGTTCCTGTTCTCCAAGGCGGCACTTCTGGGATGGGCACTGAGTTGCCGCGCGGCGTATTATCTAATGCAATTGGCACTAGACGCCCGCAAGATGAAGCATTGTCCCGTTCAAACAAAAATTTTGGAGACCGAATATGGCTGACGTTGCAGAGGTGCTAACTCCATGGCTTTTGGAAAAACTGCAGAATGGTGACTGCATACTCTTCCTTGGCGCGGGAGCAGCCATAGGAAGTATAGGCGCCAAAGGAGAAAAGCCACTATCTGGCGCCAAGCTAAGGGACTTGCTCTGTGATAAGTTTTTGGGCGGAAAGCACAAGGACAAATCATTGCCGCGTGTGGCTGAATTCGCGAAGTATGAGAGCAGCCTACCCGATGTACAGGATTGCATTCGAACAGTATTCCACCCCCTTCAGCCTGCGAGCTTTCATAAGCTAATTCCCCTATTTCGTTGGTTTGCCATCGTTACAACGAACTACGACTTAATTGTGGAGCGCGCTTATGATGCTGTGGCCAAACGGCAACAACAACTGCGGCCAATAATTCGAGACGGCGATAACTTTTCGACCGTGTTGAAGGATCAAAACGCGCTGCCCTATCTCAAGCTTCATGGCTGTATCAATACTATCAATGATGAAGGATTGCCACTTATTCTGGGCAGCGAAGAATATGCCAAGCACCAGCGAAATCGTAAGCGTTTGTTCAGCCATTTTGCGGATTGGGCCCGTGAGAGACCAGTGATATTTGCCGGATACGATATTTCTGACCCCAACATTCTGCAAATCCTATTTGACCTCGCCGATATGGGGATACAGCGCCCCACTTATGCCGTCATTGATCCGGCTCTCGACGACATTGCATGTCGGTATTGGGGGTCTCATAAATTTGTACCAGCGGCGATCACCTTCGAAGATTTTTTGCTTCGAATCAACGATACGATACCCGAGAACAATAGAACTCTTGCCGCTCTTCGGGATGACAGCGCTCTGAGCATTAGCAACTGGTTCCAGACCAATTTGGCCCCTTCAAGCAACCTGAGAAGATATTTGAATGAAGAATTGGAACATGTGCATCCGGGAATGCTTTCGAAGGGCATCAACCCAAAAGCATTCTATTCCGGAGCAAATGTAGACTGGTCAGCATTTCAGCAGGACTTGGATTTTAAGCGCCCTATTTCAGACGATCTGATCTTGGAATGCGTTCTTGCCGACAACAAGAGCAAGGCGCCAACCGTTGTTCTCGTCAAAGGTCATGCGGGATCAGGAATAACAGTCGCTTTGCGAAGATTTGCGTGGGATGCAGCAAAGGACTTTGGAGCTCGCGTTTTGTTCCTTAAGGAAGGTGGCGTGCTACGGACTGCGCTAGTTTCCGAAATTGGTGAGTTAGCACAAGAGCGGATAGTCATCGTTGTTGATGACGCATTGAAACACTTGGCTGACATTTCAAAATTGTATAGAGACGCGGTGATCAGGCGCCTAGAACTGCAAATTGTGATTTCGGCTCGAACGAATGAATGGAATTTGGTGTCGCCAGACGTCGATATTCCACCAATTTCAGAAGAATACGAGCTCAAAGACCTGTCGGAACGAGAGATAAACTCGCTTCTCGAGAAGTTAAATCAACATGGCGCACTTGGCGAGCTATCTCGGATGTCGCGCCCCGAGCGATTTGCACACTTCAAGCTTCATTCCGAACGACAGCTAATGGTTGCGTTGCATGAGGCTACAAGCGGGAAGCCCTTTGAAGAGATTGCTCTTCACGAATATGCCCACGTGATGCCGCCAGAAGCGCGAATTCTTTATTTAGACATCTGTACACTTCATCGGCTGGGAGTCTCTGTTCGGGCAGGCTTGGTTTCGCGAGTATCGGGCGTAACGTTCGAAACTTTCTTGAACAATTTCTTCCAACCACTTGAACATGTGGTTAGAGCTTACTTTGATTCGGCGTCACGGGATTATGTGTACCGGTCACGTCATCCGCTTATAGCGGAATTCGTTTTTAGACAAGCCTTGCCGGACCCGGTGGAGCGGGCAGCACAGATCACCAGAATAATTCGACATATGGATACGGATTATGAGTCTGATTCGATTGCCTTCAGCCAACTCATCAGGGGACGAGTTCTGTCGGAACTCTTTGCAGACAAGGCGCTCGTCAGACAAATATTTGACGCTGCGCTTGAGAGTGGCGCTCCTGCAGACTACATAAATCATCAAAATGCGGTATTTGAATTGCATCACCCTCACGGCTCGATGCGCGCTGCCATGCAAGCAATATTGGAAGCTGAGCGGCTTTCAACTAGGCGCGACCGCTCAATAGAGCATACCAAGGCAATGATCCTTCGACGACTGGCACTCGAAAGCGACCATCCATTGGAGCGGGACAAGTATCGAAATGAAGCCAAATTGATACTTCGCAAGCAGCAGGAAACTGCTCGCCTGTCACATCCTTATGACACATATGGTCGGCTGCTGCTTGATGAGCTCCGGGATCGACTGTTACCATCGGCTGAGGTCAATGCCTCCGGCAATGACGAGTTGACCAGCAGAAGCCTTGCGGACGTCATTCGACAAATCGAAGAATGCCTTTCGACAGGACTTCAAAGATTTCCTGGAGACGAGCATTTGCTAGCCCTAGAAGCAGACCTTGCGCGTTTTCTCGAAGATGAACCGAGGACTGTGAAGTCGCTGGAAGCAGCTGTACGCTCAAGTCCTGGTCGGCCTTTTATTGCGGTGAGACTCGCAGCTACCTACCGCAGGATGCAACGGGCGGACGACGCGTTGGCAGTCCTACGGGCTTGCTTACAGTTGAATCCGTCCAGCAAAGAGTGTCATTTGGAGCTTGCTCATATCCTCATGGATCAGGGCGAGTTTGCCAATCGAATAGAGATTCAGCACCACCTGAAGCGTAGCTACACTGACGGTGATACAAACTTTGACGCGCAATTTTGGTATGCGCGACACCAACTTATTCATGGCGACCTTGAGCAAGGGCTGACGCAATTCAAGAAACTTGGCGACCTAAGAACTGCACCGTCTTACAAAAACAGGCTCAGAGGCATGATCTTGTCGCAAGATGGTAGCAGCGCAATTTTTTCGGGCTACGTTAAATCGGTCGGACATGCCTACTGCTTTGTATCGTGCGCAGAGTTGCGCTTCGACGTGTACATGAGGGAAAGTGTCTTCAGTGAAACCGACTGGGAACACCTACAGGTAGGGGCCAAAGTCAGCTTCGAGGTTGCGTTCTCGCTGAGGGGTCCGACAGGTGTTCATGCCGCGCTCATAGAATAGATTTTTTACCACTTTCATTGGATGTGCTCAGTTGCTCATTGATCGCACCAGTTCGGCTACGGTCAAGAAGCCGTCATCGGAACTCGCGAAATCGTCAAAGTTAGCGCCTAATTTTGATTATTTGTGCGCTTAACTTTGACGATGGGCAGTGAGATCCTACAAAACTCAGACATCGATGTTCCTCGCATACAGCGCATTGCCCTCAATGAAAGCGCGGCGCGGCTCGACGTTGTCTCCCATCAGGGTGGTGAAGATTTCGTCGGCGGCGATGATGTCGTCGATCTGCACCCGGAGCAACCGGCGCACGGCGGGGTCCATCGTGGTCTCCCAGAGCTGCTGCGGGTTCATTTCGCCCAGGCCCTTGTAGCGCTGCTTGCTGATGCCGCGCTCGACCTCGTTCAACAGCCAGCGCATGGCCTCGGCGAAGCTCGCCACCGGCTGCGACTTGTCGCCGCGGCGGATGCTGGCGCCGGGGCCGACCAGGCCGGCGATGATCGCCGAGGTGCGGCGGATCTGCTGGTAGTCGCCGGAGAGCAGGAACTCCCGGTCGATGTGGCCGACGCGCAGATTGCCGTGGCGCATCTTCTCCACGTCCAGCTGCCAGTGCTCGGTCTTGTCGTCGTAGCGGGGCAGGATGCGGATGGTGGCCGACACCTGGCGGGTGAGCGCCGCGGCCGACTGCCGCGCCTGGGCCTCGTCGCCGAGCTCGATGTCGATGTCGTTGGCGAGCAGCGCGTGGAGCAGCTCGGGGTCGATGAAGTCGGCCAGGCGGCGGATCACCGCTTCCGAGAGCAGGTAGGCGCGCACCAGCTCGCCCAGGGCGTCGCCTTCGAGCGCGGCGGCTTCCTGCCTGGGCGTGAGCGCCGCGCCCTCGAGGGCGAGGGTCAGCAGGTACTGGGACAGCGCGTGGTCGTCCTTGATGTACAGCTCGGTCTTGCCGTGCTTGATCTTGTATAGCGGCGGCTGCGCGATATAGACGTGGCCGCCCTCGACCAGCTCGGGCATCTGGCGGTAGAGGAAGGTCAGGAGCAGCGTCCGGATGTGGGCGCCGTCGACGTCGGCGTCGGTCATGATGATGATGCGGTGGTACCTCAGCTTCTCCGGCTTGTACTCCTCCTTGCCGATGCCGGTGCCCAGCGCGGTGATCAGCGTGACGATCTCCTGCGAGGAGATCAGCTTCTCGAAGCGCGCCTTCTCGACGTTGAGGATCTTGCCCTTCAGGGGCAGGATCGCCTGGAACTTGCGGTCGCGGCCCTGCTTGGCCGAGCCGCCGGCGGAATCGCCCTCGACCAGGTAGAGCTCGCACAGGGCGGGGTCCTTCTCCTGGCAGTCGGCCAGCTTGCCGGGCAGGCCCATGCCGTCCAGCACGCCCTTCCTGCGGGTCATCTCCCGGGCTTTCCGGGCCGCCTCGCGGGCGCGGGCGGCATCGACGATCTTGCCGGTGATGATCTTGGCGTCGACCGGCTTTTCCAGCAGGAACTCGGCCAGCTTCTGCGCCACGACCTCCTCGACCACCGGCCGCACCTCGCTGGAGACCAGCTTCTCCTTGGTCTGCGAGGAGAATTTCGGCTCCGGCACCTTGACCGACAGGACGCAGGCCAGGCCCTCGCGCATGTCGTCGCCGGTGGTCTCGACCTTGGCCTTCTTGGCCAGCTCGTGTTCCTCGATGTACTTGTTGATGACCCGCGTCATCGCCGCGCGCAGGCCGGTCAGGTGGGTGCCGCCGTCCTTCTGCGGGATGTTGTTGGTGAAGCACAGCACCTGCTCGGCGTAGGAGTCGTTCCACTGCATCGCCACCTCGACGGTGATGCCGTCCTTGGCGCCGACCGCGTGGAAAACGTTGCCGTGCAGGACCGACTTGGCCCGGTTGATGTACTCGACGAAGCCCCTGACGCCGCCGGTGAAGGCGAAGTCCTCCTCCTTGGCGTTCCTCTGGTCGATGAGCTTGATCTTGACGCCGTTGTTGAGGAAGGACAGCTCGCGCAGCCGCTTGGCCAGGATATCGAAGTGGTACTCGATGTTGCCGAAGGTCTCCAGGCTGGGCAGGAAGTGCACCTCGGTGCCGCGCTTCTCGGTGCTGCCGACGACCTTCAGCGGCTCGACGGCGACGCCGTTCCTGAATTCCATCGCGTACTTCTTGCCGTCGCGGCGGATGGTCAGGCGCAGCCAGTCGGACAGCGCATTGACCACCGAGACGCCGACGCCGTGCAGGCCGCCCGAGACCTTGTAGGAATTGGAGTCGAACTTGCCGCCGGCGTGCAGCTCGGTCATGACGATCTCGGCGGCCGAGCGCTTGGCCTCGTCGTCCTCCTTGATGTCGACGGGAATGCCGCGGCCGTTGTCGGTGACCGAGATCGAGTTGTCCGGATGGATGGTGATGACGATGTCGTCGCACCAGCCGGCCAGGGTCTCGTCGATGGCGTTGTCGACCACCTCGAACACCATGTGGTGCAGGCCGGAGCCGTCCGAGGTGTCGCCGATGTACATGCCCGGACGCTTCCTGACCGCCTCCAGTCCCTTGAGGATCTGGATGCTGCTGGAATCGTAGGCCTTGCTCGGCTGGCTGGGGTTCTGGTCGGCTTGCGTCATGTACTGCTCCAAAGATTTAATCCGTGTCAAATGCGCATCGGCATCACGACGTACTTGAAACTCTCGTTGCCCGGCAGGGAGAACAGGGCGCTGCTGTTGGCGTCGCCCAGGCGGCACTCGATCTCCTCGCCGGCGACGTTGTTCAAAACGTCGAGCATGTAATTGACGTTGAAGCCGATGTCGATCGAGTCGCCCTGGTAGTCGATCTCGATCTCTTCCTGGGCCTCTTCGCGCTCGGTGTTGTTGCTGATGATCTTCAGGCTGCCGGGCGTGAACACCAGGCGCACGCCCGGCGTCTTCTCGTTGGTGAGAATCTTGACGCGCAGCAGCGACTGCAGCAGGCCGCTGCGCGACAGCTTGACCAGGTTGTTGTGCCCCTGGGGAATGACGCGCTCGTAGTCCGGGAACTTGCCGTCGATCAGCTTGGAGATGAATTCGATGGTGCCGAAGCGGAACAGCGCCTGGGTCGGGGCCAGCGCGACCTCCAGCGCCTCGTCGTTGTCGGCGAGCTGCCGCGACAGCTCGAGCACGGTCTTCCTCGGCAGGATCACCTCGATGGGCTGCTGCTGCTCGCTCAGGGTCTCGCTGGCGTACGCTAAGCGGTGGCCGTCGGTGGCGACCATGCGCATCTCGTTGCCCTTGACCACCAGCAGCAGGCCGTTGAGGTAATAACGGATGTCCTGCTGGGCCATCGCGTACTGCACCAGGGCGAGCAGGCGCTTGAACTGCTTCTGGGTGACCTTGAGGCGGGTCTGGCCGGCTTCGGCCTGGGCCATGCGCGGAAAGTCTTCGGCCGGCAGCGTCTGCAGGTTGAAACGGCTCCTGCCGGCCTTGACCTGGAGGCGCTTGTCCTCGAAGTTGAGATTGACCTCGCTGTCCTCGGGCAGGGAACGCAGGATGTCCTGCAGCTTGCGCGCGCCGACGGTCAGCGCGGCGGTATCGCTGCCGCCGGTCTCGGCGCCGGTCTTGATCTGGATTTCGATGTCGGTGGCGAGCAGCGTCAGCTTGCCGTCCACCTTCTCGATCAGGACGTTCGAGAGGATGGGCAGGGTGTGGCGTTTCTCGACGATGCCACAGACCGATTGCAGCGGTTCGAGGATTTGGTTACGGGGGCCTTTAAATAAGAGCATATTTAAACCTCCAATGAATAATAAGCAAAGGCTCGAACTGTGGAGAAGCGGAATATTTCAATGGTTTTCAAGTTCTTGTCTTCTGTATAAGGCTATGGACAAACGGTCGGTAAGCCTGGGTGCGAATGTGTGCGCTTTTGTCCCGTCGGGAAATTCCCGTGCTTATCCACAATCCGCCCCAGGCTCATACATGAGTTGTTCATCGGCTCATCCCTTGAGCGTCTGCATCAGGACATGCACGTCGTTGTTGAGCTGGGCGTCCTTGCTGCGCAGGTCGGCGATGGTGCGGCAGGCGTGCAGCACCGTGGTGTGGTCGCGGCCGCCGAAGGCCTCGCCGATCTCGGGCAGGCTGTGGTGGGTCAGGTCGCGGGAGAGCGACATCGCCACCTGGCGCGGCCGGGCGATGGCGCGGGTGCGCTTCTGCGAATACATCTCGGCGACCTTGATCTTGAAATAATCGGCGACGGTCTTCTGGATCAGCTCCAGCGTCAGCTGGCGGTTGGTGGCGCCGAAGATGTCTTTCAGCGCCTCCTTGGCCATGTCCATGCCGATCTCGCGGCCGTGGAAGCGGGCGAAGGCGATCACCTTGTTGAGCGCGCCCTCGAGTTCCCGGACGTTGGAACGCAGGTTCTTGGCGATCAGGAAGGCGACGTCGTCGCCCAGTTCGACCTTCGAGGCTTCCGCCTTCTTCTTCAGGATGGCGACGCGCATTTCCTGCTCGGGCGGCTCGATCTGCACCGTCAGGCCCCAGTCGAAGCGGGAAATCAGGCGCTCTTCCAGGCCGCTGATGTCCTTCGGGTAAGTGTCGCAGGTGATGACGATCTGCTTCTTGGCCTCGACCAGGGCGTTGAAGGCGTAGAAGAACTCTTCCTGGGTGCGCGCCTTGTTGATGAAGAACTGGATGTCGTCGACCAAGAGCAGGTCGAGCGAACGGTAGTAGCGCTTGAAGACGTCGAAGGACTTCTGCTGGTAGGCGCGCACCACGTCGGAGACGTAGTCCTCGGCATGGACGTAGCGGATCACCAGATTGGGATTGTGGCGCCAGACTTCGTTGCCCAGGGCGTGGATCAGGTGGGTCTTGCCCAGGCCGACGCCGCCGTAGACGAACAGCGGGTTGTAGGAGGTGCCAGGATTCAAGGCCACTTGCTGCGCCGCGGCGCGGGCGAGATCGTTGGCGCGGCCGGTGACCAGGGTGTCGAAGGTGAAGTCGGGATTGAGCCTGGCCTTCTCGTAGGCATTGTCCACGGCCGCCGGCGCCGCGCGCGCACCGCCGTTTGCCGGCGCGGACTCGGCCGGACGCTGGGCTGCCGCGGGCGGGGCGTCGCCCAGGCCGAGGCTGATGCTGACCGGCTCCGGGAAAAACTGCCGGCTCAGGGTCTCTATCTGTTCCAGGTAGCGTTCCCTGACCCACTGCAGCACGAAGCGGTTGGGCGCGATCAGGCGCAGGCTGGTCGGGCACGCGCCTGATCCTTCCGCGTCGTCTTCCAGACGCAGGGTCTTGATCCATGTGTTGTACTGCTGGGCCGGCAGCTCTTTTTCGAAGCGGCTCAGACAGGCAGACCAGAATTCGCTCATCGTATCGCGGAGACCTGCGGTATTGGCAGGTATTTTATTGATATTATTATATTATTCAGATCGCGGTGGCGGCATCTTCAACCTCCCGGCGATCATCGGCAGGGGCCATTCTAGCGGGTTTGCGGAGAGTTATCCACAGGCAGGTCAAAAAATACAGCTTGACAAAGAAGGGTTTAAAAGATGTAATCGCCCGTTTCTCTTTCCGGGGAATATCTCCATGAAACGCACTTATCAGCCTTCGGTCGTTCGCCGCAAGCGCACCCACGGCTTCCTCGTGCGCATGCGCACCCGCGGCGGTCGCGCCGTGATCCGCGCTCGTCGCGCCAAGGGCCGTACCCGTCTGGCCGTCTGACGCCGAAATCTGCGGTGGAGGACGCATCGAGCTCGTCGATTTCGGCTTCGGCGACGGCTGCAGGTTGCGCCGGGCGGAAGAATTCTCGTCGGTCTTCGCTTCCCGCCGCGCCTTGCGCGGCGACTACTTCGATCTCCATTACCTGCCCCGGAGCGAAGCGGGCGCCCGTCTCGGCTTGATCGTTGCCAAGAGATTGGCGCGTCGGGCGGTGCAGCGTAACCTGCTGAAACGGATCGCCCGCGAAGCCTTTCGCCACGCCATGCCGGGTCTGCCGGCTTACGATCTGGTGCTGCGTCTCACCAAGCCTCCCGGCGACCTGCTAGACTCCGGGGCGCGCCGCAGCTGGCGCGCCGATATCGAGAAGTTGCTGGCGAGGCTGCCGCGATGAGAAGACTGCTGGTTGCCCCGCTAATCGCCCTGATTCGGATCTACCGATACGCCATCAGTCCGCTTCTTGGCAACCGTTGCCGTTTTTATCCGAGCTGCTCGGAATACGCCGTCGAGGCGTTGCAGCGGCATGGTCCGGTGACCGGGCTTTGGCTGGCGATCCGGCGCGTGGCGCGTTGCCACCCGTGGCATCCGGGCGGCTTCGATCCGGTGCCTTAAACTTTTTACTGCTGATTCAGACCAACTGAATCGAGAGACCGTCGATGGACAATCAACGTCTGATCCTGCTTCTGGTGTTTTCTTTTTCGGTGGTGATGCTTTGGGATGCCTGGCAGAAACAGGAGCAACCCACGCCGGCACCCACCGCCGCCGTTGCCACGCAGGGGGCCGTCAGCCCCGGCGCCATTCCGACCCCGACTCCGACTCCGACTCCGATCGCCGCACCCACCGGCTTGCCCGCTACCGTATCGCCGCAGCTCGCGGCGCCGGCGGTTGCCAAGGCGGTGGTCAAGACCGACCTTTTCAACGCTGAAATTTCCGCCGAGGGTGGCAGCCTGGTCCGTCTCGAACTCACGCAGCACCGTGCCACCGGCGACCCGAGCAAGAATTTCGTGCTCTTTCACAACGACGGGAAGGAATTCTACGAGGCGCAAAGCGGCCTGATCGGCAAAGATCTGCCCAACCACAAGACCACCTACCAACTCGCCGCCAACGACTATCAGCTCAAGGATGGCCGGGATTCCCTGGAGGTGCGCCTCGTCGCTCCGCCGGTCGATGGCATCCAGGTGGCGAAGACTTACACCTTCCACCGCGGCAGCTACCTGATCGACGTCGGCTACGAGATCGTCAATGGCGGCACGGTACCGATCAGTCCGTCCGCCTATTTCCAGTCGGTGCGCGACGGTAGCGCGCCGGAAGGCGATCCGAAGATGACCAAAGCGAGCTTCAACGGGGGGGCCGTCTACACCGAGCACGACAAATATCAGAAGTTCACTTACGAGGACATCGCCAAGGGGTCGGACAAGCACGCGCAGAAGGCCGACAACGGCTGGATCGCCGTGGTCCAGCATTATTTCGTCTCGGCCTGGCTGCCCCAGGGCACGGTCGAGCGCGAGTTCTTCGCGCGCAAGCTGGCCGACAACCTCTATGGCCTCGGCGTGATCGTGCCGGTGGCGACGATCGCTCCCGGCGCTACCGGCAAGGTGATGGTGCCGCTCTACGCCGGCCCGCAGGAACAGGAAAAACTGGCCAAGATCGCGCCGGGACTGAACCTGGTCGTCGACTACGGCTGGCTGACCATTATCGCCGCGCCGCTGTTCTGGGTGTTGGAGCAAATCCACCGCTGGGTCGGCAACTGGGGCTGGGCCATCATCGGACTCACCGTTCTGCTCAAACTGATCTTCTTTCCGCTTTCCGCCGCCAGCTACAAGTCGATGGCGAAAATGAAGCTGGTGACGCCCAAGATGGCGAAGCTGAAGGAGCAATACGGCGACGACCGCGCCCGCCTCAACCAGGAAATGATGGAGCTGTACAAACGCGAGAAGATCAACCCGCTCGGCGGCTGCCTGCCGATCGTGGTGCAGATTCCCGTCTTCATCTCGCTCTACTGGGTGCTGCTCAGCACCGTCGAGATGCGCTACGCGCCCTGGCTGGGCTGGATCCATGACCTGTCGGCGAGGGATCCCTATTTCATCCTGCCGCTGATCATGGGCGCGACCATGCTGGTGCAGCAGAGACTCAACCCGGCGCCGCCCGACCCGATCCAGGCAAAGGTGATGATGTTCATGCCGATCGTGTTCACCGCCATGTTCATGTTCTCCCCGGCCGGGCTGGTGCTCTACTGGACGGTCAACAACATGCTGTCGATCGCCCAGCAGTGGCAGATCACGCGCCTGATCAAGGCCGGCGCCAAGAAGTGAGCGGTGGACGCTGAGCGTCCCGCCGACACCATCGCGGCGGTCGCCACCGCGCCCGGGCGGGGCGGCATCGGGGTGGTGCGGGTCTCGGGGCGCGAGCTGCTGGGGTTTGCCGAGGCACTGAGCGGCAAGCGGCCGCAGCCGCGACGGGCCACCCTCGCCGCCTTCATGGACGCCGCCGGGGAGATCGTCGACCAGGGCATCCTGCTCTATTTTCCAGCGCCGCACTCCTTCACCGGCGAGGACGTGCTGGAACTCCAGGGCCACGGCGGTCCGGTCGTGCTGCAGCTGCTGCTTTCCCGCTGCCTGGAACTCGGCGCGCGCCTGGCCGAGCCCGGCGAGTTTACCCGCCGCGCCTACCTGAACGACAAGCTCGATCTGGTCCAGGCCGAGGCCGTGGCCGACCTGATCGAGGCCGCCACGGCGCAAGCGGCGCGTTCGGCGCTGCGCTCGATCACCGGCGAGTTCTCGCGGGCGGTCTATGCCCTGGTCGATCGTCTGATCGAGCTGCGCATGCTGGTCGAGGCGACGCTGGATTTTCCCGAGGAGGAGATCGACGTGGTCCGCGACACCGACGCCGCCCAGCGTCTGGCGATGTTGCGAACCGATGTCGCGGCGATCCGGGCGCGCGCCCGGCAGGGCAGCTTGCTGCGCGATGGTCTGCACGTGGTGCTGGCCGGGCCGCCCAACGTCGGTAAGTCCTCGCTGCTGAACCGTTTGGCCGGGGAGGACCGGGCCATCGTCACGGCCATCGCCGGCACCACCCGCGATGCGTTGAGGGAGACCATCCAGATCGAGGGCATTCCGCTGCACGTCGTCGATACCGCTGGCCTGCGCGAGACCGAGGACGAACTGGAGCGGCTCGGGATCGAACGCAGCTGGCGCGAGATCGGGCGCGCCGACGTCGTCTTGCAGCTGGTCGATGCCGGGGCCGGCGTCGCCGATCCGGACCTCATCATCGCCGAGCGCTTGCCGGCCGGCGTCCCCCGCATCCTGATCTACAACAAGTGCGATCTCGCCGGACTGCCCGCCGAACGACGCAGCGACGACGGCCGCGTCAGCCTGGTGCTCTCGGCCAAGACCGGCGACGGCATCGGCCTGCTCCACGACGAGCTGCTGCGCGTGGCCGGCTGGGTTGGCCACGGCGAGGACGCGATCCTCGCCAGGAGGCGTCACCTCGAAGCGCTGGCCGGAGCCGAAGACCATCTTGGTCGGGCGACGGCGGAGCTCTCCCGCCTGGAGTTCTGCGCCGAGGAGTTGCGCCTGGCGCAGGAAGCCCTGGCCGAGATCACCGGAAAATTTACCGCCGACGAGCTGCTCGGCGAGATCTTTTCGCGCTTTTGCATCGGCAAATGAGCCGGATCGGCGCCGTTCTGGGGCAAAATTGGTTCCCGCCCCGGAAGCTTGTGGATCCCATCCGATGAAGCGCGTGGCTCTGGCTGTCGCCCTGTTCGTGCTCTGCTGCGCTGCGAGTCGCGCCGGGGTCGAGGCGGGCAGCGCTGCCTTCGCCCGCGGCGACTATGCCGCAGCGTTCGAGGAGTTCCAGGCGCTCGCCGAGCGCGGCGACGTCGTCGGCGAATACTGGCTGGGCTGGCTCTACGCCACTGGCCGGGGCGTGGCGCAGGACGACGGGCAGGCGGCGCGGTGGTACCGCAAGGCGGCGGAGCAGGGCTACGCGGGCGCGCAGTACGACCTGGGCGTGCTCTATGCCAACGGCCTGAGCGTGGCCCAGGATTACCATGAGGCGCTGTCCTGGTACCGTAAGGCGGCGGCGCAGGGCTACGCGCCGGCGCAGTTCAATCTCGGCTACCTGTATTCCGCCAAGGGCATGGGCGTGCCGCAGGACGACGCACAGTCGGTGCGGTGGTACCGGCGGGCGGCGGAGCAGGGTTTCGGGCCGGCGCAGAACGAGCTGGGCTGGATGTATTTCAGCGGCCAGGGCGTGGCCAAGGACTTCGGACGGGCGATGCAGTGGTACGGCAAGGCGGCGGCACGCGGCTACGCTCCGGCGCAGTACAACCTGGGCCTGATGTACCTCCTCGGCCGGGGTGTCGCCGCGGATCCGGTGGCGGCTTACCGCTGGTTCCTGCTGGCGGCGGCGGGCGGCAGCCGCGGCGCCCGGGAGCGCCTGGCGCAGCTCGGATCGGTGCTGAGCGCCGCGCAGATCGCGCGGGCGAGGGCCATGGCGGGCGCGCCGGCGGACGGACCAGGGGTCGGAAAATAGCCTCGGTTCGCGCATAGCCGATGGCCGGCATCGATTGGCTGCTGCTCGCCGGCATGGCTTTCGTCGCCGGCTTGGTCGACGCCGTGGTGGGGGGCGGCGGCCTGATCCAGATTCCGGCGCTGTTCACGGTCCTGCCGCGGGCGCTGCCGGCGGTCCTGTTCGGCACCAACAAGCTCGCTTCGATTTTCGGCACGGCCAGCGCCGCGGTCCGCTACGCGCGGCGCATCCGGGTGCCCTGGCGCGCGGCCTTGCCGGCGGCGGTTTCGGCCTTCGTTTTTTCCTACCTGGGCGCGATGGCGGTATCGCACTTGCCCCGGGCGCTGCTGCGCCCCCTGGTGCTGGTGCTGCTGATCGTCGTGGCGCTCTACACCTTCGCCCGCAAGGACTTCGGCAGCGTCGATCACGGCCGCCACCACGGTGCTTCCGACATGCTTCTGGCCGTCCTGATCGGCGCCGTGCTCGGCTTTTACGACGGGTTCTTCGGGCCGGGAACCGGCAGCTTCCTGATTTTCGTGTTCATCCGCGTCTTCGGACTCGATTTCCTGCGCGCCTCGAGCGCGGCGAAAATCGTCAATGTCGCCACCAACGCCGCCGCCCTGCTGTACTTCGGTGCCCACGGACAGGTGCTCTGGGCGGTGGCGGCGCTGATGGCGACGTTCAATATCGCGGGCGCCGTCTTCGGCACCCACCTCGCCCTGCGTCACGGCAGCGGCTTCGTGCGCAGGATGTTCCTGGCGGTGGCCACGATGCTGATCGTGAAATTCGGCTACGATACTTTTACCTGAACGGCGCGAAGTGCATTATGATTCAAAAAGGTGAATTTGATAGATTATCTTGTATCATTAACAATTTAGGGATGATCTGTTGAGGCCTAATTAATAACGTCGATCATCAAGACCCATAGGAGGAGACATGAAGATAAGATTGCTGTTCGCCGCGCTCGCATCGGTTACCGCGGCATCCATGGCCCACGCCGACATCAAGGTCGGCGTGCTCGTGTCGGCGACCGGTCCGGCCGCCTCTCTCGGCATCCCGGAGAAGAACACCATCGCGTTGCTGCCGACCACCGTCGCCGGCCAGAAAATCCACTACATCGTCCTCGACGACGGCTCCGATACCACCAAGGCCGTGACCGACACCAAGAAGCTGATCAGCGAGGACAAGGTCGATGCCATCCTCGGCTCGAGCATCACGCCCAATTCGCTGGCCATGGTCGATGTCGTCGGCGAGGCCAAGACGCCGATGGTTTCGATGGCGGCCTCGGCGCAAATCATCGAGCCGATGGACGCCAATCGTCACTGGGTGTTCAAGGTGCCGCAGAACGACTCGCAGATGGCCGACGCCATCACCGAGCACATGAACAAGGCCGGGATCAAGACGGCCGCCTTCATCGGCTTCTCGGATGCCTACGGCGAAGGCTGGTGGAAAGAGTTCAGCAAGAGCGCCGCGGCGCACCACATCAAGATCGTCGACAACGAGCGCTACAACCGCACCGACACCTCGGTGACCGGGCAGGTGCTGAAGATCGTCTCGGCCAATCCGGAGGCCGTGCTGATCGCCGGTTCCGGCACACCGGCGGCATTGCCGGAGGTGGCGCTCAAGGAGCGGGGTTACAAGGGCACGATCTACCAGACCCACGGTGTCGCCAACAACGATTTCCTGCGCGTCGGCGGCAAGGACGTCGAGGGCACCTGGCTGCCGGCCGGTCCGGTCCTGGTGGCCGAGCAGCTGCCCGACTCGAACCCGATCAAGAAGGTGGCGCTCGATTACGTCAAGAGGTACGAGGCGGTCTATGGTGCCGGCAGCGTATCGACCTTCGGCGCCCACGCCTGGGATGCCGGCCGCTTGCTGGATAACGCCATCCCCGCGGCGCTGAAGAAGGCGAAGCCGGGAACCGCGCAATTCCGCGCCGCGCTGCGCGATGCCCTGGAAAATACCAAGAACTTCGTCGGCGCCCACGGCATCTTCAACATGACGCCCACCAACCACAACGGCTTCGACCAGCGCGCCAGAGTCATGGTGAAAATCGTGAACGGCAAATGGAAGCTCGAGCAGTGAGAAGGGCGGCGGGGCGCGCGTCGTCCCGTTGACGTTCTACCGGGGGCGCCCAGGAAAGTTGCGGCGCCCCCAATCATTTCGAGAGTCGCCGCATGAATATGCAAATCGCACTCCTGCTCGGGCAGGATGGCCTGACCAATGGCGCCATTTACGCGCTGCTGGCGCTGGCGCTGGTCCTGGTATTCACCGTCACCCGGGTGATTTTCATTCCGCAGGGCGAGTTTGTCGCTTTCGGCGCGCTGACCCTGGCCGGCTTTCAGGCCGGCAAGACGCCGGGCACGCTGTGGTTGCTGCTCGGCACCGGGGCGGCGGTGGCCCTGATCGACGTCGTGGCCGCGTTGCGCTCCGGCGCCATCCGGCGTATCCCGCGGATCCTGCTTTGGAACCTGGCCTATCCGGCGGCGGCGGCGGCCGTCGTCTTTCTCGCTAAGCCCGTCGCCTGGCCGCTGCCGGCCCAGGTGCTGCTGGCCCTGGCCCTGGTGGTTCCGCTCGGACCGATGATCTATCGCCTGGCCTTCCAACCGGTCGCAGAGGCGTCGGTGCTGGTGCTGTTGATCGTCGCGGTCGCGGTACACCTGGCCCTGGTCGGACTGGGGCTGCTGTTCTTCGGCGCCGAGGGCTCGCGCACGACCGCTTTCAGCGGCGCCTCCTTGCAGCTCGGCAGCATCGCCGTCAACGGCCAGACGCTGTGGGTGCTGGGCTCCAGCGTCTTCCTGATCGTCGCGCTGTACCTGTTCTTCGGTCGCACCATCTACGGCAAGGCCCTGCGCGCCACCGCCATCAACCGCACCGGTGCGCGCCTGATGGGCATCTCGACGGTGATGGCGGGCAAGCTGTCCTTCCTGCTGGCGGCGCTGATCGGCGCCTTTTCCGGCATCCTGATCGCCCCGATCACCACCATCTACTACGATACCGGCTTCCTGATCGGCCTGAAGGGCTTCGTCGGCGCCATCATCGGCGGCCTGGCGAGCTATCCCGCCGCCGCAGCGGGCGCGCTGGCGGTCGGCCTACTCGAGTCCTATTCGTCGTTCTGGGCCAGCGCCTTCAAGGAGGTGATCGTCTTCACCCTGATCATCCCGGTGCTGGTGTGGCGTTCCCTGACCACGCACCACGTCGGGGAGGACGAGTGATGATGCCGCGCGCCGCCCTCGCCGCCTTTCTCGTCCTGCTGGGCTCGGTGCCGCTGGTGCTGCCCGAGTTCTACGTGACGCTGATGAACTACATCGGGCTCTACGCCATCGTGGCGCTCGGGCTGGTGCTGCTCACCGGCGTCGGCGGGCTGATCTCGTTCGGCCAGGCCGCCTTCGTCGGGCTGGGCGCCTACACCACCGCCTACCTGACCACGGCGACCGGATTGCCCGGGTGGCTGGCGCCGTTCGCCGGTTCGCCCTGGCTGGCACTGCTGATCGGCCTGGCGATCACCGCGCTGGTGGCGCTACTCTTGGGCGCCCTGACGCTGCGCCTGTCCGGACACTATCTGCCGCTCGGCACCATCGCCTGGGGCATCAGCATCTACTTCCTGTTCGGCAATCTGGATTTCATCGGCGGCTTCACCGGCATCACCGGCATCCCCGCGCTCAGCGTCTTCGGCCACGAGTTGGGCGACGGACGCCAGTTCTATTACCTGATCTGGCTGGCGCTGCTGGCGATGGTCTGGGCGGCCGGGAATCTGCTCGACTCGCGCTCGGGCCGCGCCATCCGTGCCCTCAAGGGCGGCAGCCTGATGGCCGAGGCGATGGGCGTCGACACCGCCCGGCTGAAGACCGCGATCTTCCTCATCGCGGCGCTGTTCGCCTGCGTCTCGGGCTGGCTCTACGCGCACCTGCAACGCTTCGTGAACCCGACGCCGTTCGGGCTGGGCATCGGCATCGAATACCTGTTCATGGCGGTGATCGGCGGCGCGGCCAGCGTCTGGGGCGCGCTGCTCGGTGCCGGCGTGATCACCCTGCTCAAGGAGTGGTTGCAGGATCTGCTGCCGAGGCTGCTCGGCAGCAGCGGCAATTTCGAGGTGATCGTGTTCGGCATCCTGATGGTGCTGATGCTGCAGCGCTCGCGCGACGGACTCTGGCCGGTGCTGGTCAGGCTGGTCCCGTCCCGGCGTCGGGATTCCGAGGACGGGGCGGTGGCGGCGGCGCCGCCGCTGCCCCGGCGCGGGATGCCGCGGGCCGGGACGCCGCTGCTCGAGGCGCGGGACGTGAAGAAGCAGTTTGGCGGGCTGGTCGCGAACAACAACATGAGCCTGGCGGTGAGGGCCGGCGAGGTGCTGGCGCTGATCGGACCCAATGGCGCGGGCAAGAGCACGATGTTCAACCTGATTTCCGGCGTCCTGCCGCTGACCGCCGGCGAGATCCGCTTCCTCGGCGAGCGGGTCGATGGCCTCTGTTCGCGCAAGATCGCCCGTCGCGGCATGAGCCGCACCTTCCAGCACGTGCGCCTGATGCCGACGATGACCGTGCTGGAGAACGCCGCCATCGGCGCCCACATGCGCGGCACCAAGGGGGTGATGGCCGCGGCGCTGCGTCTGGATCGGGCTGAGGAGCGGCGCGTGCTGGCCGAGGCGGCGCGCCAGATCGAGCGCGTCGGCTTGCGCTCGCACATGTTCGAGCCGGCCGGCAGCCTGGCCTTGGGCCAGCAGCGCATCCTCGAGATCGCCCGGGCGCTGGCCTCGGACCCCTGCCTGCTGCTGCTCGACGAACCGGCCGCGGGCCTGCGCTACCTGGAGAAGCAGGCGTTGGCCGAGCTGTTGCGGCGGCTGCGCGACGAGGGCATGGGGATTCTTCTGGTCGAGCACGACATGGATTTCGTCATGGGGCTGGCCGACCGCGTGGTGGTGATGGAATTCGGTGAAAAGATCGCGGAGGGCCTGCCGGAGGAAGTGCAACGCGATCCGGCGGTGCTCGAAGCCTACCTCGGAGGTGTCGAGTGAAAGCGGAGAGGGTGCTCGAGGTCGCCGACCTGTGCGTCGCCTACGGCAAGGTCGAAGCCCTGCATCACGTCAGCCTGAGCGTCGGTCCGGGCCAGATCGTCACCGTGATCGGCCCCAACGGTGCCGGCAAGACCACCATGCTCTGCGCCATCATGGGCTTGCTCGGTCGGAGCCAGGGCCGGATCGCCTTCATGGGCCGGGAGCAGGGCGAGATCGAGGTCGAGCGCATGGTGACGCTGGGCATGAATCTGGTGCCGGAGCGGCGCGAGCTGTTCGGCGAGATGAGCGTCGAGGACAACCTGCTGCTCGGCGCCTTCATGAGCTACCGCAGGGGGCGGCGCGATCAACGCGAGACCATGGATGACGTGTTCCGCATTTTCCCGCGTCTCAAGGAGCGCCGGGCGCAGCAGGCCGGGACGCTCTCGGGCGGCGAACGGCAGATGCTGGCGGTCGGCCGCGCCCTGATGGCCAAGCCCAAGCTGTTGATGCTGGACGAGCCCAGCCTCGGTCTGGCACCGCTGGTGGTGCGCGAGATTTTCCGGGTCATCGCCGACCTGAAGCAGGCTGGCGTGGCCATCCTGCTGGTCGAGCAGAATGCCCGCGCGGCGCTGCAGATCGCCGACTACGCTTATGTCCTGGAGACCGGCGAGATCGCGCTGGAAGGGCCCAGCGCCGAGCTGATCGGCGATCCCAAGGTGGTCGAGAGCTATCTCGGCTTGGGCGGGAAGCGCTGACGTTCCACGTGGAACGCTCCCGCCGGGATGGCCGGATTGGTTTCACGTGGAACGAGCGCCTGTGATTATTCCGACGTGAGGGGTATCATTGCGCCTCCCTCGTTTCGGCCGTTGCGATGCTGTTTCCCACCCGTTTCGACGTCATCGTCATTGGCGGCGGCCACGCCGGCACCGAGGCGGCGCTCGCCAGTGCGCGGGCCGGCGCGCGGACCCTGCTGCTGACCCACAACATCGAGACGCTCGGCCAGATGTCCTGCAATCCTTCGATCGGCGGCATCGGCAAGGGCCACCTGGTCAGGGAGGTGGATGCGCTGGGTGGCGTCATGGCCGCCGCCGCGGACGAGGCCGGCATCCAGTTCCGCATCCTCAATTCGAGCAAGGGGCCGGCGGTGCGGGCCACCCGCGTCCAGGCCGACCGTATCCTCTACAAGGCGGCGATCCGCAGGCGCCTGGAGAATCAGCCCGGGCTGACCCTGTTCCAGCAGGCCGTCGACGACCTCCTGGTGTCGGGCGAGCGGGTCAGCGGCGTCGTCACCCAGCTCGGCATACGCTTCGAGGCCAGGACGGTGGTGCTCACCGCCGGCACCTTCCTCGGCGGCCTGGTGCACGTCGGGCTGGCCAATTACCACGCCGGACGCGCCGGCGATCCGCCGGCGATCTCGCTGGCGCAGCGGCTGAGGGAGCTGCGCCTGCCCGTCGGCCGGCTGAAGACCGGTACGCCGCCGCGCCTCGACGGCCGCAGCATCGACTATACGCAGCTGGAAATCCAGCTCGGCGACGATCCGCCGCCGGTGTTTTCTTTTCTCGGCCGGCCCGAACAGCATCCGCGCCAGGTGCCTTGCTGGATCACCCACACCAACGCCCGCAGCCACGAGATTATCCGCGCCGGCCTCGACCGCTCGCCGATGTTCACCGGGGTGATCGAGGGGGTCGGGCCGCGCTACTGTCCCTCGATCGAGGACAAGATCCACCGCTTCGCCGGCAAGGACAGCCACCAGGTCTTCCTCGAACCGGAGGGGCTCGCCACCCACGAGGTCTATCCGCAGGGGATCTCCACCAGCCTGCCCTTCGACGTGCAGTTGGCGCTGGTGCGCAGCATGCGCGGCCTCGAGAACGCCCACATCCTGCGTCCCGGCTACGCCATCGAGTACGACTACTTCGATCCGCGCAACCTCAAGTCTTCGCTGGAGACCAAGTCGGTCGCCGGTCTGTATTTCGCCGGCCAGATCAACGGCACCACCGGCTACGAGGAGGCTGCGGCGCAAGGCCTGCTGGCGGGCGTCAACGCCGCGCTCGATGCGCAGGGCAGGGCGCCGTGGTGTCCGCGCCGCGACCAGGCCTATCTCGGCGTCCTGGTCGATGACCTGATCACCCGCGGCGTCTCCGAACCCTACCGGATGTTCACCAGCCGCGCCGAGTACCGGCTGTCCCTGCGCGAGGACAACGCCGACCTACGCCTGACCGAGATCGGCCGCGACCTGGGCCTGATAGACGATACCCGCTGGGCGGCGTTCTGCACCAAGCGCGAGGCCGTCGAGCGCGAGCGCGAGCGGCTCAATAGCACCTGGGTCAATCCGCGGCTGGTTGGCGAAGCGGATGCCCAGCGCGTGCTCGGCCAGCCACTGGAGCGGGAGTACCGCCTGCTCGACCTGCTGCGCCGGCCAGGGGTGGACTACCGCTCGCTGATGACCCTGCCCGGTGCCGGCGAGGCGCTCGCAGACAGCCAAGTGGCGGAGCAGGTCGAGGTCCAGGCCAAGTATCAAGGCTACGTCGAGCGCCAGCGCGAGGAGGTGGCCAAGGGCCGGGCCAACGAGACCCTGCACCTGCCCGCCGACCTCGACTACGCCGAGGTGCACGGTCTGTCGATCGAGGTGCGCCAGCGGCTAGCGCAGCACCGGCCGGAGACCCTGGGCCAGGCCTCGCGCATCCAGGGGGTGACCCCGGCCGCGATCTCGCTGCTGCTGGTGCATCTCAAGCGCCGTTCCCTGCGGCAGCGGCAGAGCGCATGAGCAGCGCGGAAGGGCTCGGCGCCGGCATCATCGAACTCGCCCTCGACCTGCCCGCCGCAACCGAGGAGAGGCTGCGGCGCTACCTCGCGCTGGTGGCGAAGTGGAACCGCACCTACAATCTCACCGCGGTGCGCGACGAGGCGGAGATGGTGAGCGTGCACCTGCTCGATTCTCTGGCCGTGCTGCCACACCTCGGGAAAATATCGTCACTCGCCGATGTCGGCAGCGGCGCCGGCCTGCCCGGCATTCCGCTGGCGCTGGCGCGGCCCGAATTGCGTGTGACCCTGATCGAGAGCAGCCACAAGAAGGCCAGCTTCCTGCAACAGGCGAAGATCGAATTGGGGCTAGCCAACGTGGGCATTCACTGCGGCCGAGTGGAACGGGCGACGGGGCTGGCGCCCTTCGACGCGGTGATCTCCCGGGCTTTTTCCGGGCTCGCGGAATTCGTGCGCCTGGCCGGACATCTGCTGGCGCCGGGCGGGCGCCTCTTGGCCATGAAGGGCGTTCTGCCGCAAGACGAGGCCGAGCGCCTGCCTGCCGGCTGGCGCCTGGTCCAGGCGCTGCCGCTGGCGGTGCCCGGGCTGGCCGCGCAGCGCCATCTGATCATTATCGAAAGGGCGTAGGTACATGCACATTTTCGCGATCGCCAACCAGAAGGGCGGCGTCGGCAAGACCACCACGACGGTCAACCTCGCCGCGGCGCTCGCCGCCGCGGGGCAGCGCACGCTCTTGGTGGACCTCGACCCGCAGGGCAACGCCACGATGGGCAGCGGCGTCGATAAGCGCTCACTGACCAACAGCGTGTACCAGGTGCTGCTCGGCTTGGCTACACTGGCGCAGGCGCGGGCCGTCTCGCCGTCCGGCGGCTTCGATCTGCTGCCGGCGAACCGCGACCTGGCGGGAGCGGAGGTCGAGATGGTCGACCTGGAGCGGCGCGAGATGCGGCTGAAGGAAGCGCTCGCCAACCATGCCGCCGACTACGATTTCGTCCTGATCGACTGCCCCCCATCGCTGTCGCTGCTGACCCTGAACGGCCTGTGCGCCGCGCACGGCGTGGTGATTCCGATGCAGTGCGAGTACTACGCGCTGGAAGGGCTCTCCGACCTGGTCAATACCATCAAAAAGGTACACGCCAACCTCAACCGCGAGCTCAAGATCATCGGCCTGCTGCGGGTGATGTTCGATCCGCGCGCCACCCTCGGCCACCAGGTCTCGGCGGAGCTGGAGCAGCACTTCGGCGACAAGGTCTTCAAGACCGTGGTGCCGCGCAACGTACGCTTGGCCGAAGCGCCCAGCTACGGCGTGCCCGGCGTGCTGTTCGACAAGGCATCGAAGGGTGCGCAGGCCTACTACGCATTTGCCAACGAGATGATCGAACGCGTCAAGACGATATAGGGAGCCACATGAATCCACCGAAACAGAAAGGTCTGGGGCGCGGCCTGGACGCGCTGCTGGCCGCCAATGCCGGTGCCGAGACGTCGCGCCAGGACACGCTCGCGGTCACCGCCTTGCAGCCGGGCAAGTACCAGCCGCGCACGCGCATGGACCAGGAATCGCTAAACGAACTGGCGGCATCGATCAAGGCCCAGGGGGTGATGCAGCCGATCCTGGTGCGGCCGGTCGGCGGCGGCCGCTACGAGATCATCGCCGGCGAGCGGCGCTGGCGCGCCGCCCAGCTCGCGGGCATGAGCGAGGTGCCGGCGCTGGTGCGCGACATCGCCGACGAGGCGGCGCTGGCGATGTCGCTGATCGAGAACATCCAGCGCGAAAACCTGAATCCGCTGGAAGAGGCGGCCGGCATCCAGCGCCTGATCGACGAGTTCGGCATGACCCACCAGCAGGCGGCAGACGCGGTCGGCCGCTCGCGCCCGGCGGCGAGCAACCTGCTGCGCCTGCTGCACCTGGCCAAGCCGGTGCAGGAATGCCTGTTCTCCGGCGAGCTCGACATGGGCCACGCCCGGGCGCTGCTGTCGCTGTCCAAGGCGGACCAGGCGCGGCTCGCGGTGCAGGTGGTGCACAAGGGCCTGTCGGTGCGCGAAACGGAGCGGCTGGTCGGCCGGGAACTCAACCCGCCGGCCAGGAAGGGCTCGGTCGCCAGAGCCGACCGCGACCTGCTGCGCCTGGAGGAGGAACTCGCCGACGCCGTCGGCGCCCCGGTCAAGCTCTCCGCCGGCAAGAACGGCGCCGGCCGGCTGACGATCAGCTACGGCAGCCTGGAGCAATTGGACGGGATCATCGAGCGCCTGCGCGGCTAGTGCCCGTCGTTGTCGGAGGGGGGCTGTTGCCGACGATAACCCAGGGCACTTGTGCCGCGTAGCCGGGTGCTAGTGCCCGTCGTTGTCGGCGGGGGCCGTTGCCGGCGATAATTCGGGGCACTTGTGCCGCGTAGCGCGCTAAGAGCCTTAGCCCTCGGGAAGGTGGCCGGGGGGGGAGGTGGGACCGCCGCCGGGCCGCCCCCAGGCGGGGCCAGCGTATGACCTGGAGCCCCGCAGGGACGAACTGCCGTCACCCCCTTCCTTGGGAAGGGAGCCGGGGGGGAGGTGGGACCGCCGCCGGGCCGCCCCCAGGCGGGGCCAGCGTCATGCATGGAGCCCCGCAGGGGCGAACTGCCGTCACCCCCTTCCTTGGGAAGGGGGCCGGGGGGTAGGTCTATTCAGCCGCCTGCGCCGCGCGCTTGCCGCGCTCCAGGTCTATGCCCGAGAGCAGCAGCAGGCCTACGACGAAATAGCTGCCGCTGGCGAGGATCGCCAGGCGGTGGTCGCCGGCGGTGAGCCAGGTGACCAAGCCGTAGGTGAGCGGTCCGAGGATCGAGGAGAGCTTCACCGCCAGTCCCCACAAGCCGAAGAACTCGCCTCGCCGCGTCGCCGGACTCAGCACCGCGATCGCCGCGCGAGCCGCCGACTGGCTCGCCCCGAGGCAGATTCCGGCGAGCACGGCGGCGGCCCAGAAGCGCGGTGCGCCGGTGGCCGACCAAGCCAGCACGGTCATCGCGATCCAGCCGACCAGCGTCAGGCCGATGCTGCGGATGTGGCCGAGCCGGTCCTGCAGGTAGCCGAAGGCGAACGCGCCGACCGCGGCCATCAGATTGACGACCACGATCAGCACCAGGGTCTGCTGGGTAGTGAATTTCATCGCCTCCTGGGCATAGACGGCGGCCAGCGTGATCACCGCCTGGATGCCGGCCTGGTAGAACACGATGCACACCAGCAGCCGGCGCAGATCGGCGAAGTCCTGCGCCCGGCGCAGGGTCTCCCCGAGGCGGGCGAAGGTGTCGGCAACCCAGCCGCGCGGCAGGCCGTCGCCCTGGGGCAGGGCGCGCTCCCGCAGCCAGAGGAAGGTGGGCACGCTGGACAACGCGAACAGCGCCGCGGTGATCAGCATCGAGACCGGCACGAAGTTCGCGGCGCCCAAGCCCCGCGCTTGCGCCCAGGCTATGTAGGCGAGGCAGGCGCCGAGGCTGACGAGTCCGCCCATGTAGCCCAGGCTCCAGCCCCAGCCGGAGACGGTGCCGACGCCGTCCTCGTGGGCAAGTTCCGGCAGGAAGGCGGCGATCAGGTTTTCGCCGCTGCCGAAGAAGAAATTCGACAGCACCACGAACAGCACCGCGATGCCGAGATCGCCCGGCCCGGCCAGCGCCAGGCCGGCGGTGCATAGGACGCAGCCGACGGTGGTCGCGAGCAGCAGTTTCTTCTTGGCGGCGTGGATGTCGGCCCAGGCGCCGACCAGCGGCGCGGAGAGCATGATCAGGGCGTAGGAGAGCGCCAGCGCGGCGGTCCAGGCGAAGGTCGCCCAGGGCGCGCCGCCGGCGACGACGGCGACGAAATAGGCGTTGAACAGCGCCGTGATGACCACCGTGGTGTAGCCGGAATTGGCGAAGTCGTACATCGCCCAGGCCCAGACTTCGCGGCCGGTGGCATTCGGGGCGAGGAGCCTGGAGGCGGTTTTCGGCGGCAAATCATTCATGTCAATATTATAATTATCAACTGTTTATCCGTGCTGGCCGGGGCCCGTGGCGGCATTGCCGCGATGCAGTATCGCCATTGACATAGTTTAGCCGGGATCTTAGAATAAGGAGTTTTTTGCGGGTAATAAGGGATTTTTTGCATCGGCCGGCCCGCGGAATCGGATTGGCCGGCGCGGGCAGACAGGCGGGAGGGTACCCGTCTTCGCGCACTCGGTGGCTGGAATGTTCAAGGCGATCCTCCTGCAAGCGGCTATGGTGCTCGTCGCGGCGGCGATTGCGGCGACGTTCTTCGGGATGCGCAGCGCGGCCTCGCTGGTGATCGGCGGCACCGCGTATCTGGTGCCGAACCTGTTGTTCGTCGTGCGCCTAAGGGCGGCGGCGGCAAGCGGCCGCGCCAGCGCGGCGAGTTTTTTTGTCGGCGAGCTGGTGAAGGTCGCCGCGACGGTGGGGATATTGGTGGGCGCGCAGATGACCGTACCCGACCTGCAGTGGATCGCGCTGGTGGTCGGATTGTTCGTGGCGCTCAAGGCGAATTTGTTGGCATTCTTGTTGAAAAACTGATCATGATCACAGGACACGAAGCAGAAGCACCGACCGCCTCGGAATACATCGTCCATCACCTGACCCAACTGACGAACACCGGTGTCAGGCAAACACACATCATCGACTTCTCGCTGATCAACATTGATACCCTGGTCTTTTCGCTGGCCATGGGCCTCGCCGCCGTCCTGATCATGGCGCTGGTGGCGCGCCGGGTCACCTCGGGCGTGCCCGGACGGCTGCAGGCGGCGGTCGAGATCATGGTCGACATGGTCGAGTCGCAGTCCAAGGCCATCGTGCACGGTGACCGCAGCTTCATCGCGCCGCTGGCGTTGACCGTATTCGTCTGGGTGTTCTTCATGAACGCCCTCGACCTCTTGCCGGTAGATCTCATGCCGCGTATCTGGCAGCAGGCCAGCGGCAATCCGCACGCCTTCCTGCGCATCGTGCCGACGGCGGACCTCAACGGCACCCTGGGCATGTCGATGGGCGTGCTGCTCCTGATGTTCTGGTACAACATCAAGATCAAGGGCATCGGCGGATTCATCCACGGGCTGTTCGCGGCACCCTTCGGCGACAAAATTATTCTCTACCCCTTCAACCTGCTGCTCAATATCATCGAGTTCGCCGCGAAGTCGATCTCGCTGGGCATGCGGCTGTTCGGCAACATGTACGCCGGCGAACTGATCTTCATGCTGATCGCGCTGCTCGGGGCGACGGCGACCTGGTGGGGCATCGGCATGCACCTGATTGCCGGCACCGTCTGGGCGATTTTCCATATCCTGATCATCACCCTGCAAGCCTTCATTTTCATGATGCTGACCCTGGTGTATATCGGCCAGGCGCACGAGAGTCACTGATCCAGCTTTCTCAATCCCGGTTTATTTCAATCCTCAACTTTATCGACAAGGAGTCGTCATGGAACAAGTTCTCGGTTTTGTCGCATTGGCCGCCGGCCTGATCATCGGCCTGGGCGCGGTCGGTGCCTGTATCGGCATCGGCATCATGGGCAGCAAGTTTCTCGAAGCGTCCGCCCGCCAGCCCGAGTTGATGAACGCCTTGCAGACCAAGATGTTCCTGCTCGCCGGCCTGATCGACGCCGCCTTCCTGATCGGCGTCGGCATCGCGATGATGTTCGCCTTCGCCAATCCGTTCATCCTCGTCAAGTAATCGCCAACCTTACGCTTTAAGGAGCGAAACCGTGAATCTGAACGCAACGCTGTTCGCTCAGCTCGGTGTGTTCTTCATTCTGGCGTGGTTCACGATGAAATTCGTGTGGCCTCCCATCATGAAGGCCCTGGATGAGCGTGCGCAGAAAATCACCGACGGACTCGCGGCTGCAGACAAGGCGAAGAGCGATCTCGCCCTGACCGAGAAGATGGTCGTCGAGGAGATGCGCAAGGCGCGCGAGTCGGCCACCGACGTGCGGGCCAACGCCGACCGGCAGGGCGCGCAACTGCTCGAGGAGGCGCGCATCGAAGCTGCCCGCATCATCGCCCAGGCGCGTGAAGCGGCCGAGGGCGAGGCCGCGGTCGCCGCCCAGCGCGCCAAGGAGGCGCTGCGCGAGCACGTCGCCCAGCTGGCCGTGGCGGGCGCAGAACGCATCCTGCGCCGCGAGATCAACGCCCAGGTGCACGCCGAATTGCTGGCCAACCTGAAATCGGAGTTGTGATCCGCCATGGCTGAAAACGTCACCGTGGCGCGTCCCTACGCAGAGGCCGCCTTCCAGCTGGCCCAGACGGGCAATGCCTTGAGCGGCTGGGCCGAGGCCCTGGCGCGCATGGCGGCGGTCGCCGAAGATCCGGACATGCGCGCCTGCATCGACAATCCGCGCCTGTCGTCCCAGGATCTGGCCCGGTTCTTCCTCGGGGTGGTCGGCGAGGGCCTGCCGGTCGAGCAGCAGAACTTCGTCCGCGTCCTGGTAGACAACGGGCGCCTCGGCGTCCTGCCGGAGATCAGCGAGCAGTTCGTCCTGCTGAAGAACGGCTGCGAGGGCACCAAGGAGGCGCAGGTCACCTCCGCCTTCCCGATCGACGCGGCCGGCCTCTCCAAGCTCGTGGCGGAACTCGAACGCCGCTTCCAGTGCAAGATCCAGGCATCCGTCAGCATCGATCCGGAACTGATCGGCGGCGTGCGCATCGCCGTCGGCGACCAGGTGATCGATGCCTCGGTCCGCGGCAAGCTCGCCGCAATGAGCGCCGCGCTACAGAATTAGGAGTTATCTCATGAACCTCAATCCCTCTGAAATCAGCGACCTGATCAAGAGCCGGATCCAGAACCTGCAGCTCGCCGCCACCTCCCGTACCGAGGGCACGGTGGTCTCGGTCTCCGACGGCATCTGCCGCGTGCATGGACTGGCCGACGTGATGCAGGGCGAAATGCTGGAATTTCCCGGCAACACCTTCGGCCTGGCCCTGAACCTCGAGCGCGACTCGGTCGGCGCCGTGATCATGGGCGAATACGAGCACATCTCCGAAGGCGACACGGTCAAATGTACCGGCCGCATCCTCGAGGTGCCGATCGGCCACGAACTGCTGGGCCGCGTGGTCAACGCCCTGGGCGAGCCGATCGACGGCAAGGGCGCGATCAACGCCCGCCTCTCCGACAAGATCGAGAAGGTCGCGCCCGGCGTGATCTGGCGCAAGTCGGTGTCGCAGCCGCTGCAGACCGGCCTGAAGTCGATCGACTCGATGGTGCCGATCGGCCGCGGCCAGCGCGAGCTGATCATCGGCGACCGGCAGACCGGCAAGACCGCGGTCGCCGTGGACGCCATCATCAACCAGCGGGGCGAGAACGTCTTTTGCATCTACGTCGCGATCGGCCAGAAGGCCTCGACCGTCGCCAACGTGGTGCGCAAGCTGACCGAGGCCGGGGCGATGGAATACACCATCATCGTCGCCGCCACCGCCTCGGAATCGGCGGCGATGCAGTTCCTCGCGCCCTATTCCGGCTGCACCATGGGCGAGTACTTCCGCGACCGCGGCATGGACGCCCTGATCATTTACGACGACCTGACCAAGCAGGCCTGGGCCTACCGCCAGGTATCGCTGCTGCTGCGCCGGCCGCCGGGCCGCGAAGCCTACCCGGGCGACGTCTTCTACCTGCACAGCCGGCTGCTCGAGCGCGCCGCGCGGGTCTCCGAAGCCTGGGTGGAGAAATTCACCAACGGCGAGGTCAAGGGAAAGACCGGCTCGCTCACCGCCCTGCCGATCATCGAGACCCAGGCCGGCGACGTCACCGCCTTCGTTCCGACCAACGTGATTTCGATCACCGACGGCCAGATCTTCCTCGAGACCGACCTGTTCAACGCCGGCATCCGCCCGGCCATCAACGCCGGCATCTCGGTGTCGCGCGTGGGCGGCGCCGCCCAGTGCAAGGTCATCAAGAAGTTGGGCGGCGGCGTCCGCATGGCCTTGGCGCAGTACCGCGAACTCGCGGCCTTCGCCCAGTTCGCCTCCGACCTGGACGAGACGACGCGCAAACAGCTGGAGCGCGGCCGCCTGGTGACCGAGCTGATGAAGCAGGCGCAGTACGCGCCGATGAAGGTGTCGGAGATGGCGGTGACGCTGTTTACCGTCACCAAGGGCTACTACGACGACCTCGACTTCAAGCGCGCGCTGGCCTTCGAAGCCGGCCTCTTGAGCTTCCTCAAGCAGAGCCACGCCGAGCTTCTGAACAGGATCGAAAGCACCAAGGACCTCGACGCCGCGAGCGAGAAGGAACTGGAGGCCGCGATCGGCTCGTTCAAGAAGACCTGGGCCTGAAGCCTGACCCGGATGAACGGAGCTGACCATGGCTAGCGGCAAGGAAATACGCACCAAAATCCTGAGCGTGCAAAACACGCGCAAGATCACCAAGGCGATGGAGATGGTCGCGGCCTCGAAGATGCGCAAGGCGCAGGAGCGCATGAAGGCCGCGCGTCCCTACGGCGACAAGGTCAGGCGCATCGCCGCCAACTTGTCGCAGGCCAACTCGGAGTATCGGCACCCGTTTCTCGCCAAGGTCGACAAGATCGGGCGCGCCGGCATCATCGTCATCACCACCGACAAGGGCCTGTGCGGCGGCCTCAACACCAACGTGCTGCGGCTGGCGCTGGCGCGGATGAAGGAGTGGGACGCCGCCGGGGTCAAGGACATCAGCGTCACCTGCGTCGGCAACAAGGGCCTGGGCTTCATGCAGCGCCTGGGCGCCAAGGTGGTGTCTAAGGTCACCGCGATCGGCGACACGCCGCACCTGGAAAAGCTGATCGGCCCGATCAAGGTGGTGCTCGACGCATTTACCGCCGGCGAACTGGACGTCGTCCATATCGCCTACACCCGCTTCGTGAACACCATGAAGCAGGAGCCGGTGCTGGAGCAACTGCTGCCCCTGACCGGCGAGCGGCTGCGCCCCGACCAGGAGCACGGCTGGGACTACCTCTACGAGCCCGATTCGCAGACGGTGATCGACGAGCTGCTGGTGCGCTACGTCGAGGCGCTGGTGTACCAGTCGGTGGCGGAGAACATGGCCTCGGAGCAGTCGGCGCGGATGGTGGCGATGAAAGCCGCCTCGGACAACGCCGGCACCGTCATCAAGGATCTGCAGATGGTCTACAACAAGACCCGCCAGGCCGCCATCACCAAGGAAATCGCCGAGATCGTCGGCGGTGCCGCGGCGGTTTGACGCGGCAGTGCCGGGCGATGGGCGAGACTTACGTGAGCAGCGCGAACGTTACGACGAGACCAAATCGCTCAAGGTCGGCGGTGCCGCGGCGGTTTGACGCGGCAGAGCCAGGCGATGGGCGAGACTTACGTGAGCAGCGCGAGCGTTACGGCGAGACCAAATCGCCCAAGGTCGGCGGTGCCGCGGCGGTTTGACGCGGCAGTGCCAGGCGATGGTGGATCTACGGTTATTTGAATATTCGAATCTATTGTTTGGGGAATGACGATGAGTCAAGGTGAAATCGTTCAGTGCATCGGCGCGGTGGTGGACGTCCAGTTCAAGCGCGACGAAATTCCGAAGGTGTATGACGCGCTTACCCTGGAAGGCACGGAGCTGACGCTCGAAGTCCAGCAGCAGCTGGGAGACGGCGTGGTCCGCACCATCGCCCTGGGATCCTCCGACGGCCTGCGCCGCGGCGTCATGGTGGAGAATACCGGCAAGCCGATCTCGGTGCCGGTGGGGACGGCGACCTTGGGCCGGATCATGGACGTGCTCGGCCGCCCGATCGACGAGATCGGCCCGATCGGCACCGACGCGCGCCGCTCGATCCACCAGGCCGCGCCGAAGTTCGACGAACTGTCCTCGACCAACGAGCTGCTCGAGACCGGCATCAAGGTGATCGACCTGATCTGCCCGTTCGCCAAGGGCGGCAAGGTCGGCCTGTTCGGCGGCGCCGGCGTCGGCAAGACGGTCAACATGATGGAGCTGATCCGCAACATCGCCATCGAGCACAGCGGCTATTCGGTGTTCGCCGGCGTCGGCGAGCGCACCCGCGAGGGCAACGACTTCTACCACGAGATGAAGGAGTCCAACGTTCTCGACAAGGTGGCGCTGGTCTACGGCCAGATGAACGAGCCGCCGGGCAACCGGTTGCGCGTCGCGCTGACCGGCTTGACCATGGCCGAGTCCTTCCGCGACGAAGGCCGCGACGTGCTGTTCTTCGTGGACAACATCTACCGCTTCACGCTGGCCGGCACCGAGGTCTCGGCGCTGCTCGGCCGCATGCCCTCGGCGGTCGGCTACCAGCCGACGCTGGCCGAAGAGATGGGCCGGCTGCAGGAGCGCATCACCTCGACCAAGGTCGGCTCGATCACCTCGATCCAGGCGGTGTATGTGCCGGCGGACGACCTGACCGATCCCAGCCCCGCCACCACCTTCGGCCACTTGGACGCCACCGTCGTGCTGTCGCGCGACATCGCCTCGCTGGGCATCTACCCGGCGGTCGATCCGCTCGATTCCACCTCGCGCCAGATCGACCCCAACGTCATCGGCCAGGAGCACTACGATACCGCCCGCGGCGTGCAGCAGACGCTGCAGCGCTACAAGGAGCTGCGCGACATCATCGCCATTCTCGGCATGGACGAGCTGGCGCCGGAGGACAAGCTGCTGGTCTACCGCGCGCGCAAGGTGCAGCGCTTCCTGTCCCAGCCCTTCTTCGTCGCCGAGGTGTTCACCGGCTCGCCGGGAAAATACGTGTCCCTCAAGGAGACCATCCGCGGCTTCAAGATGATCATCAGCGGCGAGTGCGACCACCTGCCCGAGCAGGCGTTCTACATGGTCGGCACCATCGACGAGGCCTTCGAGAAGGCCAAGACCCTGCAATGAGCGCTGCAATAAAAAGGTGAAATGATGGCCATGACCATCCACGTAGATGTCGTCAGCGCCGAGGAGTCGGTCTTCTCCGGCCTGGTCGAGTTCGTCGCCTTGCCCGGGGAGGCCGGCGAGCTGGGCATCCTGCCCGGCCACATGCCGCTGTTGACCCGCATCAAGCCGGGCGCGGTGCGCCTGCGTCTGCCCGACCAGGAGGCCGAGGAGTTGATCTTCGTCGCCGGCGGCGTCCTCGAGGTGCAGCCGAACAAGGTGACGGTGCTGGCGGACACCGCGATCCGCGGCAAGGATCTCGACGAGGCCAAGGCGCTCGAAGCCAAGCGGGCGGCCGAGGAAGCGCTGGCCAGCAGAAGTTCGGAGCTCGACTACGCCCGCGCCCAAGCCGAACTGGCAGAAGCGATCGCGCAACTGTCGGCGATCCAGAAACTGCGCAAACGCGGTCACTGAGCCGGCTTCAGGCTCTCGGTAGCCGGGGCGGGAGGCGTCGCTCCAGTCCCAGCAGATCTTCCTCCAGACGGCCGACTTCGCGCGAGAAATCCGCGGCGTCGGCCGCCTTGGCCAGCACCGGCCGTTCCTCGGTGAGATATTCGGCGACGTTCTCCGCCAGATTTCTTGCCGCCATAGCCTGCCAGGCGGCGAGGGCCTCGACCGTTCGGGCGATGCGGTGGGCGGCGAGGCCGCCGATCCGCCCGGCCAGGGCGCCCTCGAAATCCCAGCGCAGCCGGGGCAGCACGAAGCCCAGGGTATCGGCGAACTCGGCCGAGCCGACGACATGCACCTCTTTGCTTAGCGCATCCATGCCGCGAAACAGCAGAAATGGCGCAGCGATGGGCAGGGTGATTTCGACCTCGGCCGCGGCCTCCGCAGCCATCAGCAGACCCGCTTCATCGACGGCGAAATCGAGCCGCCAGGGCGGCAACGTGAGCCGGGCGGTCCGGCCGGCGTAGGGCTTGAGCCGTGCCCTGGCCCAAGGCTCGTCGGCGAGCAGATGATTGAGGACGGCGAGCGCGGCGCGATCGAGCATGGCTTGCGCGTAGCGCCGGGATCAGAGCTTGAAGCCGCGGTGCAGGGCCACCACGCCCGCGGTCAGATTGAAGTATTCGACCCGCTCCAGGCCGGCGCGCTCCATCATCGCCTTCAGGGATTCCTGGTCCGGGTGCACGCGGATCGACTCGGCCAGATAGCGGTAACTCTCGGCGTCGCCGGCCACCTTGGCGCCCAGCCAGGGCAGGATCTTGAACGAATAGACGTCGTAGGCGGCCGCCAGCGGCTGCCACACCTTGGAAAATTCCAGCACCAGCAGGCGGCCGCCCGGGCGCAGCACGCGCTGCATCTCCGTCAGCGCCCGCTCCTTGTGGGTCATGTTGCGCAGGCCGAAGGCGACCGTGACGCAATCGAAGTAAGCGTCGGGGAAGGGCAGATGCTCGGCGTCGCATTGCGCCACCGGCGCCCTGATGCCTTCGTCGAGCAGTCGGTCGCGGCCGACCTCGAGCATCGCGTTGTTGATGTCGGTGAGCCAGACCTGGCCGCCGGTCTTTTCATGTTCGCCGACGCGCCGGGCGAAGGCGGACGCCAGGTCGGCGGTGCCGCCGGCGACGTCGAGCACCCGCTCGCCCGACCTGACCCCCGACAGCTCGATGGCGAAGCGCTTCCACAGCCGGTGCAGGCCCAGCGACATCAGGTCGTTCATGACGTCGTATTTCTGCGCCACCGAGGAGAAGACGCCGGCGACGCGCTGCGCCTTCTCGTGCTCCGGGATCTGCTCGAAACCGAAGTGGGTCTGCCGCTCGCTCATGATCAGTGGTGGCCGCAGCCGCCGCCGCTCTTCGGCGCCTGGGTGGTCGAGTCGACGTCGCGGCTGGCGCCGGCTGCTTCCAGCCTGGCGAGATAGGCCCGCCAGAGTTCCTCCTGGTGTTCGCCGAGGTGATAGAGCAGATCCCAAGAGTAGATGCCGGTATCGTGGCCGTCGGAGAAGCTCGGCAGGACCGCGTAGTTGCCGACCGGCTCGATGTTGGTGATGTCCACGTCGCGCTTGCCGGTCTGCAGCACCTCCTGGCCCGGGCCGTGGCCGCGCACCTCGGCGGAGGGGCTATTGACCCGGAGGAACTCGTAGCTCAAGGTGAAGTTCTTGCCGTCCGGGAAGCTGATTTCGAGCTGGCGCGATTTCTGGTGCAGCTTGATTTCGCTCGGGGCGGGATAGGGAGTGTGGGGGCCGGCCATGATTTTATCTGCGCGTGGAACAAGCGGATTATCATAGCGCAGAACCCGGGGCAGGGCATCTCCAAATGAGCGGCCGTAATCAAACTGTCACCCGCCCGCAATACACTGCCGCCTTTGCGACAGCCCGAAGGCTTCCACGATGGCCAATATTCTGGTGGTTGAAGATGAGCCGGCGATCCAGGTGCTGATCGCCACCAACCTGATGCGCGCCGGCCACGAGGTGCAAAGCGCGGCCGATGCCGAGACCGCCCAGCGCCTGGTCAAGCAGGCGCTGCCTGATCTGGTCCTGCTCGACTGGATGCTCCCGGGCGTGAGCGGGGTCGAGCTGGCCCGCAGCCTGCGCGGCGACGAACGCACCCGCGCCGTGCCGATCATCATGCTGACCGCGCGCGGCGACGAGCACGACAAGATCCTCGGCCTCGAGACCGGCGCCGACGACTACATCACCAAGCCGTTTTCGCCGCGCGAGCTGGTCGCCCGGATCAAGGCCGTGCTGCGCCGCCGCGCACCGCAGGCGACCGAGGATGCGGTCGAAATCGGCGACCTGCGGCTGGATCCGGCCAGCCACCGGATCGTCGCGGGCGGTCAGGCGGTGGAGCTCGGCCCCACCGAATTCCGCCTGCTGCATTTCCTGATGACCCACGCCGAGCGGGTGCATAGCCGCAGCCAGCTGCTCGACCAGGTCTGGGGCGATCACGTCTTCGTCGAGGAGCGCACCGTCGATGTCCATATCCGGCGCCTGCGTGCCGCGCTGGAGGCCACCGGCCACGACGCCCTGATCCAGACCGTGCGCGGCAGCGGCTACCGCCTCTCGGTCACCCTGAAGGTGGCGGATTGAATGACGGCATCGCCCCGGCCTGGCTGGAGGCCCTGGCCGCCGGCGCGGCGATCGTGCTGGCGGGTCTGGCGGTCTGGGCCCTGTTGACGCCCGCCTGGGGCCTCGCCGTGGCGGCGGTCGGTCTGGCGGCGCTGTGCCTGTATCACGTCTTCCACCTGGCCAGGCTGTGGCGCTGGCTGAACCAGCCGGCCGGCACGCCGGTTCCCGCCGGGATCGGCAGTTGGGACATGGTGTTCGCGGCGCTGCACCGCCGTAGCCGCAGGGCCGCCGAGAGACAGCTCGAGCTGCGGCTGGCGCTGGAGCGCTTCCGCAACGCCGCCCAGGCGCTGCCCGACGGCGTCCTGATCCTGGACACCCAGCACGCCATCGAGTGGCTGAACGCGACCGCCGAGAGCCACCTGGGTCTGACCCTCGAACAGGACCGGGGATTCCGGGTGACCAACCTGGTGCGCGAGCCGGAATTCGTCCGCTACCTCGAGAGCGGCCAGTACGCGGAACCGCTGGTGTTGCATCCGAACCGCAGTCCGGGCCGCACCCTGGCGCTGCAGGTGGTGCCCTACGGCGCCGCGCAGAAGCTGCTGCTGTCGCGCGACATCAGTCAGCTGGAAAAGCTGGAGACCATGCGCCGCGACTTCGTCGCCAATGTCTCGCACGAGCTGAAGACGCCGCTCACCGTGGTCAGCGGCTTCCTCGAGACCCTGCTGGACTGCCTGCGCGAGATCCCCGCCGATGAGGCCGAGCGCTACCTCGGCCTGGCGCGCGAACAGGCGCTGCGCATGCAGCGGCTGATCGAGGATCTGTTGACGCTGTCGGCGCTGGAGACGGGCGTTGCGACGGTGCCCGAAGAGCGGGTGCCCGTGGCCGAACTGCTGGCGGAGGTCGCCGACGAGGCCCGGGCGCTGTCCGCCGGACGCCACCGGGTGGAACTCAAGGCGCCGGCCGGCGGCTATTTGCTCGGCAGCCGCATCGAACTGCAAAGCGCCTTCGGCAACCTCGCCAGCAACGCGGTGCGCTACACGCCCGAGGGCGGGGGCATCGAGATCTCCTGGACGGCGGTCGACGGCGGCGGCCTGTTCCGCGTCTGCGACACCGGCATCGGCATCGAAGCGCAGCACCTGCCGCGTCTGACCGAGCGCTTCTACCGGGTCGACCGGGGTCGCTCGCGCGAGTCGGGCGGCACCGGTCTGGGCCTGGCGATCGTCAAGCACGTCCTGACCCGACACCAGGCGGTGCTGGAAATCGAGAGCCAGCCCGGCCGCGGCAGTTGCTTTGGCATCCGTTTCCCGGCGCGGCGCTGCCTGCCCGCCGCCTGAGCAGACTAAGAGCCGCTTGAAATAGGCTCCTAGTTGCCGCCGCCCTGTTCCTCGGCCAGCGCCTCGACGATCGCACCATGGAGCGCGGCGCTCGTCACCTCGGCCCGATCGGGGGAGGACGCGCGCCTGGCCTCGGCCCAGATCGGCGCGGGGAAGTGACGGTCGTCCGAAAAACGGGGGATGACGTGCCAGTGGAGATGCGGCACCAGGTTGCCTAAGCTGGCGAGATTGATCTTGTCCGCCTGATAGAGTCTGCGCAGGGCCGCCTCGGTCGCGAACACCAGCGCCATCAGGTGGCGCCGCTCGTCGAAGCGAAGATCGGTCATCTCGCGCACGTGGGCGTTCCAGATCACCCGGCACAGCCCGGGATGATCCTCGGCCTCGCGCCCGGCGGCGCGCACCACCCGGCATAGGCCGTCGGCCCAGAGGATTTCGCCGCCCTGCTGTTGGCAAAGTTCGCAGTGGGCATCGGAGATCGTCACAGCAACACTCTTTCGATGCCGCCGCGGTTTGCCTTCGCCACGTACTCGGCCATCCATTCCGGCCCGAGCAGGGTCCTGGCCATTTCCACCACGATGTAGTCGGCGCGGGTTCCCGCGTCGTCGTCGAAGCGGCTCAGGCCCTGCAGGCAGGAAGGACAGGAGGTGAGGATTTTCACCTCGCCCGCGAAACCGTCGGCCCGCAGCCGGGACGCGCCGCCCTCCATTTCCTCCTGCTTGCGGAAGCGCACCTGGGTCGAAATGTCCGGGCGGCTCACCGCCAAGGTGCCCGACTCGCCGCAGCAGCGGTCGTTGAGCGCCACCGGCTGGCCCATCAGGGTATTGACCACCTTGAGCGCATCGTGGGTCTTCATCGGCTTGTGGCAGGGCTCGTGGTACATGTAGCGGGCCCCGCTCAGGCCTTCGAGCTTGACGCCCTTCTCCAGCAGGTATTCGTGGATGTCGAGCAGGCGGCAGCCGGGGAAGATCTTGTCGAACTCGTACTTCAGGAGCTGATCCATGCAGGTGCCGCAGGAGACGATCACGGTCTTGATGTCGAGGTAGTTGAGGGTGTTGGCGACGCGGTGGAACAGCACCCGGTTGTCGGTGGTGATGCGGCCGCCGGCCTCGTCGTCGCCGGAGGCGGTCTGCGGGTAGCCGCAGCACAGGTAGCCCGGCGGCAGCACGGTCTGGACGCCGACGTGGTAGAGCATCGCCTGGGTGGCCAGGCCGACCTGCGAGAACAGCCGCTCCGAGCCGCAGCCGGGGAAGTAGAAGACCGCGTCGGCATCGGTCTTGTGCGGGTCGCGGATCACCGGGATGACCTTGTCGTCCTCGATGTCGAGCAGCGCCCGCGAGGTGCGCTTGGGCAATCCGCCCGGCATCGGCTTGTTCACGAAATGGATGACCTGCGCCTTCAAGCCCGGCCGGCCCAGCGTCGCCGGCGGGTGCCTGACGGTCGCGCGCGTCAGGCCCAGCGCTTTCGCCGCCCGATACGCCAGGCGCTGCGCGGCGTAGCCCGCGCGGATCATGCCGGCGCGGATCAGCTTGATCGTCGCCGGGTCGGTGGCGTTCAGGAAGGCCATCGCCGCGGCGGTGCCGGGGTTCCACTTCTTCTTGCCCTGGCGGCGCAGGAAGTTCCGCATGGCGATCGAGACGTCGCCGAAGTCGATGTCCACCGGGCAAGGATTCGCGCACTTGTGGCAGATCGTGCAATGGTCGGCGACGTCGGAGAACTCGTCGAAGTGCTGCAGCGAGATACCGCGCCGCGTCTGCTCCTCGTAGAGGAAGGCCTCGATCAACAGCGAGGTGCCGAGGATCTTGTCGCGCGGGCTGTAGAACAGGTTGGCGCGCGGCACGTGGGTCGAGCACACCGGCTTGCACTTGCCGCAGCGCAGGCAGTCCTTGATCATGGCGGAGATCTTGCCGATCTCCGACTGCTCCATGATCAGGCTCTCGGTGCCGAGCAGGCTGAAGGACGGCGTGTAGGCGTTGGCGAGATCGCCGCCGGGCAAGAGCTTGCCCTTGTTGAAGCGTCCTTCCGGATCGATCCGGCGCTTGTACGCCTGGTAAGGGCCGATCTCCTCCTCGCTGAGGAACTCCAGCTTGGTGATGCCGATGCCGTGCTCGCCCGAGATGACGCCGGAGAGACTCCTGGCCAGCGCCATGATCCGGACCACCGCCGCGTTGGCGGTGGCGAGCATCGCGTAATCGTCGGAATTGACCGGGATGTTGGTGTGCACGTTGCCGTCGCCGGCGTGCATGTGCAGCGCGACGAAGACGCGCCCGCGCAGCACCTCCTGGTGCAGCCCGTGGATGCGTTCGATGATGCGGCGGTAGGCCTTGCCTTCGAGCAGCGCTTCGAGGGGTGCCGCGAGCTCGGTCTTCCAAGACGCACGGATGGAGTAATCCTGCAGCCGATGGAACAGCGTCGGGTGTTCCGCCCGGTTGGAGAGCGGTCCGGCGTTGATTCCGAGCCCGCCGAATTCACCCTCGGCCTGGGTCAATGGCAGATCGAGATTGTCGAGCAGCCAGCGCCAGCGAGCGCTCACCGCCGCGACCAGCTCCAGCGCCTGCTCCCTTCGGTCGCCGAGCAGCACCTCGGCGGACAGGCCGGTGTCGCCGGCGTTGAGCGGCAGGTCGCCACCCAGGAATTCGGCCAGGGAATCGCAAAGCGCCAGCTTGTTCCTGATCGACAGCTCGATGTTGATGCGCTCGATGCCGTCGCAATAGTCGCCCATCCGCGGCAGGGGTATGACCACGTCCTCGTTCAGCTTGAAGGCGTTGGTGTGCTTGGCGATGGCCGCGGTCCGCGCCCGGTCGAGCCAGAATTTCTTCCGGGTCTCGGGCGTGACCGCGATGAAGCCCTCGCCGCCGCGCAGGTTGGCGATCCGCACCGTCTCCGAGGCGGCGGCCATCACCGCCTGCTCGTCGTCGCCGACCAGGTCGCCGATCAGCACCATCTTCGGCCGGCCGTGGCCCTTGGCCTTGGTGGCGTAGCCCACCGCCCTGAGGTAGCGCTCGTCCAGGTGCTCGAGGCCCGCCAGCAGCACGCCGGCCTGCGCGCCGGCGCCGCCGGGCTTGAAGTAATCGGTGATCTCGACGATCGAGGGCACGGCTTCGCGCACCTGGCCGAAGAATTCCAGGCAGACGGTGCGGGTGTGGGCCGGCAGGCGGTGCAGGATCCACACCGCCGAGGTGATGATGCCGTCGGTGCCCTCCTTCTGCACGCCCGGCAGTCCCGCCAGGAACTTGTCGGTGACGTCCTTGCCGAGGCCGGCGCTGCGGAATTGCCGTCCGGGAATCGCCAGCGTCTCCTCGGAGAGCAGCTTCCTGCCCGAGGCGTCGAAGCGCGAAAGGCGAAAGCGCACCAACTCCTGCTCGTGGATCTTGCCGAAATTGTGTTCCAGGCGTTCGACCTCCAGCCACTGGCCGTCGGGTGTCACCATCTTCCACGACGCCAGATTGTCCAGCGCCGTGCCCCAGAGCACCGCCTTCTTGCCGCCGGCGTTCATCGCGATGTTGCCGCCGATGCAGGAGGCGTCGGCCGAGGTCGGGTCGCAGGCGAACACCAGGCCGGCGTCCTCGGCCGCCTCCATCGCGCGCCGGGTGACGACCCCGGCGCCGGTGCGGATCGTGGCGTAGGGCCGGTCGGCGCCCGGCAGCCGGGTCTGTTCCACGGCGCCCAGGGTAATCAGCTTCTCGGTGTTGATCACCACCGAGTCGGGGGTGAGCGGCACCGCGCCGCCGGTATAGCCGGTGCCGCCGCCGCGCGGAATGATGGTCAGGTCGAGTTCGATGCAGTCGCGCACCAGCGGGCCGATCTCCTCCTCGGTGTCCGGGGTGAGGACCACGAAGGGATATTCGACCCGCCAGTCGGTGGCGTCGGTGACGTGGGAGACGCGGGAGAGGCCGTCGAAGCGGATGTTGTCGCGGCGGCTGTGCCGGGAGAGCACGCGCAGCACCTTCTTCCTCAGCGCCAGGGTGGCGGCGAAGCGCTGCTCGAAGCGATCGACCGCCTGGTGCGCGGCGGCCAGGAGCTGCCCGACGCGCTCGTTGCCCTGGCGGCGCCGCTCGATCTCGGTCAGGCGGTGGCGCAGCGCCTGGATCAGCGCCCTGCGCCGGTCCGGGTTGGCGAGCAGGTCGTCCTCGAGGTAGGGATTGCGCTCCACCACCCAGATGTCGCCCAGCACCTCGTAGAGCATCCGCGCCGAGCGGCCGGTGACGCGTTCGGCGCGCAGCAGGTCGAGTGTCTCCCAGGCGTCGGCGCCGAGCAGGCGGATGACGATCTCGCGGTCGGAGAAGGAGGTGTAGTTGTACGGGATCTCGCGCAGGCGGGCGGACATGGGGAGGGAGGCGCGTCGGGGAAAGCGTGGTATTTTAGGCCACTTGTACCCGTGTCTGGGTACGAGTGCCCGCAATTGTGGCGCAGCACGCTGCCGAACTTATCCCTGGCGACATCGTGGTCAAACCTTCCGTGCTGCGCAGCCTGCTCCATCTCGCCTGGCCGGTGCTGGTCGCCCAGCTGGCGGTGATGGCCAACGGCGTCATCGACACCGTCATGGCCGGGCGGCTGTCCGCCGTCGATCTCGCCGCGGTGGGCATCGGCGCCTCGATCTACGTCACCGTCTTCGTCAGCGTCACCGGGGTGCTGCTGGCGCTCACGCCCACCGTCGCTCAGCTCCACGGCGCCGGCCGACACGGAGAGATCGGCGAGGAGGTGCGGCAAAGCGCCTGGCTGGCGTTGTTCCTGGCCGTGATCGCCGTCGTCCTGCTGCGCCATCCCGAGCCCTTCCTGGCGCTGTCCCGCCTGACGCCGGAAGTGGAGAGCAAGGTGCGCGCTTATCTTTACGCCTTGTCGTGGAGCGCCGCCCCGGCGATGCTGCTGCGGGTGTTCTCCGGCTTCACCATCGGCGTCGGCCTGCCGCGGGCGATCATGGGCTTCAACCTGATCGGCGTGGCACTCAAGCTGCCCCTGAACTGGATCTTCATGTTCGGCACCCTGGAGCGATTCGGCGGCCCGCCGCCGCTCGGCGGGCCGGGTTGCGCCGTGGCCACCGCGCTCATCAGCGGCCTGTCCTGTCTGCTGGCCTGGAGCTGGTGCGCTCAGGCCGCCGACTACCGGCGGTATCGCGTCTTCGCCGATTTCAGTCCGCCGCGAGCGAGGCTGATCGTCGGTCTGCTGAAGCTCGGCCTGCCCATCGGCGCGACCTTCTTCGTCGATGTCACCGCCTTCACCTTCATGGCGCTATTCATCGCCCGGCTCGGTCCGGTTACCTCCGCCGCGCATCAGATCGCGGCGAACCTGGCGGCGCTGGCCTTCATGCTGCCGCTGGCGCTGGGCAACGCCGCCGGCGTTCTCGCCGGCCAGGCCCTCGGCGCCGGCGACGCGCGGCGGGCGGGCCGCGTCGCCCTGATCGGCATGGTCGCCGGCCTCGCCGCGGGAGCGCTGTTTAGCCTGACGCTGTGGCTCGGGGCGGGGACGATCGCCGGGCTGTACACATCGGACGGCCCGGTTCGCCGGCTGGCGACGACGCTGATCGGCTACGTCGCCGTCTATCATCTGTTCGACGCCTTGCAGGCGGTGGCGGTGAATGTGCTGCGCGGCTACAGGAAGAGCGCGGTACCGATGGCGATCTACGCGGTCGCGCTCTGGGGCGTGGGTCTGGGCGGCGGCTATGTCCTGGGCTTGACCGACCGGGTCGCGGCGCGGTCGGGGGTGCAGGGCTTCTGGCTCGCCGCGGCGGCGAGCCTGGCGCTCGCGGGCGGCATGACGGCGGCGTATCTGCTGCGGGTGGCGCGTGTCGCAGAGAATGTCGCGGCTCACGGCAGCGCCGTGCCGGGCGGCACGGGCCGCTAGGGCGAGCTTGCCCGATGGCGCCGCCGCCTGCTACGCTTAGCCCCTTGCCACCCGGTCCCATCGCCTCCGCATGCATCCCGATTACCTGGAAAAAATCCTCAACGCCCGCGTCTATGACGTGGCCATCGAAACGCCGCTGGAACTCGCGCCCAACCTCTCGGCGAGGAGCGGCAACCGCATCTGGCTGAAGCGCGAGGACGTGCAGCCGGTGTTCTCCTTCAAGCTGCGCGGCGCCTACAACAAGATGGTGCATCTGACGCCCGCGCAGCGGAAGCGCGGCGTGATCACCGCCTCGGCCGGCAACCACGCCCAGGGCGTCGCCCTCGCGGCGCAGAAGCTCGGCTGCCGCGCGGTGATCGTGGTGCCGGTGACGACGCCGCAGATCAAGGTCGACGCGGTGAAGCTGCGCGGCGCCGAAGTGGTGCTGGCCGGCGACTCCTTCGACGAGGCCTACGCCCACGCGCTGCTGCTGGAGAAGAAGCAGAAGCTGACCTTCGTCCACCCTTACGACGACCCCGAGGTCATCGCCGGCCAGGGCACCATCGGCATGGAGATCCTGCGCCAGCACGCCGACCCGATAGACGCGGTGTTCTGCTGCGTCGGCGGCGGCGGCCTGATCTCCGGGGTGGCCGCCTACATCAAGCGGCTGCGGCCGCAGACCCGGATCGTCGGCGTCGAGGCGGCGGACGCCGACGCCATGGCCCGCTCGCTCGCCGCCGGCCGCCGGGTCAAGCTCGACCGGGTCGGCCTGTTCGCCGACGGCGCCGCGGTGAAGCTGGTCGGCCAGGAGACCTTCCGCCTCTGCCAGGAATACGTCGACGAGATGATCCTGGTCGACACCGATGCCATCTGCGCCGCGATCAAGGACGTGTTCGAGGACACCCGCTCGATCCTGGAGCCGGCCGGTGCGTTGGCCATCGCCGGCGCCAAGGAATACGCGAAGCGCCACAAGCTCAAGGACCGGACCCTGGTGGCGGTAGCCTCCGGCGCCAACATGAACTTCGACCGCCTGCGCTTCGTCGCCGAGCGCGCCGAGGTCGGCGAGCAGCGCGAAGCGGTGCTGGCGGTGACCATCCCCGAGCGGCCGGGCAGCTTCAAGAAGTTCTGCGACCTGGTCGGCAGCCGCAGCATCACCGAGTTCAACTACCGCTACTCGGATGTCCGGGAAGCCCACGTCTTCGCCGGCATCCAGGTCGGCGACCGGGCGGAATCGCTGAAGCTGGTCGAGTCGCTGAAGAAGCACGGCCTGGCGACGCTCGACCTGACCGACGACGAGATGGCCAAGCTGCACTTGCGCCACATGGTCGGCGGCCACGCCCCCCAGGTGCAGAACGAACTGCTCTACCGCTTCGAGTTCCCCGAGCGCCCCGGCGCGCTGATGCGTTTCCTGGAGAGCATGAGCGCCGGCTGGAACATCTCGCTGTTCCACTACCGCAACCACGGCGCCGACTACGCCCGGGTGCTGGTCGGCATGCAGGTGCCGCCGAAGGAAATGAGGGAATTTCGCGCCTTCCTGAAGGGCTTAGGCTACGACTTCTGGGACGAGAGCGGCAACCCGGCCTACAAGCTGTTTCTCGGTTGAGCCTGCCAGCCGGTCGCGGTTCTCGAGGGCCGGCTTTCAGCGGGTCGCGGTCCAGCGCAGCGCCAGGTAAGCCGCGACGATCGCCAGCGTGGCGAGCGTCACCGGGATGCCGATACGGGCATGCTCGCGCCAACCAATGGCGATGCCGCGCCGCGCGGCGGCGTCTACGACGATGATGTTCGCGACGCTGCCGACGATCAACAGGTTGCCCGCCAGCGTGCTCACCAGTGCCAGTGTGGGCCCGGCCAGCGTGTGAGCGACGCTGGGCAGCAGCAGCATCACCGCGGGGACGTTGGAGACGATGTTCGACAGCACGAAGCTCGTTGCGAACAGAGGCCCGAGGTGCTGCAGCGGTACCCCCACAGCGGCCAGGTCGGCGATCATACGCGAGGGCAGGCCGGTCTTCTGCAGCGCGTGGTTGACCACGAACAGGCCAATGAACAGCACCAGTAGTTCCCAGTCGACCAGGCCCAGCATCCGGCGCGAATGCAGGCGGCGGCTAGTGAGCAGCACGCCGGCACCGGTCAGCGCGACCACTTCGCGTGGCCAATCCGTGAACAGGAAGCAGGCGACGATCACCAGTGCGACGGTCAGGCCCTTGATCGTTTGCCAGAGGTCCGGCGGGATGCCTTCGTCCAGCCTCGCTTCTTCCGGGTTGCCGCCGTGCGATGAGATGCCGGCCGCGGCGACCAGCCGGCCCCGCGTGAGCGCAAGCACCAGCGCCCAGGTCGCCAGCAGGCCCAGCCCGACGGGTAGCGCCGCCTCCAGCAGGTAGCCGGCGAACGACAGGCGCAGCGTCTCGCCGATCAGCATGTTCTGCGGGTTGCCGATCAGGGTCGCGGCCGAGCCGATGTTGGCGGCGCAGGCCAGCGCCAGCAGGAAGGGCATCGGTGCCAGGCGCCGGCCGCGGCAGGCGTCGATCAGCACCGGCGCCACGGCCAGGCAGACGATGTCGTTGCTGAACACGGCCGACAGCGCGGCCACCACCGCGATCAGTGCGCCCATCAGCAGCGGCGGCGCCAGCGGCAGCCGCGCGACCCAGCGCGTCAAGCCGTCGTAGAAGCCGCCCAGACGCATCTGCGCCGACACGACCATGAACGCGAACAGCAGGATCAAGGTCGGCAGGTGGATCGACCGTGCCGCCTCCTCGAGGCTCACCGCATGGAATCCGATTAGCGCGATCGCCCCCAGCAGGGCGACGCCGGTACGGTCGATTTGCAGCAAGGGCAAGCCGCCCAAAATCATTCCCAGATAGACGACGATGAAGATTCCGACGACGAGTTCGTTCATTTCCGCGCCATTGCGTGACCAAGGAGCCACCATGCTGCCACACCACCGCTGCAGCGGGTGCCAGTTGCTAGAATAGAAACTTCTCTCCTCCGCTTCCCGGGCAGGCACATCTCATGAGACTCCTCAATGTTGCGCGCGTCGCGTCCCGGCTGGGTGCCGCCGCCGTGCTGCTGCTGCCGTTTGCTCAGGCCCACGCCGGCAAGACCCTGGACCAGATCAGGCAGCGGGGGCAGCTGGTGTGCGGGGTCAGCACCGGCGTGATCGGCTTTTCTGCCGCCGACAGTCGAGGCCGCTGGAGCGGCCTCGACGTCGATGTCTGCCGCGCCATCGCGGCGGCGGTGCTAGGCGACGCGAACAAGGTGAAGTACGTGCCGCTCAACGCCGAGCAGCGCTTCACCGCGCTGCAATCTGGCGAGGTGGATCTGCTCTCGCGCAACACCACCTGGACGCTGACCCGCGATGCGTCGCTCGGCCTCTCCTTCACCGCAATCACCTACTACGACGGCCAGGGTTTCCTGGTGCCGAAGAGGCTCAAGCTGAAGAGCGCCGCGCAGTTGCGGGGTGCCGAGATCTGCGTGCAGTCGGGCACCACCACCGAGAAGAACCTCGGCGACTACTTCAAGGCGCAGGGCGTGAACATCAAGCCGGTGGTGTTCGAGAACTTCGAGGCGTCGATCAGGGCATTTTTCAGCGGCCGCTGCCAGGCCTACACCACCGATGCCTCGGCGCTGGCCTTCATCCGCAGCAAGGAAGCGCGAAAGCCGGACGACTATCAGATCCTGCCGGAACGGATTTCCAAGGAACCGCTCGGACCGGTGGTGCGCCGCGGCGACGACGAGTGGTTCACCATCGTCAAGTGGGTCGTCTTCGCGCTGATCGACGCCGAGGAATACGGCGTCACCCGGGGCAATATCCAGGCGCTGAAGGCCAGCGCCAATCCGGCCATCGGGCGGCTGCTCGGCAGCACCGAGGACAGCGGCAGGCCGCTCGGGCTGGATCGCTACTGGGCGGCGCGGGCCGTGGGGGCGGTGGGCAACTACGGCGAGATCTTCCGGCGCAACGTCGGCGCCGATTCGCCGCTCAAGCTCGCGCGCGGCCTCAATGCGTTGTGGACCCAGGGCGGGCTGATGTACGCGCCGCCGATACGCTAGAGATGTCCGGCAGGCGGCTGCGCAGCTTCGCGCTGCAGGGAGCGGTGGCGGTGGGGCTCGCCCTGCTGCTCTGGCTGCTGTTCCACGTCACCGCCGCCAACATGCACGCGCGCGGCATCCGCAGCGGCTTCGGTTTCCTGCGCGAGCCGGCGGGGTTCGCCATCGGCGAGAGCCTGCTGCCCTTCGATTCCTCAGACAGCGCCCTGTGGGCGCTGGTGGTGGGGCTGGTCAACACCTTGCGCGTGGCGCTGCCGGCGATCGTCGTCAGCACCTTGCTCGGCACGCTGATCGGGCTGGGGCGGCTGTCGCCCAATCTGCTGCTGTCACGCCTCTGTCAGGCCTATGTCGAGACCCTGCGCAACGTGCCGCTGCTGCTGCAACTGCTGGCCTGGTACTTCGTGGTGACCGACCTCTTGCCCGACGCGGGCGCGGCGCTGCAAATCGCGCCGCACGTGTTCCTGAGCAAGAGCGGCCTGGCCCTGCCCTGGTTCGGCGGCGACGGCGGCACTCTGTTCGACCTGCCGGTGCGCGGCGACTTCGGCGTCACCGGGGGCGCCGCCCTGACCCCGGAATATCTCGCCCTGCTGGGGGGCCTCTCCCTGTACACCGCGGCCTACGTCGCCGAAACCGTGCGCGCCGGCATCCAGTCGGTGCCGCGCGGGCAGAGCGAGGCCGCGCTGGCGCTGGGCTTGTCGCGGGTCCAGAGCTTCCGCCTGGTGCAGCTGCCGCAAGCCTTGCGCAGCATCATTCCGCCCTTGACCAACCAGCACCTGAGCCTGAGCAAGAACGTCTCGCTGGCGGTCGCCATCGGCTATCCCGATCTGGTCTCCATCGCCGACACCACCCTCAACCAGACGGGCCGGGCGGCCGAATGCATCGCCGTGATCATGGCGGTGTATCTGCTCCTTTCCCTGGTCACTGCCTGGCTCAGTGCCTGGCTGGAACGCCGGACCGGGCACTGGGCGGAGCGTCATGACTGAACGGGCCGTTCGCTGGCTCAGGCGGAACCTGTTCTCCGATGTCTGGAGCAGCGCCACGACGCTGGCAATCGTCGCCGGCCTGCTCCACTGGCTGCCGGGACTGATCGACTGGCTGCTGCTGAAGGCGGTATTCAGGGCGGACGCTGCGGCCTGCGCCGCGGCGGACCACGCCGGTGCCTGCTGGGGCGTGGTGGCGGCGAAATATCGTTTCATCCTGTTCGGCCGCTATCCCTACGCCGAGCAATGGCGGCCGCTGGCGGCGACGGTCCTGCTGCTCCTGGTGATCGTCGCCAGCGGCTTGCGCCTGATGCGGCGGGGCACCCTGTTGGCGGCCTGGGCGCTGGCCTTGCCAAGCTTTTTCTTGTTGATGGCGGGCGGCGTGGCGGGCCTCTCTCCGGTCGCGAGCGACCAGTGGGGCGGCTTTCCGCTGACGCTGCTGCTGGCGACCCTGGGCATGCTCGCCGCCTTTCCTCTGGCCGTGCTGGTGGCGCTGGGCCGACATCAGTCCGGCCTGCCCTTGGTGCGCGGACTGTGCGCGCTCTACGTCGAAGGGGTGCGCGGCGTGCCGCTGATCTCGGTGCTGTTCCTGGCTTCGTTCCTGTTCCCCATCGTCCTGCCGCAGGGCTTTTCGATCGACGTGCTGGTGCGCGTCCTGGCCGGCATCGTGCTGTTCGCCGCCGCCTATCTGTCGGAGACCCTGCGCGGCGGCTTGCGGGCGGTCGCCGCCGGCCAGCACGATGCCGCCGCCGCCCTCGGTCTCTCCCGCTGGCAGGCGATGCGCTGGATCGTCCTGCCGCAAGCCGTTCGTGCCGTGATCCCGTCGCTGATGAACAGCGCGGTCAGCATCTTCAAGGACACCTCGCTGGTCACCGTGGTCAGCCTCTACGAACTTACCGGTTCGCTGTCTCTGGCGCTCTCGGGCGATGCAAAGTGGCGCTCCTTCTATCTCGAAGGCTATCTGTTCATCGGCCTGATCTACTGGATCTGCTGCTATTCTCTGTCGCGCTTTGGCAGCAGCCTGGAGCGGCGGCTCGCGGCGGGGCTCCCCGTGAATCCCTAGCAGTCGCCCAGGCGGCGGCCCGCGCGCACCAGCGTCACGAATTCTTCCACCGGCACGCCGGGCGAGAACAGGTAGCCCTGGATTTCGTCGCAGCCCAGAGTGGTGAGGAAGGCGAGCTGGTCATGGCTCTCGACGCCTTCGGCGATCACCTTGTGTCCGAGCTGCTTGGCCATGCTGACGATGGCCCCGGCGATGGCGCAGTCGCTGGCGTCCTGCGGAATGCCGGCGACGAAGGAGCGGTCGATCTTCAGGGTGTCGATGGGGAAGCGCTTGAGGTAGGACAGGCTGGAGAAGCCGGTGCCGAAATCGTCGAGTGCGAGGGCGATGCCCATCGCGTGCAGTTCGTCCATCATGTCGATGACCCCGTCGCTGCCGTGCATCAGCATGCTCTCGGTCAGCTCCAGCTCCAGCCACTCGGGGGAGAGGCAGTGTCTGGCCAGCAGGGCGGTGATGATGCGCGGCAGCCCGGCGGTGATCTGACGCGCCGAAATATTGACGGCGATCTTGAGTAGCGGCAGTCCGGTGCGTTGCCAGATTCGCGCCTGGAGGCAGGCCTGTTCCAGCACCCATTCGCCGATTTGCACGACCAGGCCGGTTTCCTCGGCCACCGGGATGAATTCGTTGGGCGGGATCATGCCCTCGGTCGGATGGCGCCAGCGCACCAGCGCCTCGGCGCCGATGATTTCGCCGCTGGCGATATTCACCTTGGGCTGGTAATGGACCAGCAGCTCGCCGCGATCCAGCGCCTGGCGCAGTCCGGTCTCGATCTTCAGCCGGTCCAGGGAGCGCCGGTTCATTTCCTCGCTGTAGTACATGTAGCCGTTCTGATTGGCCTGCTTGGCGCGATACATGGCGACGTCGGCGTAGCGCAACAGCGTCTCGGTGTTGCTGCCGTCCTGGGGATAGATGCTGATGCCGATGCTGGCACCCAGGCGCAGCTCGTTGCCGTCGATCAGGAAGGGTTCGTCGAGCGACGCCAGCAGCTTCTGGGCGACGACGCCGGCGTGCTCGCGCTTGGCGATGTTGAACAGTCCGGCCACGAACTCGTCGCCGCCCAAGCGCGCCATCACGTCCTCGGTGCGCAGCGTGGCGCGGAAGCGTTCGCCGACCTGCTTCAGCAGGCGGTCGCCGACGTCGTGGCCGAGCGTGTCGTTGATCGGCTTGAAGCGGTTCAGGTCGATGAACAGCAGGGCGCCGTGGGCGCGGCTGCGCTGTGCCGCGGCCAGCGTCTGGGTCACCAGCCGGTGCAGCAGGCTGCGGTTGGGCAGGCCGGTCAGGGCGTCGTAGTAGGCGAGGTGATTGATCCGCTCCTCGGCGCGCTTACGCTCGCTGATGTCGCTGAAAATCGAGAAGTAGTGGGTGACCCTGCCCTCGGGATTCTTCATCGCGCTGACCGATGCCCACTTGGGATAGACCTCGCCGTTCTTCTTCAGCTCCAGCATCTCGCCCCGCCAGTTGCCGGAGGTGCTGATCTCTTCCCGCATGTGCCGGTAGAAGTCCTCGTCCTGGTGCGCGGAATCGAACATGCGCGAGGGCCGGTCCAGCACTTCTTCTCTCGAATAGCCGGTGATGCGGCAGAAGGCGTTGTTCACCGAGACGATGCGCTCGTCGGCGTCGGTGATCAGGATGCCCTCGTCGCTGTGCTCGAAGATGCTCGCGTGCAGGCGCAGGCTCTCGGCGGCGGCGAGGCGGTCGGTGATGTCGCTCAAGTAGCCGATCAGGCCGACGGCCACGTCTTCGGAGTCGCGCATCAGGGACAGCGACAGGCTGGCCCAGAAGACCTCGCCGGACTTGCGCCGCCTGCGCACTTCCATCTCGCGCCCGCCGTGTTCCAGGAAGGCGTCGTGGAACTGCAGATCCTCGTCGCTCTCGTCGACGTAGAGGAACAGGATGTTGCGCCCCACCGCCTCCTCGGCGCTGTAGCCGAAAAGTTGCTCGGCGCTCCTGTTCCAGCTGGTGATGTAGCCGGCCAGATCCATGGTGATCACCGACTCGTGGATCTGGTCCAGCATCTGCGCCTGGCGGCGGTTGTCCTGTTCCGCCTCGGAAAGTTCGCGCTCGCGCCGCAGGGCATCGACCCGGACGTGGAGCAGGCGCCCGGTCAGGGCGGCCAGCGCCGCGAGGCGCCGGCGCTCGATCTCGCCGTAGCCGCCGACGCGCCCGGACAGCGCGTAACAACCATAAGCGCAGCCGCCGTGGCTGATCTCGCTGACGATCTCCCAATCCGCAGCCGGAGCCTCGAAGAAGCCGCCCTTGGGGCTTGCCATCAAGGCTCGGACGGCGCCGCCGATCGCTTCGGGATCCTGGTCGAGTGCCGCCTCGGCCAGCTTTGCGATGGCCGCGAGGTCCGCCACGCCGGGATCGGGCGGGGTTTTCATGTCTCCCGGCTGACGTGGATGGTCCAGCGGTAGGCCTCTACCTGGGCCTGGACGTAGGCGGCGGGGGTGAGCAATACCTGCGCCAGTTGCGCGGCGAGCGCCGGCTGCGGCGCCTTCCCCGACTGTTCGACGATATGGAGCAGCCCGCCCAGCCAGCCGCCGCGGGTGAGCAGCGCATCCTCGACGTCGGCCGCCAGATTGAGCGGCGCGACGATCTTCTCCAGCGGCATGGCGAACAGCGCGTCGAGCAGGGAGAACATGCCGGCCATGAAGGCGTGCTCTTGGTCCTCCTTGCTGCCGCCGATTTTCTGGGCCAGCGCCTCCATCAGGCTCGCGCGCTGCGCCGCCCGTGCCATGAGCGGGCTGGCGCCGTCGCCTTGCTGGGCGTAGATCAAGAGCTGCAGCCAGCGTTGCAGCTGCCGGCGACCGAGCAGCGTGATCGCGTAGCCGAAGCTGGTGATCGGGGTGGTGAGGGCGAAGCTGACCGAATTCACCAGTTTGAGCAGGTGGTAGGAGAGCGAGGGATCCTGTTTCAGCAGCGCCTCGATGTCGCGCGACGGAGCATCACTGGTCACCATCGCCAGCAGTCTCAGCAGCAGGGCGCGGGAGCTGCCCCCCTTCGGCTTTTTCCCCCCGGGGGTAGGGAGCGGATGGTCGCCGGCGAACCAGGCGTAGCCCGCACTCTGCGCTTTGGCGAAGTGCGCGGCATCGTTCACGCCGGTGGCCAGGTGCGGGCCGGGCGGGCGGGCGGCGGCGGCCGGCAGGCTCAGGCCGTCGCCGGCGATGGCCCCGATCTCCGCGGGCAGGTTCGCCGTCGGCAGGCCCGCCGCCATCAGGCGGAAACCGCGCTTTCTGAGGCGTGCGAGCGCGGCGGCTGCGGCGGGATCGGTGCACCGCGCCAGCGGCACCAGCAGGATTATGGCCTCGGCCGGCAGTTGCGCCGCCAGGGCGTCATCGAGCATCTCGGGCTCGGCCAGCGGCAGGATGCACGGCAGTGTCGCCAGCGCCTCCCGCAGCCCGAACTGCCCGAACAGGCGCACCATTGCCGGCAGGTAGTCGGGTCCGGCGGGGGCGCCGCCGGCCAGCATCAGCGCCGACCACGCGTGGCGCGCGTCGTCCACCGGCGAGAGGGTGATCAGCGGGAAATCCTCTTCGGGCGATCCTGGAAGGTTCAAGTTATCCACTTAGGCACCGTCTCGGTGGTCAACGTCATAGGACAGTTTAACTTGAGCGCCGGGCGCCGGGGTCAATCGCCCGGATCGCCGATGCGCCCGGAAAACAGCTCCAGGCCCGCTTCCGTAACCACCGCGTCGAGGGCGATGTCGTGGACGCCGGGATGGGTGGAGGCGACCCGGGCCAGTTCGAAGCCGACGCCGATCGCCAGCGGCGGGGGGTTCAGGGCCGCCAGCGTGCGGTCGAAATAGCCGCCGCCGTAGCCCAGGCGGAAGCCCCGGCCGTCGAAGGCATTGACCGGCATCAGCAGGACGTCTGGGACCGATTCCGCCCCGGCGACCGGGTAATGGATGCCGTGACGGTCGGTCGTCATGGCGCAGCCCGGTCGCCATTCGCGGAAAGCCATCGCGGTATCGGGCCCGACCACCAGCGGCAGGCAGGCGCGGCCGCCTGCTGCGATCGCTCGCGTTGCCAGCGGCCGACAGTCGAACTCGCCGCGGATCGGCCAGCAGAAGCCGAGCACGCGCGGTTTGAGGCGCGCGAGCAGCAAGGCCAGGTGCGCTTCGATCGGGATCGAGTGTTGGGCATGGAGCAGCGGCGGCAGCGCCTCGCGCGCGGCGATCTTCTCGCGCCGCATGGCGGCACGGACTGCGCTGCGATTAGCGATATTTTCCGCGGTGTTTTTCAACGGCTGTCCGCTCCTTGGCCTATGCTACTCTGGTAGAGGACGATGACCCGACTATCAAGATGAAGCGCCCGCTCTGGCTATTGCTGTTCCTCTTTCCGCTGCTCGCCGCGGCCGCGCCCGGCGACGAGTATATCCTCGCGGCGCGCGCTGCCTACCGCAACGGCGAGCGGCTGGAGTTGGCCGAGGCGCTGCGGGCCTTGAAGGACCAGGGGAACGAGGCGAACGTCCTCGAACCCTGGGCCGAATACTGGCAGCTGTCCCAACGTATCGCCGACGACGGCGTCCTGGACGGGCGCGTGGCGGCCGACGTGAATGGTTTCCTCGAGCGCCAGGCGAATACCTATCCGGCCGAGAAGCTGCGCCGCGAGTGGCTGAAGGCGCTGGGCAAGGGCGGCCAATGGCAGGCGTTCGAGGACGCCTATCCGCTGCTGCAGCAGCCGGATCAGGAACTCGTCTGCTACGCTGCTCAGAGCCGGCTGGCGCTGTATCAGGATTCGGCGGCGCTCGAAGCGCTTCGGCCGCAGTGGTTTTCCGCCGCCGATCTGCCCGAGTCCTGCATGCCCCTGATGGCGCAGCTGATCACCGCCGGACGGATCAGCGAGCGCGATATCTGGGAGCGGATGCGCCGCCTGCTGGCGGCGAAGAAGCTGGACCAGGCGGAGAAGATCGCCTCGTACCTGCCGAAACGCCAGGCGCCGCAGCGCAAGACGCTGCTGGCCATCGCCGAGCGGCCGCGACACTATCTCGACGACAGCCTCGACTCCGCCCATATCGGCCGGCTCAAGCGCGAGCTGCTGCGCTATGCGGTGGAGCGTCTGGCCAGGGTCGACGCGATGGTCGCCGCCTCCGAATGGCAGAAGATCCAGGGTGCTTACTCCGTGGAAGAACGCGGCCACGTCTGGGGACGGATCGCCATGGCGGCGGCGAGGGCCCACCTACCGCAGGCGCTCACCTGGTACGGCTATGCCGAGCAGGCGCCGCTGTCCGAGGAGCAGATCGCCTGGCAGGCGCGCGCCGCGCTGCGCGAGGAAGACTGGCCGACGCTGGAGCGGGTGATCGGACGCATGCCGGCGCAGCTGGCGGCGCGGCCCGCCTGGATCTACTGGCGCGGTCGCGCGATGGCCGCCCAGGGGCGTGCCGATGCGGCGCGCGCGCTCTACCTCGGGATCAGCGGTCAGGCGAATTTCTACGGCATGCTCGCCGCCGACGAGCTGGGTCGGCCGCTGGTCCTGCCGCCGCCGGCGCCGCCGCCCTCGGCGCAAGAGATGGCGGCGGCGCGCGACAACCCTGGTCTCCAGCGCGCGCTGGCGCTGATCCGCCTGGGCATACGCATCGAGGGCGTGCGCGAGTGGAACTGGACGCTGCGCGGCATGGACGACCGGCAACTGCTGGCCGCTGCGGCGCTGGCGGATGACAGCGAGGTCTTCGACCGCGCCATCAGCACCGCCGACCGCACCCTGGCGCAGCACGACTACGCGCTGCGCTATCCGGCGCCTTTCCGTGCGCTCGTCGATCCGCAGGCGAAGATCCTGTCTCTCGACCACGGCTGGGTCTATGGGTTGATGCGTCAGGAGAGCCGCTTCGTCATGAATGCCCGGTCGGGCGTCGGCGCCAAGGGTCTGATGCAGCTGATGCCCAGTACCGCGCGATGGGTGGCGAAGAAGATCGGCATGAAGGACTACCGGCCGGCCAAGGCCGAGCAGTTGGACACCAATGTCGAGCTCGGCACGCATTACCTGTCGATGGTGCTCACCAGTCTCGGCAATTGCCCGGTGCTCGCCTCGGCCGCCTACAACGCCGGCCCCAGGCGCGCCCGCAGGTGGTGCGCGGCGCGGCCGCTGGAGGGCGCGATCTATGTCGAGACCATCCCCTTCAGCGAGACCCGCGATTACGTCAAGAAGGTGATGACCAACGCGGTCTATTACGCGGCGCTGTTCGAGGACCGGCCCGTGTCGCTGAAGAGCCGGCTGGGCGTGGTCGGGCCGATGGCTGGCGAGGGCGGCGCCTATCTCCCCTGAGATGAAGATCTACACCGTCGGCGGCGCCGTCCGCGACGAGCTGCTCGGCCTGCCGGTGGTCGACCGCGACTACGTCGTCGTCGGCGCCACGCCCGAGGCGATGGTCGCGGCGGGCTTCCGGCCGGTGGGCCGCGACTTCCCGGTGTTCCTGCATCCGCAAACGCACGAGGAATACGCGTTGGCCCGCACCGAGCGGAAGACCGCGCCGGGCTACCACGGCTTCGTCTTCCACGCCTCGCCCGAGGTGAGCCTGGAACAGGATCTGGCGCGCCGCGATCTCACCATCAATGCCATCGCCAAGGCCGAGGACGGCAGCCTGATCGACCCCCACCACGGCATCGCCGACCTCGAAGCGCGGGTGCTGCGCCACGTCTCTCCTGCCTTCGCCGAAGACCCGGTGCGTGTCCTGCGCGTGGCGCGCTTCGCCGCGCGCTTCCGGGATTTCGCCATCGCCCCGGAGACCCTGGCGCTGATGCGGGCCATGGTGGGCCAGGGCGAGGTCGATCATCTGGTCGCCGAGCGCGTCTGGCAGGAGCTGGCGAAGGGACTGATGGAAGCGCGGCCTTCGCGTCTGTTCGAGAGTCTGCGCTCGTGCGGCGCGCTCGCGCGCATCCTGCCGGAGGTCGATGCCCTGTTCGGGGTGCCGCAGCGCGCCGATTTCCATCCCGAGGTGGATACCGGCGTGCATACGATGATGGTGGCCGACATGGCGGCGCGACTCGATTTGTCACTGGCGGAGCGCTTCGCCGCGCTGTGTCACGACCTGGGCAAGGCCGCCACGCCGCCCGACGTGCTGCCCCGCCATACCGGCCACGAGGCGCTCGGCGTCGCCCTGCTCGGGCCGCTCTGCGACCGGCTGCGCGTGCCCTCGGACTGCCGCGATCTGGCCCTGCTGGTGGCGATGTTCCACGGCGACATCCACCGGGCAGCGGAGCTCCGGCCAGCGACGATGGTGCGCGTGATCGAGCGCTGCGACGGCCTGCGCCGGCCCGAGCGCTTCGCCCAGGTGCTGGCCGCGTGCGAATGCGATTACCGCGGCCGTCTGGGCCATCAGGAGCGGCCCTATCCCCAGGCGGCGTTGTGGCGGCGCGCGCTCGCGGCCGCGCGCGCCATCGATGCCGGCGCGATCGCCCGCGCTTGCTCCGATCCGGCCCAGATCCCCTTGCGCCTGCACGAGGCCCGCGTCGCCGCGGTCAAGGCGCTCGCATGGTAGCGCCGACTCAGAGCGCTCTCAGAATCAGGGTGGCGGCGAGCGACAAGAGCAGCGTCGAGGCGAAGGGGAGATAGTATTCCCGGCCGCGCAGGCGGAAACGGAAATCACCCGGCAGGCGGCCTAGGTGCAGCAGCGCCGCCAGCTGCGGCAGAAACACGTTGACCAGCAGAACCGTGATCAACACGGCGATCAGCCACTTCGGCATGAGCTCTTCAGAGTAGAATTCCCCCGCCATGATAACGCTATCCACTCCGGGTACGGACGGCCGCGGCGGGCTCGCGGGCCGCCCTGCACCACGCCGCCGCGGTGAATGACCCGCGCTTCTCCGGACTGGAGGTTTTGATCCACGCGCCGCCGGCCAAATCGCGTCGGCCGGCGCAGCAGACCCCGCTGCTGTTCATCCACGGCGCCTACACCGCGGCCTGGTGCTGGGAAGAGCACTTCCTGCCGTTCTTCGCGGAGCAGGGCTACCTGAGCTACGGCCTGAGCCTGTCCGGGCACGGCGCCAGCCGCGGGCGCGGGCATCTGGACAGCCTGGGCATCGACGATTACATCGCCGACGTCGCCGAGGTGGCCTCGGCCCTGCCGGTGCCGCCGGTCTTGATCGGCCACTCGATGGGCGGCTTCGTGGTGCAGAAATACCTGGAAAAGCACCAGGCGCCGGCGGCGGTGCTGATGAACTCGGCGCCGCCGCAGGGTCTGATGTCGGCCGCCTTCGGCCTGATGTTCCAGAAGCCCGGGCTGATGAGGGACCTGAACAGCCTGATGGGCGGCGGCCGGGTCTCCGCCGAGACCCTGCGCGAAGCGCTGTTCGCGCAGCCGGTGGCCAGCAGCGATCTCGCCCGCTACCTGCGCTGCTCGCAGCCCGAGTCGCACCGCGCCATCTGGGACATGACCTTGTTCAACCTGCCGCATCCCTCGCGCCTCAAGGACACGCCGCTGTTGGTCCTGGGCGGGGAACTCGACCAGCTGATTCCGGCCTCCCTGGTGGAGATGACGGCGCGGACCTACGCCGTCCCCGCCGAGATCTTTCCCGGCATGGGCCACGGCCTGATGCTCGAACGCGATTGGCAGATGGTGGCCGAGCGCATCCTATCCTGGCTGACAGAGAGAGGAATCTGAAGATGATCGTTACCTTCCAGTCGAAGGCGTCGGGCGACGTCATCATGTTCGCCGACGTGGCGCACAAGATGATGGAGATCATGGGCAAGGAAGCAGGCGACCAGGGCATCGTCACCGTGGAGCAACTGCCTGGAGCGCTGGCGCGGTTGACAGCCGCGGTCGCCGCAGACAGGGAGGCGCGCCAGGGTCGGGCCGAGGAGGATCAGCCGCAGTTCGAGCTTGCCCCCGACGGCCGCCGCCGCCCCTATGTCAGCCTGGCGCAGCGCGCCACGCCGCTCATCGAACTCCTCGAGTGGTCGCTGAAGAAGCGGGTGCCGGTGGTCTGGGGGGTGTAGGTCGGGATTTATCCCGACCTACTTCTTCCGCTCGATGAAGGCCATCGGGAAAACCACCTCGGGGGCTGCGCCCTTGTTCGGGACGCTGAGGTAGTCGGGCATCTGCGCCGTGCCGGCGCCGGCGGCATTCACCAGCTGGTTGATCAGCACCTGCACCTGGGCCGAGAACCATTCCTCCTGGCAGCTGGTCGGCATGAAGCGCAGTTCCTCGACGCTGGCCGGAATCTCTGCCTCAGGGATGGTCTCGTTGGCGGCGTAGGCGGCCGAGAAGAACGGGCCGGCGACGAAGCGCAGCTGGAAACCGCCGGCATCAGTCGGCTGCAGGACGAAGATGCGGGCGCCCTCGGCGGCCTCATTGTCGTCGCCGAACACCGGCGTCACCGCGAAGGCCGCGCCCTTCCCTTGCTTCACGTGAGCGACGGCTTCGGCGTAGCTCAGGCGGGTGTCTTCGGTCTGCATGTCGTTTCTCCTATAGGATCGGTGCCAGCCGTCTCCAGACGTGGAGCGTCATGGAATTATCGATAGAATGCGGATCGTGCCTGATGCGCCGCTGAAAAGTTAGACCGGCAACGAATGGGTTTAGACTGCGGTGTTCATCTGTCACAGCCATTCGATGAGTGGGCTGGATGAGTGAGCCGGCCGCGCTTCGCAAAAGTATAACAGCAAGGAACCGCACGCTTTGACAGATGAATTGCAGCCGCCAACTTCTTTCTGCTGATCGGTCGATCCCCATTTGAAACGCATGCCCAGAATCTTCGACAACATAGACCGGGAGTTGTTGCCGGCACTGCGCGCTTCCCTGGAAGCTGGTCGGGGGCTGACCGGCAGGCGGTGCCGGCAAGGCGATTTTATTTTCAAACTCTCTTGAAAATAAACTTCCCAGACCAGGCTTTTCCTTTGCAAGTCATATACTTGCTGAGAAGTTTATTTTCACGGCGGCCAATCCCCTATTCAAACAGGATCGCTTCGAGCCGCGCAGCCACGTCATCCATGATCATCGCCGGCACCGCTTCCTTGAACTTCGCCTTGCGGCCCCGCCAATCCAGGGATTTCAACTGGTGGCAATGGACTGCGCCTTGCGTGTCGGTGCCCGACCCCATCAGCGTGACCACCGTGCCGTAGGTGCGAGCGGTAGCCGCGCCGCCTTGCGAGATCGGGCAGATCATCGCCAGCCCGCGGCTGTTGAAGGCCTTGGCGCTGACCACCAAACCGAAGTGCGGCCCCTTGATTTCCTGCCCGGACGCCGGGTCGAATTGCAGATGCACGATATCGCCGCGATCCGGGGTGTAGGCCATCAGGGCGCTTCCTTGCCGACCGGCCGCATATCATCCCAACCCTCGACGCGAGGCAATTTGCCCGGCATCTCGGCCAGCAGGTCTTCCAGCCTGTAGCGGCGCTTGCGCGGCGCACTGACGGTCATGCGCTCACCTTCCAGCAGCAGATCGACCTGCGAACCCTCCTTAAGCTGGTTCTGCTCGATGAAGGCTTTTGGCACCGTCATCACCAGCGAGCCGCCGGCCCGTCTCAGGGTTTGCAGCATTTTTCTCTCCCCAGCGCGATTATGGATCCTATTTTAATAGGATTTAATAGTCCTACGCAAGTAGGCCTTTAGCGGAATCAGGACTTCTTCCGCGCCGCCATTTCCGCCATCAGCTGCTCGATCTCGCGCCGCTTGGCGGCCTTGGTTCCCCACATGGGCTCGGCGGAGGGTTTGGCCCGCAGGGCGTTCCGCTGGGCCTGCCATTCGGCTTCCTGCCGCGCTTGCTCCTGCTCGGCGGTCGCCAGCCGCGCGATGGCCCTTTCGGCGGCGACCGGCACCGTCCGGCTGGGCAGGCCCGCCCGGGCGAGATATTCGTCGATGCGATCCCAAACGAAATCTTTGGCGAATTCGTTGATGAGCGGCAGATTCAGCGCCTGGTGGATCGGCACCCAAACATCGCCTTCACCCTGCCTGCGGCGCACGGACAGCTTAGGATTGAACTGGTACCAGCCTTGGACGACGCGCATGAACAACGCCCGGTTGTAGGCGTAGTCGCGCTCCACCTCGTTCCTGGCGAGCACACCGGAGAGATGCTGGCGCTTGTTGCGTTCCGGCCGCACCACGTTGGCCGGCAGGTGTTGCCAGGCTTCGAGTATCGCCTGGGTCTCGAAGGCGCCGTAGGGCCGGCGCTGCTTGTGGGTGAAGCGCGACTTGAACAGCGTCCACAGCGTCTGGAACAGAAAGTATTCGGACAGGTGCCGATCGATGCGTACGAGCCTGTCGCCGGCATTGACGTCGATGCTCGCGGGCGCGAGCAATTCGTACAGCGTGGCGAAGGGACCGCGGGCGAACTTCGGGTCCCGAAAGGCCTCGCGCATGGCCCAGTGCAGGGCATTGCAGCCGTATTGATCGGTCGTCTCGCGATCGGCGCCGCGCGCCAGCAGGGCCTCCGCCAGAGCCGCGTTGCCGGCGGCGGCCGCGGCCATCAGCGGCGTCTGATTCATCGGCAGGCGATGTTCGAGACCGTGCTGGTCGCACTGGCGCAAAACGTCCTTGAAATGGCCGGCGAAATACGGCATATAGGTCTTGCGGCCCAGCGTCATGCGCTGCTGCGAAAAATTCTTCGCGGTGTCGAATTTCGCTTCCTGCACGAGCCAGGCGGCCAGCACCGGCTCGTCATGGCAGGTGGCGATTTCATAGAGCTGCTGCCTGAGCTTGCCGCCGGGGGCCTGTTCGCGGAACACCTTGAGCAGCAGTTCGCGGACCCTGGCCTCGTCGAACACCGGCCAGGGCGCGGGCGTCTGCCTGAGGATGCCGCGCCGTATCGCCTCGGCCTGCTCCTGCTTGCCTTGCAGTTCGAGCTTGCGCGCCTCCTTTTGCCAGTCTTCCAGCGTCGATTGCCGCGCTTCGACCTTGACCTGCCCCTGTGGCGTCAGATCGAGCAGGCCGAACAGCGGGTGCGAGGTGTCCGACTCGATCAGGTAAAGATTCTTCACCGCCCGCGTCAGCGCGACGTAAAGCGCATTGACGTAGAACTTGTACACCTCCAGCGACTTGTCGTGCTTGTCCTTCGCCCGCCGGTAGTCGAGGCTGTCGATGGCGAGATCCTGCTTGTCGACACCCTCGACGATGTCGGTGAATTCGGCGCGATGGTCCGAGACGAAGCGATAGAGGACGATGTTCTCGTACTCCAGCCCCTTGGCCTCGTGGATGGAGAACAACAGCGGCGAGGCGAAGTGCCTTCTGGCTTCGGCCTTGTCCTCGTCGCGCATCACCAGCAGGGCGAAGCGGGTGGACTGGCGGATCTTCTGGTCGAGCTCCTTCTTGACGGCATCCTTGTCCGAAAGCAGCGCCACTTGTCCCGGTTCGCCGCCGACGGCCTGAACCAGGAAATTGCTCTCGCGGTCGATGGAGCCGAAGCGCCTCTGCTTGATCTTGAGCAGGGTGTTGGCGATGCGGGTCGCCTCCAGGCTGTTCCTGAAGTTGGCGGTGAGTACGCGCAGATCCTGACGCTCCGCCAGTTGCGGATCGCGCCAGAACAGACTCTTCACCTGCGCCCAGGAGAAGAAATTGGGATGGACGATCTGGTTGGAATCGCCGCAGAGCAGGAAGTGGCCGGGCTTCTTCAGGGTCTTCAGCACCAGCGCGAGCTGCACCGGCGTGATGTCCTGGACTTCGTCGATGACGACGAAGTCGTAGCGCGGCGCCGCCAGCTGCTGCCAGTCCTGTGCCACCAGGTTGAGGTCGTAGAGCTTTGCCTCCGCCAGCCAGGCGCGGTATTTCTCGAACAGATCGTAGATCGCGTCGCGCCGCTCGGCGGGAAAGATCGCCTGGCGCACGCCGAGATTGCGGTAGTCCTCGCGCGACAGGGGTCCGCCGGCAGCGGCGGCGAGAACGCCGCGGATTTCCTCGAAGGCCTGATGGCCGTCGGTGTCCTTGAAGCTCTGGCGCATGCGCGCGAACCAGGCGGCGAAATCGCGCCAGAGCGCCTCGCGTCCGGCCGGCACGCGGATCGACTCGATGAACTCGCGGTAGGACAGAAACGCCGCCTCCTGTCCGGAATGCTCGAAGCCGTTGGCGTAGTAGAGATCGCGGGCGCTCTGGGCGAGAAAGGCGGAGTGCGTGACATAGAGCACCTCGCCCTCGGCGTGCTTGAGCTTCTCCAGGGTCAGCGCCGTCTTGCCGCTGCCGGCGCTGCCGACGACGACGAGCGGCGGCGGCTGACGATAGACGGCTTCCTGGGTGTCGTCGAAGGAAATCGGCTTGTCGAGCAGATGGACAGCGCTGCGCTCCGGGTGCAGATAGCGCACCGGCTGGGCTTCGCGGATGGCCTCGGCGATATCCTGGTCGGCGCAATCGGGAATCTTCGCTTCGTCGATAGCCGCGCCGCGCAAAAAGCGCGACTTGTCGTAGTCGTGATTGGCGATCACCTCCAGCATCAGGGCGCAGACATCGTCGCCGTGACGCACCAGCGAAAACAGCAATCGATCGGCGTCATCGAGCTTGGCCCGGTAAAACTTGCCGTGGGCCAGATTGGCGAGCTTTTTCACCTGAGCGGCGCGGAAATCGCCGCGGCCGATGGCTTCGGTCACTCGCAGATAGGCACTCTTGACGCGGCTGGTATCGAGACCGACGTATTCGAGGATTTTCATCAGAGAATAGGTGCCAGCCACCTCTCGGCCTCGGCGAGGCTCATGCCCTTGCGCCGCGCCCAATCCTTCAGCTGGTCCTGGCCGATCTTGGTGACGGCAAAATAATGCGCTTGCGGATGCGCGAAATAGAAGCCCGAGACCGACGCGGCCGGGCTCATCGCGTAGTTTTCGGTGATGCTCATGCCGCAGTTCCCCGGCGCGTCGAGCAGACTGAAGATCGTCGCCTTCTCGGTGTGATCGGGGCAGGCCGGGTAGCCAGGCGCCGGGCGGATGCCCCGGTACTTCTCCGCGATGAGCGCCGCGCCGGGGAGGTCCTCGTCCGCGGCGTAGCCCCAGTATTCGCGCCGCACGCGCTGGTGCAGCCACTCGGCGCAGGCCTCCGCCAGCCGGTCGGCGAGCGACTTCAGCATGATCGCCTGGTAGTCGTCGTGTCCGGCTTCGAATTCGGCGAGCTTCTGCTCCATGCCCAGGCCAGCCGTCACCGCGAAGGCGCCGATCCAGTCGGGCGTGCCCACCGGCGCGACGAAATCGGCCAGGCATTCGTTCGGCTTGCCCGAGGGGCGCTGGTGCTGCTGGCGCAGGAAGTGCAGGGTGGTCGCCGTGCCGCTGCGCGATTCGTCGGCGTAGAGGCGGACGTCGTCGCCGACGCTGTTGGCCGGAAACAGGCCGAACACGGCACGGGCGGAGAGCCATTTCTCCTCGATGATCTGCGCCAGCATCTTCTTGCCGTCTTTGAAGACGCTCCGTGCCGCCTCGCCGACCTTCTGGTCCGAGAGTATCGCGGGATAGGGACCGGAGAGGTCCCAGGTCTGGAAGAACGGCCCCCAGTCGAGATAGTCTTCCAGGTCGGCAAGGTCTATGTCCGCGATCGCCGTGACGCCGGTCCGATTCGGCTTCGGCGGCGCATATTCCAGCCTTGGGCGGTTCTCCCTGGCGGCCTCGAGCGAGACCAGGGTCACGCCCTTCTTGCTGGCGTGCTGCTGGCGCAGCTTCTCGTAGTCGGCGAGGACCTCCGCCAGGTAGTCGGCGGCCTGATCCTCGGACAAGAGCTTGGTGACCACGCCGACGGCGCGCGAGGCGTCGGGCACATAGACCACCGGACCGCTGTAGTTGGGCGCGACCTTGATCGCGGTGTGGGCGCGGCTGGTGGTCGCCCCGCCGATCAAGAGCGGCAGGGTGAAGCCCTGGCGCCGCATCTCGGCGGCGACGAAGCTCATCTCCTCCAGCGAGGGCGTGATCAGGCCGGACAGGCCGATGATGTCGGCGTCGTGTTCGCGCGCGGCGGCGAGTATCCGGTCCGAGCTCACCATCACGCCGAGATCGAACACCTCGTAGCCGTTGCAGCCCAGGACGACGCCGACGATGTTCTTGCCGATGTCGTGGACGTCGCCCTTCACCGTGGCCATGACGATGCGCCCCTTGGCGGCCGCGCCGGTGCGCAGCTTTTCGGCCTCGATGTAGGGAAGCAGGTGCGCCACCGCCTGCTTCATGACGCGCGCGGATTTCACCACCTGCGGCAGGAACATCTTGCCGGCGCCGAACAGATCGCCGACCGCGTTCATGCCGTCCATCAGCGGCCCCTCGATCACCGCCAGCGGCGGCAGCTTCCTGGCCAGGGTGGCCAGGCGCGCTTCCTCGGTATCGACGACGATGTAGTCGGTGATGCCCTTGATCATGGCGTGGGTCAGCCGCTCGCCGACCGACTGCTCGCGCCAGGCCAGATCGACGACCTGCTCGCGGGCCGTGCCCTTCACCGTCTGCGCGAATTCCACCAGTTCTTCGCCGGCCTCGATTGATCGGTTCAGCACCACCGCCTCGACCTTGTCGCGCAGAGCTTCGGGGATCTCCTGGTAGACGCCGAGCTGGCTGGCATTGACGATACCCATGGTCATGCCGGCCTGGATCGCGTGGTAGAGGAAGACGGTGTGGATCGCCTCGCGCACCGGGTCGTTGCCGCGGAAGCTGAAGGAGACGTTGGAGACGCCGCCGGAGACGTGGGCGTGCGGCAGCTCGGCGCGGATCCAGCGCGTCGCCTCGATGAAGTCGACGGCGTAGTTGTCGTGCTCCTCGATGCCGGTGGCGATGGCGAAGACGTTCGGGTCGAAGATGATATCCTCGGCGGGAAAGCCGATGCCGGTGAGCAGATCGTAGGCCCGCTTGCAGATCCCGGTCTTGCGCTGGTAGCTGTCGGCCTGCCCCTGTTCGTCGAAGGCCATGACGATGGCGGCGGCGCCGTAGCGGCGTGTGAGCCTGGCCTGCTCGAGGAATTTCTCCTCGCCTTCCTTGAGCGAGATCGAATTGACGATGCCCTTGCCCTGCACGCATTTCAGGCCGGCCTCCAGCACCTCCCACTTGGAGGAGTCGATCATCACCGGAACGCGGGCGACGTCAGGTTCCGAAGCGATGAGCTTGAGGAACCTCACCATCGCCGTCTTGGAGTCGAGCATCGCCTCGTCCATATTGACGTCGATGATCTGGGCGCCGGCCTCGACCTGGTTGCGCGCCACCGCCACCGCCTCCTCGAACTGGCCGTTCAGGATCAGGCGGGCGAAGGCCTTGGAGCCGGTGACGTTGGTGCGTTCGCCGACGTTCACGAACAGGCTGTCCTCACTGATGTTGCAGGGCTCCAGTCCCGACAGGCGCAGCTTGGTCTCCGCTTCGGGCAGACGTCGCGCGGGCAGATCGGCGAGGGCCAAGGAGATGGCGCGGATGTGCTCGGGCGTGGTGCCGCAGCAGCCGCCGGCGATGTTGATGATCCCCGCCTCGCCCCATTCCCCGATCGCCCGCGCCAGCATCTGCGGCGTCTCGTCGTAGCCGCCGAAGGCGTTGGGCAGGCCGGCGTTGGGGTGGGCCGAGACCGCGCAGTCGCAGACGCGCGACAGCTCCGCGACGTGCGCTCGCAGCTCCGTCGCTCCGAGCGCGCAGTTCAGTCCGAAGGACAGCGGCCGGGCGTGGCGCAGGGAATTCCAGAAGGCTTCCGCGGTCTGGCCCGAGAGCGTCCGGCCCGAGGCGTCGGTGATGGTGCCCGAGATCATGAGCGGCAATCGCTGCCCGCGCTCGTCGAAGAGCCGCTCGACGGCGAACAGCGCGGCCTTGGCGTTCAGGGTGTCGAACACCGTCTCCAGCAGCAGCAGGTCGGCGCCGCCGTCGGCCAGGCCGCGCGCGGCGTCCACGTAGGCCTCGACCAGCTGGTCGAAATCGACGTTGCGGTAGCCCGGGTCATTGACGTCGGGCGAGATCGAGGCGGTGCGCGAGGTCGGCCCCAGCACGCCGGCGACGAAGCGCGGCTTGGCCGGGTTCCGTGCGGTGAATTCGTCGCAGACCTCTCGCGCCAATCGAGCGCCGGCAAGGTTCAACTCGTGAACGATCGCCTCCAGGCCGTAATCGGCCTGCGAGATAGCCGTGGCGTTGAAGGTGTTGCTGGTGAGGATGTCGGCACCGGCTTCAAGATAGTCGGCGTGGATGCCGCGGATCAGCTCCGGACGGGTCAGACAGAGCAGATCGTTGTTGCCTCTGAGATCCTTGCCATGAGCCGCGAAGCGTTCGCCGCGGAAGTCGGCCTCGGAGGGATTGTGGCGCTGGATCATCGTGCCCATGGCGCCGTCCAGGATCAGGATGCGTCTGCTCAGGAGGTCGCGGAGTAGGGTGCTGCGGTCGGGCTGCATGACGTGTTCTGCTCGGTATCGGCCGGCAATCTTATCACGCCGTGATGTTTGCTCCGCCCGGCGGGTCGGGGCGCCGCCCCCGGGTCTATAATTGCCCGTTCGACCGGCCGCCCGGAGTTCGCCATGAAGCACTTCAGCCCCAAGGAAGCCCACCAGTTTCTCGGTCAGAATCCGCTCGCTCTGTTCGTCGATGTCAGGAGCGAAATGGAGTTCCTGTTCGTCGGCCATCCGGTCGGCGCCATCATGGTTCCGTGGAACGACGGCCCGGACTGGGAGGTCAATCCGCACTTCGTCGCCCACGTCAAGAAGGCGGCGAGCGTCGATCGGCCGATCGTGCTGATCTGCCGCAGCGGCAATCGCTCGAAGGACGCCGGCGCGGCGCTGGAACAGGCCGGTTTCACCGAGGTCTACAACGTCCTGCACGGCTTCGAGGGCGAGCTCGACGACCAGCACCGGCGCGGCACCCAGGCCGGCTGGCGCTTCGACGGCCTGCCCTGGGAGCAATGCTGAACGACGTCCGCAGTCCGCCTCCGTCCTGGTTGTCGTGGTCGGTGTGGGGCGTGGGCGCGCTGCTCTATCTGGTCGGCTTCTACCAGCGCGTCGCACCCGCGGTCATCACCGACCAGTTGATGGCCGAGTTTTCCATCGGCGCGGCGGCGCTGGGCAATCTGTCCGGCTTCTATTTCTATTCCTACGTGGCGATGCAGATCCCGACCGGGGTCATCAGTGACCGCTGGGGTCCGCGCAAGCTGCTGACGCTGGGTGCGGGGGTCGCGGCTGCCGGCACCGCGCTGTTCGCCGCGGCGCCCAGCCTGGGCTGGGCCGAGGCCGGGCGGCTGCTGATCGGCGCCTCGGTGGCGGTGGCTTTCGTTTCGATGTTGAAGCTCGCCAGCCACTGGTTCGCGCCGCGCCAGTACGCGCTGGTCTCGGGTATGGCGCTCTTGATGGGCGTGGCCGGCGGTGTCGCCGCCGGCGTGCCGCTGCGCCTGATGGTCGAGGCCTTCGGCTGGCGCGAGGTGATGGCGGCTTCCGCCGGCCTGACCGCGGTGCTGTGCGTCGCCGCCTGGCTGTGGGTCAGGGACGACCCGGAGGACGCCGGCCACGCCAGCCATTTCCAGGGCGGCGGCCACGGCGAGCACACGCCGATCATCAAGGGACTGGCGGAAGTGCTCTCCTACCGCAACAGCTGGATCCTGGTGCTGACGCCGATCGGCTTGACCGGCGCCGTCCTGACCTTCGCCGGTCTTTGGGGCGTTCCCTACCTGCGCCAGGTCTATGGCCTGGACCCGAAGTCGGCGGCGGCGATCACGTCCACCTTGCTGGTGGCCTGGGCGCTGGGCGGGCCCGTGCTCGGCACCTGGTCCCAGCGACTGGGGCGGAGGAAGCCGCTGCACGTGGTGACCACCGCGGTGTCCCTGGCCGGCTGGGCGGTGATCGTGTTCCTGCCGCTGCCGCTATGGCTGCTGGTGCTGGTGCTGGCGGTGGCCGGCTTCGCGGCCGGCAACATCATCATCGGCTTCGCCTGGGCCAAGGAGTCGGTGCCGCTGCGGCTCACCGGCACCGCTTCCGGCTTTTGCAACATGGGGCCGCTCCTGGGCGGCATGCTGCTGCAGCCCGGCGTCGGCTGGATGCTCGACCGTCACTGGCACGGCGCTCTGGCCAACGGCGCCCGGGTCTATGACGCCGCCGCCTATCAGGCCGGTTTCGGGCTGATCCTGGCTTGCGTCGCGGCCTCGCTGCTGTTGATTCTGTTCGCCCGCGAGAGCCGCTGCGTCCAGACGTTCTGAATCCGGCCCCGTCACTCTTTGTCGGATAGGCCCCGGCGGTAGTGCACCGCCTCGGCGATATGGGCGCTGGCGATGCCCGGCGCCGCGGCGAGATCGGCGATGCTGCGGGCGACCCGCAGCACCCGGTGATAGCTGCGGCCTGAGAGATTCAGGCGGACGATCGCCAGTTTCAGCAGTTCTCTCGCCGGCTGATCGAGCGCGCAGTAGGCCTCGATCTCCCGGGCGCCCAGGGCGGCGTTGGGCCTGCCCTGGCGTTCGATCTGGACGGCGCGGGCGGCGGCGACCCGCAGGCGCACGAGCTCCGACGGCTCGGCCTCATTCCGGTTCTGCATCTCCGCCGCCGATAGCGGCGGCAGCTCGACCATCAAGTCGATGCGGTCGAGCAACGGGCCGGAGAGCTTGCCGCGATAGCGCGCCACCTGGTCCGGCGTGCACCGGCAGCGGCCGGAGGGGTGTCCGAGCCAGCCGCAGGGGCAGGGATTCATCGCCGCGAGGAGCTGGAATTTGGCCGGGAAGTCGCTGCGCCGCGCCGCCCGGGCGATACTGATGCGCCCGCTCTCCAGCGGTTGCCTCAGCGCCTCCAGCACGCCGCGCTCGAATTCCGGCAGCTCGTCCAGAAACAGCACGCCGTGGTGGGCGAGCGAGATTTCGCCCGGGCGCGGCACGCCGCCGCCGCCGACCAGCGCCGCGGTGGAGGCCGTGTGGTGCGGGGCGCGGAACGGCCGCCGGCCCCAGTGCTCGACCCGGAAGCAGCCCGCGAGCGAGTGCACAGCTGCGCTCTCCAGGGCCTCGGCCTCGCTCATTTTCGGCAGGATGCCGGGCAGCCGGGCCGCCAGCATCGACTTGCCGGCGCCGGGCGGGCCGGAGAACAGCAGGCTGTGGCCGCCGGCGGCGGCGACTTCCAGCGCGCGCTTTGCGAGCGCCTGGCCCTTGACGTCGGCGAGCTCCGGGTAGGGCGCTGGCGCCGCCAAGGCTAGGCCGGCGTAGGGCAGTAGCCGGGTTCGGCCGTCGAGATGGGCACAGACTTCGAGCAGGTTGCCGGCCGCCAGGATGGTGGCCGAACGCACCAGCGCCGCCTCGGGAGCGCTCTCGCTGGGCAACACGAAGGCGCGGCCCGAGCTGGCCGCGGACAGGCACATCGCCAGCGGGCCGCGGATGGCGCGCAGCTCGCCGCCCAGCGCCAGCTCGCCGGCGAATTCGTAGCCGGCGAGGTCGGCGTCCCGGACCTGCCCCGAGGCGACCAGAATGCCCAGCGCGATCGGCAGATCGAAGCGGCCAGACTCCTTGGGCAGGTCAGCGGGCGCGAGATTGACCGTGATCCGGCGCTGCGGGAATTCGTAGCGGCAATTCTGGATCGCCGCGCGGACGCGGTCGCGTGCCTCCTTGACCTCGGTATCGGGCAGACCGACCAGGGTGAATGCCGGCAGGCCGCCGGCGAGATGCACCTCGACGGTGACCTCGGCGGCTTCCATGCCGGACAGGGCCCGGCTCTTGAGGACGGCGAGTGCCATGACGTCGGCATTTTACGGCAGAAGCGGCGGTCGTCCCGGATAAATGTTGCGCTCAGCCCGGCCTGCCGCGCAGCAGGATCTCGAATTCCTCCTTCGGCAGCGGCCGGGAGAACAGATAGCCTTGGCCGTAGCCGCAGCCGGCGGCGGCCAGAAGATCGCGCTGCACCCCGGTCTCGACGCCCTCGGCGATCACCTGCAGGCCGAGCTTGTGCGCCATCACGATGATCGCCTCGCACAGCGCCAGGTCGTCCGAGGCCGGCGCCAGGTTGCGCACGAAGGACTGGTCGATCTTCAGGTAGTCGATGTCGAACTTCTTGAGGTAGGACAGCGACGAGTAGCCGGTGCCGAAGTCGTCGAGCGACACCTGGATGCCCTTGTCGCGGAAGGCCAGCAGCTTGTCCCTGACCTCGGGACGGGCATCGAGCAGCAGGCCCTCGGTGATCTCCACCACGATGCTCTGCCCGGGCAGGTCCATCTGCCGCAGATGCTCGAACCAGGTGGTCTGGCTCTGGTCATCGCTATGGAATTGCACCGGCGACATGTTGACGCCGACCTGGAAGTTCGGCTGCTGTGCCCGCCAGCGCTTGGCCTGGCGCGCCGCCTCCTTGAACACCCAGTTGCCGATGTCGACGATCAGGCCGGTGTCCTCGGCGATCGGAATGAACTCGCCCGGGCCGACCAGGCCGCGTGCCGGGTGCTGCCAGCGGATCAGCGCCTCGGCCTTGCGGACGGCCCCCGTCGCCAGTTCCACGATCGGCTGGTAGTAGAGCCGGAACTGGCTGCCGGCCAGGGCACCGCGCAGGTCGCGCGCCAGCCGCATCCGGGTCTGCGCCGTCTCCTGCATCGAAGGCGTGAAGTAGCTGCAACGGTTGCGGCCCTGGCTCTTGGCGGCATACATCGCCTGGTCGGCGTTCTTCAGCAGTTCGTCGATCCCGGTGCCGTCCTCGGGATAGAGGGTGATGCCGATGCTGGCCGAGATGTAGGCGGTCTCGTTCCCCAGTTGGAAGGGTTCGGCGAGCCTCTTCAGGATGTCCTGCGCGACGCGCTCGACGCTGCCGGGATCTTCCAGCTCGCTCAGGACCACGGTGAATTCGTCGCCGCCCAGGCGGGCCACGGTGTCGCTCTCGCGCACGCAGCCGCCAATCCGCCGCGCCGCGTCCTTGAGCAGGGTGTCGCCGACGTCGTGGCCCAGGGTGTCGTTCACCTCCTTGAAGCGGTCGAGATCGAGGAACATCAGGGCCAGCGGCAGGCCGGCGCGGTGCGCCTTCTTGATTTCCTGCTCCAGGCGGTCGTGGAACATGCGCCGGTTGGGCAAACCGGTCAGCGCGTCGAAGTTGGCCTGCTGCCAGATCAGCTCTTCCGATTTCTTCTTCTTGGCGATGTCCCTGCCGGTGCCGGTAAAACCGGTCACCTTCCCGCGCGAGTCCTTCAGCACGACGCCGTTGCACAGGTAGGGAACCAGCGCGCCGTCGTGCCTGACGATGCGCACCTCCAGCGAGGCCGAGCCCTTCTCGAAAACCTCCATGACCCCCTTCCTCACCGTCGCCCGATCTTCCTCGCAAACGAATTCGGTCGTATGCCTGCCCATCATCTGGGTGTGCGTCAGGCCGCAGAACTTTTCGAAATTGGAATTCCATTTCGTCAGCCCGCCCGCCAAGTCGGTCACGTAGAGTATGTCCGGATTGGCCTCCATGATCGTGACCAGATCGTTGTTGGCCTGGGAGAGGGCCCGCGCCGCCAGTTCCGCCTCCTCCTTCTTGACGCGCAGCTCGGCGGTGGCCTCGGCGATTCGCCGCTGCAACTCTTCCTGACCCGACTCGATCCGCGCCGCCATCTGGTTGACCCCCTGTTCCAGGGGGTGCAGCGAACTGCTTTCGTCGATCGCGACGCGGGCCGAGAGCTCGCCCCGGCCGATGCGCTCGACCACCTTGCCGACCTCGACGATCGGCTCGATCACGCCGCGGGAAAGCCGCACCGCCAAGAAGCTGCCGAAGAGCAGGCCACCTATCGTCGTCAGCAGTCCCGCCAGCATCAGTTCGCGCCTGCGCTGCTGCACGCTGGCGGTGGACAGCTCCAGCACCGCCTCGCCCAGCCTGAGCGGGCGGGGCGCGGCGGTGCCGCTGTAGAGATCGTCGAGCGCCAGTTGCGGGCCGACGATCGCTTGCGTCAGCAGCAGGACGTGGGCCGCCGGTTCGGCGCTCTCGCTGCGCTCGTCGCCGAACCGTGCCAGCTTGCCGTAGCCGGCGGTGCCGGCGCGGACCAGGACCCGGCCCTCGGCATCGAAGATCGTGGCCGAGCGGACGTCGCTCTCTTGCTGTACTCGATTGACCAGGGCCTGGAGCGCCGCCCGGTTGCCGGAGAACAGGCCGTACTCGCTGCCTGAGACGACTTGCCGCATCAGCGCCTCGGCCCGCTGGCGCTGGGTGGCGTCGAGGTCGCTGACGCGGTCTTCGATGAATATCCCGGACAACAACGCCGCCAGCAGGGCCACGGGCAAAAGTGCGGCGAGCAGGATGCGGGAACGGATGCCGAGCGGTTTCATGGCGCGCGTTCCATCTGCTGCAGGCGCGCCGCCAAGGCGGCTGCGTTCAGGTCGAGGCCGCGGGCGCGGGCGACGTGGCGCTGGGCGGTGATTTGCTCGAAGCGTTCGCGCGGCAACGGGGCGAGCGCCGCGGCGCCGGCGCTGAACAGGGCGCAGGCCGGCAGCAGGAGTCGCCCGCGACGCAGTGTCATCGGATCAGAGCTGGAGGCTGAGCGTGGTGAACAGACAGCGGGTGAAGAAGAAATGGTTGTTGAAGTCGTTATAGGGCGGGCCCAGATTCTGCACCACGGCGGCGAGCTCGCCGCGCGTGGCGCCGAGCCGGAAGCGCTTGGCCAGGCGCAGGTCGGTACGCGCGGTGGGCTGCAGGATATTGCCCCCACGCTCCCAGGTCATCGCCGCCGAGGCCGAGTGGATCAGGCTGAAATCGAAGCCGTCGGGCAGCCGCTGAAACAGGGCCAGGGAAACGGCGTGGGTCGGTGCCGACATTGCCGTGGCCGGATCGCTCGAATCGATGCGCATCAAGGTCTGGCCGAACAGCAGCTGGGTGCCCGTCCGGGGCTTGAACTTCAGCTGGTACTCGATGCCGCGGTCGGAAAAATCCTGGGCGTTGACGAAGCCGATTGCGCTCGTCTGGGGAATCAGGGTGAGGCCCGGCGGCAGCGCGTAGTTCTGGGGCAGGATCAGCCCGGCTATGCCTTCGTGGAAGATGCGGACGTCGGCGGTCAGATGCAGTGCCGGCATTTCCCCGAGATAGCCGATCTCGCGCGCCAGCAGGGTCTCGGGCCGGACGTTGCCGCGCGCGACATAGGTCTCCTTGATCAGCGTGTTCAGAACGACGTAGCGGATGTTGGCCTCCTGCTCGAACATCGAGGGCGGGCGCTGCGCCTTGGAGACGCCGAGGCGCAGCGTCTGTCCGGGCACGACGTGCCAGTTCAGCATCAGGCGCGGCGCCAGGTCGGACCCGGAGAGGCTGCTTCTCTCCTCCGAGGCGCCGGCATTGAGCACCAGCTGGGGCCTGATGCGCCATTCGAGATTGCCGAACAGTCGCGCGAAATTGGTCGCGAGCAGCGGCTGGGCGTAGAGCGCCAGCGAGCGCACTTCCTCGCGGCGCAGCTCGCCGCCCCAGACGATGCGCACCTTTGCGCCGGAGCGGGAGCTGTGCTGGACCATCAGGGCGTCGTTGCTGGCATTGCCGCCGAAATCCACCACCGTGCCGTAGAAGGGCGGCGGCAAGGCGTAGGGAAAATGGTCGGTGTAGCGCTCGTCGGTGTGCGAGTAGGAAGCCGAGATGTCCGCATCCTGGCCGAGGATGCGTTTCCAGTCGGCCTGCAGGTAAGCCGAGCCGTAGCGCACCTCGCGCATCGGGTTGCCCGCCGAGAACGGGTTGCCGGTGCCCGAATACTGTTGCGAGGCGCCGGTGCGCAGATCGACTTCGTCCCTGGCGCTCGGGGCGAGGTCGGCTCGGAAATTGACCAGGTTCACGTGGTTTACCCCGTATGGCCCCTCCAGCCCGGTGTTGAAGGTTTCCGTGTGCTGGTGGCCGTTCACGCCGGAGAGCCCGTCGTCGCCGCGCCGGCTGGCGCTCAAGCGGAAGTTGGCCGTGTCGGTGCCCCAGCCGAGGCGCAGCACGGCGTCATCGACGCCGTTTTCGCCGCCGGTCTTGCTGACGTAGACGCCGCGGGTCTCGATCGGCGCGCGGGTGACGATATTGATCACGCCCAGGAAGGCTCGGGCGCCGAAGGCCGCGGAATTGGAGCCGCGCAGCACCTCGATGTGGTCGATGTCCTCCAGGGCGATGGTCTGCAGGCCGTTGGCCGCGGTGCCGAGAAAATAGGGCGAATAGACCGAGCGGCCGTCGATCAATACCTGGATGCGGCTCGAGAAACTGCCGAAACCGCCGTGATAGACGGCCAGCGGTGCGCCATCTTCCCAGGAATCGCTGACCTCGAAGCCCGGCACCAGACGCATCAGGTCGGTGACGTCGCGGGCGCCGCTTCTCCGGATCGTGTCGCGGTCGAGCACGGTCACCGCCCCCGGCGTTTCATCCAGAGGCTGGGGCAGGCGGGACACCGACAGGACGATCGGCATCTCGGCCAGGTAATCCTTCTCCGAGGGCAGCGCTCCCTCCTCGGCCGCGATCACGCCCAGCGGCAGGAGCAGCAGCAGGGCGGCCAACCGTCTGATGATTTTCCCCTTTGTGAGCGACCGTCGGCATCCCCCGGCGCCGGCATTGAAACGGCCCGCATCCGGGCCGCCGCAACGAATTCATTGTGGCACGGATGGCGGCCGGGCAACAATAGTCCGGCCATGGGCGGGGCTAATCGGAACTATCGGGTCGGCTCCTCGCCCGTTCCAGCGCGCGACGCAGCCGCAGCAGCGTCGCCTGGGCCTGCCGCAGTTCGGCATCGCGAAATTCGGCGCTGGCCGGCCGAAGATGGGCGAGGTGGGCGGGGAAGATGCGGGCGAACAGCGCAGAACCCTGCTCGGTCAGTTGCACGGTCTGGCTGCGGCCGTCGGTCGGTGAGGCGACGCGGCGCGCCAGCCCTTTTGCCACCAGACGGTCCACCACGCCGGTCAGCGTGCCCTTGGTGATCAACGTCTTTTTCCCCAGTTCCTTGAAGTTCATCCCAGCGGTGCTGCCCAGGGTGACGACCAGATCGAATTGCGCCGGGGTCAGACCGAGGCTGCGGATATGGGCTGCCGAATGACTCTCGAAGCTCCGGTAGCAGTGCGCCAGTTCGCGCAACAGGGTTAGGAAGGAGTCTTTCTTCATGGGCCGGCCCGTGCGTCAGGCCGGTATTCAGCTGTCGCGCCGCTCTGCCGCCTCGGCTTCGAGCGCCGCCACCCGGTTTTCGAGCGCGGCCAGCCTCTCCCTGGCGCGGGCGAGCAGCGTTGCCTGGACCTCGAATTCCTCGCGCGTGACCAGGTCCAGCCGGGCGAAGCCGCTGGAGAGCAGGGCGCGGACGTTTTTCTCGATGTCCCTGGCCGGGCTGGCGGCGACCAGCTCGGAGAGGCGGGTGGAGATTTCCCCGACGATTTTGTTCATGACGTGGTCCAATATCTATTTGACATATCATTACGACTGTCCAAGCGGAGTCTAGCATAGCCCGGATCGAACGCCGGAGGATGGCGCACCGCAATGGTGCGGCTGCCGTCGGGCCGGCGACATATCGGTGCAAAGTTCCCGAACAAAACCCGAAGTGACGCTACAGCGCATTGATTAAATAGGTCAATTTAGATTGGCATGCATCGTGCTCAAGAGATCGTGCAGGAACCATTTTCTAACAGGAGATTTGCCATGCATAAAACCTTGATCGCTTCCCTCATCGCGGGTGCCTTCCTCGTTCCCGCTGTCGCTTCCGCCCAGACCGCCCCCGCGCCGAGCCCGTTCACCGGCAACGTCATGCTGACCTCCGAGTATCTGTACCGCGGCATTGCCCAGAGCAACGGCAAGCCGGCGATCCAGGGCGGATTCGATTACGTCAATCCCAACGGCCTCTATGTGGGCACCTGGGGTTCGAGCATTTCCTGGCTCGGCGATATGAGTACCACACTTGCGCCGGTCAACGCCCCGATCGAGATCGACGTCTATGGCGGCTACAGGAATTCCTTCGCCGGCGGCGACTGGAATTACGACGTTGGCGTGCTGACCTACAACTATCCGGGCTCTTATCCGGTCGGTTTCGTCAAGCCCGACACCACCGAGATCTACGGCTTGCTGGGCTGGAAGTGGGTGAGCCTCAAGTATTCCTCGGTGGTCTCCAGCAACCTCTTCGGCGCCGTCACACCCACCGGCGGCGACACGCGTGGCAGCGGCTATCTGGATCTGACCGGCAACTATGACTTGGGCAATGGCCTGGGCCTCTCCGCCCACGTCGGCCACCAGACGGTCAAGGGTTTCAGCGCGGCCTCCTACAACGACTGGAAGCTCGGCGTGAGCAAGGACCTGGGCTTCGGCGTGCTTGGTCTGTACTACTCGGATACCAATGCCCAGGGCGGCGCCGGCGAGTTTTACCGCAACGCCTTCGGCCGCGATCTCGGGCAGGGACGCGCCGTTCTGTCTTTCTCCAAGACCCTGTGACCGCCGCAAATCACCCATAGGAGCCATCATGAAACTGGTAACCGCCATCATCAAGCCGTTCAAGCTTGACGAAGTGCGTGAAGCCCTCTCCGCCATCGGCGTGCAGGGCATCACCGTCACCGAGGTCAAGGGCTTCGGCCGGCAGAAGGGACATACCGAGCTGTATCGCGGCGCGGAATACGTCGTCGATTTTCTGCCCAAGGTAAAAGTCGAAGCAGCGGTCAAGAGCGAGCTGCTCGATCAAGTGATCGAAGCCATCGAGAAATCGGCCAGCACCGGCAAGATCGGTGACGGCAAGATCTTCGTGTTCGATCTGGAACAGGCCATCCGCATCCGCACCGGTGAAACCGGCGCGGATGCGCTGTAAGGGGAAGATGATGAAAAAATTGATTGCACTTATCCTGACGCTCGCCGTCGTGGGCTTCGGCAGCCTGGCACACGCCGATGACGCGCCCGCGGCACCATCCGCGGCGCCGGCGGTGTCCGCTCCTGCTGCGGCGCCGGCCGTCGCGGCGGCCGCAGCACCGGCCGCCGCCCAGCCGATCACGGACAAGGTGGACAAGGGCGACACCGCTTGGATGATCGTGGCCACCGCCTTCGTCATCCTGATGTCCATCCCCGGGCTCGGCCTGTTCTACGGCGGTCTGGTGCGCAGCAAGAACATGCTCTCGGTGCTGATGCAGGTGTTCGTGATCTTCGCCTTGATCAGCGTGCTCTGGGCGGTCTATGGCTACAGCGTGGCGTTCAGCGAGGGCAACCCGTTCTTCGGTGGCTTGAGCAAGCTGTTCCTGTCGGGCTTGACGCCGGATAGTATGGCCGCCACCTTCAGCAAGGGCGTGGCCATCCCCGAGTTCATCTACGTCGCCTTCCAGGGCGCCTTCGCGGCCATCACCGTGGCCCTGATCGTCGGCTCCTTCGCCGAGCGCATCAAGTTCTCGGCCTTGCTGCTGTTCTCGGTGCTGTGGTTCACCTTCAGCTACCTGCCGATCGCGCACATGGTCTGGTACTGGGCGGGTCCGGACGGCTACATCAGCGCCGCGGCCGCCGACAAGCTGAATGCGACCGCAGGCTGGCTGTTCAACAGGGGCGCGCTCGACTTCGCCGGCGGCACGGTGGTGCATATCGACGCCGCCATGGCCGGCATCGTCGGCGCCTTCCTGATCGGCAAGCGCGTCGGCTACGGCAAGGATTCGATGGCCCCGCACAGCCTGACCATGACCATGATGGGCGCCTCCTTGCTGTGGTTCGGCTGGTTCGGCTTCAACGCCGGCTCGGCGCTCGAAGCCAACGGCACCGCGGCGCTGGCCTTCGTCAATACCTGGCTGGCGACCGCCGCAGCGGCCCTGTCCTGGATGTTCGCCGAGTGGATGATGAAGGGCAAGCCCTCGATGCTCGGTGCCGTATCCGGCGCCGTCGCCGGCCTGGTGGCGATCACCCCGGCCTGCGGCTTCGTCGGCGTCGGCGGCGCTCTGGTCATCGGTCTTCTGGTCGGCGTGGTCTGCCTCTGGGGCGTCAATGGCTTGAAGCGCATGCTCGGCGCCGACGACTCGCTCGACGTGTTCGGCGTCCATGGCGTCGGCGGCATCCTGGGATCGCTGCTGACCGGCGTCTTCGCCGCGCCCAGCCTGGGCGGCAGCGGCATCTACGACTACGTCGCCAACAAGGTCGCCGACGGCTACTCGATCTCGAGCCAGGTGATCATCCAGGCCACCGGCGTGGGCGTCACCATCGTCTGGTCGGGCGTCGTCGCCTTCATCTGCTACAAGCTGGTGGATATGCTGATCGGACTGCGCGTGGCGGAAGACGAGGAGCGCGAGGGCCTGGACATCGCCTCCCACGGCGAGTCGGCCTACCACTACAACTGAGTTTCCTAGAGGTGAGTTGCGGGCGTCCCAAGCGGGGCGCCCGTTTTTTTTAGTGCCCGTTTGTCGCCGGAACGGCGACATTACGGGCACTTATCCCCGCAGGGGATTGTGCCGCGAAGCAAGTCGAGCGTTTTGTCACCGGGGAGGTTTTGCCCGGTGGCAATTACGGGCACTTATCCCCGCAGGGGATTGTGCCGCGAAGCAAGTCGAGCGTTTTGTCACCGGGAAGGTTTTGCCCGGTGGCAATTACGGGCACTTATCCCCGAAAGGGATTGTGCAACGATGCAGGTCTCAGACGGGCACTTATCCCCGCAGGGGATTGTGCCGCGAAGTTTTGCCTTCCCCCCAGCCCCGGAGCCTCCGCTTCGCTTCGTCGCTCGACAGGCGGCGGGCGGTGCTCGTCGAATTCCCTGTCTCGCCCCACGGAAGCGGATGACGATGGCCCGCGATGCTCTCAGGTCTTAGCGGAACACCACGGTCTTGTTGCCGTGGGTCAGCACCCGGTCCTCGATGTGGTAGCGGAGGCCGCGGGCGAGCACGGTCTTCTCGATGTCCTTGCCGTAGCGCACCATGTCCTCTACGGAGTCGGAGTGGTCGATGCGGATCACGTCCTGCTCGATGATCGGCCCCTGGTCGAGTTCGGCGGTGACGTAATGGCAGGTCGCCCCGATCAGCTTGACGCCGCGCTGGTGGGCCTGGTGGTAGGGCCGGGCGCCGACGAAGCTGGGCAGGAAGGAGTGGTGGATGTTGATGATCCGCCCCGGATGGGCGGCGCACAGCGCCGGCGCGATGATCTGCATGTAGCGCGCCAGCACCATGGTGTCGCCGTGCGCGTCTGCGAACAGGCGGGCGATCTCGGCGTTGGCGGCCTGTCTGTTATCCGCGTTCACCGGCACGTGGTGGAAGGGGATGCCGTGCCACTCGACGAAGCCCTTGAGGGTGTCGTGGTTCGAGATCACGCAGGGGATGTCGATGGCGAGTTCCTTGGCCTGCCAGCGCGCCAGCAGGTCGTAGAGGCAGTGCTCCTGCTGGCTGACCATCAGCACCACGCGCTTCTTCACCGCCGAGTCCGACAGCTTCCAGTCCATGCCCAGCTCACGCGCGACCGGGGCGAACAGCAGCTCGAACTCGGCCAGCGGGAAAGGCAGCGAGTCGGCCCTGACCTCGATGCGCATGAAGTAGCGGCCGCCGTCCGGGTCGGCGTGGTAGCTCGACTCGAGTATCCAGCCCTGATGCTGGGCGATGAAGCCCGAGACGCGGGCGATGATGCCGACGCGGTCGGGACAGGAGGCGGTGAGGGTGTAGAAGCGTTCCGCGTGCATCAGATCCTCGCGCTCGCCTTCTCGATTTCGGCGCCGAGCTCTGCGTAGTTCTTCGTCACCGGATACTGCGGAAACTCGCGGATCACGTTCTCCGGCGGCCGGAACAGGATGCCGGCGTGCGCCTCGCCCAACATCGCGGTGTCGTTGTAGGAATCGCCGGCGGCGATGACCTTGAAGTTGAGTCCCTTGAAGGCCTTGACCGCTTCCCGCTTCTGCTCGGGCATGCGCAGATGGTAGTCGACCAGGAGGCCTTGTGCGTCGGCTTCGAGCTTGTGGCAGAACAGCGCCGGCAGCCCCAACTGGTGCATCAGCGGCATCGCGAATTCGTAGAAGGTGTCGGACAGGATGATCACCTGGAAGCGGTTGCGCAGCTCGTCGAGGAAGTCCTTGGCGCCCGCGAGCGGGCCCATCTCGGCGATCACGCTCTGGATGTCGGGCAGGCCGAGCTTGTGCTGGGCCAGGATTGCCAGCCGGCCCTTCATCAGCTTGTCGTAGTCGGGCTCGTCGCGCGTGGTGCGGCGCAGTTCGGGGATGCCGGTGCGCCGGGAAAACTCGATCCAGATTTCCGGAACGAGCACGCCTTCGAGGTCGAGACAAACGATCTGCACGTCAAACTCCCTGAGTTCTTGAAACGATGGATTCTACCCGTCGCCGGCTAGCCGGCCGCCGCCGACAGGCGCTCCAGTTCCCCCTGGATCGTCAGCCAGCGCTCCTCGGTCTGACCGATGGCGCACGCGAGCTCACCCTTCTTTTTCTGCAGCGTCTGCAGCAGCGTCTGGTCGGGGGCGGCGTAGAGGGCCGGATCGGCCAGCCGGGCCTCGAGCAGGGCGAGCTCGGTCTGCCAGTTGTCGATCTGCTTCTCGATCTTCTGGATCTCCCTCTGCAGCGTGCGGCGCTCCGAGAGCTGCGCCTGGCGGCCGGCCTCGGCCTGGACGCGGCCCTCGCGCCTGGTCTGCCTGTCGGCGGATGGAACCGCGGCGGCGGAGCGCTGGGCAGCGAGCCAGGCCGAGTAGTCGTCGAGGTCGCCGTCGAAAACGCGCACCCGGCCGTCGGCGACCAGCCACAGCTCGTCGGCGGTGCTGCGCAACAGGTGCCGATCGTGCGAGACCAGCACCACGCCGCCCTCGTATTCCTGCAGCGCGAGATTCAGGGCCTCGCGCATCTCCAGATCGAGGTGGTTGGTCGGCTCGTCCAACAGCAGCAGATTGGGCTTCTGCCAGATCAGCAGGGCCAGCGCCAGACGTGACTTCTCGCCGCCGGAGAAGCGGCCGCAGGGGGCGGTCGCCATGTCGCCGCGGAAGTCGAAGGTGCCCAGATAAGTGCGCAGCTCCTGTTCGCGCACCCGGGCGCTGAGTCGGACCAGATGCTGCAGCGGCGACTCGTCCGGGCGCAACTGTTCCAACTGGTGCTGGGCGAAGTAGCCGATGGTCAAGCCCTTGCCCTCGACCCTGTCGCCCGACAGGGGCGCTATCGCCCCGGCGAGCAGCTTCACCAGCGTCGACTTGCCGGCGCCGTTACGGCCCAGGAGCGCCAGGCGCTGGCCGGGTCGCAGCGTCAGATTGACCTCCGAGAGTATGGTCTGCTCGCCGTAACCGGCGCGGCCGCCTTGCACCACCAGCAGCGGATCGGGGGCGGCGCCGGAATCGCGGAAGCGGAAGGTGAATTGGGTGTCGACGTGCGCCGCCGCCACCTCCTCCATCCGCGCCAGCGCCTTGATCCGGCTCTGCGCCTGCCTTGCCTTGGAGGCCTTGGCGCGGAAGCGCTCGATGAAGCTGTGCAGGTGCTCGCGTTCGCGCACCTGCTTCTCGTGCATCGCCTGTTGCAGCGCCAGTTGCGCCCCGCGCTGGCGCTCGAAGTCGCTGTAGCCGCCGCTGTAGAGCTTGAGCTTCGCCTGTTCCAGATGCAGGGTGTGGTCGGCGACCGCGTCGAGAAAGTCGCGGTCGTGGGAGATCAAGAGCAGCGTGCCCGGATAACTCTTCAACCAGCCCTCCAGCCAGAGCACGGCGTCGAGGTCCAGGTGATTGGTCGGCTCGTCCAACAGCAAGAGGTCCGAGCGGCACATCAGCGCCCGCGCCAGATTCAGACGGACGCGCCAGCCGCCGGAGAAGCTTGCTACCGGTCGGGCGTGATCGGCGTCGGAAAAGCCCAGGCCGTGCAGCAGTTCGGCGGCGCGCGCGCGCGCCGAATAGCCGCCGATCTCGCCATAACGGGCGTGCAGCTCGCCGATCAGGTTGCCATGAAGTTGGGTATCCTCGGCGCCCTCGGGGACCGCCTCGGCCGCCGCCAGTTCGCGCTCGATGGCGCGCAGCTCGGTGTCGCCGTCGAGCGCGAACTCCAGCGCCGGGTCGGGCAGCGCCGGCGTGTCCTGGGCGACGTGGGCCAGCACCCAGGAGCGCGGCAGCTCCAGGTCGCCCGACTCGGCGTGCAGTTCGCCGCGCAGCAGCGCCAGGAAAGAGGACTTGCCGCTGCCGTTGGCGCCGATCAGGCCGATCTTCCAGCCCGGAAAGAGCTGCAGGCTGGCGTCCTCGACCAGCATCTCGCCGTTGCGGCCGAAGCACAGGTTGCGCAGCAGGATCATCCCGGGCTCCTGTCTTCAGAGAAGGCGATGCGTCCCTCCTGTTCGGGATATTTGCCGCGTCGGCCGGCGTAGCTCGCCGCGATCCGCCCGAGGTCCGGGTCCTCGTCGCCGCTCAGTGTCAGGTAGCCCATGATGCCGATTTCGCGCCTCGGGTAGTCGATGAAGGCCAGGCCGAGCGGCACCTTCGCCGCCAGCGCCAGGCGGTAGAAGCCGCTCTTCCAGCAGGAGGTGAAGCGGCGCGTGCCCTCCGGCGTGATGGCCAGATAGAAGCGTTCGCGCCTGGCGAACTCCGCCGCCATCTGGGTGACGAAGCCGGTGCGTTCGCGGCGGTTCACCGGAATGCCGCCCAGTCTCTTGAACAGCACGCGAAACGGCCAGCGGTACAGGTCGTCCTTGCCCGCCCAGTGCACCGGCAGGCCGATGACCGCTCGGGCTACGATGCCGATGACGAAATCCCAGTTCGAGGTGTGCGGGTAGAAGACGATGATCGCCTTGGGCTCGGCCGGCGGCTGATACACCAGCTTCCAGCCGAACGCCGCCAGGAGCCGGCGCGCGAGTCGGCCGACGAACGAGGAAGGAGGCGTCACTCTATCCCCTGGCTGGCGAGATAGTCCTCGTAATTGCCCTTGTAGTCGATGATCGCGCCGTTCCTGATTTCGAGGATGCGCGTCGCGATCGAGGAGACGAACTCGCGGTCGTGCGAGACGAAGACCAAGGTGCCGGTGTACTTGTCGAGCGCGGTGTTCAGGGACTCGATCGATTCCATGTCGAGGTGATTGGTCGGCTCGTCCATCAAGAGCACGTTGGGCTTGGCCAATATCAGCTTGCCGAAGAGCATCCGCCCCTGTTCGCCGCCGGAGATCACCTTGACCGACTTCTTGGCGTCGTCGCCGGTGAACAACAGCCGCCCCAGGGTGCTGCGCACGATCTGCTCGTCGTCGCCCTCGCGCGTCCACCGGGAGATCCAGTCGAACAGCGTCGTGTCGGCGGCGAAGTCCTCGGCGTGATCCTGGGCGAAGTAGCCGGGCCGCGCCTTTTCCGCCCACTTGACGCTGCCGAACTTGGGCGTCAAGCCCCCGAGCTTCTCGCCGGCCAGGCAGCGCAGCAGCGTGGTCTTGCCGGCGCCGTTCTCGCCGATGATGGCGATCTTCTCGCCGGCCTCGATGAAGGTGGAGAAGTCCTTGAACAGCACCCGGTCGTAGCCGTGGGAAAGATTGGTGATCTCGGCCGCGTGGCGGTGCAGCTTCTCCTTGTCGTCGACCTCGAAGCGGATCCACGGGTACTGGCGGCTGGAGGGCTTGATGTCCTCGACCTTGATCTTCTCGATCAGCTTGGCCCGCGAGGTGGCCTGGCGCGCCTTCGACTTGTTGGCCGAGAAGCGGCGCACGAAGTCCTGCAGCTCGGTGACCCGCTCCTTGGCCTTGGCGTTGGCCGAGAGCTGCCGCGCCCGCGCCTGGGTCGAGGCTTCCATGTAGTCGTCGTAGTTGCCCGGATAGACCTTGAGCGTGCCGTAGTCCAGGTCCGCCATGTGGGTGCACACCTGGTTCAGGAAGTGGCGGTCGTGGGAGATGATGATCATCGTGCTGGCGCGCTGGTTCAGCACGTCCTCCAGCCAGCGGATGGTGTCGATGTCGAGGTTGTTGGTCGGCTCGTCGAGCAGCAGGATGTCCGGATCGGAGAACAGCGCCTGGGCCAGCAGCACGCGCAGCTTCCAGCCCGGCGCCACCGCGCTCATCGGGCCGGTGTGCTGCTCGGTCGGGATGCCGGCGCCCAGCAGGATCTCCCCGGCGCGCGACTCGGCGGTGTAGCCGCCGTACTCGGCGAACTTCGACTCCAGCTCGGCGGCGTGCAGGTAATCCTCCTCGCTAGCCTCGGGATTGGCGTAGATCGCGTCCTTCTCCTGCATCGCGGCCCACATCTCATTGTGGCCCATCAGCACCACGTCGAGCACGCGCTGCTCCTCGTGAGCGAACTGGTCCTGCCTGAGGAAGGACATGCGTTCGTGGGCGTCCACCGAGACGTTGCCGCCCGAGGGTTCGAGCACGCCGGCGAGTATCCGCATGAAGGTGGTCTTGCCCGAGCCGTTGGCGCCGATCAGGCCGTAGCGGTTGCCTTCGCCGAACTTGACCGAGATGTTCTCGAACAGGGGCTTGGCCCCGAACTGGATGGTGATGTTTGAAGCGACGAGCATCTGGTTTCCTAAATTGCGCCGGTCCGCGTCACACCCGGGGAGGTGAGGCCGGGAAAACCCGCAATTCTACCATTTTTCAATCACCTGCCCGTCGCCGGTCCCGGCGCAGCTTGTGCCGCAGGTAGCCATAGACCAGCAGGTTCGCGGCGAGGACGCAGAAACCGAAGGCGATCTGCAGTTCGCGCGTCAGGCCGGCGGGATAGATCAGCGGCAGCAGATAATGCTCGATGAAGCCGTCGGCGTAGCCCCGGCTTCCGGCGCTGCGCCGGAGCTGATTCTCCAGGGGCGTGAGCGGACAGCTCCAGCCGGCGAACTCGATCAGGGCAGCCCATAGGGCGGCAGGCGGATGGAGCCAAGCCAGCGCCCTGAATCTCGGCACCAGGAGTCCGCCCAGCAGCGCGAACAGCACAAAGGCGAAATGGAGCACCACGACGCCATCGGCGGCGATCGCCAATGCCGCGGAGAGCACGCGCTAGCTCCCGACGTCGATCTCGCCGCGCAGATATTCGACCGCGCGGCCTTTGATGACGACGCGGTCGCCGAGCAGGCGGCAGGCCAGCTCTCCGCCCCGGGCCGAGACCTGCCGGGCGACGAGTTCGTCCTTGCCCAGGCGTTGGGCCCAGTACGGAATCAGCGTGCAGTGCGCCGAGCCGGTCACCGGATCTTCGGGAATGCCGGCGCGCGGCGCGAAAAAACGCGAGACGAAATCCACCCCGTCGCCGGGGGCGGAGACGATGACCGCGAAGACATCCAGGGCGGCGAGCGCCGCGAAGTCCGGCTTGATGGCCCGCACCTCGGCTTCGGTGTCGAAGACCGCCAGCAGGTCGCGGGCGAGATGGGCCTCGCGTGGGCGCGCCCCCAGCGCCGCGACCAGACCGTCGCTGACCGCCACCGGCCGTCCGGGCCGGGAGGGGAAGTCCATGCTGAGCACTCCGCCCGCGCGCGTGACCACCAGCGTCCCGCTCCTGGTGTCGAAGCTCAAGCGCTCGGCCGCGGGATAGCGGTGCCGGAACAGCACGTCGGCGGCGGCGAGCGTCGCATGGCCGCACAGATCGACCTCGACCGCAGGCGTGAACCAGCGCAGCGGCGCGATGTCGGGCCGGGGGATGACGAAGGCGGTCTCGGCCAGATTGTTCTCGGCGGCGATGGCCAGGAGCACGGCGTCGGGCAGCCAGTCGTCGAGCAGGACGACCGCGGCGGGATTGCCGCCGAACAGGCGGCTGGTGAAGGCATCGACTTGGTAAATCGGTATATTCATAAATTCATTTCTGCTTCCTGGACAAAGGCGTTGGCGGCGGCGGGCGAGCGTTGTAATATCCCTCTGCCTTGCGTAGTATTCCCACCGGTGGCCTGATCACAGCCAGATCTTCGCAGAAGCGGCGCCCTTTTAACACCCCGATCGAATAGAGCTTCACTCCTCACGCGTGTCTTGCATCAACCCCTACCAGCGGATAGCGCAATCCTACTGCGCCGGCGACGCCCGTTTGACCCCGGCGGCGGAGAATCATGGAGGCGCCTGAGCTGACCCCGGCGCCGAGCGAGTGGCATCCCTTCATCGGCGGTGCCGCCCGGACCGTCAAGCTGTGGCTCGCCGCGGTCCTGGCGGGCTTGCTGGGGGCGGCGGCGACGCAGGGTTTCCGGACCCTGATCAAGGCCGTGGAATGGCTCGCGACCGGTCACATGGGCGGTCTGGTCGCGGCCGCCGAGAGCATCACGCCCTTGCACCGCGCGCTCCTGGGGGCCTTCGGCGGCCTGGGCGCGGGCCTCGTGCTGCACTGGGGCCTGCGCTGGGCAGCGCGCGGCCCGGATGGCGCCGAACACGTGGACTACATCGAGGCCGCGCGCGAAGGGCATTACCTGCTGAACGACCGCACCACGCTCATGCGCAGCATCTCCGCCCTGCTGTCTGTGGGCACCGGCGCCTCGATCGGCAAGGAAGGACCGATGGTGCAGTTGTCCGCCTGGTTCGCCTCGTGGCTGGCGCGGTTCTTGCCGCTGACCGACGACGAGCGCAACGCCATCCTGGTGTGCGGCATCGCGTCGGGCATCGGCTGCGCCTACCACGCGCCGATCGCGGGGGTGGTCTTCGTCCTGGAGCTGGCCCTGGGCTTCTTCGCCCGGCACACCATCGCGCCGGTGCTGATCGCCGCCGGCACCTCGAGCGCGCTGATCTACTGGCTGGTCGAGCCCCAGCCCCTGTACGTGATGCCCACGGTTGCGCTGGTGCCCACCAGCCTGGGCGTGGCGATCGCCGCCGGCGTGATCAGCGGCGGTCTGGGCTGGGCCTTTATCGAAATGCTGGAGCGTGCGCGCAAGATTTTCGGACGTATCGATTCGCTGCCCTTCCGTCTCGGCCTGGGCGGGGTGATCGCCGGACTGATTGCGGCGGCGGTCCCCGACGTCTGGGGCAACGGCTACAGCGTCGTGTCCGAGGTGCTGCAGGGCAACGTGGCCTGGCACTGGGTTGCGGTGATCATGGGCGCCAAGGTGCTGGCGACCGTCATCAGTTCCGGTTCCGGGGCGATCGGCGGGGTGTTCACCCCGACCCTGTTCGTCGGCGCCACCAGCGGCTTCCTGACGGCGCACCTGGCGTCTTCCTGGTTCGGGGCGGCGCTGGTGGGCGATCCGCGCGTGCTGGCGGTGATCGGCATGGCCGCGGTGCTGGCGGCGGTGACCCACGCGCCGCTGATGTCGATCGTCATGGTGCTGGAGATGACCAACCAGTTCCAGCTCACCGTGCCGGTGATGCTCGCCTGCGGCGTCGCCTACGCGATCAGCACCCAGTTCGGCGCCAGACCCATTTACGGCAACCCGATCGAAGCGCATCGCTAGTGCCCGTCGCTGTTCCGGGGAGCTGTTACCCGGAATAGCCCAGGGCACCTGTGCTGCGAAGCAGTGGTAATCGCGGCGGCCGCCGCGATCCAGATCTTCGCTACAGCGCCGCGCACACCGCGGCGGTCACCTCCGCCGTGCGCGCCGTGCCGCCGAGATCGGGCGTGCATAGTCCGCTCGCGCTGACCTTCTCGATCGCCGCCATCAGCCGGGCCGCCGCCGCGGCTTCGCCCAGGTGTTCGAGCATCATCGCCGCCGACCAGAAGCTCGCGACCGGATTGGCGATGCCCTTGCCGGCGATGTCGAAGGCCGAGCCGTGGATAGGCTCGAACATCGAGGGGAAGCTGCGCTCCGGATTGAGGTTGGCGGTCGGCGCGATGCCTAGGCTGCCGGCCAATGCCGCGGCCAGGTCGGAGAGAATGTCCGCGTGCAGGTTGGTGGCGACCAGGACATCCAGGGACGCGGGCTTACCCACCATGCGCGTGGTCACGGCATCGACCAGTTCCCGGTCGGTGGCGACGTCCGGATAATCCCTGGCCACTTCATAGAAGATCTCGTCCCACATCACCATGCCGAAGCGCTGGGCGTTCGACTTGGTGACCAGCGTCAGATGCCGGCGCGGGCGCGTCCTCGCCAGCTCGAAGGCGAAGCGGTGGATGCGCAAGACGCCGCTGCGGGTGAACACCGCGGTCTCGGTGCCGACCTCCTCGGGCAGGCCGCGATGCACCCGGCCGCCGTTGCCGGCGTACTCGCCCTCGGAGTTCTCGCGGATGATCACCCAGTCGATGCCGGCGCCCTCTCTCAGCGGGCTGGAAACGCCCGGCAATACCCGGGTCGGGCGCACGTTGGCGTACTGGTCGAAGCCCTGGCAGATGGGCAGGCGCAGCCCCCAGAGCGAGACGTGATCGGGCACCTGGGTGCTGCCGACGGCGCCGAAGTAGATGGCGTCGAAGGTCTTCAGCCGCTCCAGGCCGCCCTCGGGGATGTAGTGGCCGTGCTCCAGGTAATAGTCCGAGCTCCAGGGGAAGTGTTCGAACGCGAAGCGGAAGCCGCCGTAGCGCGCGGCGAGCGCTGCGAGCACCTCCAGGCCCGCGGCGATGACCTCGACGCCGATGCCGTCGCCGGGGATGGTCGCTATCCTGTATTCACGCATTTCCCGCATTTCCTCTGTGACTCCTCATTTCATTTCGGAGGGCAATTCTATCGTCTTGCCGTCGACCGCGAACGCGCCCATGCCCAGATGGTGGAAGGTCCGCGGCTGCTTCTTGGCGGGATCGATCCAGGCCTTGACCACCTCGAGCACGAAGAAGTTGAATTTGTTGACCATCCGGGTATCGACGACGCGGCACTCGAGGCTGGCGTAGCACTCCGCGATCAGCGGCGGCGCGACCAGGGCGGCGGGGGCCGGCGTCAGGTCGAAGGCCGCGAACTTGTCGATGTCCCTGCCCGAGGTGTTGCCGCAGGCCACCACCTTCTCCGCCAGCTCCACCGTCGGGATGTTGATCACGCACTCGCGGCTCGCCTTCAGCGCGACGAAGCTGTGGTTGCGGTTGCTGACGACGCAGCCCACCAGCGGCGGTTCGAATTCCATCATCGTGTGCCACGACATGGTCATGACGTTATTGACGCCGCGCCTGGCGGTCGTGAGCAGGACCACCGGGCCGGGTTCGAGCAGGCGATAGACGCGGGATAGGGGCAGGGATTTTTTGCGCATGGGACACCTCCAGGATCGAAATGGGTCAGGCCAGCAGCCGCTGCAGGAACATCGCCCGGCCCAGCTCCGGATCGAGCTGGTAGGCGGCGAAGCCGCAGGACCGGTAGAGGGCCCGCGCCGGGGCATTGCCCTCCAGGACCTCCAGGGTGATCTTGCAGCAGCCCATGTTGACGGCGATCTGCTCGACCCGAGCGATCAGCGCCCTGGCGATTCCCAGGCCGCGATACCGGGGGCTCACCGCGAGGTCGTGGATATTCACCAGCGGCCTGCACGAAAAGGTAGAGAATCCCTCGATGCACACCGCGATTCCGGCCGGGTCGTCGCCCTCGAAGGCCAGGACGACGCGGATGGACGCCCGCGCGGCGAGCTCGCGGACCAGGTTGTCCCGGGCGAATTCGGACAGCGGCTGATTGCCGCCCATCGGATCCGAGGCGTACTCGTTCAGCAACTGGAGCACGGCTTCGGCGTGGTGCGGGTCGGCGAGGTCGGCTTCGACGATCGTCGTCATGGCGGCGGCGCGCCGGTCGAAGCGTCGACCCGGCGGCCGACGATCACCAGGTCGCGCCGGACTCCGTCCAGTTCGGCGACGCCGGGCAGCTCGCCCCAGCGGGCGAAGCCGAAGCGTTCGAACAGCGCGAGACTCTCCTGGTTGTGGCCGAAGATCAGACCGAGCAGCGACTCGAGCCCGAGCGCCGGCGCCGCCGCCAGCGCCTCGGCCAGCAGGTGGCGGCCGAGCCCTCGCTGCCGGAAGCGCTGATCGATGTAGATGCTGAGTTCCGCGGTCTTGTCGTAGGCCGGCCGGGCATGGAAGGGGGAGAAGCTCAGCCAGGCGGCGATGTCGCCGCCGGCCTCGACCACCCACAGCGGATGAGCCTCGGGCTGGTGCGTTTCGAACCAGGAAACGCGGCTGGCCACCGTCACCGGCTCGGTATCGGCGGTGACCCGGCGCGAGGGAATGGTGGCGTTGTAGATCGCCACGATCCGCGGCAGATCCGCCCTTTTTGCCTGGCGATGGACCAGGGTCGTCGTCGGCTCAGGCATCGCGCTCAGAGATTCTTCGCGGCGATGTGGGTCGGCAGCCCGTCGATGCTCTGCTGGTTCTTGTCCCGCCAGTACTGCTTGAGCCCTTCCTCGCCCTTGCCCCTGGCCCAGTCGGAGAGCTGCTCCCGTTCGCCCCGGTAGTCGAAAAACGGCACGCCCATGCCGCAGGAGGTGTGCACCGAGTCGATGGCGAGATCGAATAGCTGGCGCGCCCCGGGAATCGGCTGGAACCCGGCGTAGAGCTCCCGCCACTCGGGATCCTTGCGGTGGATCGCCCGGGCTTCGCCGTAGGCGCGCAGGATCATCGGGCTGCCCACGAAGGCGCAGAACATCAGGGTCATCCGGGGATTTTCCTGGACGTGGGCGGCGGTCTCGTTGCCGCTGCCGGTGACGTTCAGCCAGACCAGCCGCCTGGCGCCGAGGATGCGCAGCGAGTCCATGCCCTTGGGCGAGACATTGACGCGGCCCTCTGCGGTGGCCGTGGCCACGAAATAGATCTTCTGCTCGGCGATGAAGCGGGCGTGCTGGTCGGACAGCTCGGGAAACGCTTGCGACATTTCAAGCTCTGCTGTCGTACGCCGCCATCAGCCGGAGGTATCGGCGGGCGATCATGCCGGCTGCCGCCGCAGCCAGACCAGCACTTCGGCGGCGTTCTGGTCGGGCGGAAAGACCGGGTAGAAGACCTTCCGGATCTCTCCGTCCTCGACGATCAGGGTCAGCCGCTTGAACAGCTCCATGCCCGCGACCGAAAAGGAAGGCAGCCGGAGCGTCTGCTTCAGGCGCAGGGCGGCGTCGCTCAACAGCTCGAAGGGCAGATGCAGGCGGTCGCGCGCTTCGCGCTGGTAGTCGGTGGTCTGGGTGCTGAGGCCGAAAACCCCGGCCCCGAGCGCTTTCAGCTCCGCGTGGTGATCCCGGAAGCCGCACGATTGCGGGGTGCAGCCGCGCGCCCCGGGGATGCCGTCCCAACCGTCGGGCAGGGCGAGCCCGGGGCGGCCGGTCATCGGATAGACGTAGAGCACCCATCTGCCGGGCAGCCTGGAAAGATCGACGTCCGATCCGTCGGTGGCCGGCAGCACCAGTTCCGGCAGTCTCATCCCGGCCAGGTGGTCGGCGGCGCCGTCATCGACCGGGCGCGGCAGCTCCTTCGGCAGGTCGGCGAGGTTCGTGTTCATGCGGCTCCCGTGGTTTTTCGCGATCTGGCGTGGTCAAAATACCCGCGTATCCTACGGCGGCGGCGCAGGCCTGGCAAATGCGCCGCGCTATGCCGTGATTCAGGCGCCGTCCGCCGCCGCCGGTACGCGCCACCGGATCAGCGCCACCTTCAGGGCGTCATTCACGACCAGGCACGCGACCATGGCATAGGCCAGCAGCGCCAGCGTCTGCTGCCAGGGCAGGGGTCCGAGATCCGGGATGCCGACGAAGGTCAGCAGCGTGCCCGCCAGCGCATTGGCCGCCAGGGCGACGATCACCGTCCGGCTCGGCGTCGTCGCCCAGAACCAGCGCCGCTCCCGCCCCGAGACGATGGCGAACACGGTGAGGTAGAGCAGCGTCAGGAAGCTGAAGCTGGTGAGGGCCCGGGCGTTCGTTGCCAGGCCGAAGCGCGACCAGCAAAACCACAGCGCGAACAGCGATTCGGCCACCATCGCCGTTCCCAGCACCGCCGACACGACGATGAAGCCGCCGATGTTCCAGGTCTCCGGCCGCCGCGACGGCCGGACGCGGTCGGTGGCCAGCGCGATCTTCGCGAAGTCGTTCATGAACACCAGGAGCAGCATGGCGAAGGCGGAGACGACCAGCTTGCCGGTGGCCATGAAGGCGATGGCGACGAAGGCCGCCTTGAGGAAGGTCTGGCTGATCTTGTTGATGATCCAGGTCAGGATGCGCTGGTAGATCGTCCGTCCCTGCTCGACCAGGGCCACGATGTTGGTCAGCCCCGCTTCGGTCAGGACGACGCTGGCCGCACCCTTGGCGACGTCGGTCGCCGAGGCGACGGCGATGCCCACCTCGGCCTGGCGCAGCGCCGGCGCGTCGTTGACGCCGTCGCCGGTCATGCCGGTGACGTGCCCCGCGGCCTGCAGGTGCTGCACCACCAGATACTTGTCCTCCGGATACACCTCGGCGAAGCCGTCGGCGCCGGCGAGCAGGTCCAGCGATTCGTTGCCGGGCAGGGCGCTCGCGGTCTTCAGGTCGGCCACCCGGCGGATGTTGGCCAGCCCCACGCCCTGCGCGATTTCGCTCGCCACCGCCAGCGCGTCGCCGGTGAGCATCTTCACTTCGACGCCCAAGCCGCGCAGCGCCGCGATCAGCGCCCTGGCGTCGGGACGGGGCGGGTCGTACAGGCTCACCAGGCCGAGCAATACCGGGGTTCCAGCCTCCGGGCCGCGCGCCACCGCCAGCGTCCGGTAACCCTTCGCGGCCGACTCGGCCACCCGCGCCTCCAGCGCCGAAATCGCCGGCGGCGCCAGGCCGCAGGCTTCGGCGACGGTGCGCACCGCGCCCTTGATCGCGCGCAGCCGCTGGCCGTCCTGTTCGACCACCGCCTCGGTGCGCCGGCTCGCCGCATCGAAGGGCGCGAAGGAGACGGGTGTGGCCGCGGGCGCGCCGTCGAAGACGTGATGCGCGCTCGCCGCGGCGAGGAAGGCCAGGTCGATCGGATCCTGATTGGCTTCCCGGGAGGCGAGCGCGCCGGCCGACAAGACCTCGGCTTCGGTCGCCCGCCCGAGCGGCATCACGCCGGTGACGGCGAGCTGGTTCATGGTGATGGTGCCGGTCTTGTCCACGCAGAGCACGTCCATGGTCGCGGCATCCTCGGCGGCGGATAGGCGCGTGACCAGCACGCCGCGCCGGGCCAGCTCGCGCGCCCCGACCGCCATGCTGACGGTGAACATCACCGGCAGGGCGACCGGCACCGCGCTCATCAGCAGCACCAGCACCAGCGAGACCATCTCCAGGAGCTGCGTGCCGCGGTAGAGGGAGAGGGCGGCCACCGCGGCCAGCAGCGCGCCGACGATGACGAACAGCCAGCGCACGACCTTGGCCACCACCGCCTCGATGTGCAGCTTCGGACGCGCCGTCTGCACCAGTTCCGTGGTGCGGCCGAAATAGGTCTTCGCCCCGGTGAGCGCGACCACGCCGTTGCCCTCGCCGCGGCGGACGATCGAGCCCGAGGAGAGCACCGCGCCCGCGGTCTTGGCGACGTCCGTCGACTCGCCGGTGAGCGCCGACTGGTCGACCTTCAGCTCGCCGCCGAGCAGCTTCACGTCCGCCGGGACCATGTCGCCGGGGCGGACGCGGATGATGTCGCCGGGAACCAGCTCGCGGGCGGCGACCACCTGCCAGCTCGAATCGCGCAGCACGCGCGCGCTGACCTGCAGGCGCCGGCGCAGGGTCTCGACGACGCCGGCGGCGCGGCGCTCCTGGACGAAACCCAGCACGGCATTGACCACCAGCAGCACGCCCACCAGCACGAGGTCGGCGACCTTGCCCAGGACCGCCGACAGGACCATGATCAGTTCGAGCAGCCACGCCGACAAGCCCCAGAATTTTCCGAGGAAGTCGAGCAGCGGATGGCCGCGCCGTTCGGCGACCTCGTTGTAGCCGTGCTCGGCTCGGCGCGCATCGACCTCGGCGCCGGTGAGCCCCGACTCAGGTCTGGCGCGCAGCGCCGCGAGCGTCTCGGCAACCGACGCGGCGGCGAAGTCGAACGCCTTGTCTCCCGACGGTGCCGGCGTCACAGGCCGACGCCCATCCGGCGCAGCAGCGGCAGCAGCGCGAGATAGGCGCCGGCGGTGGCCGCCGAAGACAGCCCGAGGCTCGCCCAGAAGTCCAGGCCGTGCCTGAGCAGCAGCGGCAAGAGCAGGAACAGCAGCAGCGAGGGCAGGACCAGCCAGAAGATCTGGCTGGAGAGCTCGGCGATCTTCCCGGGCGGGGATCCCTCCAGGTGCAGCCAGACGAAGGCCAGCAGCGAGGTGAGCGGCAGCGACGCCACCAGGGCCGCGAAGCCGGAAGAGCGCTTGGCGATTTCCGAGACGGCGACGACGATCAGCGCCGAGACGACGAGCTTGAGTGCGTAGTAGAGCATGGCGCCTCCCGAGTTTTTTCTTCGATCTTACCTCTTACCCGACGGGCCGCGCGGGAGGCGCTGCTCCTCTTGGTCTCCGTCCGCGTCGCGCAGCCGCTTGTGCAGCTTGACCGGCGCCGCCCGCAGTTTGCGCATGCGGATATTGAGCATCTCCACGGCGACGGAAAACGCCATCGCAAAATAGACGTAGCCCTTCGGGACATGCACGTCGAAGCCTTCGGCCATCAGCGTGACGCCCACCAGGATCAGAAACGAAAGCGCCAGTATCTTGATGGTCGGGTGCTCATCGACGAAATCCCCTATGGGCTTTGCCGCCATCAGCATGACCGCGACCGCGAGCACGATGGCGATCGCCATGATGAGCACCTGCTCGACCAGGCCGACCGCCGTGATCACCGAATCCAGAGAGAAGACGATATCCAGAACCGCGACCTGGGTCAGCACCATGCCCATGCTGGTGGCGACAGCCGCGCTAGCGCGCTCTTCCTCCCCTTCCAGGTTGTTGTGGATCTCGTGGGTCGCCTTGGCCAGAAGAAACAGGCCGCCCCCGATCAGCACGGCATCGCGCCCGGAAATCGCCTGGTTCAATACCGAAAACCACGGATCGGTCAGTCCCATCACCCAGGAAATCGAGAACAGCAAAGCCAGGCGCGCCATCATCGCCAGACCGAGCCCCGCCCTCCGCGCGAGGGCGCGCTGAGCCCGTGGCAGGCGACCCACCAGGATCGAGATGAAAATGATGTTGTCGATGCCCAGGACGATTTCCAGCGCGGTCAGGGTGCCCAATGCTATCCACGCCTCCGGGCTTGTCAGCCAGTCAAACATCGGTTTCCCCCGTCGTTGCTCGCAAGACGCCGCTATTTGACCAGCGTTACGGGAAGCTTGGCGAGATGAACGACCTTCGTCGCCACCGAGCCCATCACCAGGTTGCTGATCGCCGTCATGCCGCGGGTGCCCATCACGATGTTGTCGCAGCCCTGCTCGTCGGCCCGCCGTGCGATCGCCGCCGCGATGTTTCCCACCAGGATCTCCTTGGTGTAGGGCACCGCCGCGCGCTTGAGCAGCCCGTCGGCGGCCGCCAGCACCGCTTCGCTGTGCTGGCGTTGCAGCTCCGCCATCTTTTCATGGGTCACGTATACCGCGATCTCCCCGTAGACGACGGGTTCCTCGTGCGCGTTCACGACGTGGAGCGCTACCGGTCCATTTTCCTGCGCGAGCCGGATCGCATAGCGCAGTGCGCGCAATGCGCTCTCGGAACCGTCGAAGGCTACCAGCAACTTGTGCATCGTTTCTCTCCTCAATGGCAAAGCGGATTGGGTCAGCGCCGCGGCCGTCAGGCTGACCTGAGCCCAAGGAGGGTGGCGAGATAGACGGCATAGAGCACCAGCAGCAATACGCCCCGCCTGCGTTCGATGTAGCCCCGGCGCGTCGGGTAGGTGAAGGCCAGGGCCACGAGACCGAAGGCCAGCGTGACGGCGACCTCGCGCCAGGCAACGGTGATCGGGTGGATGATGGCCGCGATCGCGGTGATGAAAATGCCGTTGAAGATGTTGCTGCCGAGCACCGTTCCCAGGCCGACCTCGTCGTGGCCGCGCAGCTTGGCGAAGACCGTGGTCGCGAGTTCCGGCACCGACGTGCCCACCGCCACGATGGTCGCACCGATGACGAATTCGTCGATGCCGAAGGAAACGGCGATGCCTCTTGCGCCCGCGACGATGAGATTGCCGGCGGCGATCAGGAAGGCGAGACCGGCCGCGCACGATAGAACGATCAGCCAGCCGCGGCGCTCGCCCAGCACCCGCTCGGCAGCGCTTCTTTGCTTTCGCGCCTCGATCGCCGCCGCCACGAGCCAAACCAGGAACATGCCCAGCATCAGGAAGCCGTCGAGCCTGGAGAGCTCGCCGTCCAGGAAGAGCAAGCCGGTGACGACGGGAATCAGCAAGGCCACGGGGAAGTCGCGCTTGACGCTGCCGCGCGGGCTCTGGATGCCGGAAATGACCAGCGCCAGGGCGAGGATCAGGGCGACATTGACGACGTTGCTGCCCAGGGCGTCGCCCAGCGCGATTTGCGGCTCCCCGGCCAGGGCGGCATTGACGGAGACCGACAATTCGGGGCTCGACGTGGCGAATGCCGCGACGGTCGCACCGATGATCCCCGGAGAAATCCGCACCCAATGGGCGAGGCCGACCGCACCGCGGACGAAGAGCTCGCCGCCGAGGCCGGCACACGCGACACCCAAAAACAAAGCGAGGTAATCGTCCATCGCCGCCCAAGCGCAAAGGCGCGCTAGCCTTCGCCGTAGCGTTCGAAGAAGGTCTCGTCGCTCATCAGCAGGTAGCTCAGGCCCTCGACGAAACCGATGATCGCGGGGATGAAGGTCCAGCAGAAGAGCAGGTAGAAGACGGCCTGCAGGACCTTGCCGAGGTAGAACTTGTGCACCCCGATGCCGCCGAGAAACAGCGCCAGCAGACCGGCCACGACCCGGTTCCTGCCGCCCGGCGAGGTCTGGCCGAGAAAGCTCGTTGCCGGCGGCGCCAGCCGGCGCACGCCGCACTTCGGGCAGATTTCCGCCTTCGCCTTGATGACGGCGCCGCACTCCGAACAAAACTTCTCGTCCGGCCCTTTTGTGACCGCTTGCTCCACCGCCGATCTCCTTGTCGATATCGAGGCATCGCGGCAACCGCCCGCATCCGCGCATCGTGCCGTGAACCCAATGGAATAACAAGAGCCGGAACAGGAGCGCTGGCCGGGGGAAATCAGTCGGCGAGATCGTGCCTCTTCTGCGCGAATTCCTCCTTCTCGATCTCGCCGCGGGCATAGCGCTCCTTGAGGATGTCCAGCGCCGTTTTCTCCTGACGCCGCTCGATGGGCGGGCCCGATCGCCACGTACCCCGCACCAGGCCGACGATGGCGACCACCAGAAGAATCCAGAACAGCGACATGCCGATCATGCCGAAGCCCATCCAACCCCAACCGCCGTCATAGTTGCCCATGTATCCCCACATCGTCGTTCTCCTCGTCCAAGAGAAAAGCTTGCTTTCATCATAGCGCGGTGTCGATCGGTATCAATGGCGCTCGTAGACTGTACTCCGACCATTGGCGTCGAAGGTGAGCACGTCGTAGGGTTCCGCCTTGGCGGCGTCCATCCCCGGCGCGCTTTGCGGCATGCCCGGAACCGTGAGTCCGGCGACCCTGGGGCGCCCGCGCAGCAGGCGCCTGATCGTGGCCGCGGGCACGTGTCCCTCGATCACGTAGCCTCCGACCAGCGCCGTGTGGCACGACATCAGCGCCGCCGGCACGCCATACTTGAGCTTGATCGGCGCAATTTCGACGACGTCCTTCGTGGTGACCGCGAAGCCGTTTGCGCTCAGATGCTTGATCCATTGCTCGCAGCAGCCGCAGGTCGGGCTCTTGTACACGGTGATCGGCGTCGGCGCCGCCGCCCACGAGGACGGCAAGGCGCCAAAGAGTAGCGATATTGCGGCGATCCAAGCCGCCGCTGCGAATCTGCTCATGTTTGTTCTCCTGTCGGATTGGCTGTCGTCAGCCGAATGGGGTTCTGCGAGGCGACGAGAAATCCGCGGGCCCAGGCTCAGCCTGTCCGCGGACGTGACGGCACGGTAAATCTCAGGAGCGGAAGTTTCCGAACAGGATGAAGTTCGGCGGCGCGGCGATCGGAACGGACGCCGCCGGCGACTCGGTGGCCGGGTCCCGCGCCGCGCGGGTCGGCGGCACGGCCGCGACCGCGACCGGCTGGCCGCCGGCGAACGGCGCGCGCTGTCCCTGTGCCAGCGGCGGGAGGGGCGAGAGGGAGCAGGGACAAGGAACGCTCGCCCTGAGCGTGCAGCCGCCCATGCAGCGGCATCCGGGCATCGTCTCGGCGCGGTGCCCACGGAAGCCGGCCATCATGCCGGGCGCCGCCAGGGGCGGATGAAGGCCCATGTCATGTGCGCTTGCTGCGACCGGATCGATCAGCATGGCAAAGAGCAGCGCCGCTGCGAGCAGCAATCCGCGCCAGGCCGTGCGAGTCTTGTTCATGAAGCGCATTATCCGCCGGCAGGCAGGGCTACTTTTGATCCCGGTCAACCACCGCTCCAGCGCTGGGAAATCGGTTCCCGCGGCAAGCGCCTCAGAGCCAGCCGGCGCGCTTGAAGCGACGGTAGAGAAAGCCGCACACCGCGGCGATGAACAGCAGCGCGGCGGGGTAGCCGTAGTCCCACTGCAACTCCGGCATGTTCTTGAAGTTCATGCCCCAGACGCCGGCGAAGGCCGTGGCGACCGCGAAGATGCCGGCCCAGGCGGCGAGGCGCTTGGTCGTCTCGTTCTCCTCGATGGTCACCATCGAGAGATTGACCTGGACCGCCGTGGCGATGGTATCGCGGATGGTGTCGATGGAAGCGTTGATGCGTACCAGGTGGTCATAGACATCGCGGAAGTACTCCTGACTGCTGGCGCAGACGTGGGGCACGCGGCTGCCGTGCAGCTTGCTCACGGCTTCCATCAGCGGCGCGACCGTGTGCTTCAACAGCATCGCCTTGCCCTTCAGCCCGTACATCCGTTCGATGTTGGCGCGCGCCGAGCCCTTGACGAAGATCTGCGCCTCGATGGTCTCGAGTTCCGACTCCAGCGCATCGACGAGCGGGAAGTAACGGTCGACCACGGCATCCATCAGCGCGTAGAAAACGAAGCCGGCGCCCAGGCGCAGCAGATCCGGCTCGCGCTCGCAGCGCTCGCGCACCCCCAGGAAACCTTGTCGGCTGCGGTTGCGCACCGACAGGACGTAGTTGCCGCCGACGAAGATGCTGAGTTCGCCGATAAGCCATTCGCCCCGGTCGTCCATTTCGGGCAGGTGCATGACGGCGAAGAGGGAATCGCCGTACTCCTCGATCTTCGGCCGCTGATGACCATGGCGCGCATCCTCGACCGCCAGTTCGTGGAGATTGAATTCTTCCTGCATCTCCTGCAGTTCTGCGGCGGTGGCGTCGAACAGCGCCACCCAGACGAAGCAATCGGGCCGGGCGAGGTAGTCGCTGATGTCCGCGATCGGGATGTCGGCGAGCTTCCTGCCGTCCTGGTAGGCGACGCAGTTGATCAGCATGCCTACTCCTCGCCGGGCAGCAGGGGAGCGACGACCTCGGCCATCGCCCGGCCGAGCGCCAGATGCTGGTCCGCGTCGAGGTGGATGCCGTCGACCCGGCTGGCCGGGGTGACGCTGCCGGCGTCGAAGAAATGGCAGCCGAGGCCCTCGGCCACCTCGTGGTGCGTCGCGGCCAGGCCGGCGCACTTGTGCTCGCCGCCGGCGAACTTCGGCGCGATCGGACCCTTCGGAACGCCGATCGGCGGGGGCGCCACGACCAGGATCGGCGGCACCGGCATGCCCGGCTCGATCGGCGCCTGGCGGATCGCGGCGACCAGTACCGCGATCCCCTGGGACGAATGCCAGGCGTTGTGCGGGTGCATCGACTGGAAGTCGTTGGTGCCCAGCATCAGCACCACCAAGGACAGCGGCGAGTGGATCTCGATCCGCTGCGCCAGGCCCACCAGGCCGTTGCGGCCGGGCTTGAAGGGATCGTCCCAGACCGTCCGTCTTCCGTTCAGGCAGTCCTCGACGACGCGCACGTTTCTGCCGGCGCCGTTCAGGCCGATCTCCATGACGCCCGGCCAGCGCTGCTCGAATTCGAGGCGTCTCCTGGTGGAGGGGATCAGTCCCCAGGACAGGGAGTCGGCATAGACGAGTATGTGTCGCATAAAGATCCTCTGTGCTGAGTCGTCCGGCAATTTACCCGATATTTTCCCGGCAGGCTCTAAGATTGTTTCGTCATGGAAGGCCGCCTGTTTCGGCGTGGACAAAACCGCACACGGACCATGAACCCACCACCGAACTCGTCATCGCGAGCGCAGCGTGGCGATCCAGATTGCCACGGCCTTCGGCCTCGCAACGACGAAGAGGAGGGTTCATGGAGAAAGGCCCGCAGGGCCGCGGCAATCTTGGTAATGCGGAGAAGATTGCTTCACTTCGTTCGCAATGACGACCGTACCCGTTCGGGTATCTCCGTCGAAAGGAAGTCCCCGTGGGACGGGGAGGAGGGTTCATGGAAAACCGTAGGCGCGCTCGACCTTCGCCACTCGCACCTGGTAGCGCTCGTACCACGCCCGTTTGCCCATCGCCTGGGCGGCCAGGTGCTCGGCGTTCGCACGCCAAGCGGCGATCGCCTCGGCCGAATCCCAGTACGAGACGGTGATGCCGAAGCCATCGGCGTCGCGCGTGCTCTCCATTCCGAGATAACCGGGCTGCTGCGCGGCGAGCGGGACCATCCGCTCGGCCATGTTTGCGTAAGCGTCGTCGGCTGCAGCGCGCAGCGAGGTGAAGATCACCGCGTAGTACGGCGGCTCGGGCGTCTTGGCGAACGGGGCCGCGCTCATGGCGAAATCCCGGCCGGACCGCAGCACGGCGACGACTGCTGTATCGGCGGGCACTTCACCGAGCCGAACGAGCAAAACACGCAGCAGTCGCCGGCCTTGGGCCGCAGCAGCGCGTGGCAGCCGGTGCATTCGTAGAAGAACAGGCAGGCGTCGGTGGGCATGGTCTCCTCCTTCACCGTGCCGCAATGCGGGCAGGTCAATTCGGAACGCAGAATCACGGGCTCGCTCATTTCAATCACCCCTCCTTGACAATCTCGGCACCCTTTTCGGCGAGCAGCGCGCGCAGCGCGGAGCGATGGCAGTGCGCCTCGTTCTCGCAGTAGCAGCCGACCGAAAAATTGGCCTGATGCGAGAGCGCGGCGAGCAGCTCGAGCGTGTGGCTGGCCTCCGGCGTCGCCATCTCGCTGCGGTACTTCTTGATGAACGCGGCCCACTGCGCCGGCGTTGCGGCCTCCTGGGCCAGCTTGACCGTCTCGGCGCTGGGCGCGAGATTGGGAAACCAGACGTCGTACCAGTCCTGGGCGGCAAACTCGGACTTGGGCACGCCTCGCGGCGGCCGGCGCACCGTCCCGATGCGCGTGCCCTCGCCCGCGCTGCGCGCGCTCCCGAGTCTCACGATGCGGATGGCCATGGCCTTCTCCCGACGATGCTGTCGCTGGGACCGGGTTCGCCCCCGGATGGTTTTGCTCTGGGCATGGAAGATCCCGTTTCCTTGCCGCGCCTCTCATGGCGATGGCGTCGATGGCGGCAGACGGGGATTCTACGCCCACCCGGGGGCGATGGAGTGAGCCGGGGCCGGACGCGGCGCGCCCCTCGGCGATCGACGCGGGTGCTAGCGGATGGCCGACGCGATCGCGGTTTTACCGGGCACCGGCAGGTCCGCCGGCCGCGCGGCGAAGTAGCGCGCACCGGCCTCTTCCGAGGACAGAAACGCCACCTGGGTGAAGCCGGCGGCGAGCAGCTTTTCCCTGAGGGCGTCGGGTTCGAAGCGGCTGACGAAGGGTTCGCCGATGCCGGCGACCCGGTCTGCGAGCGGAGAGGCGGCCGCCGCCGGCCCGGACGGCTGCAGGAAGGTGAGCACCACTTCGCTGCCGGAGGGGAACGAGGCCATGGTCTGCAAGGCCGCATCGATCGCCGCCTCGCTGAGGTACATGGTGACGCCCAGCCAGGAGAAGAAGGTCTTCGTCTGCGAGGAGATGCGCTGCCGATGCAGACCGGCGCGCAACGATTCGCGCTCGAAGTCGATGTCCGCGAAAGCAGCGTTCGCCGGCATCGCCAGGCCGGATTCGGAAAGACGCGCGCGCTTCGCGGCTTGTGTGGCCGGCTGATCGATCTCGAAAATCCGCAGCGATTGCGCCCAGGCGGGCTGCCTCAGCGCGAAGGTGTCGAAGCCGGCGCCGAGGATGAGGTACTGGCTCACTCCCCGGCCGACCGCGGCGGCGAGCCGGTCTTCCGCGAAGCGGGAGCGCAGCACGACGTGAGCGCGCAGCGCCAGCGCTCCGGGCGTCCGGTAGTGCCCGGCCGCTGCGCGTATCCGTTCGGCCGCGCCCGCGCCGAGCAGGCGCACCGCGACGGGGTCGTCGAGTATCGGCGGCGTGGCGTCGAGCAGCTGGTGGGCGGCGCGCAGGTAGGCGGTCGCCAGGGCCGTGCGGCTGGGTTCTCGATCGGACATGCGGCGGATGCTCGGGGGCCGGCTGACCAGGATAGACGAAGTCGTCCGGCGGCGCCGGGGCTAGGGCGCCCAGCGGTACGGGTAGTCCATTTGCGCGGCGATCCGCGCGCGCGCGTCGGCGCCGGCGATCCGCTCCACCACGTGCAGGCCGAGGTCGATGGCCGAGGAGACGCCGCGGGCGGTGACGACGTCGCCCTCATCGACGACGCGCTCTTCGACCACCTCGCCGCAATAGGCCCGCAGCTCCCGGTAGGCGTTGGGATGCGTGGTCGCGCGCCGGCCGCGCAGGAAGCCCGCGGCCCCGAGCAGCAGCGCCCCGGTGCACACCGACACCTTCAGCGGCGCGGGGCCGGCGGTCTTCAGCCAGGCGACGAAATCGCGGTCGTGCTGGAGACTCCGGGTGCCGAAGCCGCCGGGCACGAATACCAGGTCGTAGCAGTCGAGAGGCTCGGCAAGCGAATCGGCCTCGATCCTGAGCCCCCGATCGTCGGCCACGCGCGGCATGAGCGAGCAAATGCGCCATTGAAAGTCGTCCACCAGCTTCATGGTCGCGAGGCGCGTCAGCGGATCGTAGAAGCCGACGAAATCCAGGGCGGTCATGCCCTCAAAGACGATGAACGCGGTCTTCATGAAAGCAGTCTCCGGTGATGCCAGACGTCGCGACCAAGGCGCCGCGCCGCCTCACGTGGGGGGAGTGATTCCTGTCGCCGACGCAGCCATTACGGAGCGCGCAATCGCGCAGCATGAGTGAGGGCAGCTTATTTGTCTGGCGACGATGATGAGGTGGGCGAACCGCCTAGCTTTTTGGCGACGGTATGGGCGGCATTGCCGGTTGCCTTCGCGCCCCGCTCGACGCCCCGCGCGGCGGCGTTCGCTCCGCGTTCAACGCCCCGAGCGGCCGCTTTCGCGCCCCGCTCAACTCCGCTTGCGGCGGCCTTTGCCCCGCGCTCAATGGCTTTCTCCACCTTGCCGACCACGCCGGACGAAGTGCCGGTGGCCGACCCTGCTGTTTCGTCGGCCTTGGCCGCGACGCTGCCCAACAGCATGAGCGTTGCGAAGAACAGCGGTGCTACGTGAAGATTCGGTTTCATGGTTGGCGCGTCCTTTGGTCCCAAAGCATCATAATCTCATGGAACTCCGCTCGACCTATGCGGAAGTTGGCAAGGCGCGTGCGGCAATGCTCCCCATTGTTCAGCATCGCGCCCAAAAGACTGGATGTCCGGGGGTCAAAGGATGGCCTGCCAGTAGCCGACATCGATCCATTTGCCGAGCTTGAAGCCCACCTCGCTGAAGTGGGCCGCCTTCTTCATGCCGAGTCTCTCGTGGAGGGCGACGCTGGCGGGATTGGGCAAGGCGATGCCGCCGATGACCGCGTGCATGCCGCGCTCCCTGAGCGCGGCGAACAGGCGCTCGTAGAGTTCGCTTCCGAGTCCCTGGCCCACGCAAGCCGGATCGAGATAGACGGTGCTCTCGACCGAGTAACGATAGGCGCAGCGCCCCTTCCACTTCGAGGCGTAGGCGTACCCGATGATCTGCCCGTCGCGCTCCGCGACCAGCCACGGCAGGGATGCCGATGCGACCTCGGCGATGCGCCCGGCGATCTCTTGTGCGGAAACCTCTTGCTCCTCAAAGGTGACGATCGTGTTGAGGATGTAATGGTTGTAGATCCGGGCGATCGAATCGGCGTCGCTGGCGGTGGCGGGGCGGATCACCGTGTTCTGCTCGCCCGGAGGCGCCTGAAGAAAGACCGGCGCCATCAATTGCTCCCCTGGTAATGCTGGGGTCTGACGCTTGCCGCCGGGTCCGGCGCAGCGGGGGAGAGCGCCCATTCGGCTGCCGCGCGCGCGTGAATGCGGGTCGTGTCGAACACCGGAACCGGCGAATCCGGCGGGCCGATCAGCAGCGAAATCTCGGTGCAGCCGAGAATGATCGCTTCGGCGCCGTCATCCACCAGTCTCCGGATGATCCGCTGGTATTGCCTGCGCGAATCGGCCAGCACCTTGCCCAGACACAGTTCCCCGTAGATCACGGCGTGAATGGTTTCGCGATCGGCCTCGTCCGGAACGAGGACTTCGAGATGGTGGCGCTCGCCCAGCCTGCCGCGGTAAAAATCCTGTTCCATCGTAAACCTCGTCCCGAGCAGGCCGACCTTCTTTATCCCGGAGCGCCCGATCGCCTCCGCCGTCGGGTCGGCAATATGAAGCAGCGGTATATCCACGGCAGCTTCGATGGCGCCGGCCACCTTGTGCATCGTGTTGGTACAAAGCACCAGAAAATCGGCCCCGGCCGCCCGAAGGGATCTGGCCGCTTCCGCCATCACGCGTCCGGCTTCATCCCATGCGCCGGTCTGTTGCAGACGCTCGATTTCCTGGAAGTCTTCGCTGACGAGGACGAGCTTGGCGGAGTGCAGGCCGCCGAGCCGTTCCTTGACCGTCTCATTCACGATCCGGTAATACGGCACGGTTGATTCCCAGCTCATGCCGCCGATCATGCCGATAGTTTTCATGGCTGCCTCGCGATAGGGGTCATCGTGAATCGTCACCTAGCCCTGCACACGCGAGCAGAACTCCAAGAGCGTTTGCTCGCCTTCGGGCCAGGGACCGTAGCCGGCGTCGCCATTGATGTGGCCGGCCTCGCCGATAAAGAAGACCTCGCTTCCCCAGGCGGCCGCGAAAGCACTCGCGCGAAGCGACGAGACATAGGGATCGTTCGCGCTCGCGACCACGATGCTCGGAAACGGCAAGCGTTGCGTGGGCATGGGTAGAAAGCCTGTGGTTCCCCGCGGATAGGACGGCGCCTCGACGTCGCTCGGCGCAACCAGAAATGCGCCGGCGATCCTTGCGGCATTGGGCGAGCCGGCCCAGTGAGCGACGAGCGCGCAAGCGAGACTGTGGGCCGCAAGCACGGGCGGTCTTGCGCACGCAGCAATGGCGCGGTTGAGGCTCTCGACCCAGTCAGGGCACACCGGGGTTTCCCATTCGCGTTGTACAACGCGTCGCCAACCGGGATGCTTTCTCTCCCAATGGGTTTGCCAGTGCTGCGGACCGGAATTCCAAAGTCCGGGGAGCGTAAGAACGAGCGGATTCATGAGGGCCAACATTTGAATTAACCGGCTGGCGCGGCCTGATCGCGCCAGGCCGCGGTGAATAACCGATTAGGCCAGGCTCGCGCTAGGCCCGGCTCGCGGTCGATGACGGTTTAGGCGCTAAGGGTTGCTGTTCCACCCGCTCTAGCGCTGGATCGGGACACGCCCAACGAGGTGCGCTCGCCGCCCATATGTTCATGCTCGGCTGAACGGATGACGGCTCGTCCAGGTTGCCAACGCGGACAACCCTGAACTGCGGGCGGGCAGACGACTTGGCGAAAAGGTGTGTGCCGCAACTGGGGCAAAACTGGCGAGTCACCTCGTTACCGCTGTCGGCCGTCTTCGTGTGCTCGGCGAGCGGCCCGGAAATTGTGAGCCCGTCGGCGGGAACGAGCAGATTCACCGTTCCATTTGCTGCGAGATGCTGACAATCGCGGCACCAGCAGACTCGGGTCAGCAGAGGTTCTGCGGAGAGCTTGAAGCTCACGGCGCCGCAGAGGCAGCGTCCGGTTCTTTCAGTCATTTGTTCGTTCCTCCATAGATTTGGTTTGGCCTAACTCGTCGGTTCATGGCCCGCCGAAACCCGAAAGGCGGATGGTACCGCGAAGCCGGCTTGCCGGCGGGAGCGTGGGGGGTTAGGTTGCCGTTGCAAGGCGAGCATAGATGCAAGTGTTTCGAAGCGTGTTGTCAGGTGCGCGGCGCTCATGGCGCAGAATTCCTTCAAGATTGAAGCCGCAACGTTCAGCGAGTCTGCGGGACGCCTTGTTCTCTTCGTCGGTAATGATCTCGACGCGGACCGCTCCCATGTTCTTAAAAGCGTAATCGGTGAGCGCGAGCACCGCCTCGCCGATGAACCCTTTGCCGACTTGTGAAGTTCGACACCAGTAGCCCACTTCGACTTTTGGCGCAGTCCAGACCATGCGGTGGAGGCCGGCTGCCCCGACCAGCTGGCCTGTGGCCTTCTCGATCAGGAGAAACGGGAAATCCTTTCTTCCCAGAAAGTTCGCTTGGGCTGTTCGGCAATACGCCTCGGACGATTCGATACTTTGCTCGGTGGCGACCCAAGGCAATGACGCCAGGAAGCGGCGTAATTCGGGTAGCGATTCCACTATCGCGGCAAACAGAGCCGCACCGTCGCCGGCTTGCGGTGGGCGAAGCAGGAGGCGCGTAGTTTCAATGGTCGGCGGTAAATCGAGGAGGACGGGATCAAGCATGAGCGGAGCGGCCTAACGTCCCCTGGAACGAAGGCTTCGGCGGCATAGCGGTGCCGTGTGTATTACGGGTCTTTGGGCGCCGCTCACTCATAGTGCGTCCACATACGTAAGACGCGAACCGTTTTCTCTTTGGCAACCGGCGTGCCGCGGAGTTTTGCGACACCTTCCGTGAGCACCGGAAGCGCGCGTTGACCAGCCCACAGAACTAGCGCTACATGTGACAACACGAAGCTGCTTTTGCTATGGCCAGGCCGCAGCACGACTACGCAGCCTTTGCACAACCAGCCGGGTTGTAGATGCGCTCGGTGGATGGCGGGTTATTGGCGAGCTTGTTCGCAGGACGACGAGGGCGGACAACTAACTCCCCTCCGCAGTTTGGGCACTTCCCGCCGAGTACGTTTTCGGCGCACGGAGCGCAGAACGTGCACTCGAAAGAACAGATACGCGCTTCCGTAGACTCGGGCGGCAGGTCTTTGTCGCAGCATTCGCAATTCGGCCTAAGTTGCAGCATGAGTACCTCCAGAAAGATTGCGTTCGGGTAAGGGAAAGGAAGGCCCAACGTAGAAGTAACCGGCGCTGCGCGGCTTTATCGCGCGGCGTCCGGTCGACTGCCGGTTTGGGCGACCTTTCGCCGCTTGGGGCCGGCGGGGACAAGTTCGATCTTGAGCGTGCAGCCAACAGCGGCCGCATATTTTTTCAGTGACGCCATCGAGGGCGCATGCCTTCCGGCCGACTCAAGGCGAGAGATTGCACTCTTGATGGTACCCATGCGGCCAGCAACCGCCTCTTGGGTAAGGCCGGCGCGAGCGCGAGCGGCCAGCATTTCATGAGCGAGCGCGTATTCGACTTCAAGGGCTTCGTATGCTTCGCTAAAGCCACGGCGCTTGGAAGCCTTTGCCAGGAACTCCTTGTGGTCATGGCGCACAGGTTTGAATTTCAGATCAGTCATTTTGAATCTCCTTCAATCGCTTTCGGGCGAGCTTGATTTCGTGGTCGGGCGCCTGCTGAGATTTCTTGATAAAGGCGTGTAGTACGACTACGCGCTTCCCGACAAGGAAGCAGTAGAACGTCCGACCAATACCCGACCGACCGCGAGGCCGCAACTCGAACAATCCATCGCCGAAAGCTCGCGAGTAAGGCAGTTTCAGGTTCGGGCCATGCTCGACTAGCAACTCGACAATCCTCGCATACGCGGCGTCCCCTGGAACGATCTGTTATGCGGCGGCCTCAAGAGGAACCTCCCAACCAGGGAAGACGAGAACTGCTGGATGGCATTTGAGAGCACGGGCAAGAACCTTTGCGCGCTCGACGCCGAGGTTAACTCGGCCGTTCTCAATAGCGGAAATGGTGGCTTGAGGAATACCTGTGAGTTCGGAGAGCTGACTTTGGCTCAACTCCTGAAGCTCGCGCAGAATACGGACGGATTCACCGACAGAAACTTCAACTCTCTTTTTGGCGGCACGATAGTTTTTCATATCAGGGTCTCCGATAATCGTGGGCGGTAACTTGAACGACCTGGATCAGTAGCATGTCAGCAACAACTTGGTAAATCACTCTCCATTGGAGCCCGAGCCGTGAGGAGCGGTGCCCCTTCCACTCACCGGACAGCGCCTCGTCGTGAAACCCCTTGATTGCTCGTAACCCAGGCGGACCCGAAAGCCGAGCAATGTCCTTCCATTTCTCGTAGCGCTTCAGTACCTCGACAGGGACGTCGCCCGAAAGCTGCTTGTCGACCCGGCGGTGTTCTTTGATTTGCCACATGCCATATTATGCCTATACCACAAATGGTATGTCAACGGACGCCGAGCGGTTGGGGCCGCATAACGTAGAAGTCACCGGCGCGGCGCGGTTTTATCGCGCAGCGTCCGTGTGGACTGCCGGGTTGGGGCTTGGCCATCAACATAAGCGTCGAGAAGCCTGCGAATCATGCGCTGGTACTGAGTGTGATGTTTTGTAGCCTCTGACTTGAAGAACTCGATGCTCTTCTTGCTCAGAGCTAGGGTTACTTTCACACCTTCTTCACGAAATGCCAATTCGGCCGGCGAAGGGAGGAAGTCGGCAACCACCTGAAGCTTGCCAAGAGGTTCATCGGTGTATTTGATTTTCGCGCTCATAGATCGTCTTTCCTTTGCGCCAATAACCGGCGCCGATGATTCGAATAACCGAAGTGCGGTAAGTGAACCGCACCGTGAGTACACCGCCGTCAACTTCGCCGAAGCAATAGAAGCGCTCTTCGGTTTGGCTGTGAGCGTCGTCTTTGGCTATCACGCGCTGCGGGTCCGCAAAGGCGTATTGGGCACGGGAGAACGAGACTCCGTGCTTTCCCTGATTCTCGGCGTCCTTGGCTGGGTCCCAATCAAAGCGAGTTTTTGCCATAGGAACAGAATAGCACTAGCCCATACAAAACGCCATACGACGATATGGATAGCCCCAACGTTCAAATTGAGGGGCTGCGCGCTTTTGCGCAGTCCCTCTCGACTGACGGGTGTGCGCCCAGCATGGGCGCGATGTAATGGGGTGGAAGTCCCCTGTGGGAGTGCTGACATGGGTGCGTCATAGATTCATGATAACCACTAGCCGAAGGCAAGGGCAAGGCCGCGAGGGCTTGTCTGGAGGAAGCCGGAGCGCAAACGTGCGAGGCGACGGACAGAAACTGCATAGAAGGCCTGGTCTGCGGGCGAGCTGGCACCTCATGGCGAAGCCCAGCGGATGCGGCGGACAAGGTAAATGCAGCGCTTGTGCACGGAAACATCGCGTTCTTACCTGGGGAGATCTGTCGGGCGTGGCGATGTCGAACGGAACCGTTAATCCAGAAAGGGCGGAACTGGGACACCAAGGCCCCGGCGCTGCGGCGAGTTGCCCGCCGCAAGCGAGCGAATAGGCAACGCACGGGGAAGCGGCATAGCGCGGCGAGAAGGAATTCCCGCCGTGACCGGACAGAAGTCAGCAGAGGTCG
>Ga0307376_10000127_pt1 | contig 110681 bp, 97 predicted proteins | sample TR2MG_FD_202536 | JGI IMG/M metagenome (GOLD analysis project Ga0307376, IMG submission 202536) | Soil microbial communities from Risofladan, Vaasa, Finland - TR-2 | ecosystem: Environmental > Terrestrial > Soil > Coastal area > Acid sulfate soil | place: Finland: Risofladan, Vaasa | collected...
ATGCAACAAAATATAGCTTTTTACCGGCAATGGGAAGCACATTTCTGAACACTTCTTTCATACTGTTGAATACGGATGAGTACAATTTCAATGATTCGTCATTGAAATAGGTTTCGTATGAACCAGGTGAACACATAAATACGCCTCCTTCATTAAGCATCCCATGAACTCTTGAAAAGAAATCTGTTGTGTAATACCTGTTTAACATCAATGTTGATGGTGGCGGCACAAGCATTATGACAACATCTGCTTTATCATGAGATTTTCTGATATAGGAAAATGCATCAGAGTTAGAAACAGTTACTTTTCCTTTTAGACTGTCAGAAATCACCATTCGGGCCAGAGCGGGATCTCTTTCAATGTAAATAACTTTATTTACTGAATATTTCAAAATTTCCGGCAGGTGAGTATCAAATATACCTGAAATAATTACTACACTTTCAGGCGATTCACACTGAAGCATAGCATAATGAATATCTTCTTCCCGTTCTATAACATCATTGCTGTATTTCAGTAGCCTTTGATTATAATAAACACTTTGTTCGCCCATGTAATCACCAGTTGTAATATTACCGTATGGGGTATCTATTGATTTTATAACATTTATTCCAGGTAACATTATTTGTCTGAAAAAGGCATCAGGCTCTAAGATGATTATCAGAGTGACTGTTATTAAAACAATTATTTTAAGTGCAATCTTGATCAGTTCCCTGCGCAGGTAATAAGTTAACAAGACATATGTTAATGATAACAGAATTATTATTAACAGCATCTTATAGGTTCCCAGCTTCTCAGAGATTAGCAGTGAGACCCAGATCCCTGCTAAAATACCTCCTGTGGTTTCGATTGAAAAAGATTTTCCAGGATTATACGAAGAGGTCTGTCTGGCTATTGAAATAAGCTTTACAAATATGAATCCTGATGAAATGCAGAATGGAATCAGAACAAGGAGTGTATATATAATGCTTTCAAGTACAGAAGGAGTTTCTCCGCTTTCAAGGAATAACCTTCCAAGCATAAACATCAGAAAAAGGGATAATAATGGGCTGAGGGCAAAAACAAGGTTGATCTTCCTGATATCATATAGTGTGGATTTGCCTCCAAGTGCAGAACCTGCAGCCGATAATATCAGCCATGTGCCAAGGAATATCCCGGAGATAAGCTCATAACCTCCTGAGATATTCATCATTTCCCTGATCATCAGAAGTTGAAATGATGTGCTTACGAAACCTGTTATAAAAAGGTTTATCCCAAATCCTGATCTGCCCATATTTGTCCCCATTATGTCAGGTACATATGTATTGTCATTGTTTTCTCCTGTAAAAGTCTTTCTAAAATAGGGCAGATGCCAGATGAAATGCAGTAAACCAGTAGCTGCCAATCCTATTCCAAATTCCACATGCCACCGGAGGATAGCCTTGACATTCGGAACATTCCATTTATATGAGATCAGTAATGCCATAAATAAGCCGGCGACGGCAGATATCAGGAATGTAACAGCAAGGGCAGAATTCCATAACTTCCTGTGAAAGGAGACAGGATATAAGCCTAACCGGTAAAAGAGATAGCTTATTAAATAGAGTAACAGGATTATAAAACCGGTGCCAGCAACATGATACATATTTATTTATCCTTTTCTTCCAGAACAACACCTTCATAAACAAATAGTTCTGCTGTTTTCCATCCATCCCATCCTATACTGGCCTTGTCCCTTGAGGTATATCCAAGGAACTGTTCAACATTCCAGCCCTGTTCAATTGCAACCTGAGGAAGCATTGTTCCTGATCTGAAATCTTTTTTTATATAGATTCCATGTTTGCCAAGAACTATCTCATCAGGATCAGATATTTTCCGTAATGGCCCCAGAACAGTAATTTCTATTTCGCTCTTTGCATACTCCTCCTTTGTCAGAGGAGTGAATCTTGGATCTTCAAAAGCAGAAGAAAATGCTGATGCCCTAACAACTTCATATAAAGGATCGGAGGAAATGAATCTTCCTATGCATCCTCTAAGATTACCATCTATTTTAATAGTAACGAACGCTCCATAATGCATTTTCAGCTTTTCAGGCATTTTTTTACTGTCCAGTTCAATTCTCCTGTTGTCATTAAGTCTTACGTTGATGCTCATCCTTGCTATTTCAAACAATTGCTTTTTCTCTGATTCATTGAATGAAAAGCTGCCTGCCATTTCCTTTTTATAAAGTGCTATTGCATTATACCCTACAACTCTGTCCTTGTCTCCATAATCAGAATCACCTGAATTACAATAGTCTAGTATCTTATATTTCAGCGATTCATCCACTTCAGAAAGATAGAGGAGTGTCAGTCCTGATGTCCATCCGCACATGCTTGTTGCCAGACCGTCAATATGTTTAGATGAATTTTCTCTGAGAGATTTAAGAAAAGTCTGAGGATCGCCTGACATTAAACCAGCAGCTGTTGCATTGTCAGCTTTTACTGCATCAGTATATGATGGATAATGAGAGAAGTCACTGCTGATAACGAAGAGATTTTCATCTGTGAAATAAGGCCTTAATGCATCAGCTATTTTTTTAATGCTTACTTCATTAGTTGTGCCTATGATAATCGGAACCATTGAAGGTTTACTTGTAAAATAGTATTGGATAAAAGGCACCTGAACTTCTATACTGTGTTCCTGGAGGTGGGCATTAGTTGGAAAATCAAATACCTTGTTTTCACTTTTAAGTTTATCAGCGATCTCTCTGTTTACAGGCATTTTGCCCAGTGGTGTCACAAAGTCTCCAACATTATAAATTGATGCTCCGTCAAATGCCATAACATGGCTTGAACCTATGACAAATACATTCTTTATTTTCTTTTCTTTATTAACAGATGAGAAGGCTGAAGCGGCAATTCTGCCTGAAAAGACATAACCTGCATGCGGCGATATTATGGCTCTTATATCAATTTTTTCATCGTTTTTTTTACATTCTTCAAACAACCTGGAAATATCTCTTGTTAATGCATCTTTTCCGGCAGGATAGAAACTTCCGGCGGCAACAGGCTGTCTGTCAACCGGTTTGTGCTGTGCATTTGTTTCCATGATAGTTAAAATTGAGAGCAATATTATTACTCCTGTTCGCATAATACTATAAATGATTTATGGTATTAAAGTTATGCCAAAAAAATGAAGATAGGACAAAGGAAAATGAATAGTTTGAAAGAAATATTCAGATAAGTACCATGGATTCTTTTAGAATCTGACCATTTGGGTCGGTCCCATATATTTTTATTCCAATACTGATAGCAGGAGTACCGATAATATCAACAACAGGACTCAATGCATCACGGATATCTTCTGAATCCATATTTTCATATTCATCAATATTAAAGTAGAGATGTATCATTAAAGTGTATTCTCTGTTCTTGATGGTACTCAGTACTTTAACAATTTTGGCAAGCCATATTGATGAAGAGGTATTGAAATATTCAAGATTAAGTCTGAGATTGGTAATATGCCTTGGTCCGGCAACATATTCATGTATCCACTTCAAAACATTTTCATAAAGTTCTGCAGCATTTTCAGGGATAGATCTTCCTGAAAAAATAAGCTCCCCGTTTACGCAATTAAGATCGATTTGCGGAGTTTTTAAAGTTGGTTCAATGAATAGATTCTTTAATCCCACCTTTCTATTATGAAGTAAAAAAAATATGCTATAAACAATACCTTAAAAATAAGCCAACTATTTAGTTTTCACCTTTACTTTTGTCAAAAAGATTATAGCAATAGTCAAATATTTTGAACAATTGACATAACCCAGGTAATTTTAACGCATGTTTCACTTCCCATTTTGGCTATGTTTATTGTAGTTCAATAGTTTTAAATATTATCTTTGGAACCTGAATTTTTAAAGAGTCAAATGGAAGTAATCCTGAGGGACAAGATTAAGGAAGCTGTTAAGGTTCTGTATAATAGCAATGTTACTGAAGAGTTGATACAGGTACAGGAAACGAGAAAGGATTTTAAGGGTGATTTTACCCTTGTAGTCTTTCCTCTTCTCAGATACTCAAAGAATACTCCGGAAAGAACTGGTGAAACTATTGGCGAGTATCTTGTGAAGAATTTCGATTCAATTGCCGGTTTCAATGTTGTTAAAGGCTTCCTTAACCTTGAAATATCTGACAGATGGTGGCTTGGTTATTTAAAGAAAACTTCAACTGGTGAAAATTTAATTGATCATTGCAAAGTCTCCTCTCCAAAAACAATTCTTGTAGAGTACTCATCACCGAATACTAATAAACCTCTTCACCTGGGACATATACGCAATAATCTGCTGGGGTTTTCTATCTACCGGATATTATCCGTTTGTGGCCATAATGTTATAAAAACCAATATTGTTAATGACAGGGGAATTCATATTTGTAAATCAATGCTGGCATGGCAGAAGTTTGGAGATGGGGAAACACCTTCTTCAAGCGGTTTAAAAGGAGATCACCTTGTTGGTAAGTATTATGTGCTGTTCGAAAAAAAATGTAAAGTTCAGATTGAAAACCTTATGAACTCAGGCACTGATGAAGATGAGGCCAGAAACTCTGCACCTATGATGAAGGATGCAAGGGAAATGCTACTTAAATGGGAGGCTGGTGACAAGGAGATTGTTGATCTGTGGAAAATGATGAATTCATGGGTTTATGCGGGATTTGATGAAACATACAGCAGACTGGGTGTGGATTTTGACAAAATATATTATGAATCAGAAACATATAAGCTTGGAAAGAAAATAGTTCTGGAGGCGCTGGAGAAAAAAATTCTATACAGGAATGAAGACTCTTCTATATGGGCTGATCTGACTGATGAAGGGCTTGATCAGAAATTATTACTAAGGTCAGACGGTACAGCTGTTTATATGACACAGGATCTTGGAACTGCAGTTAATCGTTACGATGAGTATAGGTTCGACAGCAATATTTATGTTGTTGGTAATGAACAGAATTATCATTTTCATGTCCTGAAAGCCCTGCTTAAAAAAATGGGATATATATGGAGTGACGGACTATTCCATTTCTCATATGGGATGGTTGAGCTCCCTGAAGGTAAAATGAAATCACGGGAGGGAACGGTTGTTGATGCTGATGACTTAATTCAGGAAATGATTGAAACTGCAAGGGAAGTTTCGCTTGAACTAGGTAAACTTTCTGATTTTACTTCTGAAGAAAGGGAAGAAATTTTCCGTAAAATTGGTCTTGGAGCACTGAAATACTTTATTCTGAAGGTAGATCCTAAAAAGAATATGACTTTTAATCCGGTTGAATCAATTGATTTTAATGGTAATACCGGCCCTTTTATTCAGTATACTTATGCCAGAATAAAATCAGTTTTCAGGAAAGCAGAACAAACAGGAATAGATGAGAACATCTCACTTATCAGTGAAATTAAGGCTGGTGAAAAGGAGATCGGACTTATAAAGCTCTTCAGAAAGTTCCCTGACACTATAACTGCTTCAGCTGAAGGCTATTCTCCTGCATTAATAGCTAACTATTGCTATGAACTGGCCAGGGAGTTTAACCAGTTTTACCACGATTATTCAATACTTGGTGAAACTGATGAAAATGTGAGGAATTTGAGACTCTCTCTTTCACGGATAACAGGTGAAATACTTTATAAAGCGATGTGGATGCTGGGGATAGAGATGCCTGAACGAATGTAGGAAAGTCAGAAGTGGAAAGACGGAAGACAGAAGTTACGAGAAGAAAGGGACTTCGGACTTGTAACTAATTATTAAATCTATACAGTGACAATATGTTTGAGAATTTAAGCGAACGGTTGGAGAAGTCCTTTAAGATGCTTAAAGGACAGGGAAGGATAACAGAAATAAATATTGCTGAGACTCTAAAAGAGGTTCGCAGGGCATTGCTCGATGCTGACGTTAATTTTAAGATAGCAAAGCAGTTTACAGATACAGTTAAACAGAAAGCACTTGGGCAGGAGGTTCTTAAATCGGTAAATCCATCGCAGATGATGATCAAAATAGTTCATGATGAGCTTGTTGATCTGATGGGAGGTGATAAAACTGATATTAATATAAAAATCAATCCTTCAGTAATTCTGATAGCAGGATTGCAGGGATCGGGTAAGACTACTTTTAGTGGCAAGCTGGCAAAATGGGTAAAAGCAAAAAGAAATAAAAATCCTATTCTTGTTGCATGTGACGTTTACAGACCTGCAGCTATTGAACAGCTCAGGATAATTGGAACACAGGTTGAAGTTCCGGTTTATACTGAACCGGATAATATGGATCCGGTATCCATTGCTCGCAATGCCATCAGAGAAGCCAAAAAGAGTGGACATGACATTGTCATAATAGATACTGCCGGACGCCTTGCCATTGATGAACAGATGATGAATGAGATATCGGGGGTAAAAAAGGCTGTCAATCCTAATGAAATACTCTTTGTTGTTGATTCAATGACTGGTCAGGATGCTGTCAATACTGCAAGGGAATTCAATGAGAGACTCGATTTCGATGGTGTTGTTCTTACAAAACTCGATGGTGATACAAGGGGAGGGGCTGCATTATCGATAAAATCTGTGGTAAACAAGCCTGTTAAGTTTGTGAGTTCAGGAGAAAAGATGGACGCAATAGACATCTTTTATCCTTCAAGGATGGCCGACAGGATCCTTGGGATGGGAGATATAGTTTCATTGGTGGAAAAAGCTCAGGAACAGTATGATGTTGAGGAGGCAAGAAAACTTCAGAAAAAAATTGCAAAGGATCAATTCGATTTTAACGATTTTATTAACCAGATCCAGCAGATAAAGAAAATGGGTAATGTCAAGGACCTTATGTCTATGATACCTGGGGTAGGGAAAGCGGTTAAAGACCTTGATATTGATGACAATGCTTTCAAAAGTATTGAAGCTATTATCAGAAGTATGACACCGGAGGAGAGGACCAATCCTGTTGTATTAAATGGAAGCAGACGGAAGAGAATTGCTATGGGTAGCGGAACATCAGTGCAGGAGGTTAATAAACTACTTAAGCAGTTCGATGAGACAAGACGCATGATGAAGATGATGACTAAAGGGGGTAATGTTGCAAAAATGATGGGAAGAAAATAATCAGTAATATGTATACTTTAATCGATGGCAGGAAGATTGCTGCAGACATAAAGCAGGAAATAGCCCGTGAAGTTGTTAAACTTAAAACGGAAGGGAAAAAAATACCTCATCTTGCAGCCATTCTGGTTGGCAATGATGGTTCAAGTGAAACTTATGTCTCAAACAAAGTAAAGGATTGTCATCAGGTTGGATTCAAATCGACTCTCCTGCGTTACAGCGAATCAATTACGGAAGAATTTTTGCTAGAGAGAATAAATGAACTAAATGAAGATAAGGATGTAGATGGCTTTATAGTTCAGTTACCACTTCCTTCCCATATATCCGAAAAAAAAGTAATTGAATCAATAAATCCTGCGAAGGATGCTGATGGATTTCATCCTGTAAACATAGGAAGGATGATGATCGGACTTCCGGGATATCTCCCGGCAACTCCATTCGGAATCGTTGAACTGATTAAAAGGTATAACATACAGACATCCGGGAAAAGCTGTGTTGTAATTGGCCGGAGTAATATTGTTGGCAGACCCGTGAGTATACTTCTTTCACAAAAAGGGATGGATGCCACAGTAACACTGGTGCATAGCAGAACTAAGAATCTAAAAGAAATAGTCGCAGGTTCTGATATTATAATTGCAGCACTCGGGTCACCTCGTTTTGTTACCGTTGACATGGTTAAATTTGGAGCTGTTGTAATTGATGTCGGGACAACACGTGTTGCAAGTAATGAAACAAAGTCAGGCTTTAAACTGATCGGGGATGTCGATTTTGAAAACGTAGCTCCTAAATGCTCATTTATTACACCTGTCCCAGGCGGTGTAGGACCAATGACACGGGTTTCGCTTTTGCGGAATACTCTTATGGCTGCTTCTCTTACTTAGGGAGTTCCAATCCCATAAAATAAAGATCAAATTCACCCTTGCCTCCCGGGCGGTTAGATGAGAATACCATATATGAATTGGTAAAATCCTCCACTGAGCCCAAAACAGGTCTGTATTCATCAGATGATGTATTTACCTTAGGGCCAAAATTTACCGGGGAGCTCCAATTACCTGTTTTGAAAACAGAATAGTAAAGATCAAATCCTCCCATTCCTCCAAGCCGGTTTGATGCAAATACCATTACACCCTTGTGGATATTTGGACATTTTTCATCTTCAGAGCTATTTATGTTATCTGTTTTTGAGGAGTATATAAAGGGAAGGTTAAATATTTCACTAAGTGGCTTTTCATTTGATATCTTCTGCAGGTATATATCAAAATTACCTTCTCTGTTTGATGAAAAATAAAGCGAATCCATATTCACGTCAGTGCAGAAATAGGCATCGTCTGAAGCCGAATTGAGCAAACTAACTGGATAAGGACCCTTAATCTCAGGAATATTTGTTCCGTATACAGGGAGGTTCTTAAGATAGAACAGATCGAGTTTCCCTGTTTCATTAGACGAGGAAAGCACAAAGTATTCATAGCCATCAGAAGTACTGAAAAAACGATATGGTCCAAGATCATCTCCGGCAGTTACGGCTTTGGAAATAAGACTGCTTGTGAAACTATCATTGGTAATTGCTGATTCCATTCCAAAATTGCCATTCGTCACGTCGAAATGGTAATTAATTATACCCTGCTCAATGTCGAACTGTCTTCCCGAACTTTTTCTGTTGCTTGAAAAAATAATTGCTATATTTCCGCTAATCTCTTCTAAGTCAACATTATAATCATCAAATGGAGAATTCAGATCCACGAGGTTCATAATAGTATCCGGGAAAGTACCCTTTGTAAATTTTACAGGATTATTATCCTTTTTACAAGAAGAATCTGATAAAATAATGATCACGATAATTAAAAAAAACAAAATCCCTGATATGGAAGACTCTTTCATACTAATTCCACATATGTTGACCATTACAAATATATCAATATAAAACGAAAAACCGGGTAGGGGCCCGGTTCTTCATAAGTAGAATTTAGGTTAATTCTAGGGTAATTATGGTGTTTTAGGTTAAATCGTCTATTATAATCATAAGATGATTATTCGCCTTCTGAGGTTGCGTTTATAGGGTAAAAAAAACAATAAAAATACATTCATTTAGCTAATAGATTGATTATCATAATTATAGCAAAATATATTTTTGTTGATAACTGAAAATCATGTATGGCAGGCTTAAAAAAAATAGTATTAATTTTGTGCTGATATTTGTTATAGTGATGGAAGAGGATAAATTTGGCCTTTCATATGAGGAAGAAATAAAGCATGCAGTCCAGAAGTTCGAACGCATGAGGAAAAACAATGAACGTTGTTTTTTTGATGTGATCGAATTTGAGACTATTATTGACTTCTATATCGATAGCAATAATTCATCAAAGGCATTTGAGGCTGCAACTCTTGCTACTGAACAGCATCCTAATTCTGTGTCAATTCAGCTCAGGAAGGCCAAGGTCCTTCTTGACAAGGGGCGCGCAGTGGAGGCCCTCAGGTTACTTAAGAAACTGGAGAGTATTGAACCTGGTAATCATGAACTTTATATTGCAAAGGGTACTGCATGTGGAATACTTGGTGATATAAATGGTGCAAAGAAGATGTTTGATTTTGCACTGACCCTTGATTCTGAAGAGGTGGAAAATATCCTTTTCACTATAACTTCGGTGCTTCAGAATCTGAATTATTATAAATACATGATTCCATATATGGTACGCCTGATTGAACTTGAACCTGAATTCAAGGCTCACCTTTACGATCTTGCGTATGCTTATGAAAAGATTGAAGATTTTGATAACAGTATTATCTTCTATCTGAGATATCTTGAAGAGGAGCCATATTCTGACAGTGCATGGTATAATCTGGGAATTATCTATAATAAGCTGGATCTTCATGAGAAGGCTATGGAAGCTTATGACTACGCTCTTGCTATAAATTCACAGAATACTTTTGCCTTGTTTAATAAGGGAAATATCCTTAGTAATACTGATAGATATTCAGAGGCAATTCCGGTTTATCATGAATATCTTGAAAATGAACCTGATAGTTTTGAGGCAATGGCCTATCTGGCAGAGTGTTATGAGAAGACTAATGAGATAAGACTGGCAAAAAAATATTATCAGGAAGCAATTGAACTTGCACCTGATTTTGCAGATCCATGGTTTGGTATGGGAGTGATCGCTCTCAATAATGGAAATATTGAGGACTCGCTGCTTTTTTTCAGAAAAGCGGTCCGGCTGGATGATGAGAATCCGGAATTCTGGTACCTGCTTGGAAAGGCACACTCAATTAATGGAGAGAAAAAAGCTGCCTTGCGGTGTTACCGCGAAGCGCTGAAGCTTGATGCCTATTACAGTGAGATATGGTCCGATCTCGGCAGGGTTATTATTAATGGCGGATTGGCATTAAAGGCACTTCCTTACTTTGAACTTGCCTATAAGGTAACAGGAGATGTACCCGGCATTAATTATCTTCTTGCAGCCTTATTTCTTAATACCGGAAACTCGGAAAAAGCCTATAAACACCTCGCGGCAGCATTAAGTGTGGAAAAGGAAATTTATAATGATTTCAGGGACCTTATGCCGCATGACAAGATGAACAGGAAAATTATAAAGCTGCTGGAATCAAATGATCTTGTGGCATAACCATGAATTAATACCTCACATAGAATGAAAGTGGCACTTCCCTTTTTGCCTGACAGACCTGCAAAACCCAGGGATTCAGGACTTACAATGGTAATGGATAAAGGCCTTAGCATCAGAGAGGCAGAGGATTTTATGTCGGTTGGCAGTGAATATACAGATTTTGTCAAGCTAGGATTTGGCACATCACTTATTACTCCGGGGTTTGATAAGAAGATATCCATCTATAAAGACTCAGGTGTAATTCCATATTTTGGGGGCACACTTTTTGAGGCATATGTTGTACGTAACATGTTCAGTGAATATGTCGAAGTGCTTGATAAATATGAGATTACGCTTGTAGAGGTTTCAGATGGTTCTTATGATATTGCCCATAAGATGAAACTGGAGTATATAAGCCGTCTTGCTGAAAAAAGAACTGTTATTTCTGAAGTAGGTTCGAAAAAGAAAGATGTCATTTATTCTCCTGATGAGTGGGTGGAGATGATGAAATCTGAACTTAATGCAGGTTCAGTGAAGGTAATTGCTGAAGCAAGGGAATCAGGAACAACAGGTATTTATAACGAGGACGGATCAATAAATAACAAAATTATAGATGCTATTTCAGAGCATGTAAAGCTTGAGAATGTTTTATGGGAAGCTCCCCTTAAATCACAACAGGCTTGGTTCATTAAACACTTTGGAGCCAATGTGAATCTTGGAAATATTGCCCCAAATGAGATAATTCCTCTTGAAACACTTCGCCTGGGACTCAGGGGTGATACTTTCTTCCAGTTTCTTCCCGAAGGTCTTGTTAAGTAATCTTATTTCTCATGAGAAAATATGGCCTTATTGGATATCCCCTTGGTCATTCATTTTCCAGTAAGTATTTTGCTGAAAAATTTAAAAGCGAGAGGTTGACCGATGTTTCTTATGATAATTATCCACTGACTGACATAGATATTCTGCCTCAACTTATCGCAGAAGAAACTGATCTCTGTGGCCTGAATGTCACAATTCCTTATAAGTCAGAAGTTCTGAGATTTCTTGATTCAATTGATAAAGAGGCCTCAGAAATAGGGGCAGTCAATGTCATTAAAATCAGCAGGACCGGAGGCAGGATTCTGCTCGCAGGTTTTAACAGTGATGTCACAGGTATATCAGATTCAATTAAACCTTACATTAAAAATAATATTCGCCGGGCTATGGTTTTAGGTACCGGAGGTAGTTCACGATCAGTATGTTATGTTTTGAAAAAAAATGGTATTAAGATTACCATGGTTTCAAGGGAAAGAAAAGAGGGATTAATTTCCTATGGTGATCTGACACCTGAATTGATTGCTGAGAACCTGCTTATAGTAAATACAACACCCCTTGGTATGTATCCTGCAGTTGAAGCTAAACCTGATCTCAATTATACATATTTGGGCAAAGATCATGTGCTTTTTGATCTTGTTTATAATCCGGAAATAACTGCTTTCCTGGATTCAGGATTGAAACATGGTTGTACAATAATTACAGGCCTTAAAATGCTTCATTCTCAGGCAGAACGAGCCTGGGAAATATGGAATGATGTAAATCTGTAAGATTTAATGCTGACTACCCATCAAGCCCTTTTCGGGCGCCTTTTCTTCTTATCCAGTACCTTGGATCACATGTTGTGCACTCCTGGTTCCAGTAACCTGGTGTTATAGGATCTCCTTCAAGTGTCCTGATCTGCTTTTCATATACAGCAAACACCGGATTGAAAATAAGATCAGTTACCCCTAAAGTGTATTTGTCTTCTTCTCCCGGTTCTTCTGAAGACTCTTTTAGCTCAATTACCTCCAGGTTATTGGTGGTCAACAGATCCTTCAGGAAAGCTGCCCTTTCGAGTGTAGCTCCGGTTTCAATAATTGTACAACGAACACCATTTATCTCACTAACAATATGTTTTGCATTATTGATCGACATAGTTTTTACTTTTAATCAGATCCCGAAACTTAGATGTCTTATCATTTCAAAGATTATACTTGCAAATCCGACAACAGCTATACCTGCAACGCATAATCCCAGTCCTAGCTTTGTATAAAATCCGCTCTTGAATTTTTCAAGAGGAGTGTCATTCTTGATAAGGAACATTGCCTTTACAATAAGCAGATAATAATAAAGCGATATTATTGTGTTTAGTACTGCAATAAGTACAAGCATGTAGAAGCCTTTTTCTGCTGCTGCTGCAAAAAGGAAGAACTTGCCAAAGAAGCCGGCAACAGGAGGTATTCCCGCAAGAGAGAATAAAGCCAGGGTCATAATCAGACTCACACCCGGATTTGTCTGGTACAATCCGTTATAATCTTCAATATTCTCTTTCCCTGTGGCATTTGACACTGCCATAACCACTCCGAAAGCTCCAAGGTTTGAAAATATATATACAAGAACATAGTAAATTACAGATGCCAATCCAAGCTCATTACCTCCTATGAAGCCAAGCAGTATATATCCTGCCTGTGATATTGATGAAAATGCCAGAAATCTCTTTAAATTCAGCTGTCTGATTGCAAACAGGTTACCGATAGTCATAGTGAGAACTGAAGTAACATATATTGCCTTCTGCCATGTTTCAATAATCATTGGAAATACAGTGAAGAGAATAATGATAAATATAAAGACAGCAGCTCCTTTGGATATTACAGAAAGGTATGAGGTTATGTTAATAGGAGCACCTTCATATACATCAGCAGTCCACAGATGGAACGGAACAATTGATATTTTAAATGCCATTCCGGTGAAGAAGAAAATAAATCCCAGTATCTGAAGACCTTGGTCACTGAAAATCTCTGCTACCTCTTTAAAATAAAGAGATCCGGTTGTCCCGTAAATCATTGACAACCCATACAGGAGTATTCCGGAAGAAAGAGCAGATATAAGAATGAGCTTGATGCCTGCTTCAGCAGAATGATTTTTATATCGATCAAATGCTGCCAGTGCTGCAATTGGTATTGTAGCCAGCTCCAGACCAATATAGAACATAAGGAAATGTCCTGCCGAAATCATGAAATTCATCCCGATAAGTGTTGAGATGAGAAGTATAAAATATTCGGTAATTTTCTCTGCATTCTCATCTCTTCTGAGCCAGTCGGCCGACTGAATAAATACCAGGAGTACTCCAATGTTCAGAATATTTTTCATAACCAGCCTGCTGGCAGTAGATAAATACATTCCGCCAAAAAGTTCTCCCTCAGCTGAAGGAAGGAAACCAGTAGCAGTAATTAATCCGAATATTACAATGGTGAAGGTTATCAACGATTTTTTACTGGCCGGATTTCCAAATATTTCTGCCATTAATACTATTAGAACCGCTGCTGTAAGTAGCAATTCATGTCGCATTATTAGGAATGATTCTAAGCTCATATGCTATTTTTATCCTGTTCTGTTTATACTTTAAAAAGGGTTAACTGCAAGTATCTTTTCCACAATTGGATGAAGACTGTTGCCTATCATTGTAGATAACCAGTAAGGTGCAAGTCCTATGCCTGCCACCGAACCGATAAGTGTAACGACAGAGACCCTTTCAAACCATTTTGCATCTGTAAGATGTTTGTGGTGCTCATCGGTAGTCGGCCCCAGAAGCAGTATTGCTACTACTCTAAGAATATAAACTGCAGTTATGACAATTGACGAAACAGCAACAATTGTGACAACCCTGTGGAAGATATCGGTATGCTGGAAAGCACCTACAAAAATTGTCATCTCTGCAACAAAACCGCTCAGACCAGGAAGACCCAGTGAAGCAAGACCTGCAATAACGTATGCTACTGACAGGAATGGAATTACTTTCATAAGTCCACCCATCTGGTTAATCATCCTCGTATGTGTTCTTCCGTAGAGCATTCCTATTAGGGCAAAAAACAGAGCCGTCATAAGTCCATGTGAGATCATCTGAATAACTGCGCCGTTAAGAGCAGTCTGATTCATCATCAGTACTGCAAATAATACCAGTCCGCAATGGCTTACTGATGAATAGGCGTTAATGTATTTAAGATCTTTCTGAGCTATAGCTCCAAAAGCGCCATATACAACGCTTATTGATGTCAGTATGATAAATATCCAGTTAAGCTCTGACGCCGCCTCAGGCATAAGGAAAATAGCAACTCTGAAGGCTCCGTAACCACCTAATTTCATCAAAACACCTGCATGGAGCATCGAAACGGCAGTGGGAGCGGAGGCGTGGCCATCAGGCGACCATGTATGGAAAGGGAAAAGCGCTCCTAATACTCCAAATCCAACAAATGTAAGAGGGAAGAAGAGCCGTTGTGCTGATATAGGTATTGTTACCTTTGAAATCTCAAGAAGATTGAATGTGAACTGGCCTCCGTCAGGAGCTGAATTAAAATATATTCCAAGAAGTCCCAGCAGAATAAGCGCTGAACCGCCCATTAGCATAAGCGTAAGTTTCATGGCAGAGTATTCTTTGGGACCGCTTCCCCAGATTCCGATAAGGAGATACATCGGGATAACCGCCAGTTCATAAAACAGGAACATTGTGAACAGGTCAATAGAAATAAAGAACCCGAATACACCTGTTGCCAGAAGAATCAGTGATACGAAAAACTCCTTTGTAAGAAACTCAACCTCCCAGGAAGCAAAAATTCCTGCAAAAACGACAAGGGAGGTTAAGGAGATCATGGCTACCGAAATTCCGTCAACACCAATAGCATAGTGAATATTAAGGCTACTGAACCACAGGTAGTCTTTAATAAAAAGCATTTCATCAGTGTTTCCTGCATTACGAGCCGATAAGTATAAAAATACAAGTACACCTGCCATTATTAACTGTATCCCCATTCCGATAGCTGATATAACTCGTACTTGTTTTGTATCCTTTAAAAACAGGATTCCTGTTATTGTAAGCACCGGAATTACTACAAAGAGTGTTAAAATATCCATCGTTTCTAAATCTTTTCCTGTTTAACTATTACTTCCACAGATATATAAATATTATTGCCAGTGTAATAGCACCTGTAATGAATACGAATCCATACTTCTGCAGCTGGCCCGACTGGAATTGCCTTATTCTGAATGAGGCAAGTTGTGTTACAAATGCAATTGCATTTATGGTTCCGTCAACTATATGTCTGTCAAACCATGCAATTGGTGTTGAGATATATCTGAAGATTATTTTTTTTGTGACATAAAGATAAACCTCATCAATGTAAAACTTGTTATATGCCCACTTGTAGCTGTATTTAAAGGTTGCAGCAAGTTTGTCGGGAATTACTGATTCTTTTTTGTACATCAGATAAGCAAGCCCGATACCCATAAGCCCAATAATCACTGAGGGTATTGCAACAGAAAGTTCGATGTGGGCTTCAAAACCCTTGCCGTCGGATGTTACAAGCTCATGGAATGGCAGGAATCCTGAAAATATAGCACCAAGGGCAAGTATAATCAAAGGAATCGTCATTGTTGCAGGAGCTTCATGAGGCGTATGGTGATAATGAGTGTCTCTGCCCCAGAATATGCTGAAATACAGTCTGAACATATAGAATGCTGTTATACCTGCAACTGCATATTCCACAGCAAAAAGTAATTTGTTATGATGAAGGGCAGCTGTAAGAATTTCATCTTTACTGAAAAAACCTGAGAACGGCGGAATACCTGAAATGGCAAGACATGCAGCAAGAAATGTCAGATGAGTTATCGGCAGGTGCTTTCTTAATCCACCCATATCAGTCATATAATTGCTGTGGACTGCATGAATTATGGCACCAGCAGCAAGGAACAGCAGGGCTTTGAACATTGCATGAGTGAAGAGATGAAACATGGATGCCATAAATCCAAGACCTTCGTGACCTCCATAGCCTGATACCCCGAGTGCAAGCATCATATACCCGATCTGCGACATGGTTGAGTATGCAAGTACTCTTTTTATGTCTGTCTGGGTACAGGCTATTATTGCTGCAAATAGAGAGGAGAAAGCACCTACGTAAGCAACAACATCCAGTGCTTCCGGAGCTGAAAAAGCATACACCGGAAACATCCTGGCAACAAGGTAAACACCGGCTACTACCATAGTGGCAGCATGTATGAGAGCTGAGACCGGAGTCGGACCTTCCATGGCATCAGGTAACCAGATATGGAAGGGGAACATGGCTGATTTTCCAACACCTCCCATGAAAATTAAAATCATTGACCATGTTATTACTGATAGTCCCATAAAGGCAGCTCCGCCTGTCTGGGTAATTGCTGGTCCGGAAAGACTTGTAAGTGTTATGAAATCAAATGTCTTAGTGTTAAATGATAAAATAAGGATGCCGATCAGAAAACCCATATCTGCAAATCTTGTAACAATAAAGGCCTTCTTGGAGGCTCTTACAGCAGAAGGTTTTGTATAATAGAATCCTATCAGAAGGTATGATGAAACACCGACAAGTTCCCAGAAGATGTACATCTGAAAAATGTTGGTAGCAACAACCAGACCCAGCATAGAGAAGCTGAAAAGGGAAAGGAATGAAAAGAAACGCTCAAATCCTTTTTCGCCTTTCATATAACCGAGGCTGTAAATATGAACCGTAAAGGATACCGTTGACACCACGATTAACATCATTACTGAAATAGGATCAAGCAGAATCCCGATATCAATATGCAGGTTCTCCGTAAGTCTGAGCCAGACACCATTAAAGGATATGATTTTCTGGAATGCACCATCAACTTTCTCAGATGTAAAGAAATATTGATATGCAGTCAGATAGGACAGAAAAGTTATTATTCCCAAACCTGCTGTTCCAAGCAGTCCTGATAGTTTCGCCTTAAGCTTATGTCCGGCCAGTCCAAGCAGCAGGAACATCAGAAAGGGCAGAAGCAGAATCCAAATTGTATACCCGAAATTTATCATTGTTAGCTATCTGTAGTTTCTAATATCAATATTTCATTTCGTTAACATTCTCCACATTAATGGTAGCAAATCTCCTGTATATGTTTATTATAATTGCTATTGCAACTGCAGCTTCTGATGCTGCAACAGCTATTACAAAGAGGCTGAAGAACATACCTTCCATTTTATGAGGATAAAGAAAACTATTGAATGCCATAAAGTTAATGTTCACCGAATTGAGGATTAATTCCACCGACATGAGTATCGTAATAAGGTTGCGACGGGTAAGAAAACCGTAAACTCCTGCAAAGAACATCAGAGTTGCAAGAATCAAAAAGTACTGAAGTGGTATTCCTGTTATCATATTTATTCCTTATTATAGTTAGGTGATTTAGTATTTGCCGGACCTGCTTTTTTTGCAACCACAATTGCAGCAATCATTGCTGCAAGCAGTAGTACAGATATTACCTCAAATGGCAATACATATCCGTCATAGCCATATGAAAGAATGCTTTTGCCTATCAGCCTCATGTTTACTTCAACGGCGGCCTGAGTGGTAGCTTCGAAATTAAAATCAAGGATTGTTATTATGGCCAGAATTGCACCGGCAATACTGGCAATAGCAGAAAAAACAGTTTTTTTCCAACCCTCAGGTTCAAATTTCTGACTTATGTGACTTGTTAGAAGAATCGAGAAGATAATCAGTACAACTATCCCTCCTGCATATAGCGTAAGCTGAACCGCTGCCATGAACTGATAATTCAGCATAAAATATATCCCTGAAGTCGATACAAGAACAAACAGAAGATATACTGCTGCTCTCAGAATCCTACGTGTAGTTACTGTCAGCACTGAGAAGATAACTATCATTGCTGCAAACAAAATGAACATGATCTGATTGGAAGCCATCATTCAACTCCTTTCATTAGTTGTGAACCTGGTTTATTTAAAGTCTTTATAAGCAGAGCCCTGTTGAATACAGCATGCTCAAACTCCTGCGAAAATGCCAAAGCATTTGAAGGGCATGTCTTTACACATAAAGCACAGAATGTACACATGCTTAGCCTGTAAATATGTTTGTCAATAATTCTTTTCTTCTTGCCATCATCAGTTATTATGGTCTTTGAGATTACTTCAATTGAACCATTGGGACAATTTATCTCGCATATCCCGCAACCTGTACATTTATGCTCATTTTTTTCATTATGAGGCATGATCACTTCTCCCTTAAAACGGTCAAACATTACAAGTTCCTTACGGTTATTGGGGTATTTTTGAGTGACAATAGTGCTTGGTCTGACAAAGTATGATCCGGTAACTTTCATCCCTTTCATCAGCGACCAGATACCTTCAATTATTTCCTTCAGATAATTTATTATACTTCTCATTCAGAGGTATATGTTTATTAGTTATTTATGATTAAAAATGCCAGCCCATCAATACTATAAGGGCCATAATCAGAACATTAACAAGGTTAATGGGAAGAAGGTACTTCCATTCCAATGTCAGAAGCTGGTCAATCCTTAACCTGGGGAATGTCCATTTAAACCACATCATCATGAAGATTATAAATGCTGTTTTTCCTATATACCATATAAATGGTGGAATGAAATCCATGACCATGTTAAAGCCATCCCAGTTACCTACGTGAAATGGCATCCATCCTCCAAGAAAAATTGTTGCACCAATTGATGCTACAATGAACATATTAATATATTCAGCCAGGAAAAAAAATGCGAATTTGATTCCGGAATACTCTGTATGGTACCCTGCTGTTAATTCTGATTCGGCTTCAGCAAGGTCAAAGGGACCACGGTTGGTTTCAGCTGTACTGGCAATCAGGAAAATGATGAACGCAATAAAGGCAGGAATGTGTCCCTTAAAGATAAACCATGTTGTCCTTTGAGCTTCTACGATTTCTGAAAACTGCATTGTACCAGCCAGAATCACCACTGTTATCAGAGCAAGTCCTACCGATAGTTCGTAACTTACTATCTGGGCTCCGCTCCTCATTGCACCAATAAGGGAATATTTGTTATTGCTTGACCATCCTGCCAGAAGAACGCCAATCACACCCATAGATGAAACAGCCATCACATAAAGTACTCCTATATTAAGATCTATCGGCTGCAATCCTTTGGCAAATGGTATTGCAGCTATAGCCATAAAAGAGGCTATTATTACGATAAATGGAGCCAGGTTGAAAAGGAATTTATCTGCATTCTTTATCGGTATTAGCTCCACAAACAACAGTTTGATAAGGTCAGCAATAGTCTGGAACAGACCAAATGGTCCAACTCTGTTGGGCCCCAGCCTGTTCTGCATAAAGGCACAAACCTTCCTTTCAGCATAAACGAGAAACAGACCTACAAGTGCATAAAATAGAAGTATCAGCACCCCTATAATCAGCATCTCAACAGTCACAGCCCAGAAAGATGGCATTGAACCTCTGAGTCCTTCGTCAATAGCTTTTGTAAGTGGAGAAAAATCGTAAAGGACTTTCCACCAGGGTTCAGCCAGTGTCCTAAACGTATTTGAAATAATATTCAGTAACATATACGTACTTTTATCTTTTTACTTTTGTCTTTTGTAATAAGTTTACCTGTCAATATCAGGTATTACAAGATCAAGAGAGCCTCCTATTGCTACAAGATCAGCTATTTTCATACCTTTTGAAATATGATTAAGAACTGATAGATTAACGAAATTTGGTGATCTGAACTTGACCCTGTATGGATTTTTATTACCATCACTTATAATGAATACACCAAGTTCCCCGCGGGCAGTTTCAACACGCTGATAATATTCTCCCTCCGGTAGTTTAATTACAGGTTTCATTTTTACTGCGAAGGGGCCTTCCGGTATATTATCAATCAGTTGTTCGATTATATTCATCGATTCCCTCATCTCATCAATTCTTGCAAGATATCTGTGAAATGTATCACCTTCATTAAATAGCACTTCCTTTAAATCAACCTTATCGTAAGCACTGTATGGTTCGTGTTTCCTAACATCGCATTCAAATCCGGAAGCTCTTCCTGAAGGGCCTGTGACACCAAATGAAATTGCATCCTCACGTGAAAGAATGCCAATGCCTTTGCTTCGATTATGGAAGATCACATTGCCTGTAAGTAGCTGGTCATATTCAGGAAGGATTTTTCTGAAATATTTGATAAATTCTTTTACCTTTTTCTGGAAGTCAGGGTGAATATCATACATCAGGCCGCCTGGACAGTTATAGCTGACTATCATACGGCTGCCACATGTTTCTTCAAAAATATCAAGAATCTTCTCCCTGTCACGAAGGCCGTAAAAGAAACAGGTTAATCCGCCAAGGTCCATTCCAAAAGATGACCACCAGAGCTGGTGCGACTGAATCCTTGTAAGCTCAGCCATTATTGTCCTTATGATCTTAATCCTGTCGGGGATCTCTACTTCAAGAGCTTTTTCGACAGCAAGACTTACAGCTTCATTATTTATATGTGCAGAAAGGTAGTCCATTCTGTCTGTAAGATGTATGATCTGAGGATAAGTGATACTCTCACACATCTTTTCAATTCCCCTGTGAATATATCCAATATGAGGTTCTACATTTTTGACAATTTCCCCCTTAAGTGATACCACAAGTCTAAGCACTCCATGTGTAGAAGGGTGCTGAGGTCCCATATTTATTACATACTCCTGCTGTTCATCAACAGCAATTGTTTTTGTCTGTTCTTCCATAAACTACTTGGTAACGATATTTACATCATCTACATAATCCTTTCTGAGAGGAAACCCCCATGAACTGTCAAGAAAAAGTCTTCTCAGATCAGGATGATTTGCAAATTTGATCCCAAGAAGATCATATACTTCCCTTTCGTGGAAGTCGGCTGTATTCCAAAGATCTGATATTGTATCAACAACAGGATTGATTCTGTCGCAAACCATTGTTTTCAAAACAATAGCATGCCCAAACAGGGTAGATCTCAGGTGATATATTATGCCAAGATCCTGACCCCAGTCTACTCCTGTAATGCAGAGCAGGAAATCAAACCTGGTCTCTTCATTATCTCTAAGTAATTTAGCTGTTGAGTGCAAAGAAGCCGGAGTAACAGTAACTTCCACATATTGTTTTCCAATCTTAACGTCTGTTTCCGGGATTAAAGATTTAATGAATTCCTCTAATTTATTGTTATCCATTGAATATCAGATTACTGAAAAAGACAATTATTTTGAATCATGAGAAGCACTACGCTTTTTGCGGGAGGCAATTGATTCGGTTTCAATCATCCTCTGGAGTTGAAGCATACCATACAATAAGGCTTCAGGACGGGGAGGACAACCGGGAACATAAACATCTACCGGAATGACATGTTCAACTCCTTTAATGACACTGTAGGAATTGAGAAAAAAAGGTCCGCCTGAAATGGCGCAAGCGCCCATAGCAACAACATACTTAGGTTCTGACATCTGATCATAGAGTCGTTTTAGAACAGGGGCCATTTTATTAACAATGGTTCCTGCGACAACAATAACATCTGCCTGCCGGGGACTGGCCCTGTATACCTCCATACCAAACCGTGCAAAATCATGCCGGGGAGCACCTGCAGCCATCATCTCAATGCCGCAACAGCTGGTTGCAAATGTAAGAGGCCAGAGGGAGTTTTTTCTTCCCCAGTTGATTACATCATCTATGGTGGTGAGAAGTATATTGGTGCCTGATTCTTTTAAAAGTTCAAGACTCTCATTATCCTTGAACTCATCTTTTTTCATTCCTTTTATTCCCATATAAGAGCATGTTTTTTCCAGGCATACAATAGACCTAAACCCAGGATAAAAAAGAAAATAACTATTTCAACAAAAGCAGCTAGTCCAACTTCCCTCATCACTACAGCCCATGGAAAAACAAAGACCGTTTCAACATCAAATATGAGAAAGAGTATAGCAAAAAGATAATAACCCACATTGAATTGCAACCAGGTAACTCCTTCAGTAGGGATACCACACTCATAAGGTTCAAACTTCTGGGGATTTATCGATTTTGGGGCAACTATTCCTGAAAATATCAGAACTACACCTACAAATATAGCCCCGACCATAAAGAACAGAATTAACCATTCATGACTCATAATAATTTGAATTTAATATGATCAAAAGTGCGTCAAAAATATAATTAATTTTAAGTATTGTGAAATTACTAACAATAGATTTAAGTGATAATTATCACTATTAGTATATACGGCTTTCAAATAAAAATTTCATCCGGGTATTCAATTTCTGTTAGGAATAATCCCTTTGCCGGAGCTGACTTCCCGGCTCTGCATCTGTCCTTAGCCAGAATAATATTTTCAAATTCGGAAATACTTAACTTTCCGGATCCTATGTCAACCATTGTACCTGCAATTGCTCTTACCATATTTCTCAAAAAACGATCGGCCCGGATTAAGAAAACGAGGCTCCCTCCATTTGATGTCCATTCAGCAGCAAAGATCCTGCATATATTTGTTTTTGTATCTGAGTGAAGCCTGCTGAAACTTGTGAAATCACCCTGGCCAATAAGTATTTTGCAGGCCTGATTCATACTTGCCATATCCAGATTCCCATGGATGAACCAGCTGGATGAATCAGAGAATGGATCCTTTACCCTTGAAATATAATATTTATAAGTTCGTGAAACAGCACTGTATCTTGCATTGGCATCAGCAACAACTTTTCTGACTGATCTGATTGCTATATCTTTAGGAAGGATCCTGTTAAGTCTGAAGATTAGTTTCTTATCTGAACTCAGATCTGGATTTTTGCTATCGAAATGGGCACAGAAAACCAGAGCATGTACACCTGCATCTGTGCGGCCTGCTCCTAATGTATTAATCTCTTCATTCAGTATAAGGCTTAAAGCTGTATCAAGTGTTTTCTGAACTGTTAGAGCTTTCGGTTGTATCTGCCAGCCATGAAAATTAGTCCCTCTGTATGAAAGGAATAGAAAATAACGCGTTTTATCATGCATCATGCACAAATATAGCATTTATGCCTAGTAGAAAAAATAACTCCTTTATACTTTGAAAACCAATCAGAAAATGTATTTTTACTTTGATTGATTGATAGTAATACCCTGTAAACTGGTATTGTTTAAAGAATATATAAAATCCATTTATTATGAGACTTGAGCTGCACTGGATAGATTATCTTATTATGATAATCTATTTTCTCTTTGTACTTGGCATAGGCTGGTTCCTGCGTAAATATATGAAAAATGCAAATGCCTTTCTGGAGGCAGGCAGGTCAATGCCTGCCTGGGTTGCTGGCCTGGCTTTTATCTCTACAAACCTTGGGGCACTTGAAGTTATGGGAATGACCGGGTCGGGGATGAAATATGGAATGCTTACAACTCATTTTTACTGGGTGGGAGCAATCCCGGCGATGATTTTTCTGGCACTTTTCATGATGCCTTTTTATTACGGTTCAAAAGCCAGGTCAGTGCCGGAATTCCTGAAGCTCAGGTATGATGAAAAGACAAGGGGTTTGAATGCAATATTGTTCGCATTAATGACTATCCTGGCCTCCGGCATTTCCATGTACGCACTTGCTCTTCTGATGGAAAATGTCCTGGGATGGAATTTTAATCTGAGTTTGTGGGTATCTGCTCTTATAGTTCTTGGATATACTTATTTGGGAGGACTTTCATCAGCAATTTATAATGAGGTTCTTCAGTTCTTCATTATTGTAATTGGGCTGCTTCCTATTGTATTTCTGAGCCTGAAGGATGTTGGCGGATGGTTTGGACTAAAGGAAAAACTGGAGCCTATTGCAGCAGCAAGTGGCTTTGCTCCTGATACTTATACAACAACATGGAAGTATGCAGGTGAAGCTTCATCAAATCCTCTTGGTGTTGAATGGTTCGGAATTCTGTTCGGATTGGGTTTTGTTCTGTCGTTCGGATACTGGTGCACAAACTTCCTTATCGTTCAAAGGGCATTTGCAGCTGAATCAAAGGCGGCAGCAAGAAAAGTTCCTCTGATTGGTGCAATCCCTAAGATGTTTATCCCGTTTTTGATTATTGTTCCAGGGATAATTTCTATCGCTCTTTTTAATGGCCATAGTGCAGATTTCAGGGCTGATTTTCCAATGTTGGGTGCTAAACCTAACTATGATTATACTATTATCATGCTTTTAAAACACTATCTGCCCGCAGGTGTTCTGGGACTTGGAATTACTGCACTCCTAGCATCATTTATGTCAGGAATGGCCGGTAATGTATCTGCATTCAATACTGTATGGACATATGATATTTACCAGAGTTACATACGTCCTCAAACCAGCAATGAAGAAGCAGACGGAAAACACTATCTGAAGGTAGGCCGAATCGCTACTGTATTCGGAATATTGCTGAGCATTGCCTCAGCATATATCGCCAGTAAATTTGGCAACATAATGGATTTCCTGCAAACAATATTTTCAATGATTAATGCACCTTTGTTTGCTGTTATTTTCCTTGGAATGTTCTGGAAAAGAACCACCGGACATGCTGCATTCTCAGGTCTTCTTACAGGCTTTCTTATGGCACTCCTGCATCATGGATTAACTATTCCTTTTGGAACAACAACATTATTTAAAGGAGGCTGGATTGCAGCTGTGCATACCTACCCGGTTGAAATGGCACAGAACTTCTGGACTGCAATTATAGCATTCACTGTAAGTACTGTGGTAACTGTTGGTTTAACTTTTATGACCACACAGAAAAAGTCGAATGATGAATTGGTTGGACTTGTGTATTCACTGACACCACGAGAGGCAGATGACAGTCATCTTCCATGGTATGAACGACCTTTGGGTCTTGCAATATTTGTAAGTGTGATATGTATAGTATTAACGATAATGTTCTGGTAGGAGGAAAGTAAAATGGTTGATATAAGAATTCCGATAGGCTTGATGTTTACAGTGGTTGGTGTAATAATTTTCTTGCTTGGACTTTTTACCGCATCTGAAGCTGAAATGTATCAGAAATCACTTGGGATCAATGTGAACCTTCTGATGGGAATATTGATGCTGATCTTTGGACTGGTAATGCTCTATTTTGCCTTCAGAAAGAAAAAGAAATAAAGTCTTTAAGTCTGATATCTGACTTTTGAAAGATACTTTAACAAGTAATTTTTATATTACTTATATTATCAACTTTAATAAAATATATCATGAATCGCAGAAAATTTATTGAGACCTCCGGCGTAGTTGCTGGCGGTGCTATGCTTGGAAGTATGTCCGGTTCAGTAAATCCAGTCGCTTCAGGACCGGATAAACCTCAGAAAGGAGGAAAGATAAAATTAGGTCTTTATTCCATCTCATATGGTGGTATATGGTACAAAGGTCCTGCTCTTTCATTTGACGAATTGTGCAGACGTGCAAAAGAATTTGGGTATGATGGTATCGAACTGGACAATAAACGTCCGATGGGAAATCCAATGGACCTTGATCAGCGCAAAAAGGGTGAAATGAAAAACTCACTTGCAAAATATGGACTTGAGATACCCTGTGTAGCCGCAAATAATGACTTTTCAAGCCCTATCCCTGAATACAGGGAATGTCAGCTTCTGATGGTACGGGAAACAGCAAGACTGGCAAAAGATCTTGGCGCAAAAAAAGTCAGGCTGTTTGCTGCATGGCCTGGAGTTCCAATTCATGAAGGTGTAGGTACTTATGATTTCGTTCATGACCATGATGGCTTTTATACATACAGGAGACAATATCCATACGTAACATGGATTGAAAGGTATAACTTTGTAAAAGAAGGACTTAAAGAAGCTGCAAGAATCGGAGAGGAAAATGGCGTTGTAATGGCACTTCAGAATCATGCTCCGATAATCAGTTCATGGAAAGATATGTACAATCTTATAAGGGAAGTTAATTCTCCCTGGCTTAAAGCATGTATGGATTTGCCAATATTTGAGAAGCAGGATAAGGAATACATTGCAAATGCAGTCAGGACAATTGGAAATTTGCAGGTACATTCGCATTTCGGGGGAGAATATTACCGTGATGAAAATAAAGTGATTAAACCTATCCTGCTTGATTATTATGCTGATGGAAAAATGCCTGATTACAGCCATTATATTCAGCTAATGAATGAGATTGGATTTGATGGTTATTTCACATTTGAACTTTGCCATCCCTTGTACAACAAGGATCATTCCTTTGCAGGCATCGATTTTGTGCATGAACAGGTTAGTATGGCCAGGGAATATATGGCTGAAATTGTCGGGAAGTAACTCATTGGGAATGGAAATATTTCAGGCCTATTTTTTAAATAACATATGGAGAATACAATAATTAAGAGAGGATTTGCCAGTGATAACAATGCGGGAATCCATCCTGAAATTCTGAATGAATTACATGCTGTTAATCAGGGACATACATTAGGATATGGTCATGATGAATATACCGAGAAGGCAGAACAGATATTCAGGGACCAGTTCGGTGATATTACTGAAACATTTTTTGTATTTACCGGAACAGCTGCTAATGTTCTTGGTATTTCCGGTGTTACAAGGTCATGGAATTCCATAATAACTGCTTCAACCGCTCATCTTGAGTCAGATGAATGTGGAGCTCCTGAAAAATTCACTGGATGCAAAGTACTTACTGTCGATACACCTGATGGCAAAATGAATCCTGAGCTTATCAAACACCATGTTCATGGATTTGGATTTGAACACCATGCTCAGCCTAAAGTTATTTCTATCACCCAGTCGAGTGAGATGGGTACCGTATACACGACGGAGGAGATCAGAACAATTGCAGATTTTGCGCATATGAATGATATGTTTCTGCATATGGACGGAGCGCGTATAGCTAATGCTGCTGTTTCACTGAACCTGTCATTCAGACAGTTTACAACTGAAGTGGGAGTAGATCTGCTCTCGTTTGGAGGAACTAAAAACGGACTTATGTTTGGTGAGGCTATATGCTTCCTCAAGCCAGGCATGGCTGATGATTTTAAATATCTCCGTAAGCAGGGAATGCAGCTTGCTTCAAAGATGAGATTCATCTCGGCACAGTTTATCGCCTATTTCAGAAATGAGCTATGGAAACATTCGGCGATGCATGCCAACAGTATGGCTCAATTGCTTTCTGAGAAAATTGCTGAGATAAAAGGGATATCAATTACCCAGAAGGTAGAGGCAAATGGGATTTTCGTAATTATGCCCTCTGCTGTTGCCGAAAAGCTTAAAGAGAAGTATTTCTTTTATACCTGGAATGAAAATGCATCTGAGTACCGCCTTATGACCAGCTGGGACACTAAGGAAGAAGATATTACTGATTTTATTCGCCTTTTACGGAAGGAGTCAGGGCAGGAGTAACCTGTCTGAATCTGAAATTTAAGCTTGTAGATATTTTGCATTTACAGAAAGAAAAAGGCCGGATCAGATGATCCGGCCTTTATAATCATTATTACTGATTTACTTAAGTGTGAAAGTTATTGGAACCATGTACCAAACAGGAACTGGTTTTCCACCCTGTTTGCCGGGCTTGAAAGCCGGAAGTGAATTCACAACTCTGATAGCTTCTTTATCAAGTTCAGGGTCAACACCTTTAAGGATACTAACCTGATTTACACCACCCTTTGATGTAACACAGAATCTGACGATTACCCTTCCCTGGATGTTATTTTCCTTTGCAATTTCAGGATAATTGGTGTGATCAGCGATATATTTAAGAAGTTCTATATCACCACCCGGGAACATTGGCATCTCCTCAACAACTACGAAAGGTGTAGCTTCAGGATCTTCTTCCTGCACTTCTTCCTTTACTTCTTCAACAATTTCAACTACTTCCTGGTCCTGAAGCTCAATCTGAGCTTCATCAGCTGTCATAAGCTGAATATTATCTTCAGGTTTAACCGAGTCAACAACTACTGGCGGAACATATTTTGCCTGTTGTACAACGTCAGCCGGAGGTGGAGGCGGGGGTGGAGGAGGAGCAACAGTTTCATTTGGCTGGTCCAGATTCTCCATCTTAATTTCAACTTGTCGTTCTGCTCGTTTTGCAGCGTTTTCTGCAGCTTTTGCATTCAGGTAAGGAGTAATAATCGCTGTCGCAAGTATAATAGTACCAATAAAGATTGAAATTGCTACATTACGATTATACCTTTTACGCAGGCTGTAAGCTCCGTATTCCTTATTCCTGGATTCGAAGACTATGTCATCGAAATCAGGAGCTATAAATTTTTCTTTTACCATTTTCTTCAGGTTTACGGTTTAATTGGTTGCTGGGTTTGCTGATGCCTGGATACCTGCTGCGGTTTCCACCATCTTGGCCTCATACCATGCAATCTTCATAAAAGTATAGCGGGCAATTCCGCAGATGTTCATCTCATCGAGAATATCCACAAAGTTCCCGTAGTTAGCATTCTTGTACGCTTTTACAAGCACAATTGGACCGGTATCATCCTCCCTCTTCAGCACTCTGACAGCACCCTGAACTGAATCCTGGGAAATCTTAATCTTGCCGGAAATGACGTCCTTGGTGAAATCATCTATTTTTTTTGCAAGAGACCTGTTGCGTTCGAGAAGCATCTTGCGTATTCCATTTGAACTGTAATCAGTCTCCCTCAGTGGAGGAAGATTATTGAAATCCTCAGGCTTAACAGCACCCGGATACCAGTATAGCTTATTATCGGGCCCCAGAATAATGTTCAGTGTCCGGCTGGCTGATATTTTTGGAGCATCCTGGTTTTGATCTGTAATCTTATCCGGAAGGGTAATTTCCATAACCTTAGCTTTACTCAAAGAAGTTGTGAGCATAAAAAAGGTTATTAATAACATCATTAGATCCACCATAGGAGTCATGTCCATATGTGGTAGGAGTTTCTTCGCCCTTTTCTTTCCTCCTCCGCCTTTTTCCTCTTGAATTATTTCTGCCATATCACTGTTGTATTTCTTCCATGTTAATTTTTGCTGCTTCGAGGTTGGTAATCAGATTAAACCTTTTTACATTCTTTTCCTGAAGTATGTCAAGAACTTTTTCCACGGTTTCGAAAGCAGTTTTGGAGTCACCCTTGATACAGGCCTGTATATTAGGGTTTACCTGGCGGGCATAAAGTATCCACATTGCCAGCTGATTATCGGTTGAATCAAGTGGGATGCCTGTCTGGAGTGTTTTTCGCGTAGCAGCATCATCCATATCCAGGAATTCTTTCATCTGTAAAATCGGTACTCCTAATGAAGAGGGAAATTTCTCAAATTCCCTTAATTGTTTTTCAGTGAATTCAATTCCGTATCTATTTCCCATTTCAGCCAGGATTTTTGGTCTGAATTTGAACAGGGTATCAGGTCCGTTATCGAAATTCATAAACACTTTACCTTCAGGAGAAAGCAGGAAAGTCATCGTATTAAAATCAGGGTTAGTTTTCTCTGATATTGAAAAGGGAGTATCAACATTAGCCGGTTCAGGTGACCTCATCTGTGAAGTTAATAAAAGAAATATCAATATTACAGCGAATGTATCTACCATCGGTGTCATGTCAATATGAGGCGACTTTGTTGGTAATTTAATCTTTGGCATTACAGTTTTGTGTTAAATTAATTAATCCAAAAGATAAATTCACATTAAACACTTTTCAGTGATGCAGCAAAATTCTGGGTAAGGCTGAATCCTGATTCGTCAATTTTAAAAGTGTAATCGTCGATTGTACTACTGAAGTAGTTAAATGCAAGTATTGAAAGTGTTGAACCTGTAATACCGAAAGCTGTATTTACAAGAGCTTCAGAGATACCCTGTGAAAGAGCAAGTGCATCAGGAGCGCCTGATTGTGCAAGAGCAGCAAATGCGCGGATCATACCAAGAACGGTTCCGATAAGACCGATCAAAACAGAAACTGATGCAAGTGTTGAGAAGATAACCATGTTCTTTGAAAGCATAGGAAGCTCAAGCGCTGTGGCTTCTTCAAATGATTTCTGAATTGAAAGGATCTTCTGGTCCTTTTCAAGATCCTTGTCTTTCTGAAGATCTCTGTAACGAGTTAGACCAGCCTTCATAACATTTGCCAGTGAACCTCTCTGCTTGTCGCATGCTTCAAGAGCTTCCTCAATTTTGTCTTCAGAAAGAAGAGACTGAAGCTGACTGACAAATGAATTTAACCTGCCTTTTCCTTTTGCCCTTGAAAGAGTGATGATTCTTTCAAAAACAAAGATGATAAGTACCAGAACACAGGTCATAAGAATCGGAACAATATAACCTCCTTTGAAAATTATACCAAGATAGTTACCCTGCAGGGCGTGGCCTTCAGGATTACCACCTTCGAAGTTTACCGGATTACCCATTACATTGATGAACAATAAATAGGATACCACAAAAGCTATTACAATAGCACTAGCTGCAAAAATATTCTGCAACGCATCTTTGAACGCACTTCCTTTTTTACTCATTTTTATCGATTTGTTTAGGTTTAAGATTTAACAATTTTGCAAATATACATTTTCGTATTTCTTATTTACAAGAAAAAACAAGATTATTTTGATAAAGAGACATTATAAACTCTGGATTTTGTAATGGGTATTTCCTGTGTTATATAACCTTTGGCGCTGATAATGAGTATCTCAGAGCCTGAAGGAATTTCAAACTTGTACTCACCTCTCTGGTTTGTCATGTTCTCCGCTGCAGTATCTTTCACTCTGATCGAAGCATAAGCAACAGGTGATCCACTTGCAGCATCCTTTATGACTCCCTTGATCTCATTTGGATTTATGCCTTTCTTAACTGCCGCTTCAAAATCCTTAAGGTATGCGATTTGTGATTTGGCTGACGCATTGTTTGGGTCCAGAGCAAGTATTTTATTATTTGCATCTGCAGACCTGGCAATATAGGGTAACCTTCCTTCATTTGTCTTCTCAGTACCTGCCAGCCTCAATTCAACAAGTCCGACGCCGCTATAGCCTCTTATCTGATGATCCTTATTGTTTGGAGCAACTTCAACCAGTCTGTTATAGTATGCTTTGGAGAGTGTGTAATTTCCCCTGGTCATGTGAAAATATCCCAGGAATCCCAAAGCCTCTGCTAGTTCTGAAACATTTTTTACAGAGTCTTTTGCAGCAACTTCAACTACTTTTTCAAATTTTGGTTTGGCCAGTCCGAGTTTTGTGTCAGGATCCATCTTTGAATATGTTCTTGCAACCCACAGGTAGGAAGGAACATAATCGGGAACTGCCTTGGCAACAATAGTAAAAATAGAATCAGCGCTGGTAAATTTTTCACCGTTGTAGTATGCTCTTCCAACCTGCATATAGTCTTCCTTGGAATCCGGAAGAGGACCGAGCATTTTTCCCAGTGTCCTGGCTACACCATTATAATCCTTAAAAGAGTTATATGTTGATGCCATTTCTCCAAGTAATGATCTGTCATTTGGCCTGATCTCAAGCAACTTGTCATAATTTTCAAAAGCCCTCTTAATCTCCTCTTTCATTTTGCCGGCAACTTTTTCCAGGCTGTCAGCAGTGGCAGTATTCTTCTCAATGGTGGCAGCTAGTTTAGCTTTTTCAGCTGCAACTTTAATAGTACCAAGTCTGGTTTTATCCTTATTAATCTGAGCTCTTAAAGCAAGTGCGTCATCTTCAATTTTAGGTTCATTCTGGTTCTTTTTGATCAGTATCCTGGCCATATAATGATAATCTTTGGGAATTATCCTCTCAGGTGAAACAGTGGCAAAGAGGGTCTCCATATATGCGAGAGCTTTATCATAATCAGGAGGTGTCTTTTCATAACATGAATAGCCTGCTATACGGTTCATGTAAGTCCTTGATTTATCAACCTTAAAAATATCTTCAACGTTTGTTATTACGCCTTCATAATCCTTGGCATAGAAGAGAGCAGTCACATACCTGACTTTTGCAGGAATGTTACCTGCAGTCAATTCAAGGTATTTATCAAAATTCTCCTTTGCCTGGGAAAACCTTTGTGCTAACATGTAAACCTGGCCAAGTTCCCGGTATGCAGGAGCATAATTGGCATTTAGTTCAATTGCCTGTTCAAAATATGGTATAGCTGCCTGTAGCGCACGTCCCTTAACATAGATGTTGCCAATCTTCATGTTTGCAGTTGGTGATTCCGGATCGGCCATCTGTGCCTGATTGTAATATGATATTGCTTTGGATCCGTCATTCTTTAAAATGTAAATATCTCCTGCAATAAGATACACATCCCTGCTTTTATTGTCAATTTTAATTGCCTCTCTGATAAGTGGAAGAGCTAAAGATGTATCGACCTGGTCATCTTTTATATATGATTCAGCAATTTTTGCCAGAATAAAAGCATAGTCTTTTGCAGGAGGATCTATTCTTTTTAGATTTCTATATGGCAGAAGAAAACTCTTTGCTTTTGCTCTGTGTTCCGCTGCCTTCACATTATCGCCCAGATAGAAAGCCACCTTGGCGAGACCAATATAGTTTAATGGTTCATTGGAATTAGCATCAACGCCTTTCTGGTAGACTTCCTTGGCCATGTTGGCTGATACTGTCAGTGAGTTTGATATAGTATCTGAAAAATAATTCAATAAGTAATTTTCACCCAGGTAGAAATAGTTTTTGCTATTTGAGGGTTCCTTCTGGATCATCTGCTTTAACATCTCCTCAGCCGAGTCGTACTGTTCACTTCTGATCAGTTGTATGGCAGAATTTAAATCCTGTGATCTGGTGGTTGAGACTACCATGGTCAATAACAACGCCAGCAATAACACTGGTCTTACATTAAAAGGTTTCATAGCTTTCTTATATTTGTTGTCTGTTAATTTGTTACCTGTTTGAAACATCAAATCTCTTAATTAATTTTTAATTTATAAAATTCTTTTCCCTAAAAAAAATTTTAAAAAAACATAACATTTTAGTGTTTTATCTGAACCAGTCTTATCGGCATAGTTGCCGGTACCAGACCTGATTTCAATACAATCCTCTGTCCTTGCTCGGCACATGCCCAGTTGATAAAACCTGAACCCAATCCGGCAAAGGTTTCCCTTGAGATCAGGTATATTTCCCTGACAAAGGGATATGATTTATCATATATGGAACCCTGATAAGGTCTGTAATAAGTCCCATTATTAAAATATGGCTGAGATATTGCAAGTACCTTGATCTTTTTAACAAAGCTCATACTGAGCGGATCATCTTTGTCGCTTATCCAGTTTACACTGACAATGCCAATAGAATTTGGATTTCTGCTTACAAAGTCAATGACTTCAGGATTGGTGTTGACCGCAAAGAAATTATCTTTAAGATTATCCTGTATTTCAAATAATTCTTTAAAATATCTGATGTTACCTGATTTTGTATTGTCGAATATTACCTGAATATCTCCCAGTTTTGATTTCGGATTTACTTCATTCCATCTTGTAATTTTGCCTGTAAAGATATCTTTTATTGTATTATAGTTTATTAAGGTATCAGGATTCGATTTGTTAATCACTAGAGCGAGCGCATCGTATGCAAATGTTGTTGTGCGTGCAACTATTTGTGATTCACGAAGATACTGAATCTGATTATCTGTTAGCTTCTTGCTGGTAACAATAACTTTTACTGAATCATTCATGTAATCATTTATCACATCATATTCAGGTTTGTACTGAGGTGTTACATAAGCGTTGGTATAAAGATGAGTGAAGGTGAATACCTCAGAATCAAGAAGCGGCTGAAATGATTCATCAACTGTAATTGCGATAGTCCCTCTGGTCGGAGCTTCGTCCAGGACCCTGGTGCCGCTATTGATACAAGATGATAATAGGGTACAGGAAATGATAATAACGACCAGCGGACTCAAATTTCTCAGCTTTATGGGCTTCATTACTATCGAAATCATTTTTTTGGTTTGGCTCGCAATAATACTAATAAAATTCAGATTTCTTAATACTTCGTTCATAATCTTAATTGATTTGTTCATGTATAGTCTTTAAGATTACCTCACAAAGTATATGCCAATTTTGGATATCCTTAATATATAATGACATTGAGATAACTCAGTCATTATCCTCCTCTCTGGTGAAAAATAATTTCTTAATTTGAACATAAGCTTTGAAAGTTCTGAAAATTCCGTAAAAGATAAATGTTGACCCCATTATTACTCTCAAAGCTTTGTCAACGTATGAATTCTCAAAATAAAATATGAGAAAACAGCCGACACCAACATAAAAAAATACCATAAATACCGAAAATATAGCTGATATCTGTTGCATTATTCTGTTTTCATTCATGACAAATTATTTTGGTGCCAAATAAACAAAAAATCATTCTATTATCAAAGCATAACATTATGTTATTCATTTTGGAAATATCAATGCAATTATCTGAATAACAATGAAGAGTCCCCGTAACTTAAAAATCTGAAATTAGTTTCCAGGGCATAATTATAAATATCCTTCCATCTGTTCCCCGTCCATGCCGAAACAAGTAGTAGCAGTGTGCTTCCCGGCTGATGAAAATTCGTTATAATGCCATTTATTAAATTGAATTCATAACCGGGAACTATCAGTAAGGATGTTGAAGCTTCCATACTAGTAATTCCCTTTTTATCCATAAAATCAATGAGAGCAATTAAAGCACTTTCTGCAGAACAGAATGAATCATTTATATACGGTTCCCATTGATCAACTGATAAGTCTGAAAGATCAAAATCCTCTCTGACCAATTTTTTGCCAATCCAGTAGATGCTTTCCAGTGTACGGACAGATGTTGTTCCAACTGCGATAATTTTACCATAATTTTCCAGAATTTGTTTAATAGTTGCCCTGTTAATAATAAAATGTTCGCAGTGCATCTCATGCTCCGAAATATTTTCAGACTTTATCGGCTGGAAAGTACCTGCTCCCACATGCAGTGTAATCTCCGCAGTTTTTATCCCTTTTTTCTGAAGCTTTTCAAAAACACGGTCAGTGAAATGTAACCCTGCTGTAGGTGCAGCTACCGATCCTTTTATCTGTGCATAAATTGTTTGATACCTGGTAGCATCAACTTCCTTGTCTTCCCGGTCTATATAAGGGGGAAGAGGTATGTGGCCTGTTGCTTCAAGAATTGTTGCAAATGTCATGTCAGGACAGTCCCATGAAAATTGAATTTCCCATGCATCATTCATCTGGTTAAGCTTTTCTGCAGAGAGTTCATACGATGAGCCTTCCCAAAAAAACTGCTTTATTAGTTTCCCCGTTTTCCATTTTTTCAGATTACCGACAATACATTTCCATACGACCGCACTTTTTGCACTGAAAGATCTTTCATAATCTGAAGGATCAACCGGTTCAATACAAAAGATTTCAATGGCTGCTCCGGTACTCTTTTGAAAATTCAGTCTTGCTCTTACTACCCTGGTATTATTAAATATAAGTAAATGTCCTGCAGGGATGTACTCATCGATATTGCGAAATAATATATCACTGATATTTTCGGCGTCACAAATAAGGAGTTTCGACATATCTCTTTCATCAACTGGATATTGTGCAATTCTCTCATTTGGGAGGCTGTAATTATATTCCGAAAGGTCAATTTTCTCTGAAATATTTATACCGGGCGTTTCAGATACTGTTTGACTGATAATATTCATCAAATAATCTCTTAAGATTTAATTTGTAAAATGGCGTCACAAAATTAACTATAATAATAAGGTATAGACAAATTATCATTAATTATTAACTTTGCAGTGCAGCAGGTCGTTCCATCGTGGTGCCTTAAGCACCAAGGAAAGTCCGGGCAACATAGAGCGCCATGCTTCCTAACGGGAAGATATCCGCGAGGGTATAGTAATGTAACAGAAAATAACCATCCCGGTTTTTTGGGATAAGGGTGAAAAGGTGAGGTAAGAGCTTACCGGTCCGGATGGTGACACCCGGAGCCGTACATCTGATGGGTTGAAAGGCCATGTATACCGGCTTAACAAGGATTGCTCGTCCGATGCCGGGGGGTAGGTCGTATGATCCCTGCAGCAATGCAGGGGCTAGATAAATGATGGAAGCTGTTTTAATTTCTTTTGCAGAAGACAGAACAGCACAGAACCCGGCTTACAGACCAGCTGCAAAATAAAAAGAGACGCTGTTCATGGCGTCTCTTTTATTATTATTTTCAGAAATACCTATTTTAGTTTAAACAGACTGTCTTCCATTGGCACATCTACTTCTATCAAATCAAATGTAATTGTTGCAGCCTCCATTCCATTTGCCATGGCTGTGGTTTTATTTGGCATTATAACTCCTTTAGTGTCAGTATAATCAACCATATATGATTCAACATTCATCGAGGTTCCCATCTGTTCTACCGTGGTTGAGGTTTTAACAATTAACCCGGTTTTCTTATCCAGAAACATAAAAATGGGATTTCCGGTTTCAGGAGTAATTTTAAGTTTATTTGCAGGATTTCCGTTTACAACTTCAACACCTTCATTTGTAACCTGATTATTTTTATAGTAAATCATGAGCTCATTCCTGAAAGCATTGTTATTCTGAACCTGTTTTAATTGTTCCCCTGTAAGTTCAACAGGCTCTGTTGAGCCCATCATAGGATTCATCATGTACCCTTTTTCACCATCAAATACCGAAACCATATCCATGCCATTAAAGCTATATGTGACTTTTATTTTATTCGGGTTCTTCATGTACATAACCATTGGCATTTCCATACCCATGGCAGACATTTTTCCTGTAATTTTGATACTCTTAATGCTTGCAAGCTTATCAGAATTAATGGCAGATGAATATTGTTTGACGATATCATCCAGCGACTGGGCATTAGTAATGTACACTACAGTCACAGCAGTAAACAGCAGAATTAATTTTTTCATATTTAAAATATTAAAATTGTTAAAATGAATTTATTGTATTGCGGATTGCACATAGTTTAAATAACAGATTTTCAAGCTCAGACAGTTTTAGCATATTTGCTCCATCCGATTTGGCTACCGAGGGATCGGGATGAGTCTCGATGAAGATACCATCAGCACCGACGCTAATTGCAGCTTTTCCTATTGTACCTATCATTTCCGGTCTGCCACCGGAGACTCCCGCTTCCTGATTTGGCTGCTGAAGTGAATGTGTTATGTCCATTATCACTGGCACCCCTATCTTTTGCATAATTGGAATATTCCTGAAGTCCACAACAATGTCCTGATAACCAAACATATTGCCTCTGTCGGTGAGCATTATATTTGAATTACCTGCCTCTTTTACTTTTTCAACAGCAAAATTCATTGATGCACCTGAAAGGAACTGCCCTTTCTTGATGTTGATCCATTTTCCTGTTTTAGCAGCAGCAGCAAGAAGATCAGACTGACGGCATAAAAAGGCAGGTATCTGCAATAAATCAACATATTCTGCTGCAACAGACGCCTCTTCCGGATTATGAATATCGGTGATTACAGGTATATCGAGATGTTTCTTAACATCAGCAAGTATCTTAAGTGCCTTTATATCTCCTATACCTGTAAATGAGTCTCCCTTTGACCTGTTAGCTTTCCTGTACGATGATTTAAAAATCAGAGGAATTTTGTATTTGACTGACAGGTCTTTGATCTTTTCAGCTGTCTGAAATATAATTTCCTCACTTTCAACGACACATGGACCGGCTATCAGTAAAAAGTTTCCTGTTTCGGTATAATTTAGTCCGGGGATCTTTAAAGCAGCGTGTGACATTTCTTCACAAATTTAGAAAATTATTTATTATAATTATACAGGTTATTCCACATAGTTGTAATCCTTTTTCTAATCTCTTCTTCACGCGGGTTGTCTCCGGGATCATAGAAAACTGATCCTTTGATTCCTTCAGGAAGAAAATTATCCTGGATAAAATTTCCTTCAAAACTATGAGCATATTTATAGTCTTTTCCATAATCCATATCCTTCATCAATTTTGTCGGCGCATTTCTGATATGGAGAGGAACAGGAAGGTCACCTTCTCGTCTTACAGCTTCAATTGCGTTGTCAATCGCCACATATGAGGAGTTGCTTTTTGGGGATGTTGCCAGGTAAATTGCGGCTTCCGACAGAATAATTCTTGATTCGGGCCATCCGATAACATTAATTGCCTCAAAGCATGACTGGGCAAGAAGAAGCGCATTTGGATTGGCCAGACCAATATCCTCTGCAGCAAGGATAAGCATACGGCGGGCAATGAACCGGGGATCCTCACCCCCCTCAACCATCCTGGCAAGCCAGTATACAGCAGCATTCGGGTCACTTCCCCTTATTGATTTTATGAAGGCAGAAATAATATCATAATGCTGTTCTCCATTTTTGTCATATAAAGCGAGGTTCTTCTGAACCTGATTTAATACTTTCACATTATCAATAATTATCTTACCAGTTTCGGTTTCATCAGCCTCAGATGCAACCACCAGCTCCAGCGCATTGAGCAGTTTTCTTGCATCACCACCCGATATCCTTAGAAGTGCTTCATATTCCTTGATCTCTATCTTCATAGTAGAGAGATAAGTGTCTTTGGTTAATGCCTTGTTCAGAAGCCCCTTAAGTTCATCTTCTTCAAGAGGTTTCATTATATATACCTGGCATCTGGAGAGGAGGGGAGAAATTACCTCAAATGAAGGATTCTCAGTAGTTGCACCAATCAGAGTTATAATTCCCTGCTCAACGGCGCTGAGAAGTGAATCCTGCTGCGATTTGTTGAACCTGTGGATCTCATCAATAAAAAGGATCGGATTAGGCTGGTTGAAGAATTGCTGTTTTTTTGCTTTTTCTATTGTATCTCTGACATCTTTCACTCCTGAATGAACAGCACTCAGGTGAAAGAAAGGACGTTTAAGGGTATTTGCAATAATATTTGCTAGAGTAGTTTTGCCCACTCCCGGAGGACCCCATAATATAAAAGAAGGGATGTTCCCTGATTCAATAAGTTTTCTCAGCACAGCATTCTTTCCTACGAGATGATCCTGTCCGCAGAACTCAATAAGTTCTTTCGGTCTTAATCTTTCGGCAAGCGGTCGGTTTGATTGCATGAAAAAAACATTTGCACAAAAGTAATAAAAACAATTCTCCTCTAAACCTGGTTTTCAATATACCTGAACTAATGTTTTGATCTTATTGATGACAAAGTGTTTACCAAGCAACTAATTTGTCCTCTATTTAGTCTTTGGTATTGTAACAGAATATTGTTGTTCAATTATTTTTAGTAAATTGCCTCAAAATTGTTTTAATTAAAAAAAATAAATTAATACATTTAACAATTGATTTTTAAAGATTGGTTGTAATACGATTACAGTTATTCTTTTTGAATACATTCAGATATATTCAGTTATGAAAAAATCTCTGCTTATAGTAATTATTATCCTGGCAGTAATTCTGTTTCTGCCATTAATTAATCTTATCCGTTGGACTTTCCAGGAGAAGAAGCCAATGGACATCATCTTGGTTGATAAGACAGTACCTGCCCTGGAGCGTGAAAACCATAAGTCTATCAACTGGATATTGACGAATGAAAGATTTGTAAAAAAGGAAAAAAAACGCAGCTATTCCTATAGAAAGGATTACTACGGATTCTATCCTATCAGACCTTTAAGGGAGAAACAGTGGGGCAGAAATGATTATCGTCTTACTGATCTTATTTCACTTGCAGAAAAAAATGATGCTGTATATTTTGCTGACACTTATGGAGTTTTCTTTAACGACTGGTATAAGGGCATAAACAGGAGCAGGAAATCAAGAAAGCTGTATGGCGGTCTGAATAATAACGATTTCCTTCTTATCAAGGAGATGAAAGACCGGAATAAGCTTATTATTATGGAATATAATTCCTTTGATTACCCTACTGCACAGTTCGAATCAGTACGAACCCAGGAGAAGCTTGGAATTACTGCCTCTGGTTGGACAGGAAAATATTTTACCTCCCTTGATACAACTCAGCAGGATTTTCCGATATGGATGACAACCATGTACAGGAAACAGTACAAAAAACCATGGGTATTCAATAAATCAGGCGTGGTAATTATAAAGGAGAAGGAAATTATTGTTCTTGAAGAGGGTACATACCTTAAAAATTCGATGCCACATATCATAACTAATGAGGAAAATTGTAATAAATATAATGTTGCCGGATCTGTTGCTTTCGACCAGTGGTTCGATATTATCGATCCCTTGAAGAACAATGTAATATCCAAATTCAAACTTGAAACAACACCGAAGGGCGATTCGCTGCTAATGAGTAACTTTGTTTCCAATGAGTTCCCGGCAGTTGTCCAGGATCCGGTTACCAACTCAATCTATTATTTTTCAGGCGACTTTGCTCATACTGATGTTCCTGTCTGGACATCCAGATTCTTAGGTGTTCATAAGCTGAAGGGACTCCTGTACTCAGAAAAACCAGACGATATGAGAAGATTTTTCTGGCTCTATTACAGACCATTGGTGAATGGTATTTTCACCAATTATTATGAATCGAAGGTTAAGAAGTAAACTACAGGATTTTGTGATATAAAATTTTATGGGGACATGCAATTGCATGTCCCTGTTTTTGGTATCTGATTCATCCTGATAATGATTTAGTAGAATGAGATTATCTGTAATTCAACCTGATCTGGTATGGGAAAGTAAATCTTTGAATCTTAATTCCATCGAACAATTACTGCAGCCTCTCCATGGCAAAACAGACCTCGTGGTACTTCCCGAAATGTTTAATACTGGTTTTTCAATGAATACGGCAGAATTGTCTGAAACTCAAAATGGTGACACTTTTTTCTGGATGTCAGAGATCAGCCGTAAGGGTAATTTTGCAATTTGCGGCAGTTATATTGTACGGGAGGACCAGAAGGTTTATAACCGTTGGGTTTTTGTCGGGCCTGGTGAAGAATATTATTTTTATAATAAACGTCATGCCTTTTCAATGGGTGAGGAGGATAAATTCATTACTCAGGGACATTCCAGGCTTGTTTTTAATTACCTTGGATTCAGGATAAGCCCTTATATATGTTATGATCTGAGGTTTCCTGTCTGGAGTAGGAACAGAAATGATGCAGATCTCCTTATATATGCTGCCAACTGGCCGGAAACAAGGAAGAATGTGTGGGATATACTGTTGAAAGCCAGGGCAATAGAGAATCAATGCTTTGTGGCCGGTTCAAACAGGATAGGTGTTGATGGAAACGGTATCCGCTATTCAGGAGATTCGGTAATTATTGACCCAAAGGGAGAAATAATTGCTCTGGCAGATCAGGGACAGGTACAAAGCATCTCAACAGAAATCAAACTTGAAGACCTGATAAAATTCAGAAATAAATTTCCTGTTCTTAAAGATGCCGACAGCTTTTCTATAGAGATCTGACGCCATGCGCCTCAAGCCTGACGCCTCACACCTTTACCAGCGCTTCATACAGAACCATCGCCGGATGAAGAGCGCTTCTACCTGTACCATCTTTTATATGATGCCTGCAACTTGTACCTGGTGCAGATATAATCGAATTATCCCCTGAGTTTCTTACTTCAGGGAACAATACCATTTCCCCTATTTTATTAGACAATTCAAAATGCTCTTTTTCATAACCGAATGATCCGGCCATTCCGCAACATCCTGAAGGAATCTCTTTCACAACATAATTGACAGGAATTGAGAGCATCTCAATAGTAGGTGTAGTTGAAGCGATTGCCTTCTGCTGGCAATGTCCATGCAGAAATACCTCTTTTTTTTCTGTGGTAAAAAGGGATCTGTCAATGTGGCCTGCTTTGTACTCTCTTGAAATAAATTCATCAATAAGATAACTATTTGCAGCTATCTTTCTTGTGTCTGAAAGTAATTCCTCATTTGCAAGTTCCTGATATTCATCCCTGAAGCCAAGTATAGCAGAAGGTTCGATTCCAATCAAAGGAATATCCTCAGAGACAATATCCTTCAGCTTGTAAATATTCAGATTAATTATTCTACGGGCTCTCCGCACCAGTCCCTTTGACAGAAAAGTCCTTGCACTTACTGAATGATTGGTAGTTATGACCTTGTATTCCAAAGCTGTAAGAAGTTTTATTGCAGCAATACCTGTTTCAGTATCATTGAAATTGGTGAATTCATCGACAAACAGACAGACAGTTGCCTTTGGAGTATCCGGATTAATCTTATCAAGGTTTTTATTAATCCATCTCCTGAGAGTTATTTTATATAATAATGGTATGGAACGCTTTGAAGCAAAACCAGTTATACTTTTAAATATGCCTGAAGTAATCTTGTTTTTGAGGATGAAATTATATATTAAAGGTACTATTGAGCCAATTTTATTAAAGAATGTAATATGTGCAATTAACAGAGTTCTGAGAGATATTCCATGCCTGTCGTACCAGTGCTGAAGGAATTCCGATTTTATTTTAGCTATATCCACTCCTGACGGGCATTCCGATTTGCAACCTTTGCATCCAATACATTGATCAAGAATCTCATATATTTCCCTGTGATCCCAGGGATCATCTCCCTTGCCAAGGAATTCACGAATTATATTCGCTCTGGCCCTTGTGCTTTTATCTTCATCACCTGTTGCCATAAATGTGGGACACATTGTACCACCTATCAAAACTGATTTCCTGCAGTCGGCAGAGCCGTTGCATTTCTCAGATGCTCTTATTATTCCATCACTTGATGAAAAATCATAATAAGTTTCAATATCCGGTGTTGATTTTCCCGGGATATATCTTAAACTGCTATTCATCTGAGGAGTGTCGATAATCTTTCCCGGGTTAAGAATAGAAACGGGGTCCCAGGTATTTTTTATCTCTTTAAGAAGCTTGTAGTTGGCTTCTCCGAGCATCATGGGTATGAATTCACCTCTCAGTCTGCCATCACCATGTTCACCGCTGAGGGAACCATTGTATTTCTTGACTATTCTTGCTGTTTCCATGCCGATCATCCTGAAGAGTTTTGTATCTTCCGGATCCTTGAGATTAAGAATGGGCCTGAGATGCAGTTCTCCTGTTCCGATATGGGCATGAAAGACAGCATCTTTACCATGCAATGCCAGCATTTGCTCTATGTCTTCCATATAATCAGGAAGAGAATCTACAGTAACTGCGGTATCCTCAATCAGGGAAACAGGTTTTGGATCCCCTTTCATATTTGTGAGTATACCCAGACCTGCTTTCCGCAGTTCCCATACCTTAGAAATATCTTTGCCCTTCACAATGGGGTAGGCATAGCCATATCCTGCTTCCTTCATAGAGCTTATCATAGCTGATGCTGTTGCATCTATCTCTTCCATTTTATCCCTTGCAAATTCGACGATAATAATTGCACCGGGCCTGCCTTCAAGAAAAAAGCGGTTATTTCTCTGGCTCAGATTATCTTCCGTAAGGTTGAGAATCCTGTTATCCATCATTTCAACCGCCTGTGGATTAAATCTAAGCGCTATCAGGTTTGCCTTAAAAGCTTCCTTCCTTTCCTTGAGATGTACACAAACAAGGGCTTTATTCGACGGTGGTAGTGGGACTATATTAAGCTTTGCTTCAGTAACAATAGCTAACGTACCTTCTGATCCCGTAAGTAACTTACAGAAATTGAATTTATTAGGTGATTTATCATCAAATATTTCCGAGTCAAGGAGCAGATCAATTGCATATCCCGTATTTCTTCTCTTTATTTTGGGATCAGGAAATTCCCTCTTAATAAGTTCCTGGTTGAGCTTATTGTTCAGAATTGAATTGATATTATTATAAATCCTCCCTTCAATATTATTCAGCTTACATTTTTCTGAAAATTCCTCCCTGGTCAACTGATTAAAAACAGCAGCGCTGCCATCGCTGAGAATTGTCTTAAGTTCAACTGTATGATCACGTGTTGATCCGTATACCAGGGAATGTGAACCACATGCATTGTTTCCCACCATTCCACCAATATTGCACCTGTTTGAGGTTGAGGTTTCGGGTCCGAAGAAGAGACCGAACTCTTTAAGTTTAATATTAAGTTCATCGAGAACAACACCTGGCTCAACTCTTACCCATCTTTCTTCTTTATTGATTTCCAGTATTTTATTCATATACCGGGAAATATCACATATTATACCCGAACTTACAACCTGCCCGGCAAGTGATGTTCCTGCAGCTCTGACAGTAACTCCTATTTTATTAACTCCTGCAAATGCAAGGATTTTTCTGATATCACCGGGTACTTTGGGCCAGGCCACAGCAACCGGCTTTTCCTTATAGGCAGATGCGTCAGTTGAGTAGATAGTTGTTGTTATAATATCATATTTAAGATCTCCTTCGAGATTTTCTCCAAGTGCTTTCAGTTTCTCTTCAAATAGTACCATACCGGAAAAAATTATTGAGCTGCTAATTTAGAAAAATGATTTAAAGAGTTGGAAGCTTAGTTCAAATTAAGAGTCTCAAGCAGGTGAGGGGTATTATTACTGATATTAATCATGTATCTGAAAATTGTTTAATAGAACTTTTTTTTTGTACATTTATAAAAAAATAATACACTCACTAATATATTGATACACAATGGAATTATTAGATCGCATCAAACAAAATGCCAAGAAACACAATCAAAGGATAGTCCTTCCTGAAGGATATGAGGAAAGAAATATAAAAGCTGCTGATATCGCTATTGAAGAAGGACTTGCTCAAATAATACTTATTGGTGATCCTGACCAGATAAAATCTCATGCAGACAAGCTTGGTTTAAAAAATATTTCTAAGGCAAAAGTTGTAAATCCTTTGTCGCACGAGAAAAAAGACAAATACATAGATCTAATGGTGGAGTTGAGGAAAAGCAAGGGTCTTACAAGGGAAGAGGCATCAAAACTTATTGAGGATCCGCTTTATCTGGGTGTGCTTATGATAAAGAGTGGTGATGCTGACGGAGAGGTATCCGGAGCTGACCATGCAACGGGTGATGTTCTCAGGCCTGCATTCCATTATGTAAAAACTGCTCCTGGTATTTCAGTTGTCTCAGGTGCTTTCATTATGATCCATCCTGATAAAAAATTCGGAGAAAATGGTGTTATAATATTTGCAGACGGCGCCGTTCATCCTGATCCCGATGAAAAGGAACTGGCAGAGATAGCTATTGCTTCCGCAAATACAGCCCGTGCAATCTGTGGCTTTGAACCCAGGATAGCGATGCTCAGCTTCTCTACAAAAGGAAGTGCGAAGCATTCTTCAGTTGACAAGGTTGTCAATGCAACAAGGATTGCAAAAGAAATGGCTCCTGACCTCCAGCTTGACGGAGAATTACAGGCAGATGCCGCACTTATTGAGTCTATAGGCAAGAGCAAGGCCCCAGGAAGCTCTATTGCAGGAAAGGCAAATGTTCTCATCTTTCCTGACCTCAACTCCGGTAATATTGCTTACAAACTTGTCCAGCGACTTGCGGGAGCAGAGGCAATAGGTCCTGTTCTTCAAGGTATGGCAGCTCCGATTAATGACCTTTCAAGAGGTTGTTCAGTAAACGATATTGTAAGTATGATAGCTATTACTGCAAATCAGGCAGCTGGAAGAAAAAAATAGAGAATTAATAATTAATAATTAACTGTAAATTACTCACAGGAGAAAATTAAACATATATGGCAGAAAATACAGAGAGGCTTGAGGATTACGGATTATCAAAGGATACCAGGCCAAAAACAATGTTTTCCAGAGTCGGAATTGTAGGTGCAGGAACCGTAGGTCAGAATATTGCACGAATGGTAAGTTCGAAAGGTCTTGATGTAATATTCCTGGAAGTGAACCAGCAGAAGATTGATCAGGCATATTCCGAACTTGCAAAGGAGCTCGACAGGATGATTGAGCGATGGGGTATGACAAATTCTGAAAAACTAGGTATACTTTCAAGAATTAAAGGTACTACAGAATACAGGAATTTTAAAGGATGTGATATCGTAATCGAAGCAATCAAATCTTCAACCCGTGAACACAGCCATAATATCAGGGCAGAGATTCTTAAGAATATTGAACGGCACGTTGACAGTGGAACAATTATTGCAACAAACTCTTCAACCCAGGTAATCACTGAGTTAACAGCTGATCTGGAGCACAAGGAGCGTTGCGTCAGCTTCCATTTCCTCACACCTGAAGCTGATGCCCGTGTTGTTGAGGTTGTCAAAGGATTATATACTTCTCAGGAGGCTTATGAGAATACTATAAAATTTGCTAATCTGATTGGCAAAAAAGTGATTCCAGTTAAAGAATCACCAGGAATAATCAGCACAAGACTTATTGTACCGTTTATTAACGAGGCATGTGAACTACTTATGGAAGGAGTAGGTTCTATGGAAGATATTGATCTTACCATGAAGGTAGGATTCGGTCTTCCGCTGGGACCTTTTGAAATGGCTGATAAGATAGGACTTGACAAAATACTCAGATGGTGCGAGAACTTATACGACGAATTTGGCGACCTTAAATACAAATCTTCTCCGATATTGAAACGTTTTGTCAGAGCGAACCAGTTTGGCAGACGCACCGGCAGAGGTTTCTATGAATATACCAGAGATGGTGTTAAGATTACTAATAATACAAGTATTTTAGAATAGAAATCATCCTCAATTCCTTAATTTATAAAAACAAAAACAATTCTTAAATGAAAATATTAGTACTTAATTGTGGAAGTTCATCTATAAAATATCAACTTTTTGACATCAGCACAAGTACCGTTCTGGCAAAAGGGATAGTGGAAAAAATTGGACTTAAAGGTTCATTCCTTAAGAATGAAAGGTTTGATGGGGATAAAGTTAAGCTCGAGGGTGAAATACTTGACCATCAGAGTGGTATAGAATTCCTTCTGGGATTGCTTATAAGTGATAGGAGAGGTGTTATTAAGAGCCTTTCAGATATTGATGCTGTAGGTCACAGGCTTGTTCATGGCGGTGAAATGTTCCAGAAAAGTTGCTATCTCGATGAGGTAACAATTAAAGGAGTTGAAGATTGTTCTGATCTTGCTCCATTGCATAATCCTGCCAACCTTAAAGGTATATACGCACTTAGGAACCTTTTACCTGATGTTCCTCAGGTTGGCGTTTTTGACACCTCATTCCATCAGACTATGCCTGACTATTCATTTATGTATGCCTTGCCGTATTCTCTTTATAAAAAGTATGGTATAAGGAGATATGGGTTCCATGGAACCAGTCATAGCTATGTTTCAAAGCGTGCCTGTGAAATCCTGAAAGTGGATTATGACAGTAAAAAAATAATCACTTGTCATCTTGGTAATGGTGCATCAATAACAGCCATAAAAGGTGGTAAATCTGTTGATACCTCAATGGGCCTGACGCCGGTTGAAGGACTTATTATGGGAACCAGATCAGGAGATGTTGATGCTGGTGCACTTACGCTTATTATGGAAAAGGAAGAAATCAATTATTCCTCACTTAATACTCTGCTGAATAAACATAGTGGAGTCCTTGGGATATCAGGGATTTCAAGCGATATGCGTGAAGTTGAAGCTGCAGCTGCGGAAGGCGACTCGCGGGCAATCCTTGCTCTTAAGATGTATCAGTATCGTGTGAGAAAGTATATCGGAGCATATGCTGCCGCGATGGGGGGTGTTGACATTCTTATATTTACCGGAGGAATAGGTGAAAACTCACCGGATGATCGCGAGAAGATATGTGAGGATATGGAATTTCTTGGTCTTGAATTTGATAAAAGCGTTAACAACGGAGTTCGTGGTAAAGAATTGGTAATAAGCAGTAAAGACTCAAAGGTTACTGTTATGATAGTTCCCACTAATGAAGAATGGGTCATTGCTTCTGAAACCAGGGACATTGTGGAACATATGAAAGTTAAAAAATAAAATTCGACAAAATCTCTGATCATATGGTTTTAAATACATTGAGCGACCTGAAAAGTATAGTTGCCGGCGGACCAAAAAAGAAACTGGTACTGGCTGCAGCGCAAGACCTGCATTCACTTGCTGCTGTTCTTAAAGCATGGAAGGAGAATATTGTCGAACCCATCCTTGTAGGAGATACAGAAAGTATTCAAAATATCTGTATATCAAATAATTATGATGTCTCAGGATTAAGAATTATTCATGAACCTGACCTGTTGAAATCTGTTGAGATGTCGGTAAGGATGGTAAGCAATAAGCAGGCTGATATACTGATGAAAGGTATGGTAGGAACTTCCACACTTTTAAAATGTGTATTAAATAAAGAGTGGGGATTACGCACCGGTAATCTGCTTTCACATTTTGCCCTTTTCGAGGTTGAAACATACCATAAAGTTATTGCGGTTACCGATGTAGCTATGAATATTGCTCCAAATCTTAAAGAAAAAATTGCTATAGTAAATAATTCTGTATCATGTCTTTTAAGGCTGGGATATAAGATGCCAAAAGTAGCAGTACTGGGAGCAGTGGAGATGGTAAATGAGAATATGGAGGCAACACTCCATGCTGCTTTACTTTCAAAAATGAACCAGCGCGATCAGATAAAAAACTGTATTATTGACGGGCCACTTGCCTTTGATAATGCAGTCAGTATTGAAAGTGCAAGGCATAAAGGAATAAGAAGCGAAGTGGCCGGAGATACCGACCTGCTTCTTATGCCTGATATCGAAGTAGGTAATGTTTTGTATAAATCACTTGTATTTTTTGCTAAAGCCAAAGTTGCATCAATTATACTTGGTGCTCTTGCACCGATAGTTCTGACTTCAAGATCGGATTCAGAGCAGGCAAAATTCGACAGTATTCTTCTGGCTGCAGCTTCATGCAAATGAGCATATTATGATCCGGACGCTTGACCAGATGGTGGAGAAAGTACTTTCAACCAAAAGAAGGTACAGGATTGCTGTTGCATGGGCTCAGGATCCAAATACTATTGGAGCTATTCAAAGATCAGTAAATGAAGGCTTTATAGAAGCCGTTCTGATTGGTAACAGGGATGAAATTTCAAATACATGTAATTCCGAGGGGATAGATGAGCAATTTTTCAGTATAGTTAATACCAATGATGCTGCAAAAGCTTCGGCATTGGCGGTTGAGATGGTCAAAGCTGGTGAGGCTGATGTTGTTATGAAAGGGCTGGTTGGTACAGATGTTTTCCTTAAGGCTGTGATGGATAAGGAGAGAGGAATTATGCTTCCGGGAGCAGTTTTAAGCTATGTAGGAGCTATCCAGATCCCTGCATATGGTAAACTATTATTCATAACTGATCCAGCCGTAATACCTTATCCAAACCTTGAACAGAAGGTTTCTATGGCTAACTATGCTGTCGAAATGGCTAAAAGGTTTGGTTTACTAATGCCTAAATTAGCTCTTATTGCAGCTTCTGAAAAAACAGGGAAACACTTCAGTAGCTCCGACGATTATTCTGCGATGAAAGAGATGGTATCTAAAGGTTTGATTAAGGATTGTATTATAGATGGTCCTCTTGACCTTTTCCTTGCCTGCGATAAAGACAGTGTGGAGATCAAGGGAATTAACACTCCGGTAAACGGAGAAGCTGATATCCTGTTATTTCCTTCACTGGAATCCAGCAATCCGTTCTACAAAGCTCTGATGCTCTTCGCAGGAGGGGAGCTGGGAGGACTTATACGAGGAACTCAAAAACCGGTGGTAGTTATGTCGCGCAGCGAATCCCAGATTTCCAAATACTATTGTATAGCCTTGTCATGCCTGATGGTATAGCTAATTATAAAGGCCTCATTGTGCAAATAACCTCCTGAAGTATGGAGAAACGACTTATTCTGGCAATAAATCCCGGATCAACTTCTACCAAAATAGGACTGTTTGAAGAGGAATCTCCTGTTTTTGAAAAGTCAATAAATCATAGCAGAAATGACCTTGTTCAGTTTGAGAAAATTGCTGATCAGTTTCAGTTTAGAAAAGAGCTGATTATGACTGAATTATCAGTCAGGAAAGTTGAACTTGAAAAAATAAGGATTGTTGTTGGCAGAGGAGGACTGGTAAAGCCTATAGAATCAGGTATTTATAGAATTAACCAGGAAATGCTTGACGATTTAAGATCAGGATTTTCAGGACAGCATGCCAGTAATCTGGGCGGGCTTATTGCTGATGAGATTGCCTCATTGCTACCTTCAGCGGAGGCCTTTATTGTTGATCCGGTTGTAGTTGATGAACTCCATGATATTGCCAGGATTTCGGGTCACCCTGCAATAGAAAGACGCTCCATATTTCACGCACTTAATCAAAAAGCAGTGGCACGCCTGTATGCCAGTTCAGTTGGCAGACGATATGAAGACATTAATCTTATTGTTGCCCATCTGGGTGGTGGAATAAGTGTAGGTGCCCACCTGTATGGAAGAGTTGTTGATGTAAACAATGCCCTTGATGGCGACGGACCGTTTTCTCCTGAGAGATCAGGAACCCTTCCGGCCGGGCAGCTTGCCGAACTCTGTTTCAGCGGAAAATATTCCCGTGAAGAAATTAAGTCGATTCTCACGGGTAAAGGAGGCATGGTTGCCTACCTTGGGACCAACAGTTTCAAGGAGATCTGTAACATGGCAGAAAGAGGTGATAATAAGGCAATCATGATAGTTAATGCTGTCTCATACCAGGTTGCAAAGGAGATAGGTGCTATGGCCAGTGTACTTCATGGAAAAGTGGATGCTATAATTCTTACGGGAGGTATGGCATACCAGGAATCAACTGTGGATGATATAAGGAGGAGGGTTGAGTACATTTCAAAAGTTGTAGTATATCCTGGAGAGGATGAAATGAAAGCGCTCGCATTTAATGCTCTTCTTGCCCTCGATGGTAAACTGGAAATAAAAACCTACTCCTGATCCTCCTGACGCTTTCCGCCTTCCGCCTTCCGCCTTCCGCCTTCCTATGGTGTACTTACAGCTACCGGTAAGATTTTTCCATTGAAAAATTTATGTCCGGTCTTTGCAAAATAGGATATAAATTCCGCCATTTCTTTTGCAGTTACAGGTGCCTTATAACCAGGAAATGCCTCCTCGAGCATTTCTGTTTGCACAGCGCCAAGAGCCAGGCAGTTAACACTTATTTTTGAATCAGCAAACTCAACAGCAAGACATTCGGAAAGACATGAAATGGCAGCCTTTGCAGCACTGTAATATGCGAGTCCATCAAATTTTGCACTGCCCTGAAATCCTCCCATGCTGGAAATATTTAAAATGTGTGAGCCTTCCGCCATAACAGGTTTAAGCTTCCGGATAAGAAGTGCAGGTCCAAAAAAGTTAGTCTCCATTATCAGCCTTGCCTCATCTTCATTAGTCTCGATGAATCTTTTTGAAATTAGCAGTCCAGCATTATTAATTAAAATATCCACCGAATTAAAATGCTGATTTACAATATCTATTAGTGATTTAAAACTTTTATCAGATGAAGTGAGATCCAATTTCACAGCATGGATATTCCCTGCATTTGATGATAAAAGTTCAAGAGATTTTTCATTTCTGCCTGTAACAATAATATTATTGGCAGAATCGTGTGATAATTCAATTACAACTTCTCTGCCTATCCCCCTGGTGCCTCCGTTAACAACAATATTCATCTTTTAATATCAATTATTATCTTTTAAGTCAGCTATTTTACTTCCATACTAAGATATTAATTAATAACGGGTTGTGTGGTTAATATTTATTAAAACATTCATTTGATAGTTTTCTTATTAATCTTGGAACCTAATGGTTTGATAAACAATATATTAGTTAATCCTTGGTGAACCTTCGTGCCTTCGCGTCTTGGTGGCTAAAAAAAAATGCCACCAAGGCACTAAGACACCAAGTTACACTAAGTCAGTAAATTAAAATTTCAACTGCACAAGAGGTAAATTAATATTCTAACAATAAAAAACTAAGTAAGGTAGCTGTTATTAAGCAAGGTATGTTAAATATTATTGTTTAGGGTAGTGTGGTTTTAAGGCCTTAAATCCTATATTTGCCACAATATTTTTCATATATACTTCGTTCAGAAACTTAATTCAAAAAGGGATGGGAAACAGTGTAGCAATAATTGGCTGCGGTAATATAGGACTTTCGTTGTTGCAGGGATTGTTAAGAAACTCCGGAGCAGATCCTTCAAAAATAACGGTTACAAGAAGGAATACCGATGAACTCGAATATCTCAGGGAGTACGGGGTTGTTGTTACTTCCGATAATAAGCAAGCCGTTCAAAATTCAGATATAGTTGTAATAGCTGTAAAGCCTTATAATTTAACCAGCATCCTTGATGAGATCAGGGAAAGTATTGATCCGGCAAGGCATATCCTTGTTTCTGTAACAGCCGGGGTGACTATTAAAGAGATATCAGCGCAGATTAACATCTCACTGCCTGTATTCAGGGCAATGCCCAATATATCTGCAAGTGTTGGCCGATCAGTTTCATGTATTGCTCACGGAGAAACCCAGCGGCGTGAAATTGATTCTGTCAGGCAACTTTTTGATAATATGGGTACTACAATGGTAATTGATGAAGAACTTATGCAATCTGCCACAATTCTTGGTGCATGCGGAGTAGCATATGTTCTCCGATTCATCAGGGCCATGATTCAGGGAGGAATACAGATTGGGTTCGATGCTAAAACTGCAAGTGAAATAGTAACCAGGACAGTTAAAGGAGCTGCGGAACTATTAATTGAAAAACAAATTCATCCGGAATCGGAGATTGACAAGGTTACTACCCCAAAAGGTTGTACAATAGTCGGTCTTAATGAAATGGAACATAATGGGTTTAGCTCCTCACTAATTAAAGGTATTGTTGCATCATATGAAAAGATTGAAAAATAATCCAGATAACATAGTAGCTGAATTAATTCAACGGGTGCCTCGTAAAATAGTCTTATTAATTATTTTATTACCAGCATTTTACCTATTATCAGGACAAAATCCCAGACAGGAAGCACCTCCATTGCGTGAAAGGATTTTTTTCGGAGGATCATTTGGTCTGCAGTTTGGGACTCTGACAAATATAAAGGTAGCGCCGGTTGTTGGATTGTGGCTGCTTCCGCGTCTTGCTGTTGCAGCAGGACCCGATTATACATATTACAAGTATTATGATGATGAGACTTCAATGTATGGTGGCAAGTTTTATTCGCAGTTTGTTCTCCTTCAGGACCTTAATAATATAATACCTGTTGGACTCCACACAGGCATTTTTCTTCATCTTGAGGATGAATTGCTGAATCTTGAGTCTGCTTACTGGAAGAATCCTCCATATCCTTCTGAAAGATTTAATGTAAATACCATTTTATTTGGTGGAGGAATAAGTCAGCAAATGGGAAGGAGATCCTCAATGAATATCATGGTTCTCTGGGCATTACAGGATTCAGGCTATGCTATTTATGATAATCCTGAATTCAGGATAAGCTTTAATTTCTGATCAGGGGATTGATAACGGAGAATTCAAATCATAAATCTATGTTTTATAACATTAATAATTTAATTCCCTGCTTATTTTAAATATCTTTGCGGGCTGATATTACACTAATAATTGAGAATGATTATGAAAATTGAAAAAAGCAGGATGGTTTCACTCATCTATGAGTTAAGGGAGAGTAATGCAGATGGTAAGATTATTGAGGTTCTGGATGAGAACAGACCATTGAATTTCATTTTTGGAACGGGCAGACTTCTTCCTCTATTTGAATCAAATATTTCCTCACTGTTAAAGGGTGATTCATTCAGTTTCGAGCTGGATGCAGAAATGGCTTATGGGGAAAGAAGGGAAGAGATGATCGTTAATGTACCGGTTTCTGTATTTGAAACAGACGGTAAACTCAATGAAGACATCTGCTTTGTGGGAAATGAAGTTCCTATGATGGATAGTGAAGGTAATCCGCTAAACGGTATCATAAATGAAATCACTGATAACCATGTAAGAATGGATTTCAACCATCCTATGGCCGGAATAGGTCTCCATTTTACTGGTAAGATCATTGATGTCCGTGAAGCTACTGCTGAAGAGATTGCCGGTTTGAACCATTCATGTTCCTCATGCGGAAGTTCAGATGAACATTCAGTATGCTCAGGTTCATGTAGTTAAGAAGATAAATAATTAATACGGGAAATATGTATCTGGATTGTTATATATTCAGATTTTCTCCCTCTGACCTTGCAATAATAACTGCACAACAAGTATCACCATAAACATTTATTGTAGTTCTGAACATATCCAGGATTCTGTCAACTGCCAGTATAAGACCTATGCCTTCCAAAGGTAAGCCTACAGCTTTCAGAACAACTGCCATCATAACAAGTCCTGCCATTGGAATACCTGCTGACCCTATTGAAGCAAGAAGTGCAGTAAATACAACAACCATCTGTTGAACAAAGGTAAGTTCAATCCCATATGCCTGGGCTATAAACATCACAGCCACACATTCATATAAAGCTGTCCCGTCCATATTTACTGTTGCCCCCAGCGGAAGGGTGAAACTTGCTATCTTGTTTGAAACTCCGTCTTTATCTTCAACTGCCTCCATTGTAAGCGGCAGTGTAGCATTTGATGAGGATGTAGAAAATGCAGTAAGAAGAGGAGTGGCCATATTCCTGAAATGCTTCAGCGGATTAGAACGGCCAAGTACCTTGACCATCATAGGAAGTGTAATTGCTCCATGAATAATCAGGCTTGCAAGCACTGTGACCACGTATAATCCCAACCTGCTGATTACTTCACTGATCTGGTTTCCCATCACAACCTGTTGAGCAATAACCTTTGCCGTAATACTGAAGATTCCAATGGCAGTAAACCGGATTATGAACAAGGTCATTTTCATCACAACTTCAAAGGCTCCATTAAATACATCCAATAAAAGAATACGTGAATTTTCATTGATTTTTGTGAGGAAAAAGCCGAACAGGATTGCGAAAAATATTATAGATAACATCTGACCCTGCATCAGCGATTCAAAAATATTCGTCGGGACTATCTTTATAAGTGTTCTGCCAAAGCTATCTGAAAGCGCAGAAATATTCTCAACCGGCATTTTAAAACCAAGGTCGGCACCTATACCAGGCTTAATTACTGAAACAAAGAAGAATCCTGTAATAATTGCCAGGAATGTGGAAAGGAAATAAAATCCCATTGTCTTTAGTCCGAGACGTCCCAGATTGCCTCCCGAGCCAACACTTGCAACACCAGTTGTTATAGAAAACAATATTAATGGGATGATAATCATATTTAATCCCCTGAGAAAGACTTCACCAGCCCAGTTTGTGTATATAACCTTGTCAGGGAATAAATAACCAAAGAAACCTCCTGCAATAAGTGCAATAAGGATCTGGTAGTGCAAGGGTAAAGCAATCTTAATTTTTTGCATACAGAAAATTTAAACTTTTAAAGAAATACAATCTAACTGATAAATCAATTCAAAAAATCCATTTTTTTTAAATTACTCATAACCCCGTGAGAATTGAATATTTGAATAATAGGACAGGAGTATTAGTGAAAATTGAATTTAGCAAAGGAAATTGGAATTGGTAAAAATCAGAAAAATGAAAAAATATTGACATCATAGTAAAATATATCCATGAAGACATTATTTACAACTGTAACCCCATTTACATAAGTAAATATGTACAGATGTAACCATAATTACTACTTTTAATAGTTACACAGGTAATTGTTTTTTAAAATTAGTTTTATCAATCATATAGAATTAATAATCAGTATTATATAAGATTCTATATAATTAATAGATATAGCTAAATACAAAAATATATTGCGTGGAGCATGCTTATTTAATTAGATATTTAGTATATATATCTATTTACCAGATACATATATATCTAAACTAAAGTAAATGATTAAATACATGCTTTAATTAAGATATTAATAATCAGTAATTTGAAGAATATTTTTATATTATTCTCAAATGGTGAATACAGTAAAATTACATTTGTAATTAAATATATTTACATGTGTAAATTAATTAATATTTACATTTGTAATATCAATACTTGCCAAAAATGAATGAACGAATCCGTGAATTTTTAATGTCAGAAAACAAATCGTCAGCACAATTCGCTGAAGAGATCGGTGTACAGCCTTCAGGTATCTCTCACATTCTTTCCGGAAGGAATAATCCAAGTCTTGATTTTGTCCTTAAGATGCTGGAGAAATACAGGAACATTTCGACAGACTGGCTCCTGTTCGGGAACGGTCCAATGTACAAGGAAGGTAAAATACAATCGTTGTTTGACAACTCTGCCCCTGTAAACAGAGTAACTGATTCTGGTCTTGAGGACAGTACAATTTCTGAAGGAGAGACTAAAACTGATGGTATCGAACAATTTAAGACTTTCACAGACAAAGAACAATTACCCGGACACGGAAGAAATAAGGTAGTTAAGATAGTATGGTTCTATGACAATAACAGTTTTGAAGAATTTTTGCCAAGAAAATAAAGTAATCTTTTCAGAATGTTAAAAACAATTGGAAATAACAGTACTTCATATTTCCTGAAATCCTACTTTAAAATTATCTTTGCCTTAAACCAGTGTTGAATGACAAAAAGGGTTGAGGATTTAAAAATAGTTGAAAATAAGCTTCTTACAGATGATTTCTGCGTTATGGAACTGGAATCAATGAGTAAGATTCCTGATTTCAAACCAGGACAGTTTGTCCAGGTAAAAATCGAAGGCAGCCCTGATACTTTTCTTCGAAGGCCTATTTCAGTTCACGATGTTGATTTTATCCGAAACAGATTCAAAATGCTGATTCAGGTGCTTGGAAAAGGAACAGCAATGCTTTATAATCTGAAAAAAGGAGATTATCTTAATGTTGTTCATCCCCTTGGAAATTCATTCAGCATACCTGCCGGTAAGCAAAAAATTCTTCTGGTTGGCGGTGGTACGGGTATAGCACCACTTCTGTTTCTTGGTAAATATTTGAAAAACAGAGGATTTGAAATTGAGTATCTTCTTGGTTTCAGAAATAAAACCCGGGTTATTCTCGTTGAGGAGTATACCAATGTGGGGAAAGTCCATATAGCTACAGAAGATGGTTCCGTTGGAGAAAAAGGACTGGTTACCTCACATTCGGCACTAAAGTCAGAAAATATAAGTATAATATATTGTTGCGGACCTGATCCGATGATGCATTCCATTGCAGATTACTGTCGAAAAAACAATATCAACTGTGAAGTATCACTTGAAAATCTGATGGCATGCGGTTTTGGAATCTGCCTCTGCTGCATTGTTGAAACGACCAGAGGAAATATCTGCACATGTACGGAAGGACCAGTTTTTAATATCAGGGAATTAAAATGGTGAACCTGGGAATAGATATCGGAAATCTGAATTTTAAAAATCCTGTGCTTACTGCCTCAGGCACATGTGGATACGGACCTGAGCTTGATGATTTTTTTGATGTTTCACGACTGGGTGGAATTGTTGTTAAGGGAACTACAATAGAACCCAGGGAGGGAAATGCATATCCGAGAATGGCTGAAACTCCTTCCGGGATGCTGAATGCGGTTGGATTACAGAATAAAGGAATTGATTATTTTGAAAAACATATATATCCTGAAATAGTCCGTTATGACACCCATATTATTGTAAATGTAAATGGTAATACAATAGATGATTATGTTTCTCTTTCTGAGAGGATTAATAGACTTGAAGGAATACCTGCCATCGAACTCAATATTTCATGTCCCAATGTAAAGAGGGGCGGGATGGTATTCGGCACAAATCTCGATTCTGCACGAGAGGTTACAAAAGCTGTAAGGTCAGTATATAAGAAAACCCTGATAGTTAAGCTTTCACCTAATGTTACCAGTATTGTTGACTTTGCCAGGGTGGTTGAAGAGGAGGGTGCTGATTCCGTATCGCTTATTAATACGCTGCTTGGTATGGCAGTAGATGTGAATAAAATGAGGCCATCCCTTTCTACAATTACTGGAGGTCTTTCTGGTCCCGCAATTAAACCTGTGGCTCTTAGGATGGTATGGCAGGTCGCAAAAGCTGTTAAAGTACCGGTGATTGGGATGGGTGGAATAATGAATGCCACGGATGCTATTGAATTCTTTCTGGCAGGAGCAAGTGCCATTCAGGTCGGTACAGTAACTTTTATTGATCCTGTAGCTCCTGTGAAAATTCTTGAGGGAATTGAAAAATATATGATTGATAAAGGATTTTCTGACATAAGAGAGATAATAGGTTATCTCAATAAGTAATTTATTAGATTATTACTTTAAATAATAAGTATAGTAAATTTATTTTATCTTTAAATTTGTAAGTTTTTAAATATTATTTGCATCAATTTTAAACAATTAAGTATGTCAGAAAATACGCATATAGATAATCTTGATAAGAAGATACTTGATATCATCACAAAAAATGCAAGGATTCCATATCTGGAAGTTGCTCGTGAATGTGGTGTCTCTGGCGCAGCAATTCATCAAAGGGTACAGCGCCTTATAAAGATAGGAGTGATTAAAGGATCTGAATTTAAGGTTGATCCGGTGATGGTAGGATTTAAAACATGTGCCTATATTGGAATATTTCTCGATCATCCCGGACATTTCAGGGACGTTATAAATAAATTCAGGGATATACCTGAAATCATTGAATGTCATTATACAACAGGAAATTATTCTCTCTTCATAAAGGTTTATACGCGTGATAATGAGCATCTTAGGATGATTCTTACTGATACTATTCAGAATATTTCAGGTATAGTCAGAACAGAGACACTTATCTCACTTGAGGAGTCTATAAATAGGCAGATACCTGTTTTGTCAAGGTAGTAAATGCCTGAATATTATGCCTTCATGAAAATTGTAATTTTGTTTAATCAGAAGATGTTGAATTCTGATTTTAAAAAGTAATTCATATTTTTGATTTAAAATATTTTTATCTTACATTTGCACTCGCAAAAACAAAGGAGGATTCAGTAGCTCAGTTGGTAGAGCACATCCCTTTTAAGGATGGGGTCCTGGGTTCGAGACCCAGCTGGATCACAAAGCAGCCAAACGGCTGCTTTTTTTATTGTATATCTCGAACCCGCCTGCGCGGCAGACTGTCTCCATCGCTAAAATTGCCCAACGGGCAATTTCTTAACGCTCGGTCCGGTTCTTTTTAACCAAAAGTGATTCACATTTTAGCCAGATATTTTTCAATTTAAGTACCTTAGCATTTCAACCCATTGTTAATTAACAATTATATTATGAAGTCATTAAAAGACAAAGTGGTAATAGTGACCGGTGCATCGTCAGGTATTGGAAAAGCGATCGCCCGGGAATTTGCATTCAAAGGAAGCAGGGTTGTTATGGCAGCACGGACTGAGGAAAAACTAATTAAAATTTCTGAAGAATTGAAAATGTCAAATCAGAACGTATTCTTTGTGAAAACGGATGTCAGTATTGAAGAAGAATGCAAAAATCTTATTGAAAAAACAATTGAGAGATTTGGGACAATTGATATCCTTGTAAATAATGCGGGGATATCAATGAGAGCATCATTTCTTGATGTTGATCTTAAAGTACTTCATCGATTAATGGATGTCAATTTCTGGGGAACGGTATATTGCACTAAGTATGCACTTCCATTTTTAATACAAAATAAAGGATCTCTTATTGGAGTTTCTTCAGTAGCCGGATTTCACGGATTGCCAGGAAGAACTGGTTATTCAGCATCAAAATTTGCTATTCACGGTTTTCTTGAAACAATAAGAATAGAGAATCTCAAGAAAGGTTTGCATGTTATGATCATTGCACCTGGATTTACAACTACTGATATCAGAAAGCATGCTCTTCTGGCAAATGGTGAAGAACAGGGTGAATCACCAAGGAATGAACATAAACTGATGCCGGCACAATATGTTGCCAAATGGGTTATAAAGGGTATAAGAAAGAAAAAGAGGAATAAGTTGCTTACCTGGGAGGCAAGACTGACAGCCCTTTTTCAACGTATTGTTCCTTCATTTGTCGACTGGGTATACTATTATGAGATGTCAAGAGAACCAAAATCACTTTTAAAATAATAGTCATTTTATTAAATTAATTCCGGAATCGTAAAGTTTCCGGATTTCTTTGTAATGAAATGTCGCTAGTCTCGTCATGTATTCAGAGTAGTTTAAAAATTTAAAAAACTAATATCATGAAAAGACTAATATTTGTTATCGTTTTAATGATCAGCGGAACAATAATTTATGGACAGAAATCATTTGATAATCTGTTTGATAAGTACGCAGGTAAAGATGGATTTGTAACAGTATCCATAAGCGGAGACCTTATGAAAATGTTATCATGTGATGAAGATAATGATGTAGGTATGCCAAAAAACATCACATCACTCAGGATTCTTGTTGAAGATGATAATAGTAAAGAGAAATCAGGAAACTTTTATGACTTTGTTATAAAGGATATTGACCTGTCACAATACGAGGAATTTATGAGGGTTAAGGAAGCTCGCCAGGATCTAAGGATGCTTGTAAAGATGGATGGAGACAAATTTTCTGAATTCCTGCTTATTGCAGGTGGAGATGATAATGCACTCATCCAGATAAAAGGCAATATGAGCCTTAAAGAAGCAAGGAAATTTTCAGAAGGCGCAAAAAAGGAACATGGCACAAATATCCTGGGCAATAAGGATTAGTCATTCTTCAGACTTATCTTTGCAAAAACAGGGTGAGCCAGATGACAAGAATTGAATTCAATAACCAGGTAATGCAGTTAAGCCGAAACCTATATCTGGTTGCTTACCGTCTGCTCAAAAGAAAGGATGAAGCTGAAGATGCTGTTCAGGAGGTATTTATCAGACTCTGGAATAAGGTTGACGAACTTGACAGGTACAATAGCCTTGAAGCTTTTGCAATAACAACTGTAAAGAACTATAGCATTGATATTCTTCGCAGGAAAAAATTAATGATAATTGAAGATCAGGAGAGCCACAAAGAAATTCATGATAAGGAACCTTCACCGGAGGAGGCTATGGAAAGAAAGGAATCCTCATCGATCCTGAACAGTATAATAGAAAGATTACCTGATTTATACAGGTCAGTAATTATAATGAAAGAGATTGATGGCTTATCTTATGAAGAGATAGCTGGAATCACCGGTCAGAATATAAACACATTGAGGGTAACCCTCTCACGTGCTAGAGTGATGATACGTGATGAATATAAAAAATATAAATATGAAAACGCAGGAATTATCCGCACTTCTCGATAAATACTACAAAGGGGAGACTTCAGATGAAGAAGAAACCCTGCTTAAAAAGGTATTTAGCGAAGCTTCTGTGCCTCCTGAACTTGAAAGCGAGAAGGAAATTTTTAATTTCTATGTCAGTGAAGGGGAGGTACCTCTGCCTTCACAAGGATTTGAAAACAGAATTATTGCTTCAATTGATGATCTTGAAAGGGACAAGGAGCTTAAACACAGAAGAAGAATTCTATATTCAGCAATAAGCTCAGCAGCTGCCTTGCTGTTGTTAATTGGTTCATATTTCTTTTTTATTCAGAAGTCAGACCAGGTTGACACTTTCTCTGATCCTGCTGTTGCCTATGCTGAAACAATGAAGATACTTATGGATGTTTCTTCAAGGCTAAACAAAGGTACCAGTAAGCTAACACCAATAGGTAAACTAAGCGGGGTGACTGAAAAGAGCATAGAGAAGATAACTGAATCATCTTCACTTATGAACAGATCATTTTTGAAGGTTAACCACATTGTAGAAACAGTATCGTCAGAAAATAAAACTGATACGGGATCAATGAATAAATAAATAAATAATATATGCTATATGAAAAGGGTATTTTCACTTATTTGGATTTTAAGTCTCACCACTCTTATTTATGGACAGAGAAGTGCTGTAGATGATCTTTTTGAAAAATATTCGGAAAGAGATGGATTTACTGTTGTTTCGATATCAGGGAAGATGTTCAACATGTTTTCTGAAATGGAAGGATCAAAAAATGATGGAGAAAAGGTAATAAGTAACCTTAAATCAATCAGGATACTATCCGTGGAAGATTCTACTCTCAATGTGAATATTAACTTTTATAAGGAGCTTGAAAAGAAGCTTGAATTTTCTGCTTATGAAGAGTTAATGGTGGTTAAGGAAGGCAGAAATACCACAAAGTTTCTTACAATCCAGAAAGGAGACATTATTAAGGAACTTCTGGTAATAACAGGAGGTCCTTCGGGTAATTCACTTATTTCAATAAGGGGTGAATTGAATATGAAAAATCTTTCAGAGCTTTCAAAAAATACAGGAATTCACGAGTTGGAGAGTCTGGACAACATCGAAAATAAGAATAAAAAATAAAATATCTATTGTGTCGCAATTCCGACGCAACCTTCATGTAAAGATTTTGGTCTATCTCAAAGCAGAGATACTCAAGGTTGACCGGGTATCCTATTTTTACTATATTTGTTCGAGAAAAAAATTAATACTGATAGCTATGAACAGACCCTGGACCAGAAAATTATTGATAACCTCAGTCATCCTGTCATTATTTACAACTGTATCTCATGCACAGTTTGATGATGTTGATTTTCTACGTAGTGCACCATCTGATGGGGCCAAGTTTCTTCAGGCCTATATTGCTCCCTGGACAAATGCCTTCGGTGCCGGTCTGAGCAGCGGGTGGTATAATACGGCAAAGCCTCATAAACTGGGAGGTTTTGATATTACAACCAGTATAAACGTTGGGATGATCCCAACATCCGATGATCAGTTTGATGTTTCAAAAATAGGTCTTTCTTCTTCACTTGCTGCTACTGGAATGACATCAACAATTTCAGGCCCAAGTGAGTCTGGCCCTGTAATGTCTTATAAGGCAGGATCTTATACTTTAGCATCTTTCAATGCCCCACAGGGGACAGGCTGGAAATATATTCCTGTTCCTGTAGCTCAGGTTGGGATCGGCCTGCCTTTGGGGACAGAAATAAAGGGACGATTTATTCCAAAGATTAGCATTAAGGATGGTGATATTTCATTATGGGGAGTTGGATTAATGCATAGTATAACGCAATATTTACCCGGAGATAAACTGCTTCCGTTCGATGTTTCAGTATTTGGGGGGTATACAAAACTTGAGAGCAATGTACCTTTAGGTCTCAGTCCAGATATGTCCATTCCACAGAATTATACAAGCCCCTTTAATACCAGTGGAGCTTTTGATGATCAAAATCTTAATGTAACTGTTAAAGGGTTAAATCTTAGTGCAATAGCATCCTTTAACCTACCTGTGGTGACCTTTTATGGAGGACTTGGCTATAGTAAAACAAAAACCACAATGAAAATCACTGGTAACTTCCCCACACCGGTTCTTGTTACTCCGGCCCTCCCTCAGGTACCGTATGCCGAATATAATAATTCAGGGGTAAAAACTGCTACAGATTTTCCTGAGATTGATATTGAGAACTTTTCAGGACTTAGAGCAAATATTGGAATAAGGCTCAAGTTTGCTGTAATCACCATTCATGCTGACTATACCAGGGCACAATATAATATTGTTTCAACAGGACTGGGAATCTCGTTCAGATAATTATAGATAAAATTTTTCTGAAATCCCCGGGGTTCTCGTACTTCCGGGGATTTTTTGTTCCGATGGATTTTAAAACAGATGATCAGGAAAACCATGACTTCAAACAAGCAAAAAATATATTCAGCTTACAGAGCGCTGCTGCTGGCTGCCAGAAACTCTGTAAGTCATGAAGATAACTCAAAGATCAGAAAAGCGCTTGAGTTTGCAGTGAAGGCAAGTGGCGATAAAATAACAATTACCGGTGAGCCCGAGATACTTCATGCTTTATCAGTGGCAAGAATCATTGCAGGTGAAATGGGGTTGGGTCTTACTGCGATAATAACAGCCTTGTTGCATGATTCATATAATAATCTGCCAGTCAGTCACAAAGAGCTTGAAAAAGAGTTTGGGAGTAAAGTAGTTGAAATACTTCAGGGTTTTTCCAGAATAACAGACATAGATTCAATGCAGTCGTCATATCAGGCTGAAAACTTCCGTAAGCTTCTCTTAAGTCTGGCCGACGATGTCCGGGTTATCCTCATTAAGCTTGTTGAAAGAATGGAGTATATGAGGAATCTTGATAATGCCCCGGAAAAGGAGAGGCTGCCACTGGCGTCCGAAACATATTTTCTTTATGCTCCATTGGCACACCGGCTTGGATTCTACAATATCAAGTCGGAAATGGAAGATCTGGCAGTAAAGTATCTTGAACCTGAACAATATAATGAGATAGAGTGTAAACTCAGGCAAACCACAGCATCAAGAAATAAGCTGATCCGTGATTTTTCAACCCCCTTGAAAGAGAAGCTTCTGAAGATAAACTTCAAGTTAACTATTAAAAGTCGCACAAAATCAATTCATTCCATAATGCTTAAGATGAAAAAGCAGGGTGTGGAATTTGAAGAAGTTTATGATCTTTTTGCTATCAGGATTATAATTGACAGCGAACCGGAAAACGAAAAATCAGACTGTTGGAGAGTATATTCTGTTGTTACTGATCTTTATCAGCCAAATCCAAGCAGGATGCGAGACTGGATATCTGTTCCAAAATCGAATGGTTATGAATCACTGCATACAACAGTTGTTGGTCCCAGAGGTAAATGGGTAGAAGTTCAGATACGATCAGTCAGGATGGATGAGATTGCCGAAAAGGGCCTGGCTGCTCATTTCAAATATAAGGGAATAAAGGGGGAAGGCGGTCTTGATACCTGGCTTTCAAAAATGCGTGAGATACTTGAATCATCTGAAAAAGAGGATACTGCTTTTCTGGACCATGTAAAATCAGGGCTATATACAGATGAAGTTTTTGTTTTCACCCCTAAAGGCGATCTTCTACAGTTGCCTGCAGGTGCAACGCTTCTCGATTTTGCCTTTGATATTCATACAGCTGTCGGGGCTTCATGTGTCGGTGGAAAAGTAAACGGAAAGAATGTGACAATCAGGTATATCCTGCAAAATGGTGATCATGTTTCAATTTTAAGGTCAAAAAGCCAGAAGCCGAAACAGGACTGGCTTTCTTTCGTGGTCACAAATAAGGCAAAAACAAAGATCAGACAGGTACTGAATGAGGAGAAGACTAAAGCTGCAGCTGAAGGTAAGGAAATATTGATGAGGAGAATGAAAAACTGGAAAATTGCCTATAATGATACAGTTATTCAAAGCCTTCTTAATCATTATCGTCTGAAATATGCAATTGATCTGTACTATTTTATTGCGATAGAAAAACTTGAACTACTTGAGATAAAAAATGTTTTACTAAAGGCAGAAACCTCTGAACCGATTGTTGAAGCAGTTGTGTCAGAAGAAAAAGAAACCAGAGAGTTAAAGAGTCCACAGTATGCAGATTATCTTATAATTCAGGATAAAGTTGAAGGACTTGATTATAGATTATCCAAATGCTGCAACCCGGTGTTCGGAGATGCCATTTTCGGATTTGTGACAATATCTGAAGGGATTAAGATTCACAGGAGCAGTTGTCCGAATGCAAGGAATATGCTTTCAAGGTATCCATACAGACTGATTGCAGCAAAATGGTCAAAGTCATCAAATATTCCTTCATTCATAGCTTCAGTTAAAATAACCGGGGTAGAGGATATTGGGATGGTAAACAAAATTGCAGATATTATTGCTGATCATAAGGTTGCGATGCGCAGTTTCAATTATAATATGAATGATGGATTATTTGAAGGAATACTTAATATAATGGTACCTAATAGTGATATTCTTCATACAATTATACGTAAAATACAAAGTATAAAAGGTATTGTAAAAGCTACCCGAATTGACGGTTCCTCATGAACATCTAATATCTCTGGTCAGGCTTTATGGGAAGCTTAGCCATTTTTTCAACCTCGAGTGACGGAAAACCAAAATCTTCAACAACTTTTCCGAGGAGCAGGTATGTCCCGCTTCCCTTGAATGGCCATAATTTGAGTGAATTTGAAAAATGCACTGTGTCAAAGAAGCTTCCTTCGGCATCAATGAAGCAGCCAAAGTTCATCCAGTCATTTTTTACTGTTTTAATATATTTGACTGTAACCAGGTGACCTACCATACGTACAGTTTTACCGACAGATTCAATCATTTTCTGAGAAGTAATCTCGCCCCTGAATGATGTTTCAAGCATATCGAACCAGCTTACAGTAACAGGGAAACCAAATAGTTCAATCTCATCATATACGTCTTCCATCTTACCCTGAACCAGTTCAGGAAGTGTAAAGTTTTTAACAGGAGGAGAGAAGAGGGGCCTGATGTTTTCAGTCTTGTTCTTGTTTATCATCATATGAGCCTCCCATAGAAGTACAGACTTTTTTTTCCCTGTGAACCTGAGAGCACCTGCTCTTATCAGGAGGATCAACTGTTCAAGACCCGGAGCAACCCTGGTTACAAAATCATTCAGATCTTTGAAAGGCCCTTCCTCGGCACGTATAGTCTCGATCGATTGTGCAAGGCTGAATTCAAGGCTCATGATATGTATAAACCCTATGTATATAACTGTTCCATAAATAGTTGTCTTGTATTTGCTTTTATTGACGCATGGGAGTTCGATGCTTGCACCGAACCTTCGCGCTTCATGCACATATACCCATGTACGGTAAAAACCACCGAAATTATTGATGACAGCAACCATGAATTCCAGTGGAAAGTGCGTCTTGAGGTACAGGCTCTGGAAGCTCTCAACAGCATATGATGCTGAGTGCGCTTTGGAGAACGAGTAACCGGCAAACGATTCGATCTGTCGCCATACCTCCTGTGTCACCTCTTCGCTGTATCCCTTCTGACGGCAGTTATAGAAGAACTTGTCAACTATGCGCTTCATTTCCTGTTTAGACCTGTATTTACCACTCATGGCTCTCCTTAACGTATCGGCATCAGCCAGATCGAGTCCTGCAAAGTGATGGCATACCTTCAGAACATCCTCCTGGTATACCATTACGCCGAATGTCTCTTCGAGCTGTTCTTTCATCACAGGATGTATATATTCGAATTTATCGGGATTATGGAACCTGTATATATATTGCTTCATCATCCCGGATCGTGCTACTCCGGGCCTGATGACCGAGCTGGCAGCAACAAGGGTAGTGTAGGTGTCACACTTCAGCTTTTTCAGCAATCCTCTCATTGCCGGGCTCTCTATATAAAAGCATCCCTTGGTCTCACCGTTACGCAGGTATTCCCTTACTTTACTGTCCTCCTTGAATTTCTGAATGGCATGGACATCAACTTCAATAGCCCTGTTCTGCAGTATTATCTCGGTGCTCTCACGGATATGGCCAATGCCCCTCTGACTAAGTATATCGAGCTTCTCAAAGCCTATTTCCTCAGCAGTGTACATGTCCCACTGTGTTGTGGGGAATCCTTTTGGCGGCATATCCAGAGCAGTATAGCAGGTGATCGGTTCCTCTGATATAAGTATGCCTCCTGCATGAATGCTTCTCATATTTGGAAAGTCAGCAATCCTGAGTCCTGTTGAGAAAATGGTTTCGGTTATTTCATTCCTGTTGGTTTCTGATGACGGGTTATCGATCAGAGAATCGATCTCTTCCTTTGGAAGTCCGTGTACCTTGCCCAGTTCCCTTACTATCGACTTTCCACGGAATGTATTGATAGTGCCGAGAAGCGCAGTATGGCTGTAACCATACCGCTTAAAAATATAATCGATCACCTCATCCCTTTCTTTCCATGAATAATCGATGTCAAAATCAGGCGGACTACTTCGTTTGGGGTTGATGAAGCGCTCAAAGTAAAGGTTCAGGTCAATAGGGTCAACATTGGTGATTTTCAGGCAGTAAGCAACAACAGAATTTGCTCCGCTGCCTCTGCCGACGTGATAAAAACCCCGGGCCATCGAGTACCTTACAATATCCCAGGTAATCAGGAAGTAGGCAGAAAAACCCAGCCTGTCAATTATCTCAAGTTCATGTGTAATTCTTTTTTTAGCCTCATAGTTTTTTTTACCGTACCTGTAAGTCATTCCGTCCCATGCAAGCTTCTCAAGCAGCAACTTATCGTCATATCTGCTGGCGGAGTATAACTTCTTGTTTTTGAGACTTTCACTGTCAAAGTAAAGATTACAGTCATTAATAAGCTTTCCTGTATTTTCAAATAGCCATGGATGTTCCTTCTTCAATTTTTCAAAATATTCCGGATTCCTGAAAAACTCATCCTCACCTGCATGCTGTGAGGGTTTTAAATGGCTGAGCAGGATATTATTGTCAACAGCCCTCAGGCTGCGGTGAATAAATATATCATTTGGCTCTGCAAATGTTACCGGATGAAGCAGTACCATGCGGTTCCTTATAAATGAGGAATTAATAGAGATAAGCCTGTTAAGCTCATTAGTTTTTATTCCTATTCTCTCATTATCAAATAGTTCTCTTGAAGGAATTTTCTTCAGTGAATAGACTGTATAGGCTTCATCGAAGCGTGGAGCAGGGAAGGGGACCGGTGTTTTGCTGAAGTTAGAATCTGAGAGAAATTCATTGAGTTCTCTTAATCCATTGTTATTGCGCGCAATACATATGTAAAGAAGTTCATTTTCATTACGGAATTCGATACCGGCAACAGGTCTTATTCCATTCTTTCTGCATTCTGCGGCAAAGTCAGGTATGGCTGTTGAGTTATTGATATCGGTAAGCACAATGGTTTCAGCCGATCCGGCAACTGCTTTCTGCACAAGCTGTTCAACAGACATTGTTCCGTAGCGAAGGCTGTAGTATGAATGGCAGTTTAAATACATAGTTTTGAGTGCCTAGAGTGCCTAGAGTGCCTAGAGTGCCTAAGTGCCTAGAGTACTTAGAGTTTTGGTTCTCATATTATTCTTATTATTTTTAACTCTAGCTCACTCCACACTTTAGCTCACTCCATACTTTCTTATTCGTTCCTCCATCATATTCTGTTCTTTGATAGCATTTTCGAGCTGTTTAAGCACTTTCTCCTCCCTTTCTCTTATTGTCATCACACCTGAGGCCCTTTCTACTGCATTTCGCCCGAAACGCTTCCGCAGACTATCCATAGCCAGGTAGAGACTTACCTTTTCAGGGGTATCGTCAAACATGTCGAGTTGCTGTACTCCCCTGACCAAATGGCTGAACCTGACCCCGATCAGTCTTATGAGCATACGCCGCTGGTACAGCCTTGTGAAGAGCTCCTTGGCAACATCGGCAAGCACATGGTCGAAAGATGTGTAGGGTATACGTTTCTGCAGGGTGTGGGTATCAAAATTTGAATATCTTATTTTAACTGTGATGCACGATGTGAGCTTCTCCTGCTTCCTCATCTCAAATGAGATCTTTTCTATCATGCTTACAAGCAGCTGGTTAAGCCGAGCCATATCGGTAGTATCCTTCTCAAATGTATGCTCTGTACTTATTGATTTCTGTTCCGAGTAGCTGAAAACAGGTGTTGAATCAATGCCATTGGCTTTCTTCCATATATCAATACCATTTTTGCCCATAAGCTTTTCAAGCATTTCCGGAGGAATATTCCTGAGTGTGTAGATTTTTGCTATTCCCATTGAACGGAGCAGATGGTAAGTCTTCTGACCTATCATCGGGATCTTGTTTATTGAAAGCGGATCGAGAAAGGGGAGGACTATTTCTTTCTGCACTTCTATCTCCCCGTTCGGTTTTGCTTCTCCTGTTGCTATTTTCGATACAGTCTTATTTACCGATAATCCTATTGAAATAGGCAGCCCGGTCTCTTTTATTATATACTGCCTCAGCTCATGTGACCATTTGTAGCATCCGTAGAAACGATCCATGCCTGTAAGATCGATATAGTGCTCATCAACCGATGACTTTTCATAAAGTGGTGATCTTTCAGCTATTATATCTGTTACAATGTTTGAGTAATTACTGTAAAGTTCCATATCGCCTCGTATTATGATCGCATCAGGACACATATTACGGGCCAGTTTCATGGGCATTGCTGAGCTTACACCGTATTTGCGGGCCTCATAGCTGCAGCTTGATACCACTCCACGGTCCGACATGCCGCCTATTATCACCGGCTTTTCGAGGAGCCTGCTGTTCCTGAGCCTCTCAACCGATACAAAGAAGGTGTCGAGATCGAGATGCAGGATGGAACGTTCTATGTTGCCGATTAAAAACATTTTGTAGTTTTAAGTGCCTAAAGTGCCTAAAGTTGTTGTGACTTTAAGTACTCCAGACTTTAGCTCACTCCAAACTTTTTCCATTAATATCTTGGATAATTAGATTATATATTTTACTTTTGATTAGAAATTAATCAAATCAATGATTACAATATAATCAAATATTTTATTATGTATTTTGCTTCCAACATAAAATTTCTAAGAAAAAGGAGAGGGCGTACACAGGATGATGTAGCATTTGCCCTTAACCTCAAACGTTCAACGCTAAGTGGCTATGAGAACGGTGTAGCTCAGCCTGGGATAGAGATACTTATCTCATTTTCAGGGTATTTTAATATATCCATCGATACAATACTGAAGCTTGATATCTCAAAACTGTCAGAGAGTCAGCTTGGTGAACTGGAACGCGGATATGATGCTTATGTAAAAGGTAGTAATCTGAGAGTATTAACTACCACGGTAAACTCTCAGAACAGGGAAAACATCGAGCTGGTACCTGAAAAGGCAAAAGCCGGCTATGCAACAGGATATGCTGACCCTGAATATATTGGAGAACTGCCGGTATTTACCCTGCCATTCCTGTCTGACAGGAAGAAATACAGAACATTCCAGCTCAAGGGCGATTCCATGCTGCCAATACCGGATGGATCATGGGTCACAGGTGAATATGTGCAGGACTGGATGGAGATAATAAGCGGAAAAGCTTATATAGTCTTTACTCTTGATGATGGGATTGTCTTCAAGGTGGTTGAAAATACCCTGAGAAAGGATGGGAAACTTGTTCTTTATTCACTTAATCCTATTTATGAACCATATGAGGTTCATATAAATGAGGTAAAGGAGATATGGAAGTTTGTTAATTACATAAGTAACGAGCTGCCGGACCCTGTTTTACCTGAGAAACAGCTCATACAGGCCGTAGCTGGAATGAAACATGACCTTCAGCGTATCAAGGCCAGGCTTGGAAGTGACATTTCAGATATAGATGAGGAGAAATAGCTGGAAGACTGAAGTCCGAAGACCGAAGATTTAATCTACTTCTGACTTCTGTCTTCCGGCTTAACAAACCATTTCCCATCTTCAAATCCAATTGATATTGAATCTATATTGTCAAGCTCCTCAAGTTTTATCATTAAATGAGGTAATGTTTGTAAATGGCTTATATTCTTTTTATTATATTGCAAATCTGAATTCATTAAAATAAATGCTCCAGGTTCAATATAGTTTCGGAGGGCAGGGGATTCACAGACTACGGGACTCCCAGCCTCAATGTAATTCATTATCTTGTTGAATACAGTCAATAGCTTTTCATCCCAGACTTTTGCAAAATATACTTTTACAGCACCTGAACTCAACATTCGGGAAGAATCTTTATTGCTTCCGGGATTGGTCTCACTGTATATAGCATATCCATCTCCTTCATCAATAACAATCAAACCATCAGTGGTTTCATGAAAGTGCGGAGTAATTTTAATTGCAGTTATGTCAAGCTCAGGAAAATTTTCAATAATCCTGCAAACCATGCTTGTCTTGCCTGCTTTGTTTCCTGTGCCGGAAATTATGAGGAGATTTGGTAATGGTATCAGGATATTGGAAGTTATTATTCTTTTGTTAACTCAATTATCATCTTGATTATCTTCTCATTATCTGATTCCGGGATCTTGCCGACATACAGAGCCCTGCAGATTCTGTTCTTATCAACAATTACAACCGTATAGTTATCCTGTGGCATACCCCATAGCTCCTGCAGTTTGGCATCATAATCAAAAAGTATGGTGGTATTGAATTTCTTTGCTTTGTTCCCTGCAATTATACGTATTAAGCCATTTGGCTTCCATGTCGACTTGCAGTCAACTATTCCAATTCCCTTGAAGAGATCGCGGGTTATTCTCTTTTCAACATCAACAGCTTTATTAACTGCTTCATTAAAAGGCTCATTCAATTCTGATTCATCCGGGTCAACATAATTGATCTGCATTACTTTCCCCGCCCAGGAATTCATTGTAAACTCTTTCTTTTCAGAATCTGTGAACATCCAGTCAGGTGCTTTAACCCCTACAGCCAGCTTCACATTACCCTGTGCAAAGATGCCTGGAACAGTAAATAAACTGATAACGAGAATGATGATCATTTTTTTCATAAGTCTGTCTTTTAAGTTTACGCCGAATATATGAATTTTTTATCATTAATTAATTTTTATGAATTTTAACATTAATCCGGTGAACAATATTACTTTTGCGGTCTTATTTACTTATATGCAATTAATACGAAATATAGCTATCATAGCTCATGTCGACCATGGGAAGACCACTCTGGTAGACAGAATAATACAGGAATGCCAGGTTTTGGATAAAAGAAAAGATGCGGGTGATCTTATCCTCGACAATAATGATCTTGAGCGGGAACGGGGTATTACCATTCTATCAAAGAATGTTGCAGTTAACTACAAAGGAGTAAAGATCAATATAATTGATACTCCCGGACATGCTGATTTCGGAGGTGAGGTGGAGCGGGTTCTCAAAATGGCTGACGGTGTTCTCCTGCTTGTTGATGCACTTGAAGGTCCTATGCCTCAGACAAGGTTTGTTCTTGGAAAGGCGATTGCTCTTGGCCTTAAACCAATTGTGGTTGTCAATAAGGTTGACAAGGAAAACTGCAGGCCTGATGAAGTGCAGCAGGATGTGTATGAATTGATGTTTAACCTTGACGCTTCAGATGACCAGCTGAATTTTGAGACTGTCTTTGGCTCTTCTAAACTTGGATGGATGGGTAGTGACTGGAAAAACCCAGGTACTGATATCAGGTATTTGCTCGATATTATAATCAGGGAAATCCAGGGACCAGAGTATATTCCCGGTACTGTTCAGATGCAGATTGCCTCTCTTGATTTCTCAAGCTATGTAGGAAGAATTGCTATAGGTCGCGTTTTCAGAGGAGATATTAATGTAGGTTCTGATTATACGTTGTGTAAAAGGGACGGGAAAGTAAATAAAGTAAGGGTAAAAGAATTATATGTTTTTGAGGGACTGGGGCGGGTAAAAACTTCAAGTGTCCGCTGTGGAGACTTATGTGCAGTCATTGGTCTTGAAGACTTTGAAATTGGAGATACGCTTGCAGATCTGATCGCCCCAGAGGCGCTGAAAAGAATTGAAGTTGATGAACCTACAATGAGTATGGTCTTTACAATCAACAATTCACCTTTATTCGGTAAGGAAGGTAAATTAGTTACTTCAAGACATCTCAGAACCAGGCTTTTACGTGAAACTGAAAAGAATCTTGCTTTAAAAGTTGAGGAGACAAAATCTGAAGACACATTTAATGTTTTTGGCCGGGGCATACTTCATCTTTCAATTCTTATTGAAACAATGCGGCGCGAAGGATTTGAGTTCCAGGTAGGCAAACCACAGGTAATCCTTAAAGACATAGAGGGGATAAAATCGGAGCCATATGAGACCCTGACTATTGATCTTCCACCTGATTTTTCAGGAAAAGCAATTGAATTAGTCACTCAGCGAAAAGGGGAGATGATAATAATTGAGCCGAAAGGCGATCTCATCCACCTGGAATTTGACATTCCTTCAAGGGGGCTGATAGGCCTGAGGAACAACATGCTTACTGCAACTGCTGGAGAAGCTGTTATGCATCACCGGTTCCGTGCATATGATAAATACAAGGGCGATGATCTGCTCCCAAAACAAAACGGATCTCTGATATCTCTTGACATGGGAATGGCTACCGGTTATGCTATTGACCGACTGCAGGACAGGGGACGGTTTTATATTGATCCGGGTGAGCAGGTTTACAGGGGACAGGTTGTTGGAGAACACACCAGGCAGGGTGACCTTGAAGTAAATATTATAAAGGGAAAAAAGCTTACAAATATGAGGGCCTCAGGATCAGATGAAGGACTCAGGATTGCACCAAAGCTCAAGTTCTCACTGGAGGAAGCAATGGAACAGATTAAGGAAGACGAGTACCTTGAGGTTACTCCTCTTAATCTAAGAATGAGAAAGATACCTACCTATAAATTTAGTTGACTATTAAGAATTAACAGGTATGCAAATGAAGAATGTTTTAAGACTTGCTTTGGTATTTACTATTATCTCTTTTTCTGCTTTCACTTACGGACAGGCATTTGACTACGCCCGTTTTGGTATGAATGTTTCAGAAGAAACTGCACCAGCAGGGCTGCAGCCCGGAGACAAAGCTCCTGATTTCGTTGGTTATGACCAGAACGGAATACAGGTTGAGTTAAACGAACTGCTGAAGGAAGGGCCGGTTGTTCTGTTTTTTTATCGGGGAAAGTGGTGTACTGTCTGCAGTAAGGTACTTAATGATTATCAGGATTCACTGAATGTAATAACAGGTATGGGATTCAGGGTTATTGCAATAACTCCGGAATCAATAGAGAATGTTGAGCAGACAGTAAAAATGCACAACCTTACTTATACAGTGATTTACGACTGTCAGGAAAAAATCATGAAGGATTACGATGTAATGTTCAGTGTTACAAAGGATTACCAGGATAAGCTGGCAAAAGGGTATTCGATTGATATTGCAAAGAACAATGGGAGGGAAGCTGCAAATTTGCCTGTTCCTGCAACCTATATTATGAATAAGGACGGAATAATTACAGCTGTATATTTTAATCCTGATTACCGGAGCAGAGCCAGTGTAAAATGGATACTGACTAATCTTGGCGGTGCTCTGTAAGAGTGAAAATCACTTTTTCCAGAATTTTTCAATCTCCTCCAGTGATTTTCCTTTTGTTTCAGGAATAAATTTCCAGACAAAAAAGAGGGCCGCAAGGCACATTATTCCATAGATCCAGTAGGAAAAACCATGGTTGAACTTCCCAGTAAGCCATACGTTGTCATTCATCATGGGAAATGTCCATGAAACAATAAGGTTTGAAATCCACAGGGTGGAAACTGGTATAGACATTGCACCACGTATACTGTTTGGGAATATTTCGGATAGAAGAACCCATGTTACCGGACCCCAGCTCATTGCAAATCCCGCAATATAGAGCAGCATGAATACAAGAGCTGTTAGTCCTGTACTGCCTGAATAAAATGAGAATCCTAAAGATAGCATTGAAATACTCATTATCAAAGCTCCTGCAATCATAAGCGGTTTTCTGCCGAAACGGTCGACCGTAAATATTGCAATTATTGTAAACAGCATATTTATTATTCCAACTATTATGGTCTGCAGCAGTGAAGAATCAGTGCTGGCACCCATATTCCTGAAAATGTTTGCTGCATAGTACATTACAACATTGATCCCTACAAATTGTTGAAATACAGATAATATTATTCCAATTATTATTACCGTGTGACCAAATGAAAGCCAGGGTGCATTCTTTTCATGAAGAGTTGATTCTATTTCTGACTGGATTTTTGTTGCATGTTCAGGTCCTGAAATCCTGACAATAGTTTCAAGAGCCTTGAGTTTCCTGTTTTTTATCATCAGGTATCGCGGAGTCTCAGGGATAAAAAACAAAAGAACCAGAAAGAGTACTGCAGGAATTACACCGGAAAAGAACATCCATCTCCAGCCGACGTTAATCAGCCAATCATCGTTGCCACTCCTGGCAATCAGGTAGTTAACGAAGTATATTAATACCATTCCTGAAATAATTGCAAACTGGTTCCATGAAACCAGTCTTCCACGGATCTGCGCAGGAGAAATTTCAGCTATATACATCGGGGATAGGATCGAAGCAAGTCCAATACCTATGCCTCCCAAAATTCTGTAGATTATAAATGAATAAACATCGAGTGTTCCGAAAATGTTAAGTGCTTCAGGCTGCCATGCACCAAATGCAGAGATTGAAAAGAAAAGGGCCGTTATTATCAGCCCGGTTTTCCTGCCTAATGCTTTTGCAATAAAACCTGATAATGCTGCTCCGATAATACATCCTACAAGAGCGCTGGAGACCACAAAACCTTTGACTGAATCGGTTATGTCCCTGATCGAATCTGTATTTTCCTGTAATGGCACAGACTTACTTAAATATCCTGAAAGGAAAATTACCAGTGGAATTAGTATGATGATGCCTGATATTACGCCGCGCCGGAATCCCAAAAGCCTTAACAATTGTCCTGTTACAATAAAATAAATTACCAGGAAGACAGATGTGACAAGCCACCTGTACTGAGTTATCAGTATTCGTGCATATTCATAGTTTGATGGATCAAGCGCTTTTGAAATAAACAAGCCGACAAGAGATTTTTCAGCACCATTGACAACTGCCGTATCAAAACCAAACAGGAAGCCACCCAGAGTGGCTACAAGGGTAATCCTTGTAAGGTACTTAGTACTCATTCAGAAAATCATTCAATGGTTTCATGGCTCTGAATACTTCAGCAGAATACTTCAGGTAATCAGATCCAAGTATTTGTTTATCAAGTGGGTTATGGATTGCTAAAAAACTTTTGAACTTAAGTAGTTCAATGTATTTGTGTCCGGGATCAAAGCCCTTTGGTGCTTTTTTTAATTTTTCTCCCTCAAGCTGTCCGAAATACTTTTTGAATTCCGGGGTATTAATTGCCTTTAGAAGAGTGGCAGGTTCATCATCTATTTTCTCCCTTATTGCAGTAAGCCATTGAGCAGGAGGTAAATATGCACCACCAGCAAGCATGCTTTTTCCTGGTTCTATGTGGAAATAGTATCCTGCAAATTTGTCTCCGTTCTTTTTGCCTCCCTTAACCATGAATGCACCCATATTGGTTTTATAAGGAGATTTGTCATGAGAAAATCTTATATCCCTGTTTATTCTGAAAATGCAGCTTTTAGCTTCAAGTCCTTTCATAATCGGATCAAAACCAGTTATTTCATTTAAAAGTGCCTGCACAAAACTTTCAAAGTTGGCTTTAGCAGCAAGATAATCAGTCCTGTGTTTATCGAACCATTCCTTATTATTATTACGCATTAGCAAGTTGAGAAAGTCAAGAGTAGTGGTTTGTATCTGTATCATTTTATTGGCAATCAAAATTAAAGTGAGATACGAAAAAGAGCATTTTCAAATTTAATAAAGATTAATGTTAATGGATTTAAGGTGTCTGATTTATATATATAAAAGCAGGTTTTCATATAAAATTAGAAAAAAACAATTGACAATGATGCTATTTATTTGAAAAGGTTTAAATTATAGTCAGTTCTTTGATTAAAAACTAATCATATTACATGACTTATGGAAAAATTTGATAAGTTCTGCCAGAGTTGCGGAATGCCAATGGAAAAAGATCCAGCCAGGGGAGGAACTAATGCAGATGGCTCAATAACAGTTAAATACTGCAGTTTTTGTTATGAGGGAGGTTCCTTTAAAGATAATTTTACCACTTCAGCAGAAATGGTAAAACTTGTAAAAGAAAAACTGAAGGAGATGGGTGTAGGTCCAATAAAAAGATGGTTTTATACATCCCATATCAGCAAGCTCGATAGATGGAAGCATAAGTAGTTTCCTGCCTGTTGAATGCAGATTTATTCTATTTCCTGCCAATCAGGGTTGTGAAGCCGGCTTTTTGCAGAGTAAATTCAGTTCTGCCATCAGTGACAATAGCTTCACCAACTTTTTCCATTCCTTTTGTTTTGTCTGTAACAAATATCTCTAATGAAGATACTCCTTCAGGGATACCCGTTACAGAAGCCTGGCAGGAAGCTCCGTTATTTACAATGTGAAGGGTGTATTCACCGCGGGCAATATTACCAAATGCTGCACAGTTTATTCCATCCTTACTGCTTTTAAGTGGCAGTGCAAATGATTCTGACGGTGTGGCAGACAATTGCTTAAGGTTCCAGAATCGCTGGGTTGGAAGCAGAGGACCCTGGGTACCGAAAATACCGGCACCGGTTAATAATGAATAGTCTGCTGTCAGCTGCCACTGAAGAATTGAGATTGGTTCACAGGTTGATAAAATCCTTGTATAGAGATTAATCTCATAGAATGCAAAAGACTCTTCAGAGAATATTTCCGGGTAGTTCCAGGCTGCTGCGTCTGTACTTCCTTCTCCGACAATAAGAGGGAGATTTAATTCCCTGGCAGCACCGGCCCATTTTTTCAGTGTCTCATCTGTGCATCCTCTCCACGAATGAAAGGAGACGGCTCCAATATATTTATGTGTCTCCGGATCATTCATGGCCGGAATAATAAAATCAAATGTAGTGGCGTCTGAATTATCTCCAAGCAGCAGTTTGGTTGCCAGGCCGCGCTTTGAGAGATGTGCTCCCAGTCCTTTAATAAACTCTGCATGTTCTTTACCAGTATGCCGTACATTGATTCCCAGATCTGATTCATTGAATGAAAACATATCTGCTTCAACACCGTAGTTATCTTTCATATATTGGATATAGTCACCGATCGATCTGTATATTTTTTCAGTTTTATCCGGATTCAGCTGGTAACCATAAATCCCCTTTGACCGGTTTCTGAAAGCATCCCTCGGATCACCAAGTATAACCCAGGCAGGTGCTGACCAGTCACTGATAATTACTGGCATACCTGTCTTTGTCAGTCTCTGGGCCATCATCATGGCAGCATGTACTCGTGGATTAAGCTTGCCAGCCTCTGCTTCTCCAATCGGATCACTGTTTTCATCAGGATGCCAGAATGCCCAGGGCATTTCAACACGGCCCCATGCAACACGCATATTATCAAGACAATAGTCAATGACCTGAGGGTCAGTTGTCGGATTTTGCAGCCTGAAGTTACCGCCAAGGCCTTCAAATTTACGCCCGGGATTATGTGAATTAATAGCTATCTCAACAGGAGAATGGTCTATCTCCCCGGAACTTTTAATTGTAATTGTCTTTGCAGATGAATCACCTTTCTTTATCCTGGAATTGAGCAGCCTGATATACAATTGTATGCCATCTGTACCAGGTTCGTTTCTAATTAAAATATTACTTGTTTTATCAAAATCAATATCCAGCTTTATTTTGCCCGTTTCAACTATCAATCCTTTTGAAGAGACCTTAAATGGTCTGGCATTGTCAACTGGCTTGATGGAAGATATCTTAAGTGATTTACCTGAAGATGAACCATTTTTAACTCTTATCTCTCCGTCAGAATAAATCCGGTCAGGTAAATAGATTGAAAAGAACGCTCCTTCGATTGTGGTATCAGCTTCGGAAGAGGCATTTATTGTAACCTTTGTACTTCCTATTCCTATATCTTCAACGATCTGGCTGAAACTTATCGCCCCGATTTTGGTGTTGACAGTTTGCTTGTTTCCATCACGGTCATATTTTGGTCTCTGCCTTTCCCTGTTTGTAGAATTAATATTCATCCAGTTGCCTGAAACAACCCTGAGGCTTGATTCAAACTCCATTAACTGACCATCAACCCGAATTCCGGTAATGTTGCTCCATGCCATAACTTCAGTCTGGGCAACAAGTTTGCCGTTATTAAGGGACCCCGGTATAAGAAAACCAGTAATAATTAAAATTCTCAGAATTTTAATTGAAGGCACTTTTATTTTTGCCATGTGTAAGATTCTTTTCATCGGTAAGTTTTTTAAAAAGGTTCATTTAAAAAAAAGTGTCTCTAATTTACTTATTAAAGTGAAAGGAGAGGGGCGGAACTAAAACTTTTTAACGAAACTGTCATGTTTAAAAGCATAAAAGGGTAAATTTGAGTCACATTTTATTTATTTCGACATGAAAGCATTACCAATTAGATTTCTTCAGTATCTGCCTGTAGTTTTTATGCTTACCATGCTGATTACCTGTTCATCGTGTAATAATTATCCGCCTGAAGGACTACAAAATACAATCGACGTTATATCTGAAAAATGGGTTCCCGATCAGAGGGAGGGTGTTGCAGAGATATTTATTGCCAGGGCTGACAATAATTCAATAATTCTAAAAGGGGAAACAGATTGTCTGCAATTTAAAAATGAGGTAATTGACTCAGTTTCTGCACGAGGTTTTACAATTATTGACAGTGTTTTGGTGCTGCCAGGTAATGATGTAGGTGATAAGACATATGGTGTTGTAATAATGAGTGTTATAAACTTGCGCCAAAAACCCGCTCATAGTGAAGAACTGGTATCCCAGTCAATTATGGGAACACCGGTTAGGATTCTTAAAAATACAGGTTACTGGATGTTAATACAGACTCCCGACAATTATATTGCCTGGACTGAAGCAGGTTCAGTACAATTAATGACTGAATCTGAATTTAAGGAATGGAAAGAATCTGAAAAGGTTATCTTCATTGATAATTCAGGTTGGATATATGAAAATATTAAAGAAGAGGGCGTTGTGGGAGATGTTGTGGCTGGATGCATATTAAAAAGCGATGGCAGGAAAGGATCATTTGAAAAGGTAATTCTGGCTGACGGACGGGAGGGATATTTAAAAAGCAAAGCAGTAAGGGAGTATAAAAAATGGATAAATGAACTAAAACCTTCCGGTAGGGAACTTTACAGAGTAGCGTCTTCGCTGATGGGGCTGCCTTATCTTTGGGGAGGCAGATCTGCAAAAGGAGTCGACTGCAGTGGTTTTGTCCAGACTGTTTATTTCATGAATGGTATTATTCTGTCGAGGGATGCATCTTTGCAGGCATTGCATGGGAATGAGGTTGATATTTCGAACGGATGGAATAATTTGGAGACAGGAGATCTACTTTTCTTCGGATCGGTCAGAAATTCCAAGCCACGCGTTACGCATGTAGCTATATATAAAGGAGATAGCGAGTTTATTAACTCAGCCGGAATGGTAAAGGTAAATAGTCTTGATTCAACAAGAATAAATTTCAGCAGTTACAGAAAGAATACACTTCTTTCAGCACGTAGAATAATCGGATCTGTTGGCACTACAGGTATTACAGCTATTAAAGATCATCACTGGTATTAAGATGTAATCATTATAAATTATGGCAAGCAGAAGAGATTTTTTAAAAAATTGTGGTAGAATGACAGGAGCAGCGGGTTTTTCATATTTAGGGCTGAGAAGTGAGATTATAACTAAAAGAAAATCTGAAAGGAGAGCAGGAAGGGGACTGATTCTGAGGTTCAGACCTTATGATTTGCAATTGAAGCATGTCTTTACAATAGCTACTAATTCGCGTACGTCAACGCCTGTTATGTTGACAGAAATAGATTATGACGGAGTGACAGGTTTTGGAGAAGCATCAATGCCGCCATATCTGGGAGAGAGCCATGAGACAGTTAATAATTTTCTTAATAAGGTTGATTTATCACAATTCTCGAGTCCATTCCTTATAGAGGAGATCTTGAATTATATTGATCAACTGGCTCCGGGAAATTATGCTGCCAAGGCTTCAGTAGATATCGCCCTTCATGATCTTGTAGGAAAATTAATGAACCAGCCATGGTACAGGATATGGGGCCTGAATCCTGGAAAAACACCTTTTACATCTTTCACTATCGGAATTGATACGCCTGATGTTGTTAAGCAAAAGGTTAAGGAAGCTTCACCATACAGGATTCTTAAGGTCAAGCTTGGGCAAGACACTGATAAAGAGATGATTGAGGCTATCAGAAGTGTAACGGATACTCCATTATGTGTTGATGTGAATCAGGGCTGGAAAGATAAGAAGATGGCCCAGGATATGATATATTGGCTTAAAGAACAGGGAGTTATCTTTGTTGAACAACCTATGCCAAAAGCTATGGTTGAAGAGATCGCCTGGCTTACTCAGAATAGCCCATTACCTGTAATTGCTGATGAAGCTGTTCAGACCATTGGAGATATTAAAAAGGCTGATGGAGTTTATAGCGGTATAAATATAAAGCTGATGAAGTGTGGAGGTATGCGCTCTGCATTTAAGATGATCAATACAGCCCGGGCTCTGAGCATGAAGGTAATGATAGGATGCATGACAGAGACTTCATGTGCTGTTTCAGCTGCTGCGCAGCTTTCGCCAATGGTAGACTGGGCCGACCTGGACGGAAATCTGCTTATCTCAAATGATATATATGAAGGTGTGACTGTAGTGGATGGAAAGCTAAAACTGCCAGACAGACCGGGAATTGGAATAATTAAGAAGGTATAAGACTTTGCTTATGCAATAATCAGTATCAAAGAATAATAAATAGCTAATTTTATAAACCTTATGAAAAAAGTACTCATAAGCATTATCGCAATAGCAGCCTTATTGGGATGTGTTCAGCAGAACAGAAACAACAAGCTAAAGGAAAAAAATCTGCCACGTATTGCTATTGCCGGATTAGCAATTGAATCAAGCACATTTTCACCCGCATTTACGCATGAAGAAGCATTCCATGCAAAAACTGGTGATGATGTTTTCTCATATTATCCTTTTTTAGCAGCCGACTCAGTTGACAGGAAGCGGGCTACTTGGATTCCGACGTTAAATGGCCATGCACTGCCGGGAGGTACTGTGACAAGAGAGGCTTATGAATCGCTGGTAACAAAGACTCTTGAACTACTAAGAGAAAGTGTTCCATACGATGGACTCTTTTTTGACATTCACGGTGCTATGAGTGTTGAAGGGATGGACGATCCGGAGGGTGATTTTATTGTTCGTGTACGTGAGGTGGTAGGTAAAAAGACAATAATTTCAACTTCAATGGATTTGCACGGCAATGTCTCCTGGAGGCTGGCTCAAAATAGTGACCTTATAACTTGCTATCGGATGGCACCCCATGAAGATGCAATAGAATCTAAAAAAAGGACTGTTGATAATCTTTTAGACAGATTAGAAAGTGGAAAAGGGAAACCTGCATTCAAGGCATGGATTCCTGTTCCGATTCTGCTGCCGGGAGAAAAAACAAGTACAAGAATAGAACCTGGGAAGAGCTTATATGAGAAGGTTGCACCTGTTGCCAACCAGGAAGGAATAGTTGATGCTGCAATATGGATTGGATATGCATGGGCTGACGAACCCCGCAATCATGCTGTAGTTATGGTAACCGGAGACGATAAAGAGAAAGTAATAAGTGGAGCTGAACATTTAGCAAAAGCCTTTTGGGATGTCAGATCAGAGTTTGTTTTTGTAGCCCCGACAGCTTCTTTCGATGAATGTATTGAAAAAGCAATTTCCAGTACCAAACATCCTTTTATTATCAGCGATATGGGAGATAATCCGACTGCCGGTGGAGCAGGGGATGTGACCTGGACTTTACAGGAGATACTCTCTCGTCCCGAGTTTAAATCTGATAAAGGACCATCTCTGATTTATGCCTCTATTCCGGGACCCGGTTTTGTAGAAAAGGCAATTGCAGCAGGTGTTGGTGGAAAAGTTGAAGCATATGCAGGGGCAGACATTGATAATCGTTTTGCACCTCCAATTAAACTGTCCGGAATCGTGAAATCTATTAGGAATGGCGATGAATATGCTGAAAATGAAGTTGTTGTAAGAATTGGAAGTGTAAATGTCATAGTTACGAAGAAGCGTAAACCATATCACAGGGAAGTTGATTTCACACGGCTGGGTCTTAATCCCAGGCAAACCGATATAGTCGTAGTTAAAATTGGTTATTTAGTTCCTGAGCTTTATGATATGAGGAAAGATTGGATAATGGCTTTGACTCCGGGAGGTGTTGACCAGAATATTGAACAACTTCCTTATAAGAGGATCATTCGGCCAATGTTTCCTTTAGATAAGGATATGAAGGATCCTGATCTCAAGGCCAGATTAGTACCAATATCTGGCGACTTGTAATAATTGGCGCAAAGGCTCAATGGTGGGATTCAGTTGCTCTTTTGTCAGACTCCAATTCTTTTGGTATTGAATTATTCACAACTGAAAATATAGCCTTTACTGCATTCTTTAAAATATGCTATTCGTATGATCAAACCGCCCATAGGTATAAGAAATATTATATTATCTATAGAATGAACTATTTTTACTTTGTTGCAAAAGAGTAAATAGTTGTATTATGGTTTCAGATAAAAAGATCTATGTAAGACTTTTATTAATAATGTCTGTTCTGCTCATCATTATTTCAAATACTTCATTTTCTCAGTATAATCTGAAGGAGTTACAGAGAAGATTTGCAGAATGTGGATTTTCAGGTATGCCTTATTCTAGTTCTTCAGGAGAAAATGGCATTTCTCTTTTTGAGTATGGTGAAGATGGCCGGCTTAGCAGATCAACCTGGAAGCAATTAGATAACAGCAGGAGTTCTGTTAACATCTATAAATATGATTTTAATGGTAATATTATCGAAAAGTACAGGGAGTTTTCTGATGGATTGACTTCAACTGAAACCTTTGAGTATGACTCAGATAATCAATTACTAACTGAAAAATTTCATAGATCAGATGGTTACAGCAATAAAGCAAATTATTTGTATAATGCAGAGGGAGAGGTCATTAAGGCTGAATGGGAAGGCTATCATGGTTGGTTTACCGGACAGATCAGTTTTGTTTACGACAGTACCGGTAAGCTTAGTAAGGGGAGTATAATCCAGGATAAGAAAGTGATAGGATTCATCAATTTCAGTTACGATAGTGAAGCCAGGCTTATTGAAGAGTACTGGGAGTTTACAGGTAATTATAATCAGACATTTACTTTTGAGTATAAAAAGGCAGTTTAATCACGCTTACCCTCCAGTTTATCACAGCATTAATTCCGGGATTAATCACGTGATTCTTTGTTTCTATTTGACATAATGTTTTAAAGCAAATTAAAGGCGCAATGGCGCAATGGGACAATGGCTCAACGGCTGGACTTAATTGCTCAAAATATTTTGTGGAGAATGCGAATGGAAAGAACTAAGTACTGCACTTTAATAACGCTTAAACCTTTCAACTTTTCAACCTTTCAGCTTTTTCAACCAGCTATTGCTTTTACAGCCTATAAAGTATCTCCAGCCTCCACAGCATTTTTCCGAACAGATATACTACCTGGATCGAAATAATTGATTCTGGATGAATTAAAGCCAGTTGCCGGAAGCCTGTCTTGTCCATCGTAGCCTTGGCGAAGATGGGATGCCGGTCGCCAATTCTATTTGATATAGTATTAATTATCGCTGCAAAAGAGGCAGAAGGGCGTTGTAGAAAATTACTTTCTCTGTAAACCGCAAATTCCTTTGACATAAAATCGTTGCCGATATAGAAGGAAGAAATTTGCTTTGACATAATTTCGGTACCGATATGATCCTTGCGGCTCATATCTGAAATTATGTCAATTAGCGGAGCTAAACGCAAATTTCGGGATAATTAAGAGTGCGGGACGTTTTGCCTATAATTAATATTATGTCAAATAGAATAATTCAATATATAATCCGGTTAATCTCATATATTGGTTTCACTCTCCCCTATACAGTCCACACAAAAAAAAAGAGGGATATTGATTTATCCCTCTTTATAAATAACTTTAAAGAATCTTACTTGTTCTCTGCAGCTTCAAGTTTTGCATTTATTGCATCATACTTATCAGTCTGCTTCATTCTGTAATACAGTTCCTTCAGGCTTCTCATCGTATATACATCATCCGGACTGAGCTTGTATGCTTTTTCCATAAAAGGAAGAGCTTTTGCATAAATTGCATTGGCAGCATCAACAGCATCACTATATTTTTTAACATCCATTATTTCATTAGCTGCCTTGAACATTTCAGCTGCTTTGTTAATATAGGCCGCTCCTATTCCGTACTGTGTGTCAAAAACTTCTCCATTAAGCTCAATTGATTTCTGAAGTTCTTCGATAGCTGCATCATAATTCTCATCATTCAGATAAATGATACCTGCTGCGAAGTACAGAGTATAATTTGAAGGATCGTCAGCTTTTGCTGTCTTTATGTGTTTAAGGGCATCAGCATTTTTCCCACTTTTAATATAAAGGTCAATTAACTGAAGAGTTATGGTTTTGTCATCAGGGAATAGTTTAGGCAGTTCTGTAAGAGTATTCTCAGCTTTCACTGTATCGCCTTGCCCGAGATAAGCTTCATATATCTGATAATATGGAGTAATTCCCATATACTTCATATCAGCACATTGCTGAAAATATTTGATTGCTGCTTCATAACTACCTGAGTTAGTTGCTGCAAGGCCGGCATTATAATACATTCCGGTGTCTATTGAACCAACATATATATCTCCTTCGGAAATTTCAATCTGTGTTCTAAAAGATTCTAAAGCTCCTTTGAAATCTTTTTCATCAAACTGTACGCTTCCCTGATTATACAGGTCAGATGCCAGCTGACTATATGTCATTGATGTAATGATCTTTTTCTTAATCTGATCTTTAGGATCAAGTTCCATTGCTTTCTGGTAAGATGCATAAGCTTCTTCAAGAGGATTCTGATAAAATTCCTTGAATTTAGGGTTATCTGATTCCCATGACGACTGTGCCAGTCTTCCTTTTGCATAGAAAGTATTTGGCCAGTTGGCTGATTTTTCATGGACAAGCGCCTGATCAATAGCTTCTTTTGCCTTATCAAGCTGACCCTGATCAATTAAACTGAGAGCGCTTGTAACCTTCCCCTTCTGGGACATTGCTCCGATTGTGATACTAAACACTGCTAAAAGCAGGATGAACTTTTTCATGGTTATAATTTTAATTTTAATTTCTTAAAAAATTTCCCAAATGTATAATTTTACTTTTTAAACATCAAATTCTTTGCCATTTTCCTGACCATCCGGTTTATTTTCTTCCGGAATGTCCATTTCCTGTGCTTCTTCATCTTCATTTACCAGCACGCAGGCCACCGATGCAATGATATCATTTTCTTTAAGATTAATAAGTCTGACACCCTGTGTTGCCCTGCCCATAACCCTGAGTGCCGCTACAGACGATCTTAATATATTACCGTACTGGGTTATTATCATAAGGTCGTGATTATCAGTTACATCTTTTAAAGCAATAAGTGATCCGGTTTTTTCGGTGATATTTATTGTTTTTACACCTTTTCCACCTCGGTTTGTAATCCTGTATTCATCAATATCAGATCTTTTTCCATATCCCTTCTCAGACACTACCAGTATCTCTTTTTCCTTACCTTCAACGGTAATCATACCAATTACAAAATCAGTTTTTTCGCTGGCCAGTCTTATTCCTCTTACTCCTGACGCTGTTCGTCCCATTGGTCTGACGGATGATTCGGGGAAACGGATTGCTCTGCCTGATTTTATTGCAAGCATAATATGGTGTTGTCCGTTCGTTAACCTTGCCTCTAAAAGCTCATCCTCTTCTCTCACGGTAATTGCATTTACTCCATTAACCCGTGGTCTTGAATAGGCCTCCAGTGAGGTCTTCTTGATTATCCCCTTTGTAGTGCAAAGGACAATAAAATTGTTATTTATATATTCTTCGTCGTTCAGATTCCTGACATTTATGAAGGCCCTTACACTGTCACTGGGTTCAATATTTATCAGATTCTGCATAGCTCGTCCCTTTGATGTCCTTGAACCTTCAGGAATAGCATATACCTTAAGCCAGTAACACTTCCCGTTTCTGGTAAAGAAAAGCATTGTGTTATGCATAGTGGCTATATAGAGATGTTCGATGAAATCTTCATCTCTGGTTGTCCCCCCTTTTGCACCTGTACCTCCGCGTGCCTGCCTTCTGAATTCTGTAAGCGGTGTTCTTTTTATATAACCCATATGGGAAATAGTTATAACCATCTCTTCGTCAGCATAGAAATCCTCAGGATTGAACTCTTCAGCATTTGGAACTATCTCTGTCCTTCTTGCATCACCATATTTTTCCTTGATTTCAAGCAGCTCATCCTTTATTATCTGCATCTGGAGATCTGTACTGGAAAGTATATTTTTCAGTCGTTCAATAAGTGCCATTACCTCCTGATATTCAGCCCTTAATTTCTCCTGCTCAAGACCTGTCAGCTGCCTTAATCTCATTTCGACGATTGCCCTTGACTGTATTTCAGATAGACCGAAACGTTCCATCAGCTTCTCCCTGGCCATATCAGGTGTCTGTGACGCTTTGATAATTGCAATTACTTCATCAATATTGTCACTTGCAATTATCAGTCCTTCAAGTATATGAGCTCTTTTTTCTGCCTGATCCAATTCAAACCTGGTCCGTCGGAGGACAATCTCATGCCTGTGATTTACAAAATAATGAATAAGGTCCTTTGTATTTAGTGTTTTTGGACGACCTCTTACCAGGGCAATATTATTTACTCCAAAAGATGTCTGCAGAGATGAATATTTGTAAAGGTTATTGAGAACAACATTAGCGCTTGCATCCTTTTTAAGAATAATCACAATGCGCATTCCGTTCCTGTCAGATTCATCATTGATATAAGAAATACCTTCAAGCTTTTTCTCATTGATCAGATCAGCAATTTTCCTGATCATCTCAGCTTTATTAACCATATATGGTATTTCATTCACAATTATGCACTCTCGTCCTGAATGAGTTAGTTCTATTTCAGTTTTTGCCCTGAGTACTATTCTTCCTCTTCCGGTCTCACATGCATCCCTGATACCCTGGCTGCCATAAATAATTCCTCCTGTCGGGAAATCAGGTCCTTTAACGAATTGTAGTATCTCATCGTTTGTTATATCATTATTATCTATGTAGGCAATGGTAGCATCCACAACCTCTGTAATATTATGCGGAGGCATATTTGTGGCCATACCTACAGCAATACCTGAAGCACCGTTTACAAGGAGGTTTGGAATACGTGTAGGCAGAATTACAGGTTCCTCAAGTGAGTCATCAAAATTTGGCTGAAAATCAACAGTATTTTTGTCGATATCGGCCAAGATCTCTTCAGCAATCTTCTTTAACCTGGCTTCGGTATAACGCATAGCTGCAGGACTATCGCCATCAACAGAACCGAAATTACCCTGTCCGTCAACGAGAGGATACCTCAATGACCATTCCTGTGCCATTCTGACCATGGCTTCATAAACTGAGGAGTCACCATGAGGGTGGTATTTTCCAAGCACCTCTCCCACTATTCTTGCACTCTTTTTATAAGGCTTGTTTGATTGAACTCCAAGCTCAGACATTCCAAAAAGTACCCTCCGATGAACAGGTTTCAGCCCGTCCCTGACATCTGGCAAAGCTCTCGACACAATAACTGACATTGAATAATCGATGTAAGCCGATTTCATCTCCTCCTCAATATTCACCTTGATGATTCTCTCTTGATCCAACATAACAGATTATTAATTAAGTATTTATAAACTACACTCCTCCCTGAGGATTGGAAATACGAAAATAATTATAATTTGCCTATTTTTGAGCTTTATAAGCTGTGAATTTTTAACAACAATTGTTCATAAATGGGCATGGAAATTGTCATATAGATAATATGCATGATTTACCTTTGAAAATCGGGTCAATTGTGTTTTTGTCAGGCTTTTTACTGACATTATGACTTATTTTGGAAATATTAAAGAATTAGAGAAGCTAAATATGGATTCACAATTTTCGCAAAGAGTAAAAGATATACTTGGATATTCGAAGGAAGAGGCAATCAGACTTGGCAACAGCCATATTAGTCCTGAGCATCTCTTTCTCGGAATTCTGAGAGATGGAGAAAGTGTTGCGATAGAAATACTTGTTAACCAGGGAATTGATCTTATGGTATTAAAAGGTTCACTTGAGAAGAGCATAAAAGTTGAAAACCCGATACCTGTTGCAGATCATGAAGTTATTCCACTCCTGAGGAGTACTGAAAGAATATTAAAACTAGTATATCTTGAAGCCAAATCACTTAAAAGTTCCACAATTGATACAGAGCATCTGCTTTTAGCAATCCTCAAGGATGATAATGCCCTTGTTACCAGATTTCTTACTGAACTGGATGTGACATATCAGTCTGTCAGACGAATGGTGGAGAGTGATATTCCAAGTGCCAGGGCTGATTTTCCAAGGGATGAAGATGATGAAGGACAGGGACTTGGCGGACCAGGCAAAGGTCAGTCATCCTCCTCCTCTTCGCCGAAATCCTCTTCAGAAACACCGGTGCTTGATAATTTTGGTATAGACCTTACTAAAGCTGCTGAGGAATCAAGACTTGATCCTGTTGTCGGACGGGAACGAGAGATTGAGAGACTGGCACAGATACTTTCCAGAAGGAAAAAGAACAATCCTGTACTTATTGGAGAACCGGGTGTAGGTAAATCTGCAATTGCAGAAGGACTTGCTTTAAGGATCACGAAGAAGAATGTATCACGGGTCCTTTTTAATAAGAGAGTAGTGGCGCTTGACCTTGCTTCTATCGTAGCAGGTACCAAGTACAGGGGACAGTTTGAGGAGAGAATGAAAGCAATTCTGAATGAGTTATCAAAGAATGATAATATAATCCTCTTCATAGATGAAATACATACAATTGTAGGAGCCGGAGGTGCAACAGGGTCGCTGGATGCGGCAAATATGCTGAAACCTGCACTTGCCCGTGGTGAGATACAGTGCATTGGTGCAACAACGCTTAATGAATACAGACAGCATATTGAAAAGGACGGGGCTCTCGAAAGACGGTTCCAGAAAGTTATTGTTGAACCTACTTCTATAGAGGAGACTATACATATACTTCATAATATCAAGGAGAGATATGAAGATCATCACAATGTAAGCTATACTGATGATGCAATTGACGCATGCGTCAAACTTACAAACAGATATATCTCCGACAGGAATCTTCCGGATAAAGCAATTGATGCGCTTGATGAATCAGGCTCAAGAGTTCATATTTCAAATATTGTAGTTCCTGAAAAGATTCTGTCACTTGAAAAACAGTTTGAAGAGACAAAGAAAGAAAAGATGACAGCTGTTAAAAATCAGAACTTTGAAAAAGCTGCAAGCTTCCGTGATCGTGAAAAAGATCTGCTGGATTTGATCGAGGTTGAAAAGAAAAAGTGGGAAAAAGAGCTTTCTGTTAACAGGGAAATAGTTGATGCTGAAAAAGTTGCTGAAGTTGTTGCCATGATGACAGGTGTCCCCGTACAAAGGATCGCTCAGACAGAAGGAACCCGGCTTTTACAGATGGCTGAAGAACTTCAAGGAAGTGTCATAGGTCAGTATGAAGCTATTCAGAAAGTTGTTAAATCGATTCAGCGAAACCGGGCAGGACTAAAAGATCCAAATAAGCCAATAGGCACCTTTATCTTTCTGGGACCAACAGGTGTGGGTAAGACACAGCTTGCAAAAGTTCTTGCAAAATTCCTCTTTGACACAACAGACAATCTGATAAGGATTGATATGAGTGAATATATGGAAAAATTCTCCGTATCTCGTCTGGTGGGTGCACCTCCGGGATATGTAGGTTACGAGGAAGGTGGTCAGCTGACTGAAAAAGTAAGACGCAAACCATACTCTGTTGTTCTGCTTGATGAGATTGAAAAAGCACACCCTGATGTTTTCCATATAATGCTGCAGGTACTTGATGAAGGGCAGCTTACTGATAGTCTGGGTCGCAGAGTTGATTTCCGGAATACAATCGTAATACTGACCTCAAACATAGGAACAAGGCAGATATCAGAGTTCGGACATGGAATCGGATTCGACACACAGGCTAAGATGGCTTCACGTGATGAACACACAAAGAGCATTCTTCAGAAAGCATTGCAGAAGACATTTGCACCGGAATTTTTGAACCGGATTGACGATGTAATAATGTTTAATTCACTTGACAAAGAGGATATTAATAAGATTATTGATCTTGAACTCAAAGGCTTATATGACAGGGTTAAGTCGCTTGGGTATACTCTTAAAATTGCTTCTGAAGCGAGAGATTATATTGCCGAAAAGGGATTTGATTCAAATTATGGTGCACGGCCTCTGAAAAGAGCTATCCAGAAATACCTTGAAGATCCGATGGCTGAAGTTTTGATTAAAGCAACAAAAGAGGATGGTGAATCAATCTTTGTTGGTTTCAATAGTGAAAAATCTGAGATCAAAATTAAAATTCAGAAGAAAAAAACGAAAAAGTCAGAAAATTCTGATGATGCAGCAGAACTAAAGAATTAATTTAATTTATATCTCGCAAAGACGAAAAGGCTTAGAGGCGCAGAGTAGAAAAAAATATACTAGTTATTGTCAATTGGGCTGGTGACAGGAATACCAAAAAGGTCGAAATCAGTTGAATGATCAATTCTAATATTGTAGAAATTTCCTGCCTTAAGATTGTATGTTGAAGGAATAAGTATTTCCTGGTCAACTTCCGGACTATCATATTCACTCCTGCCAGCAAAGTACTCGCCCTCTTTTCTGTCAATAAGTACTTTTAGTACCTTGCCAACAAACTTTTTATTTATCTCTGAGGAGATGTTCTGTTGAATTTCCATCAGTTCGGCTACTCTCGCTTCCTTGACTTCTTCAGGTATGTCGTCATTATATTTATTGAATGAAATTGTATCTTCTTCATGTGAATACCTGAATACTCCAAGTCTGTCAAATCTGAAATCCCTGACAAAATCTCTTAACGCGTTAAAATCCTTTTCGGTTTCACCGGGATGCCCAGCGATCAGTGTGGTGCGGATCACAGAATCAGGTATTTCATTTCGCAGCCTGTTCAGAATTTTTTCAGTTTCACTGCGGTTATGAGACCTCTTCATTAATCCTAACATTTTATCGGTAATATGTTGAATTGGTATATCGATATAATTGCAGACTTTTGGATTGTCTCTTATAACAGGAATGAGTTCTGATGGAAAGTTGGCCGGATAGAGGTAATGCATTCTAATCCATTCCAGCTTTTCAATCTTAACCAACTCTTTTACCAGTTCAGGCAGGGCCTGTTTCCGGTAGATATCAAGGCCATAATAACTCAGGTCCTGGGCAATTAAAATGAGTTCCTTTACGCCATTATCGGCCAGTTTTGAAGCTTCCCTGACAAGTTCCTCAACTGGTTGTGAAATGAACCTCCCTCTTATCCGGGGAATTGCACAGAAAGCGCAGGTTCTGTCGCAGCCTTCAGCTATTTTAAGATAGGCATAGTGCCCGGGGCCTGTAAGTATTCTTTCAGAAAGAAGCTCCATATTCTGCTTCACTCCCAGTTCATTAAGAATATCGGCCATATTTTTGACCCCAAAATATTTTTTTACTTCAGGAATCTCATACTGAAGAGCATCCATATATCTTTCTGAAAGGCAACCTATTACATACAAATTGTCGATTGTGCCGGATTTTTGTTTTTTTACATATCGCAAAATGGTATCTATGCTTTCTTCCTTTGCATCGTTGATAAAACCGCAGGTATTCACAATAACAGTTCCTGCATCGGTTTCTGATGAATCATAGGATATTTCATAACCTCCATAAGTGAGTTGCTTCAGAAGTTTTTCAGAGTCAACAACGTTTTTGGAGCAACCAAGTGTAACTACATTTATTTTTCTGCTGTTTTTCATTCAGGGGTATTCGGCGGGTTATTGCCTAGAACTGAATAGTGAATCAACAAAATCGAATCTGTTGAAAATAAGAAGGTCATCAAGTTTTTCCCCGACACCAATATATTTTACAGGTATCTTAAACTGGTCAGAGATTCCGATAACAACGCCACCTTTAGCAGTTCCGTCAAGTTTTGTGATTGCGAGGGCAGTCACATCTGTTGCTGCTGTAAACTGTTTTGCCTGCTCAAATGCATTTTGCCCTGTCGAACCATCAAGAACCAAAAGCACCTCATGAGGAGCATCAGGAATAACCTTCTCCATTACCCTTTTTATTTTAGATAGCTCGGTCATCAGATTTATTTTATTGTGCAATCTTCCTGCAGTATCAATTATCACAACATCCATCCCGGCAGAGACAGCAGATTTTAGTGTATCATATGCTACAGAAGCCGGATCAGAGCCCATTTGCTGTTTAACAACAGGAACTCCTACCCTTTCAGCCCATATCTCAATCTGCTCAATTGCAGCAGCCCTGAATGTATCAGCAGCTCCAACAATTACATTTTTACCGGCAGACTTAAACTGGTAGGCAAGCTTGGCAATTGTGGTCGTTTTACCAACTCCATTTACTCCTACAACCATTATAACGTAAGGTTTGCTATTAAGAGGAGAAGAAAAATCTGTATCAGAATCCGACTGGTTCTTCTCAAGTAATCCTGCAATTTCCTCCTTGAGTATTGTATTTAACTCAGCTGTATTAAGGTATTTATCACGCGAAACCCGTTTTTCAATCCTTTCAATGATATTTAGTGTGGTGGCAACCCCAACATCTGATGATACTAGCACCTCTTCAAGGTTATCAAGAACCTCATCATCGACCTTTGATTTTCCTGCAACAGCCCGTGAGAGCTTGAAAAATACGCTCTCTTTAGTTTTTTCCAGACCTTTGTCGAGACTCTCCTTTTTCTCCTTCCCAAGAAAGCCAAATAAAGCCATTTTTCAGTTATTGAATATTAAAGTTGATATTAAAAAAAAGGCTTCCTTCAGAATAGAAGAAAGCCATAAATGTATATTTCAGATCTCTTTTACTTCCTTGCGAAGAAATCTTTGATATGATCATTATGAACGATCTCTTCCTTAAATATGTAAGCTCCTGATTTGTCAGACTTGGACATTTTAATGCACTTTGTAAATGCCTTGCCAGTTCCTGTCTTAAGTGTTGCAACAACTTTCTTTGCCATGGTTTAAAAATTTACTTGATTTCTCTGTGAAGAGTATATTTCTTAAGAATCGGGTTATACTTTTTTCTTTCAAGACGGTCAGGAGTATTTTTCCTGTTTTTAGTGGTAATATACCTTGATGTTCCCGGCACTCCGCTCTCCTTATGCTCGGTACATTCAAGTATTACCTGCTGTCTGTTACCTTTAGCTCTCTTTGCCATTTTCTATCCTTGTTTAATAATTCACAATGTAACCTTTTTCCTTGGCATCCTTAAGGACACGTGTAAGACCATTCTTGCTGATAAGGCGAATACCTGCCGCTGAAATTTTAAGTGAGATCCATCTCTCTTCTTCAGGCAGATAATATTTTTTCATAAAAAGATTTGGATAAAACTTCCTCTTGGTCCTCCTTTTTGAGTGAGAAACGTTGTTCCCTACCATCGCCTTTTTCCCTGTAACCTGACAAATCTTTGACATTGATGTTTGTTTTTACTTCTTTAACTAACGTTTGTCCTTTTAAAATGAAGCGCAAAGAACGTGATTTTTATCTGATTATACAAATATTTCAAATACTTTTTTTACGAAGCTGCCACCCACCCCCGCCAGAGGGAAATTCTTATTAAAATATTTATTTGAATTACAGTAATTTACAATAAGTATTAAAAATTGATAATATGCTTCCTTAGCAGATTTAAGGCTGCTAATGAAAACCTTTTTATATTGGCCTCTCTTTCTGTTCCAAAGACTCTTTTTTCAGCTATCGTCATTTTTTCAGATGAAACTGCCATCCAAAGGGTTCCAACCGGTTTTAGAGCACTTTCACCTTCTGGTCCTGCAATACCCGATGTTGCTATACAGTAATCTGTATCCAAAAGTTTCCTGGCTTCATCAGCCATATGTGTTACAACTTTTTCGCTTACAGAACCATGAAGATTAATTAATTCGTCCGGCACTTTTAATAAACCCTTCTTCACGGAATTTGAATATGCAACTACTGATCCTTTGTAATAAGCTGAGCTGCCAGGAATACTTGTAATAAGGTGGGCGATCTCTCCCCCAGTACAACTTTCTGCAGTGCATAACGTCTTCTTCTTTTCTTTAAGAAGATTTCCAATCACAATTTCAAGTGAGTCTTCATTTTCTCCATAGATAAATTCAGGTATCGTACTATATAAATTATCAACCTGTTCAGAAATCTGTTTCTCAACCGCATACTGTTCCCTCCCGGTACCTGTGAGCCTTAACTTGATAATACCTGATGAAGGAAGGTATGCAAGTTTGATATTATGAGGAAGTCCTTTTTCAAAACCTGCTAGTATTTCTGCTAGCTTAGCTTCAAAGGTACCATATGTCATTATATTTCTGTGTATTATAACCTGTGAAGTAAAGCGTTTGTTAAGTTCAGGTATAACATGCTCTGTCATTATATATTTCATTTCAGAAGGGACACCTGGCATTGAAACAAAAATAGTCCCATTCTTTTCAAACCACATTCCAGGAGCAGTGCCCCTTGCATTTGTCAGTACTTTGCATGATTCAGGTACATGAGACTGTTTCCTGTTATTTTCATTCATTTGATTATTTCTCCGTTTTATCCTCTCTTCAATCATGCCAAGAACTTCAATGTTTTCAATTAGTCTTGTGTTAAAGTATTCACAGAGAACAGGTTTTGTAATATCATCGCTTGTTGGTCCGAGGCCCCCGGTTATTAATACCACTTCGCATTTACCCTGAACATCATTAAGTGAATACAGGATATCATCCTTTGCATCGTGCACTGAAATTATTCTGAAGACATCAAAACCTCTTTTGCTCAGTTCAGACCCTATCCAGGCCGAATTTGTATCAACTGTCTGACCTATAAGTATCTCATCTCCTATTGTTACTATTGCAGCCTTCATTTTTCCATTTATGTCAATTGCAAAAATATATTTTGTAAGTTCAACAACCAATTTAATAAGAAGAAATGAGTAAGGAGTTAATACTTTCAAGAGCTGAAAAGCTAATAAAAGCAAGGGTAAGCACATATGATAGTGGACATGACTGGTGGCATATAGTAAGAGTGAGGAACCTTGCGAAGATTATTAATGAGAAAGAAAATCTTGAGGAGCCATTTCTGGTTGATCTGGCCGCTCTTTTTCATGATTTTGCCGATTCAAAATTCAATGGTACTAAGCCGGGAGAAGGCTATGAAATTGCAGGCAGATTCCTGGCTGAAAATGGTATGGAAAATTGTCATTCTGAAATAACCGGAATAATGAGAAATGTATCATTCAGCAGTCGTAAAACACCTGTAAATAAGGATGATAGCCTCCTGTGTATCATTCAGGATGCTGACAGACTTGATGCGATTGGAGCTATAGGAATAGCACGGGCATTCAGTTATGGCGGATACAGGAATAATATTATTTATAGTCCGGTCGCTGAGGAAAATTCCATGTCGACCATAAATCATTTTTATGAAAAGCTTCTGTTGCTCAGTGCAATGATGAATACTGAAACCGGAAAGAAAATGGCACATGAACGGCATGTATTCCTGGAGATCTTTCTTGATCAGTTTCACAAAGAATGGAATGCTGGTTCATTTTAACTAATTTTAATGGTTTAATTATCCTTCTAATCAGTTTTCTGACTATTTTGCATTGAAAATCACAGTACTGGTGTAACTAATTTATTGGTTCATAACTTATTAATTATCACGACAATGTTTAAAGACAGGAGGTTGAACTCATCAAATAAAAATGATTGGTTCAGAAAAATGAAGGAAGGGCTTAAAAACAGAAAGCTGCCGGACAGACTCGTTTTTATTTTATTAGGGATTGCTTCTACAATCTGGTTTTTCGGCAGGGTTATACCTAAACCTACCAGAGCAGCATACCCTTGTGTAAGAGCTGTGGCTCCCTTCATGTCGGGTTTTGTTCTTTACCTTCTTTCTCTAGGTGGTATGTCTTTGGTTATAAAAAGACTAGGAGAAGGCATTAGACGAAGATTATCTTTTACAACTGTGGTCTTATTAGTTTCATTTTTTGTTTTTGCAGGAATAAACATAACAAGCGATACATCGGTTACCTCAGCTCAGGATGATCTGCCTACCGGTCCCAGAGATGGTCCTAATACACCATTCGGAAAAGGAAGAGGTGTAAATTCCGGGGTTGTTGTTTGGACCTGGAATCCTGATGCAACGAATGAAAACTGTAAAAATATTATTGAAAATAACGACTGGTTCTTCTCTCCTGCTAATACAAACAGTCTGGTAGTAAGCAAAATGGTGTCAGATGGAGTAAAAAAACTCGGTGGTTCAGGTGATCTTAAAAAATCCTGGAATGCACTTTTCATACAGCATAACAAGACTATTCATGGAAAGAAGAAGGGATATGTGACGGGCGAAAGAATTTTTATCAAGATTAACCAGGGGACTGCCTCCTGGGGGCTCTCTAAGGAAGATCAGAATAACGGATACTCTGTACCTTCTGAGATTAAACCAGGACAAAGACGTGGCCGGTTTAACGGAGCCACGGAAACAGGTCCGTATGTAGTACTGGAGTTGCTTAGGGAACTTGTTAATTATGCAGGTGTTAAGCAGGAAGATATATATATCGGAGATCCTATTTCGCATATCTTCGCTCACAACTACAAGGTATGGCATAGTGAATTTCCGGATGTAAGGTATGTCGACAAATTTTCTGATCAGTTTGGAAGGACTCTTATAAAGCCTACAGAGGAGGACTTTCTTTTCTATTCAGATAAAAAGCTAAAAGACAAATTGTTTGATGTTATTGTGCAGGCTGATTATATGATTAATGTAGCCAGCCTGAAACCACATGGTTCAGCAGGCATAAGCCTCACCTCAAAGAATCATTTTGGAACTCATGCCAGAAGAAGTGCCAGCCACCTCCACTATGCACTTATTGCCCCACTTTGGGAGGAATCGCCAAGGCAGGCAGGGAAAGCTTCGAATGGTGGATATATGAAGTACCGTGTGCTTGTTGACCTTATGGGAAGCCGCTATCTTGGGCAGAATACCATGCTTTATGTTGTTGACGGCCTGTTCGGAGGAGGCGCTGATGAAACAAGAGGCCCTGTTAAATACTATATGGACCCTTTCAGTAATGACTGGAGCAATTCAATTTTTATTTCACAGGATCAGGTTGCCCTTGAATCGGTCTGTTATGATTTTCTGAGGAATGAATGGAACGGGAAGAATAAACACGATGCTTCAAACAGTGTATTCGAGGAAGGGCCAAATATGTACGGAGTGGATGATCATCTCCATCAGGCTGCAGATTCTAAAAACTGGCCTGATGGTATTGTTTATGATCCTGATAACAGCGGCAGGCCAATCCCAAGCCTTGGTGTTCATGAGCACTGGAATAATCCTTACGATAAGCAGTATTCAGGTAATCTGGGATTTAAGAATGGAATTACTTTGGTTTCGATTCCGGATACACTTGTGAAAGCAAGAGATTAAAAAAAACCTCCTTAGCTACAGCTTCGGAGGATAAGAGCGGGAAACGGGGGTCGAACCCGCGACCCTCAGCTTGGGAAGCTGATGCTCTGCCACTGAGCTACTCCCGCATTAACCAATTTCGGATTTTTGATTTCCGATTTCGGATTTATAAATAATGTCTGCCAAATTTATTAATAAATCCATAATCTGCAATCGTCAATCCGCAAAGCGAATTAAGAGAGCCTCCAATGGGACTCGAACCCACGACCTGCTCATTACGAATGAGCTGCTCTACCGGCTGAGCTAAGGAGGCTTGTGACAGTGCGCAAATATAATCTATGATTCTAATTTTTCCAACCTCTTTAGCAAAGGGGGATGAGAATAATGGAAAAAAACATATACCGGATGCGGCATCATATTTGAAAGGTTCTTAACCGAGAGTTTCTTCAATGCCGATGAAAGGATCTCAGGATTAAGATTATCCTTTACAAAACTGTCTGCTTCGAACTCATTTCTTCGTGAATAATAATTTGTGGCAAGGCCAATAATAAGAGAAAGGGGACTGTAGAGTATCCCAAATACTATTAACCCGAGGTGAAAACTTGTTTGGTCTGATCCTAAAGCGCCTGAAAGTAAAGGTTTATCTACTACAAGTGAAAGAAGGAAGAGCATAAGTCCTGTAACAGCTATGGAAAGGGCAATTGTCTGCAGAACATGCTTTTTGGTGTAATGTCCTATTTCATGTGCAAGAACAGAAACTATCTCTTCGTCAGTCAATTCATCTTGCAAAGTATCATACAACACTATTCTTTTTTTTGGGCCGAAACCTGAAAAGTAGGCATTAGCTTTTGTACTTCTTTTTGATCCGTCAATAACATATATATTTCTGAGTTTAAAACCTGTTTTACCGGCGAACTCTTCTATCATACTTCTGAGAGGTCCATCCTTGAGAGGAACCTGCTTGTTGAAAAGAGGCACAATTAGCTCTGAATAAAAGAGATTAATAAAAACAGAGAAGAGGGTTATCAGTCCCCAGGCAAATAACCAGAAGCTTGGCCCTGTCATATAATAAAACCAGGTAATAAGTCCAAGCACAGGAATTCCAACAATTAGAGCAATAAACCAGGATTTGAAGTGATCAGTAATAAATGTTCTGACTGTCATTGTATTAAATCCATACTTTTTTTCTATGATAAAGTTGTCAAAATAGCTGAACGGAATGTTTATAATATCAGATCCAAGTCCGATTATTCCAAAGAAGATCAGGGCAGTTACAATCATGTTTGAGCTGAATTCCCTGGCAACTGTATCAACTAATGAAAATCCGCCAAGCAGTATCATTGCAAGGATCACAATCAGGTTGAATGAAGAGGACCAGAAAGAGAGCTTTTTATTTTCCTTATTATACTTCTGTGATTTTTTATACTCATTCCGGTCAATTATCCCAATAAGTTTATCCGGAAGAGTATCTGACCACATTTTCGAATTAAGGTAGTCGAGATATCTTTCAATAGAAAACCCTGCAACAGGAATTATTATTACAAGGTAGAAGATTAAATTATGCATTGTCATGCTATAAAAAAAAGAAGCAGGGCGCCCGTTTAAAATAAGTGTGGAATAAATATGTCTCGCTGCATTTCCTCGTGCTAAAAGGATAGGCGCCCTGCAGTTTTGTAAATATAATAAATATTTTTAAGTTAACATACCTCCGCATACATGAATTGTTTGTCCGCTCACATATGAAGAAAGTTCCGATGCAAGGTAAACAGCTGTATTCGCTACATCTTCAGGGGTTCCACCTCTTCTCAGCGGTATTTTGTTTGCCCATTCGGTCTTAACATCTTCAGGAAGTTTCTCTGTCATCTCTGTGATGATGAATCCGGGGGCAATAGCATTACATCGGATATTTCGTGATCCTACCTCTTTTGCAACACTTTTTGTAAATCCCAGTATTCCGGCTTTTGATGCAGAATAATTGCTCTGGCCTGCATTACCCGACACTCCCACAACCGAACTCATATTAATAATCGAACCGCCCTTCTGCTTGAGCATTGTATTGAGAACAGCTTTTGTGAGATTAAAAACAGATTTAAGGTTGACAGCAATAACTGTATCCCACTGATCTTCTGTCATTCTCATTAAAAGAGTATCCCTTGTGATACCTGCATTGTTAACCAGGATATCGATTCTTCCAAAGTCCTTTGCCACATCATCAGCCACACGCTGCGAATCGCTGAAACTTGCAGCATTGGATACATATCCCTTCACTTTAACTCCCAGGTTGCCAAGTTCCTTGATTGTAGCCTGGAAATCTTCATCATCAGCAATATTTGTAAGGGCTAAGTCAGCGCCTTCCATGGCAAATTTGTAAGCTATTGCCTTACCAATCCCACGCGATGCTCCGGTTATAAGCGCTGTTTTTCCTTCAAGTAATTTCATCTTTTTTATTTTTAGAATTGCTGCAAATATATTAAAAAGCTTTAAATGCTTTAGAGGCTTTAAATGCTTTAGAGACTATTTTACTTCATAACCTGCAGCCTCTATGGCCTTTACAGCCTTTACTGCCTTTCCTTAAGAGCATTAAAGACTGTGCTACCAATATCAGCAGGTGATTGAACCACATTTATTCCACACTCCTTCATAATCTCCATCTTGGCGCTGGCTGTATCATTCTTACCTCCTATTATTGCACCTGCATGTCCCATTTTTCTACCCTTAGGTGCAGTCTGTCCGGCAATAAAGCCAATAACCGGTTTTGTCCCGTTTTCCCTGATCCATTCAGCAGCTTCTGTTTCCATTGTTCCGCCGATTTCACCTATAACAACAATTGCTTTCGTTTCATCATCTTCCATCATGAGTTTAACTGCATCAAGTGTAGTTGTGCCTACAATTGGATCTCCTCCGATACCGATGCAGGTTGACTGCCCCAATCCCATCTTGGTAACCTGATCCACAGCTTCATATGTAAGTGTACCTGATCGTGAAATTATTCCCACAGAACCTTTTTTATGTATAAAACCCGGCATTATTCCAACCTTTGCCTCTCCGGGAGTTATAACACCAGGACAGTTAGGGCCTATCAGGCGACATTTTTTTGATTTAATGTGGTTTTTAACAAGAATCATATCTGATACAGGAATGCCTTCAGTTATTGTTACAATGAGCATTATTCCGGCATCAGCAGCTTCAAGCATTGCATCAGCAGCGAAGGCCGGTGGTACAAAGATTACTGAAACATCAGCACCTGTTTCCTCAACAGCTTCTCTTACAGTGTTGAAGACTGGCAGATCAAGATGCTTCTGGCCTCCTTTTCCCGGAGTAACTCCTCCTACAACATTAGTTCCGTATTCAATCATCTGTGTTGCATGAAATGTACCTTCGCTACCGGTAAAGCCCTGTACAATAACTTTTGAATCTTTGTTTAGAAGAACGCTCATATACGTGACAGTTAGTTAATTGTTCAAAAAAATTTGTGGGTGCAATATAATATTTACTCTGATTGCATTTTCAAAAATACCTAATAAATGTCGGGTATTGGTTATCTTTGAGTGATAATTATCATCACAGAATATTGTTCCATGGTTAATATAGATCCTGTATTGTACATCGGAATTTCCCAGTCTTTTTTTGCAGGTCTGCTAATTGCAACAAGTAAGCCGCTTACAACTGCGAAAAGAGTTATGTCAGCCTGGCTGTTTTTAATATGTATAGAGCTGATTTTTGCCCTGATCAACAGCAAGGTGATCGAAATGTACTCATTCCAGTTTATCACATTTACATATGGGCCACTGCTCTATCTGTATGTGATCCATATAACAAAGCCAGACAGGAAATTCAACTGGTTTTCCCTGCTTCACTTTCTTCCTTTTGCAGGCTTTTTTGTTGTATCGGTAATATTCCGCACCGAACCTCTGGTAAGGGATCTCAGAAGCTTTTTTGTTCCTGATAAGTTGATATCGCTCAGGATAGTCTACGGAATATGCTTTTTTCTTTCAATTACTTTATACAGCATACTATCATTTATAGTGATAAGACGTCACCAGGATAATCTGAAGAATTTTGTTTCCTATACTTCCGGCATGTTAACCCTTAACTGGCTGAAAATTTTGTCAATCAGTTTCTATACAGCTTATTTTATTGTGTTTATTCTGGGCGGAATAAACATGATTGGCAATTACATCCCGTTTGATCCCTATTTCGTGATATTTGGATTCATAACATTATTTACCTTTGTATATAGTTTTTATGGCATTAAACAGCCTGTAATTTTCGGAGAAAAGATACATCTCAGTGAGGAAGACAAGAATGATGCAGAAACTGAAAAGTATGCAAGGAGCGGACTTAAGGAGAGCCAGGCAGAAACTTATCTGGAAAAGCTAATTAATTATGTTGAATCTGAGAAGCCGTACCTTAACAGGGATCTGAGCATACATGATCTTTCACAATTAACAGATATTCCACGTCACTACCTCACCCAGATTTTAAATGAGCGTCATGGAAAGAGTTTTTTCCTTTTTATAAATGAATACCGGGTAAAGGAAGTAATTGAAAGATTTGAAGACCCAAAGAATAATAGCTTTACTATTCTTGCAATTGCCTACGATTCAGGTTTTAATTCAAAGACAACATTCAATTCAATTTTCAAATCACAAACCGGGATGACTCCAAGTAAATACAGGGAGAGTATAACAGGCGTATCAAGGTAAAAGGTTCTTCCCGCTCGGGACGAACATAATTCATCATTTTATTGGTTCGGGACAAGCGGCTCAGACGACGCGCTTAATTTTGAATAGTTACTTTATATCAAAAAGTGACTATGAGGATTGTTTTTAGAATGCTCATGATTTTTCTTCTCCTGACATGTTATAAATCGCTTGCAGGACAAACTGAAAATCCGGAAATCTCTTCTGATGGAATAGTCAAAAATACTGAGATATATGGTTTTATCAGGGGCGGTTGTTATGCAGCCCTTGATAAGGATGATTCAAACACACCATATATGCCTAGTGCTTTTTCAGATTTGGCACTTAAAATCAACACAAGCAATGACGTTAATTTCAGAGCATTTGCTGATATGAGATTCAGATATGGAGTTGAATTTCAAGAACCTGCCAGCTCAATATATTTACATGAAGCTTATGTGAAGGTATATGGAAAGAAATGGGACATTGCTGCCGGACAACAGATAATTAAATGGGGAAAGACTGATTTTGTCAACCCGGTATCAAGATTAAATCCTCAAAACTATATTATCAGATCTCCGGAAAGAGAAGATATGGATATGGGAAATATTATGGCAGATTTCAAGCTGCATCCATTTAATTTTATGAGCTTTGAGGCAGCATTAGTGCCATATTACAGGTCTTCAGTTCTTTTAATCGATCCGATCCCGATACCTGAATTTGTTACAATTAATCAAATTAACTCTCTTCTGTCTGATAAAGAGATGTTCTCCTATGGTCTGAAGACAGACTTACGTATTAAGCATATTGATGCAAGCATTTCATGGTTTGAGGGATTTGATCCAATGCCCGGGATGAAACTTACCAGTTTTATACTTGAGATATCAGGTACTGTACCTCAACCGCTTGTGGAGTTCTCATTCAAACCTTACAAAACAAGAGTAATCGGATTTGATTTTGAGTCATCAATCGCTGATTTTGGCATACGGGGCGAAACAGCCTGGTCTGATCCCTTACTTTCATACGAGGAGTTTGAATATGTCCCTCTGCCTGAAATTTCATGGGTCACAGGAGTTGATTATTCAATAAACAACTGGAGATTTATGATTGAATATAGTGGAAAATCTGTCCTTGACTATACAACACCTTCAGCGGAACCAGTATTTGGTACAGAGCTTGATTTTACAATGATAGGACAGCTTGTTGCCGATCCGGGTTTTGACATCGGGGAGTATATACGACAGCAGGTAAGCGCCTTTAACCGACTTTATAATTATCAGATAGAAAGGTGCTACCATTCATTTGGAACCAGAATTGAAACTGATCTTGCCTATGGCAGGCTGGCTCCATCACTTAATGCAATGTACAATATAACATCAAAGGATTTAGTATTAATTCCTGAAATTAAAATAAAACCGTCAGACAGACTTTCCATTATTACCGGTTTTGAATATTACAGAGGTATTGACGGGTCGCTGTATGACCTGGTTGATGATTTTATGAATAACTTCTATGCAGCCATCAGGATTGATTTCTGACAGAATGACTGATTTTGTTATCCGGAATCGCTGGATAATAATCACTTCATGTATCCTTCTGGGTATCATTTCCGGAATAATTATACCTTTTTCGGAAACCGACCCGGAGATCAGGAACTACATTCCTGCCTCAATGAAATCACGAATAGATACTGATACAATTGAAAATGAATTCGGCGTTCAGGATATGGTAGTTATTTTGTTTACAGACAGTTCCATTCTTGAAAGGGAAAACCTTGAAGTAATCAGGAATATCGATCGGGCCTTGTCGCGCATGCCGGGAATAACAAGCAGGACCTCTCCTTTTACAGTCAGATCAATAAAAAGTGAGGAAGGTGCCATGATTGCTGAGAGACTTATTAAAAGAATACCTGAAGACAGTGATGAGACCAGGGAACTGCAGCAGAAAGTTACCGGAAACAGGTTTGCTGAAAATATTGTCTTCTCCCATGATATGACTTCGGCGTCAATAACAGCATTTATAGATAAGAATATACCGGAGACCGAAACTCTCAGAAAAATAGATTCCATAATAAGATGTAATCCTGCAAGGATGGAAATAAGGACAGGAGGACTTCCATATATCAGGAAATATATTATTTCTGATGTCAGAAAAGATGCAATCAAGCTGGTTCCGTTGGCACTCCTCATAATGCTTTTAATTCTGAAAATTACCCTTGGCTCATGGAGGAGTGTAATTATGCCTTTTTCTGTTGTAATGATATCAACCTTTGTAAGCATGGGATTGTTGCCCCTGATCGGATGGAAAATGTCGATTATTACATTGCTGTTACCTATTATAATGGTAGCTGTAGCTAATAACTATGGCATATACCTGACAGCCAGGCAGCAGGAAATTATCAGAAGCGAGCCATCACTGTCAGGCAGAGAAGTTCTACGCAGGTTGTACAGGTCACTGAATATGCCCATCCTCTTCAGCGGATTGACTACAATTGCAGGAATACTTGGCTTATTAACTCATTCTATTATACCTGCAAGGCAAGTTGGAATACTTGCTGCAACAGGAGTAGCAGTTGCCCTGTTTATGAGCCTGATGTTGATTCCTTCATTGATTTATCAGACAGGACCGGGAGATTCAGGAATAAGCAAGTCTGATAATAAGAATCTTTTACTTGATAAACTACTAAAAGCGACATCCCGGTTTATTATTAAGCATAGTGGGAAAATACTGATAATTTCTGCATTGGTGACAATAATTTTGTCAACTGGAATATTGATTATCAGGATCGATACAAATCAGGAGAACTATTTCCCTGCAAAACATCCTGTTAAAATGACATCTGAATTGATAAACAAAAAATTCGGAGGATCACAGACCATTTCAGTGATGCTCGAAGGTGACATCCTCAGTCCTGAAGTAATGAAAGGTATTGACAATATGACAAGGGATATTGAAAAGATGGATGGAGTTGGCGATGTGTATTCCATATCCCTTGCAATCAGGGAAATGAGTAAAGCTATATTCTCGGAAGATGAGAAAGGTTATAATTCAATACCAGATTCAAAAGAAGCGATTTCCCAGATGTTTGAGCTTTATTATATGAGCGGTGAACCTGACGATTTTAAACAACTTATAAATCCTGAAAACACTAAAGCTCATGTACTTATCAAATTATCTGATGCAAGCAATGCCAATATTAAACTGATCAAAAAAGAAATTTCAGGATTCAGCGGATTATTTCCTGCTACAATAGTAACCGGAGGGTATGCAATAATTATGGATGATTTTGCAGGAGAGATAATTAAGGGACAGGCATCTTCGCTGATACTGGCATTGTTCACGGTTTTTATACTACTTTCCATTATCTTCAGATCATTCAAAGGAGGGATGACAGGATCAATACCTCTGGCTTTTTCTATATTGATAGGTTTCGGGTTCATGGGATTGACCGGTATAGCCCTTGACGCAGCAACAGCTTTGCTTTCATCAATAATGATTGGTGTTGGGGTTGATTTTACAATTCAGTATTTATGGTGCTTCAATCTGAATTTTAAAAAAGGGATAGGTTATATTGAAGCTACCCAAACTGCAATAACTACAATAGGCAGGAGTATTATTATAAATGCAATGGGAGTCATGGCAGGTTTCTCAGTTCTTATGTTTTCGGGATTCCTGTCAATCAGGTTTTTTGGGTACATGGTATTCATTTCGATAGGTTCGTGTCTCATTGGAGCTCTTCTTATCATTCCAGCCTTTATTTTGAAGTTCAGGCCATCATTTGTTGAAAAAGATTTTGAACGCAAATAAATTAAACGAAAACGATCATGAAAATATCAGTAACAGCATTATTCGTCCTGCTGACAATTCTACAGGGAGCAGCTCAATTGCCTGAACCTGAAATTATTATGGACAAATCGAGGGAGCTAAGCATCGCAGGTACAATAAGTGCCAATATAACTCTGACAATAACAGAGAAGAATGGAAGCACCAGGAACAGGACATTTGCTATGTCAACAAAAAGCTTTCCTGAAGACGTGGGGAAAAGATATATCAAATTCCTCTCCCCACCAGACGTAAAGGGGACAGCAATGTTGATAATTGACAACTTAAAAACAGCAGATGAGATGTGGATATATTTGCCAGCATTGAAAAAAACCCGTCGCATTGTTAGCTCGGAGAAGGGTAAGAGCTTTATGAATTCAGAGTTTACAAATGCCGATATGAGTTCTCCACCAGTAAGTGATTTTGTCCATAAACATACAACACAATCGGGCAGTAATAATCAGTTTGTCATTGAAAGCATACCCGTCGATGAGGATAAGGCTGATGAGTATGGCTATTCAAAGAAGGTGAGTTACATAGATAAGGTGAATTACCAGGTACAGAAGATGGAAATCTATAATTTTGAAAATGTTATTTACAAAATAATTGAGATTAAAGGAATTCATAACCTCCCTGAAGGGAAATTCATTGTAAGCGATATGTTATCTTCCAACCTGAGAACAAACCGAAAATCGGAAATTAAGATGACAAATATTGCTGAAGGGGCAAAAGTTGATGATTCTGTATTCAGTATTCAAAATCTGGAACGTTAATTTAAGGATTGTATGACGATGGACACTGAACTCAGGGCTCAGGGCTCAGGGCTCAGGGCTCAGGGTCAGGGCTCAGGGTTCAGGACTATAGACTCTCGGTGGCAGACGCTCTTTAATTTATTCAGTCATTCTGTTGAAGTAATAAAGCGGAAGACTAAGTTAAATATTCTCTGATTTAAACTGACATCTGCCAAAATCTGGTCATCCTCACTTCGATTAAGTTTCATACATTTGTTATTTATAATCGTAAAAAGAATGATCAGGTCGGAAGAGACAATATGTGCTCCTGCTACCGGAGCAGGAGGGGCAATTTCAATTATTAGGGTAAGTGGTCAGGATGCTCTGAACATTGTCTCAAAGTTTTTCTTTCCTTTAGATAAAACTGTTAACCTTATTGTAAGTAAGGGGTTTACGATTGTGTTCGGAGAGGTTCGATCTGAAGGTGAAGTAATTGATGAGGTACTGGTGAGTATATTCAGATCGCCTAATTCATATACAGGGGAAAACTCAGTTGAGATATCTTGCCATGCTTCTCCTTATATAGTTGGTAAGATACTTGAACTATTGACACAAAATGGAGCATTGCTGGCTTTACCTGGTGAGTTTACACAGAGAGCCTTCATGAATGGCCGGCTTGATCTGTCACAGGCAGAGGCGGTTGCTGATGTTATTGCCTCTTCTTCACGATTAGCTCACAGAGTTTCAATAAATCAGATGCGGGGTGGATTTTCTGCCGAGATTGCCAGGCTGAGATCTGAACTGCTCAATTTTGCTTCACTGATTGAACTTGAGCTGGATTTCGGCGAAGAAGATGTAGAATTTGCAGACAGGAAGCAATTAAAGGAGATTATTATCAGAGTTAAAGGCCTGGCGGACAACTTGTCAGAGTCATTCAGCTTAGGTAATGCTGTTAGGAATGGTATTCCGGTTGTAATTGTGGGAAAACCAAATTCCGGTAAGTCAACCTTACTGAATGCCCTTCTCATGGAGGATAAGGCAATTGTATCAGATATTCCGGGGACGACCAGAGATACCATAGAAGATACAATTGTAATTGAGGGACTGGAGTTCAGATTTATCGACACTGCCGGTTTACGTGATACAACAGATGTAATTGAATCACTTGGAATTAAGAAAACCTTTGAAAAGATTTCCCAGGCATCTGTTGTTCTTCTGATTGATGAAGTGTCAGATACTCCTGAACAGATTAATCTGAGAATCAAATCTGTAAAGGACAAGATTAAAGAATCTGATAAGAAATTGATAATTCTTGTCAATAAGGCTGACACCTCAGATGCTGCTAAGCAGCAACAGCTATCGGCCAGAATAGATTTAACACCTGATGAAGATCTTTTATTTATTTCTGCAAAGGAAAAAACAGGTCTTGAAGATCTCAGAAAAAAGCTCATAGAAACAGTCGTTAAGGAAAAGATAAGTTCTGATAGCGTAATAGTCACAAATATAAGGCATTATGAAGCATTGCGGAATGTTTCATTAAGTCTTGAACGCGTGCTTGAAGGTCTTGAAAATAAAATACCAGACGATCTGATTGCTACCGATATTCGTCAGGCAATACATTATCTTGGGGAGATCACAGGAGTCATAACATCAGATGAGATTCTGGGAAATATATTTAAGAATTTCTGTATCGGAAAGTAGATACAAAGGAAGAAGATTTAAGAAGGAAGTAATTCTTTTTCGTATTTTTGAAGAAACAAATCAGGTCATATGAAGAAGAGCTATTCATTTATTATCATTTTGATTTCAGTTATTATTGTTTCAAACACAGGTTGTGAAAAAGATCCAATTGATTCAACAACCCTTTTAGTTGGTGTTTGGGATCAGGTTTCAACAACAACTATAAACTATTACGATAATGTGAAACAAAATGAATCTACCAGGACATATGAACCGGGATATCTCGTTATGGAAATATATAATAACGGAACTGCAAAGAAGTATTTAGATGGGAAAATTTCAGATGAGTTATACTGGAAAGTTGAAGGTGATCTTCTTATAATGACCGGGAG
>Ga0307376_10000128_pt1 | contig 110543 bp, 156 predicted proteins | sample TR2MG_FD_202536 | JGI IMG/M metagenome (GOLD analysis project Ga0307376, IMG submission 202536) | Soil microbial communities from Risofladan, Vaasa, Finland - TR-2 | ecosystem: Environmental > Terrestrial > Soil > Coastal area > Acid sulfate soil | place: Finland: Risofladan, Vaasa...
TCATGTTGCCCCACATCCTGCAGACTACAAGGCTTTCCTTGATTTCCCAATGTAGTTTATCCCACCAGCTCTGAACTTCTGTGTCATCGACCATGCTCTCACGATCTGTTGATGATCTCTCTCAGAAGCTCGTTACCTAGTGGTGTTAGCCTGTCGTGAACTTCGTTGTCGAACTCTGCTAGGATGTCGTTGATCTCCTCCAAGCTGGGTGGATGCCTGTCCTTCTCCTCGAGGAACATCTTCTCGACGTCATCGGAGCCCCAACTGAGGGTAACTGTCTGCTTCTCCGCCGCGAAGATCGTCCGCCGTAGGAGCTCTAGTTGCTGTGGTAATAAGCGAACAACTTCACCTAGGTTTTGCTGGGTCCTAAAACACTTGAAAAAACTGTATCCCTTCTCGGATCTGATTTGTTTTTCCTTCACCCATTCCTCAGGGGTGAATCGCCGGTAATGGTTGGTCTCGTATTCTTCGTATATGTAAATCATTTTTTTCACCTGCTCGCATTTTTAGGCCAGGTGTCAGGTCGTTAACCTGATGTCGATACCAGTTTGTATATTGAATCGAGCTTCTCCATGATCATCACGCGATTATTCTCACTAAAGGACTCTATATTCGCCCTTCTATGTAGAAGAGTTGTTGATAGCCGGTACGGTCTCCCCTCTAGCGCACATCTTATTAAATGTACATACATTCGTGCCACCTCATCGAGAAGGTTGTGATGATGGCGGCATGTAGGAACCGTAAGGTCGTTAATCATCCTCATATCATCCGGTGTAAGGTTGGGTAGGGTTTTTAGCAAGGTCTTTGCTATAAGATGGTGCTCCCCGTCTGCCGGGAACCCACATATTACGCAGATCATCGGACTCATTTACTCGCCTGCTTCTAGTTCGTTGGTTCTACCTCTGCTCCTTTGATAGAACAGTTGCCGTCCTCGTAGTTGCAGCAGATACTAGGCTGCTCATGGTGGACGTGTCCTTCTACAAGCTCCTCGCATTTATGGGTGCAGGACGCCATATAACGGCAGTCGACGCAGCACGCCTCACAGGTTGGGAAGTCGTCCAGAAGGTCTAGGTCGCAGGTGTTGCACACCATGGACGCTACAACCACGGAGCGGTTATAGAAGCCTACTTTAGCATACACTCCGCCGCAGCGGGGGCACGGCTTCTCTAGCTTCTGAGTTTCAAATCTCATTTTAGCTATTCACCCCCAACTAGTTCGTTCGCCAGTCGCCAAGCCACGCAGTAGTGGGGGTCGTTAGGCATCCTTACTAGCTTTGAGTCTCCTATCTCCGTGGGTCCACCTTCTCCGCAGTGTCCGTCTATGTCTGGGTTATACTCTGGGTCACTGAGGTCGTTGTCGGCTGTGAAGTGATCGCAGTAGGCACATGACCTCTCTGCAAACTCGCCGCAGAATTCGGCTAGCTCTTCAAGCCAAGCTATCTCCGTCATGTGTTTATGCGCCTTGCAGCTGTCAATTCTAATGCATAATCCGCAGTCTACCATTTTTTCACCTGCACGCATTCACCAGGTGTCTGCCTTTCAGTCAGAAAAGGGTTAATGCCAGCCAGATGTTTCTCTAACCATCTTCACCAGCATAACCGATAGTGTAGGGTACTTTGAAACCGTCTCTTCGTATATTTCACTAGCCTCGTCTTCATCAAAGATGCTCTTACTGGACACCCAGCTGTTGCTTGATGTCATGGTTAAGACTCTCCATACCATGTAATCCCTCACGTTATGACGACGCGCTCAATCATCTTGCATAGTCTGCGTATTGTGTGAGGTGGTATCCGTGTCGCTGACCAGACCTCATGCTGGGTGATAGGAGGATCCACGTGCTTGCCGGCGATGTAGATTGCACCCGCTATGAGTGCAGATGGTTTCTTCATCTGCAGTATGTCCGGTTCAGCCTCGTAAACCCTTCTGAGGAGATCCCTGGCCTGCTCTGCAATGACCGCCTCATCCTGGTCGTTTCTGATCGATCTGTCAGCGTCCAGAATCTCTCCTATGGTTTCCACGAAACCAGATAATGGCAAGCGTCGACCTACTGTTTCCTCGAAACCTTTCATGGACTCTCACCTATCCTGCTTCGATGCCGTCGTAATATGAAGTTCTATCCGCTTCCCACGCCTCTCTGCCGTCGAGGTCGGCGCAGTCTTCACACGCCTCATGTCGCTTCGCTGGCTCCAACTGGTTGAAGCATATGCATATTAGGCATGGGTGGATCTGGTTCAAGTCGAGTTCCAGGAGGGCGTGCGGTGCCTTGTATCTCTTGAGGGTTTCGACGTCCTCTAGTAGACCTGCGATGCTGGCCATTGATGCCTTTAAGACTCTCTCGAGGCGGTTCAGCTGCTCAGTGTGGTCGTTGGTTCTACTTGCGTGGAATAGCCCGGTCTTCAGAAGGTTGGCGTTGTACTCTATGCTCTCAACTACCTTCCCCAATGGAAGGGGGGTCCCGTCTACACGTCGCCTCATATCCTCGTGTCTTCGGTGGTATGTGTCTGGTGTTATGTCGCCGATTTCAAGCTGCTTGTTAAGTAGCTCCTTATCCTTTAGGAACTTCTTCAGCCTAGTTTCTACGCTTATATTACTCATTTTTCTTCACTTGGGGCTAAGCCCCGTCGCATATTCGGGGCTGGAGGGCGCTACCCTCCGTGGTTAAGCAGCCCTTTCGCTTCTTAGAATATAGAGGGAAACGGCGCCGAAGGCTGTGACTGAGATGACCGTCATTTTCAAAACGAAGAAGATCATTTCTCGTATCATGGCGCTTACTCCGTGAGTTGTTCCGGGGTTACTGCCATCATTCGCTCGTAGTAGCCGAGCCAGCGTTTGCCTTCCTTCGTAGTATAGTAGTGTTTGTCACTCTCTATGACTAGAAGGCCTCCGCTCACCATCTTCTTCAGGTATTTCTTCGTTAGATCCCAGCTGAGGTTTGCCCCGAACTGGATATGTGTTTTTCTCATGCCGTCCTTGGCGAGCCGCGCTATGTCGGCCGCTATGTCAAGGTCGTTTCTTCTGTTGTTTTCATTCATATCCTTCACCTGCACGCATTCACCAGGTGCCAGCCTTTCGGTCTGGTTGGATTATGATCAATATAAAAAAAGGGTGGGTAATTGTTAGCGATAACGTCTGCCCGGCTAGTCGCTCTTGGGCGTTGTGACGTTAATGCTGAATTTGTTTTTCGTGTCGTCCATCATGGGCATGAAGCCGCCAGTGGTAGCTAGTATCTTGGTTTTACCCGAGTTACTTAGCTTGGGGCTGTCCTGCACAGGCCAGCGTATTACTACGTGACCGTCCATGATCTTCGCGCCTACGAAGTCAAGGTCTCCCATTGCTGAGTTACTTCCCTTAGTTTAGCCCGTTTACGCCTCTCCACTAAAATTCTCCGTCGTGGTTTGGCGATCAAGGATAACGGTTCCGAATCCCTACCTCACCCAGCCGTTTAGCATGTTCGGGCTCGGGTTTCCCCACTCTCCACGCCTGCTCACAGTATGGGGCTCGTGATACGAGAAGCGCCGGCGGAGAACCGGATTTTGGTATGGAAACCATGTTCCGCCGGCACTAGTATTCTCGTGGCTGTGGTTTATTTGGTTTGCTGCTTATCTTTTCTATACGGGTTTGCTGGCATATCCAGAGTGAAACCCACTTCATCGGGTTCAAACTTCTCCCCACACTCCTTGCATATATAAAAAGGGGTTTTTCGTATGAGCTCGCCTCCGCAGAGTAGGCACGTGTTAGCTGGCCATGTTGGCTTGCTCATGTTACCTCACTCTTTCCTGTAGCCATTTAAAGCTCTTATAGCTGATTTGTTTATCACATGATCCGGAGAACTGACACACATCATCGTCAGCGAGGAACCCACAGTGTTTCCACTCAGTTTCCCTTATCTCCTTCGCTATCCTGCAGCGGTTATTCATTAACGCCACACTCTAATCTGTTCCCTCATGGCTTCTCTCAGGAGGATAACTAGAATGTATGCGACTACCTCCTTCTTACCCATCTACCTCAAGCCTCTTCCACAGAACCTGCAGAAATTGGCCCCTGGGCGGTTGATCTGCTCACACCCGGGGCATTGAACTATCACTAGCTTGTCGAGCTGTGGATCTCTCCTGTAAGTCCGAAGTATTTTCCAGTCATGGCTTATTTCGTTTGGTTCCATGATCACTCATCCTCTTTATGGGCTTCAGAGTAACCTTGCTCACCCTGAGGTATATCTTGGTCTCAGGTTTCTGCCGTATGAGCTGCTTTACCGCGTCCCTGTCATGCCTGGTGGCTTTCAGGGATCGGCTGACGTCTGGCGCATCTCTGTGAAAATATTTGCGCCTGTGGGGAAAGGGTACAGATACACGCTCCACCGGATCAGTTAGACTCGGCTCACGCGGCCTGTGTTTCCGTTTCAGACTACGCTTGGGTCCATACACTAGCTGAAGCCAGCTCTCATGTAATTCAGACACCTAGATCACCGTAAGTTACCGGTAAGGCTATGAGGGTGTGCAGAAGGCCATCACAGCATTTGCAGTGGACTTCTGTTATTAACCCATCCAGGTCCGTGTTTACGTCGACTTCGACCTTGCCTTTAGTGCATTTGCACTTGAAGTGGCGTCTGGAGAGTAGCTTTTGCTGTGTTGGGCCCCGTAGCTGTCTAAGGCTCGGTTGCCACATTTTGTTTCCTCTGTCGAGCTCATCTATGCCTGTACTTCACTGTCGCGTATACACTAATGCTTGCAGGATCCCGGCTCGCGCTCACTATTTCTAGTCCAGGTGCCACAAAACGACACCAGCTAGTGAACTCGCCCTGATCCTTGAAGGTCTTGGTGTAGACCCCGTCTGAATCCGGCTTTATTTCACAAATCATCATTGGTTTCCCTCTGGGTCGCCTCGACGGGTTAGTACCCCGTTTCATCGGCGTATGTCTTATCGGCGGGTTAGTACCTCGCCCACGCATTCACGGCGAGCCAGCTTTGACTCTGGATGTCCTCAATCCGCCTTTAATATAAAAAAAGGGTGGGCTCCCCTGCTGAAAGAGTCACCCACCCGTAGGGTTAGTTCTGTCTCTAGTAGTTGTCAGTCGTAACTGTACATCTGCTTTAACCACCGAGAGTATGCTGCCTAGGAAGCCAACCCCCACACATTTTTAGGCGGGGTTTCACGATTTGCACGTGTTAAAAAAGGGTGTAGGTTTCCCTACGAAGGCTTGCGCTTAAGGGCCCTATTGGTGATGATGCGCTGGAGAACCTTGGGGTCAAGTTTCTTGGATGCCTTTATGGGGCCTCCACGAATCTCCTCCCTGATGGTTCTCGCATCTCCCATGTACAAGGCAGCCGCGTCATTGTAGTCTCGCCTAACAGCGCTGTCGCATTTCGCCAGCTTAACCGCTATGTTAATCTGGGCTGTAAGGGTGGCTCTGTCCTCGAAGAGTTTAACGCAAGCCATTGGGTCTTCTGGGAGCTGCCCAGATTGCCAGAAGGCTTTGTTTATCTCTGACATGAGCTCATTTACCTTAGCGCGAGCATTCCTCTGAGTCTTGGCTAGGTTGTCTGCCTTGTCCTTGAGGTCCTTAGAGTAATCCGAAGCAGCCCACGACTTGTCCAGATTTTCCATCAAGGCTTCAATCTGGGCGGGGTCATAGGCTGACTGTGCCGTCTGCATTCTTTTTCCCTCTTTGAGGTCTAGCTTCCTAGGATTCAGCCTATACCGCCACGCATCAACACCGTATGGAAACCATTAGGTCAAAAAGGGGGGGGGGGGAATATTCCTTTTTAGGGGTCTTTCCCGGGCATGGCCCTGAGCTCCGCTACACTAAGTGTCTTGCGTTTCTGCGTATGTGCCAGTGCCTGGGGTCAGAGCGTCGCCTAAACTGCGCCCCCGATATTTTCTGTACCGGAGTGTGCCGTAGGTCGTGGGGATGCGCCTTCATAGCGTGCGCTAGGTGCAACTCTCCAGGCCTGTTTCTCCATGTAGCGTAGAATTCAAGTCCACAATTCACACATTTACATCTATAAGGCATATATAGGTCACCAATCTATATTCTGAGTCTATATTCTGGCTCTATACTCAGCGTAGGGATTCAGCGTCTATACTCAGAATAGTTAGAAACGATACAGATTCGTGGTATATATTTGGTGTCTATTTGGTGCGTGGTTTCGGTGGATAAAATCCTAGATTTTCAGTGTAGCCCTTCAAACCACGATTTAAAAAGGGCTTAATTTTTGGGCTTATGTGCGCCGCGTTAGTTAGCGCCGTTATATGGTTAAACCGTGGTTGCCTGTTTACCATATTTCGGGATAATCCCCACGGAAATAGCCTATCAGACGTTTCCGGTGGGTTTATTCCTCAATAATACGCACACCGGATTAACCCAAACCCTTGATTTTAGAGGCAATAACCATTTTTAGGGGTTGTTTACGAAAAACAACCCTTTTTATCAAATCCCCACACACCGAAAATATCGATGAATAACAATGAATTCAGCTCCCCACATATTGATGTTCATCAATATGGGGACTTTAACATTTTTTCGTAAAAACTTTTTTGTTTATCAATTAATTAATTTCTTTAAGGTGCTGTATTCTTAAAAGAGGCTTAAAAAAGGGGTGTTTAAAGAAAAGGGGTTAATATCTACCCTTTAAGGTGTGCGACATATAATTGATCGCTAAATATGAGAATAAGCAGAATCCTAAGAATATCCACATAAACCGTATTATGTGCATTTAGTGATCAACCTCATAGATGATTTTAGGTATAGATATGTTACCGTCATTTTTGGGGCGTTTTTTAGTAACCTTTTGGATATACATAACCTGTTTATGTTCTTTACATATTGGGGTCTTACGTTTAGCCTTTAAATCTCTTATCCTCATAGTAACATGGTTCTTACATAGTGTGCATTTAAACGATATTGTGTAATTGAATTTAGAGTTAAATTTTAGGTTGTTTAAGGTTAAGGGGGGGGATTCTCGTTTCTTTATCCGTCTAACCCTGATTTTCGCTCTAATTCGATAAGCGAATTGGGATCGCTGTATTGCACAATTTCCGATCCTTATCCTTGTAGGCGTGTATATTTTCAATATGTTTATTTCAGGTATTGTTTCGGTCTTAAACAGTGAAATAAGACCGTTTCTAGTCTCATTTATGTCATAGACGCTAAACAGTGGTTTCTTTTCCTTCATAATCGAGTGTATCTTATCATGGTTACTAACTCGATTATTCGTTTCTTCTAACCGTGGGGGGGATACATACCCCAAATAAATCACGGTTTCGGTTAGGCTTCTAGTATCCCACACCTTTTCTCTACTTTTCCAAACATTGAAGGGTATCAATATCTGGTGTTCCGATCCTTTCATGGTTTCCATATTAACCGGCTTAACTCACGGGAAAACGGTTATAATAATTATGTATCTCAGGGATTATCTAATAACACCCCTTATCCTAAAACAGCCAAATATAGGGGTTAGTACAGACAATATAAACAGATATACACATATCCAAGTAACATATTTATCCGGGGTAATACATCATAGATCATAGATAAGTCACTGTATACAAAAACAGCCGGAACAACCGGAACACCGGAATAAACAAGCTAAACAGAACACCACTACATAACACCAATACCTAACCATCTACCCTAACCCATCAACATAACTCAACAACCAAACAACCAAACACACCCCAAAAACCCACCCCTTATCCGAACCACTGTTATGGAGCTATGTTCTGTATCTGTGTTCGGTAACTGTGTTCCTTAATCGTGTTGACATAGAGCAGTGATACGGAACCAAATTACGGAGCCAGGATACGGAACCACGGTAGGGAACCACGATAGGGAACCACGATAGGGAACACAGTTAGGTATCTATCCTCTATTTTGCGTGCCGACATATCGTTGTTCATCAATACGTCACCCCGGTTGATTCATCGACGCCCATCAATACGTCAGAAACGGGATATTTACACATCAATATCTCAGCTCCATATTCACGCCCATCAATATATTCCGAAACGTTTCAAAACGTTCCATTTATTCCGTATCACCAGTACCTAACACCAATATGGAGGCCAGCTCAGTATCTAAGCTCCATAACCAGCCTACCTACGCCAGGTACCGACCACAGATACCGACCACAGATCCGTTTTTTTTCCCGGCAAAACTTTTCTACGGTCTAACATTGGGGTGTGGCGACAAGAAAATTGGAGAATATTATAGAGGCATATACTATGGTAGCTACATGAGTAGCTACGGAGGGCTTCGCCAGCCCTCGAGGGCGGCTCAGGGGCGCCTCGAGCCCTCGTCAAGGGCCCCACGCCCTCCCCTTCTGGGCCCCAGCGGGGTCATCTGGGTTCGTTCAGGTTCGTTCAGGCGCGCGTTCGGCGCGCCGCGGTGCCTCCGTTCGTCGACCGGTCGGTCGGCGCCGCCTGTCGACTGGTTGTTGGCTGGTGTACGACCCCTTGCGGTGGCGGCTTGAACGCGCTGCGCGCGCTGTACGTTGCCTGGTGAGGGTTGTGGGGGCGTTGTGGGGCGGCGGAGGTACGGGGGCGGTGCCTTGGCGCGCTGAACGTGGCGCCATGTGTGGGGGCGCCTGTACGTGGACAGTGTTTTGGTGCCGCGGACGCGGCGCATTGAAGGTGTGCATAGCTTCTGGTCATCTTTATGCCCCGGGGCATAGCCTTTTATGGTGTTCATGGAGGTATTTGTTGCCCGGAGGCTTGGTGTAGGCCTGCCTCGAGGACGTCTGCGCACCGTCTAGGGGCTTGGGCCACGCATACCGGGCATCTCCTCAAGGTTTCACGCAGTTTTATGCAGTTTTATGCCACGGGGCATAGCCTTTTATGGTAGTGAATGGAATCTATACTGCCCCGTAGAGCCCGAAATCTCGATCGGGGGCTGAGGAGGAGCTCGGGAACCTGCCTCGGCTAAGCGTGGAATGCCCTTCTCCCATGGGATCCCAAGGGAGCTTGGGCCCCTACGCCAATGCTTGGCATAGACTTTTATGGTGTATACCGAGGCTTATGCTGTGTCGGTGCACATGAACTCCCTTCTCCTTGGGGACTGGACCTTCTTCGAGGCCTGGGTTGACGGGTACCAGTATGGTTTCGACGCCTCGAGGAGCGTCGACGGCTGGATTATACTGTACCAGGACCGCGTCGACGTCGACGGCAGCGTCGTGGTTGTCAGCCAGCTCGCGTGGAAGACAGGTGTGCATGGCCTGTGAGCATCTTTATGCCCCGAGGCATAGCTTTTAAAGTATAGAGCCCGGTATACACTCATGGATAGGAAAGAGATCCCACAGAAGAGGTGCTAGTTGGGAAGGTTGCTAATGGAGAGTCATGAAAAAATTATCCGCATGATAATGAAGACTAAAAGGAAAGATGCACGACGTCTTGTAATAATCCCGCCGGCTCAGCTTGAAAACATTCTTGTTTCGTTAGCGAATAACCAGAATGTTCTCGATGAGAAGTTATCGGACGTAGAGAACATAGTTTTAGAAACAATCAGAAGCTACTTCGCCTTTCAATACATGGTGAAGAAGGTATGCGATTGGGCTGCAAAGAGTATATCCATCTGGGTTGTGCTAATGTTAGTTGCTGTCATCTGGACTTTTACATAGTTTTTTTAAAGTTAAAGGCATAGCATCATTCCGAGGCGGTCCCGGGGCATAGGCTTTTATGGTGTAGAACAAAGTATACACCAGAGGATTAGGAGGTGAAATAATGGGAACGTGTTGTGCGGCACATCTGGCAGCCATGGTCCGTGACTGCGCTCTGGACGCAGAGAACAAAGCGGTAACAGTCAAGACCGTTGAGGACTCATTTGAACGGTTTATACCGGGATCTGGAGGCGGATACGTCTGCAAGTATTGCGGTGCGCCGGCTGAATTTGAGTTGAGTTACCACCCAAAATCTAAGTAGCCTGGGGGTATACCCTTTTATGGTATACACCGAGGCTTACACTGTCGGGGTGGCGCAGCCGGTAGCGCGGCGGTCTTGTACCCGGTGCAACGCAATCGTAGCCTATCGAGAAAGCCGCTGGTCGAGGGTTCGACTCCCTCCCCCGACTCCAATACTTCTTGGCATAGGCTTTTATGGTGTATACCGGAGCTTATACTATGCCAAACGGTCAACAGACGCGGAAAGAAATCCATGATCTGTTATCTAAACATCTCACTACAGAGGACACCAACAAGGTCTTTGGCCTGATAAATGAGCTATTCGAAATTACCCAGCTCAGTCTCGAAGTCACCGTCAATGATCCTGGCAACGAGAACACACGTGATACCATTGAGGGTCGGATGGTAGAGGCCCGGCTCGAGGCTCTGAAGAAGGAGTTTGGGCGTAACGATATACCGGTCAACATAGTGTGGAAATTCAGCAGTTCGTACCGAGAGGCTTGAAGATGAAAGATTTTCCAGACTCTGAGACCTATGATTGCCAGGTGTCTGGTGAAATAGAGGACTTCACCGGGTATCCAAAGGACGAAGTTGATGCCTGGTTTAAACTGTGTATAGATGATTTCCCGTTAAAGAAAGAGCAGTTGGAAATGGAAATAGCCTTGACCTGGGGGCATGATGCGGTGACCTCGGAGGTTACAGATGAAGCACTCCGGAGAATTGGGCTGGCTCACATCGAATGGTTCAAGAAATGGTTCAAACCCGAAATACGGGTGAGGCTTTAGTGGACAATAACGCTAATTATAATAAGCTGTGTATGTTATAATTTTCATGAATTGCAACAACTAATCCCTGGCGGATACTATGATCTGTTAAACGCTACAGTTACTGAGTATAACACATTATCTGGAGGATATCTTTGGACAGATAGCACTAACAAACAGAAACGCTATCAAATAATAAGTACCGACGGAGTCATCAAGGAGCTCAAGTTTAAACTTACCGGCTCTCCCGGGGCTGGAAAAAAATATACTTTTACTTTTTATCTTAATGGAAACCCTACCGCCCTCACATTTGAAATTAAGGACTTGGAGACTACTGGTGGCCTAGTGCATGATATCGATGTCACTGGCGGTGATTATGTCTGTATTGAATCTGATCCAGATAATAGTCCGACACCAAGATATGCTACTTGGAGTTCTATATTCGAAGGCGATAATCCAAAAGAGAGCCTCATACTTGGAGTAACACCTACTAATTTAAGCAACACCACTACCGAGTATGGTCAGCTTGCTACCAGTGCTTGTAGTTTTGGAAGCACTGAAGATGAATATCGGCAGATATGCCCAACAAATGGTACTCTTAAGAAACTTTACGTTAAACTAAGTGAAGGTCCTGGAAGCATCGCAGAGGCGTATAGATTTACTATCAGGGTAGGTAAAAATAATCCCCTGAATGGGTTGGTAGTTACTATTACAGATCCCTCGGTAACTGGAAATGATCTCGTCCACACTATAGATGTTTCTGCCGGCCAGGTCCTTACTTGGAAAATTGAACCACTCAATACGCCATCAGCTACGCCTTATCTTTGTTGGGGATTAACCTTTGAGGCTGACATTGATGGTGAGAGCATCATGTTAGGGGGCGTATATGATCTTTTGCCTACTCTTACTACGGAATATAATCGGCTCCAAATTGGGCTATATTCTTCAAGTTGGAATAGTACCGAAGCTGAACGTCGTCAGCTTGGGCAGAGATGTATTCTAAAAAAGCTCTATATATTGCTTGATGGTAACCCGGGGGGAGGAGCAAAATATGATCTCACAGTGAGGGCTGGCGGTCAACCCAGTAATGTAATTGCCACTATTGCAGAGGCTGCTACTACTGGAAACTCTGGTGTTTTGGAAGATATTGTTCTAGATAATGAATATATATCCCTAGAGTGTGATCCCACGGGAATTGTTACCCCTCGTAACGCTTACTGGGGGCTCGTTTCTTATATAATGCCCATTCATTTCCTTGATTTGCCGAGTAAATTTGAGCTACAAAAAACAGCGACTCTGAAGGGAATCATCACTATCAGGCAAGCCTCTAGTATAATCCTCAAGGGAATCTTCACTGTCCGGAAGTCCTCGAGTGCAGCACTGAAAGGTATCATCGCTATTAGGCACATGGCAACCGAGGATCTCTACGCGAAGTTCGAGGCTCAGGCTGTCAAGGATCTCTACGCAAAGTTCGAGGCTCAGGCCACGGCTGCCCTGAAAGGTATCTTCGAAACCGCGCAGTGGGAAGATCTGAAGGGCATCTTCATCGCCCGGCAATCCTCGAGCGCGGCATTGAAAGGCATCCTGGTAATCAGGCATTCCTCCAGTGCAGCTCTGAAAGCAGTATTCCATAGGAAAACACTTTGGGCCGGAACACCGCAGAATCTGAAAGCTGTTTTCTCGGTTAAGCAAGATGCTGAGGATCTCTACGCGAGATTTGAGGTACAGGCAACTGCTTTTCTACTCTGCTACTTCCATGTAGGCCAAGATGCCGAGGATTTATATACGGACTTCGAGGTCGCTCATTGGCTTAATCTCTACGCGAAGTTTAACACTGTAGCTACGGCGCAGCTGAAGGGCCTCTTCATCGTCAGGCATGTCTCGAGCAACACCGTATTCGCTAAACTCGAAATCACGCAATGGGAGGGCCTCTACGCTAAGTTCGAGACTGTAGCTACGGCACAGCTGAAAGGATTTTTCGTGGTAAAATGCTGCAATTTTATTGATATTCCATCCGAATTCAGGATCACACGTGAAAAATGGGATATGCAAGGAATAGACGATGAAGTTCTTGAAGCCCTTGGCATAATATCATAATCTAAATCCCTCCCCTCCATTCGACAGTCTTTTAAACGCTGGAACCGGTGAAGTTTTTGAGGCAGCCTTAGATGTGAGATGGTCTCGCCGGCTCTCTCCGGAGGTTTAAGGCCCCGGGAGCTGTCGTCTAACCAGGATACAGGCGCCTCACCCGCCCTAGATATCACCCATGAGTTGTACTCTTGGTGCCGAGTGTAAACGGAGTTGGGCGGATACCCGATTTATGCCCCGGGGCATAGCCTTTTTATGGTGTATACTGAAGCTTATACTATGGTATGCCCTGAAGTAACAGATATCATGGAAGCCTTGGATGAGATCATAGAAGCTATGGAAATCAACATAAAGGAAGCTCTTGCCATCAAAAAAAGGGTCTCCGAGTTGAAGGGCCGGAATCTGAGAAATCAGGGAGAAAACCTCCTTAACGCGCTTGGCGCCTCCCTAAAGATAAATGAGGCCTTATCCATGCAGTACATAAAAACCATGGTCGTCACGAAAAAACTTCTGAAGAAGTATCAAATAAGCGTCAGCTCGGCTTTATGCCCCGGATGTGGAAAAGATACTCTAGTAAAAATGGATGACGAAGAGGAGTATCATTGCTATGATTGTAACTATCATAGTGATGGATCAAAGATCAGGAATGCGGTAATGCCCATGGATGGGGCATAGACTTTTATGGTGTATACCAGAGTTATACCATGGTTGAAGAGAACTTCAGGATATGTGCATACCATGTGGGAGCGGGTGAGAGAGATTTTTAGGGGGCCTAGAGGCTCGACGGTCCACGCGGAATCCTACGCGGAATCGGAATCGTCGGTGCATATGGATGATAGCTACGGCCACTGCCTCTGTTGCGGAGGTTCCTGGGCGGTTAAGAGGCCTCACTGGACCTTCTACTCGGACGCCGGTATGGGTCCTGTATGTGAGGAGTGCTATGATGAGTTAAGCCCTGAGGAGCGGCTTCCATACTATGTGAAGCTCTGGGAGAGCTGGGGATCCCCGGAGGACGTCGACTTCAGCCTTATCAGGCAGGGCATAGGCCTAGAGGGATGAGATGAAAGATTTTCCAGAATCGGAGACCGACTTTTATGGTATATATCGGAGATTATACTATGGATGAAATGGATGAATTAGTGAAGCAAATCATCGAGGAATATGATCTTCCTAGACCGATAACGGCGAAGGAATCGATTGGAAAAAAAATTAAAAAGATCACTACAGCGAGCCTCGAGGATAAGATATACATCATCTTTGAAGACAATACCTGCATCTCCCCAGGCGGCGATTGGCATGGCGAAAGCTTTACCGCTCACATAACTGATCCAAATTATTTACTTGAAACCTTGATCACGGATTTTGGCTACAGAGAAAAATCCGAGTTCCATGACGCCTACATTAAGTACCATCAACTAAGGAAAAAATTGCATAAGGAGCAAAATGAAAAAAAATTATATAAACAATACCTTCAACTTAAAGAAAAATATGAGGCATGTCGAGATATTCTCACTGCATAACTTTTTAAGGTATACACCGAACCATACACTATGCCAGAAACGGTAAAGAAAAGGGAACTCCTGCCAGATATTATAAACCATCAGGCTAGTGTGAGAGAGAAACTGGCGCGACTTCGCATCCAGCTCGATGCGTTTGACAGCAAATGGACAGCATCGAAAGTGCTCCTGGATGGAAAAGCGGAGAAGAGTGATGCTGAAAGCATATCAGCCGTCGACGAAATCTATCTAGAAATGAATCGGATTGAAAACGGCCTCGAAGCGAGCATAAAGCACCTCACTGTAATCCGGGGTAATTATCTCGGACCGTCTAGCGCTAGCCCCTAAACTGGTCGGGCTTCCCGATACTCAACAGTTTTAAAGGTATATACTAAGTGTCTTTAAACATGAGACTCCGAGGAACCCTGCTTCTAGATCTCCAACGGCCCCAAGATGATCTCTGGAGAGGTCTCAAGAAGCGTAGACGTGGGGATGTTAAACGGGCGATGGACCTAGGTGTAGAGATTACTGATAAACCTTCAGCGGATCACGCATCCCACTGGGGTACCCTACTCGAACAGCGAATGGAAGACATCGGCAAAATCAATCTGAAAGTTATTGAGAAAGGCATCCTCTTCGTGGCGGCCCTGGACGGAGAGTTACTATCCGGCGAAATATTCATACCGACGGTCGGGAGAGCCGGCGGAGCGGGATTCAACCTGGTCTACTCTGCGACAGATAAAGATAAGGAGCATTCCTCAGCCGCCCATGCGCTCCTCGTCTGGGAGACTATTAAATACGCCAAGGAGAAGGGCTTCGACGAATACGACTTTGGCGGATGGAACTGCTACAGGCTGGATAATGCGGGCGTGAATAAATGGAAAGAAGGCTTCGGGGGAACCATTTGGTGGGGCATCGGAGAAGGCCAGACTCCGGAGGAGCAACTACATGAACAAATGAAAGCGGTCCTCGGCGGCGCCATAGCCAAACCTGAGGAAGCTATCATCTGGTTCGATGACGGGCACCGAAGCGTCTATGAGTTCGCGCTCCGTGACTTCAAAAGATATGGAGTAAAACCTATAGTTGCAATCGTAACCGGCAAAGTCGGGGAGAACCTGGACATCAGCAATTATGACGAATATCCGTTGATGGATATAGATATGTTGAAAGCCCTGGTAAAAGAGGGATGGGAGATCGCGAGCCACGGGGTCACCCATACTAGGCTCAGCGAATTATCCCTCGAGGAAGCTCGGCGTGAAATGGTTGAATCGAAGAAATGGATCAAAGATAACCTCGACGTCGAGGCCACCAAGTTCGCGGCCCCGTATGACTCCCTTACAACTGAGCAGCTTGAAGCAGCCAAGGAGATCTACGAATACGTCAGGCCGAGGATCCCTCCGCGGCCGCCCCAGCCAGGAGGCATCCACGCCATATATCATGGTGTGCAGATTAAGATGAATTCTTCTAAGCATTATATAGCCGGCATTCCTCCGGACTTGGGCTGGCTGAACTATGTGGGAGCAGCCTTTGCCAGCTCGGCCAAAACTGCGGAAATAAGTAATCCTAGTAAGATCAACTTCAACGCCTTTAACAGCTTGGAGGCAGTTGAACATTATACAGAATACTATCTGAGCGCATCCGAAAAAAATATATTCGAGGCTATCAGCCCCGGCAGGATCCTCGACGTGGGATGCGGCGCCGGCAGGACAACTCGATACCTATTGGAAAAGGGCTTTGATGTCGTGGCCATCGATATCGCCCCGAAGATGATCGACCGCGCCCGGCGGCTGTATCCTGATGGAGATTTCCGGGTGATGGACGCGTCCAACACAGACTTTAAGGACGGCGAATTCGAGTATGTACTCTTCAGTTTCAATGGATTAGACTGTCTGCATCCTTTTCCCAGGAGGATTAAATGTCTACGCGAGGTGAATCGGATATTGAAGCTGGGAGGAACTTTCATCTACAGCAGCCATAACCGAGCCTATATAGAAAACCACTTGGAGAAGAACCGGCCGATGGGTGAAGGATATTATTTGCATAACAGCGATTACGGGCCTAACGCGTTCTACACCACTACAGGTCCTGAAGAAGAGGAGGAACAGCTGCGACAAGCGGGGTTCGCGCTAAGGAAAGTTTATCCCGGGGACGTTTGGAATTATTATGTGGCGATCAAAAATGGATTACCATCCTAGTCTTGCCCACGTCGTAATCTGGTGTGAAAAATGTCATACCCATTACTGTGCTGGTTGCTACGTCAGTTGCCCTAACTGCGAAACGGCGGAAATAATTAAACTTAACTCGGAGCTTGAAGCGAGACTCGAGGAATCAAATCTATGGGGAGACCTCTCTCCAGCTGAGAAGGAGGATATCATCAAGATGATGAAGACCAGCTGAGAGATGAAGTTTAGAAACCACGCGGAATATCTCCGATTCGATATGAGGATAAGCCAGCGCAGACAATACCATAAGCGCCGCCACGAAAGCAAAAAGAAGTGGCTCTTAGATGAGGCTTATCTATCCCTTGTCTCATGCCCACGCTCTGTATGACATTCCCGGCAGATGCTTGGCGATATGCTCCAGTCCTGTCCAAAATATACTTCGAATATGCCTTTCTCATATCCCTTTCCACAGTATATGCAAATCGCGTCGTTGCGCAGGATTCTTGCTTTAATCATGGTGCTCAGCTAGATCTACGTCCCGAGGATGCTCCTTGTTGAGAGCAGAGCCAACCACATAGAATTTCATAGAAAGGGTATTATAGACTAGGGTATATACTCTTTTCTATGGTTGAAGTGAAAGAAGCACTCGAGAAAGCGGTAAAAGAGATTAGAGAAGCCAAACTGGTTGGCTGTGTCCGTAATTCCATGTTGACTGGTTTTATTACATGCCCAATTATTGAGCTATGCCCTCATGTCCCGACGGAGAATATAGGTGACGCGCTGTCCAATGATATCTCGTATAGCCGGCTTTCTTATTATGATGATAGTGATCCTGACCTGGATAAGAAAATCTTAGAAAGCATCGACGACACTCTGAAGCTCCTGGAGGAGGCGAAGCAGATCACAGCAAAATGCCCGCTGGGAAAACTGATCAAGGGGGAGTACCCTTGATCTTAGGCATACTCATATTCCTCGTCGGGATGGCAACCATTACTATAATTATTGAACACTTCCCCATGACTCCGGCAAATGCCATCCTTGTCTGGGATCATGATGCTTTAGCCTTCAGGGAAACAGGGCAGTTCTTCGGGGAAAATACCGTGGTTAGCGTCCCTCCCCCCTACATTCAATATGGGGACGCCAGCCTAAAGATAAGCAGCTACGATTATTTCTGCGGAAGGCTGAATCTCATCTACCTCAGTGAAGAATACAACGCTGAAGAATGGTATAAGGTAAGGGGCACCCAGATGGCCACAGCAGCTGAGAGAATAGAAATCGGCGATTCCGTGAAGATCCATAATGGCATAGCCACGGCCGTTAGACCTGGGCCCATAGAAGAATATGAGCCAGTTGAAAGCACCCCATACAAAGGGAGCACCTACGAGGAAACTGAAGAACAAAACCATTAATACCTTTTATTGTTATTTTATTTTTGAGCACTATGTTAATGGCTCTCGGATATCTGATCAGTTACCTCGGCGGCATGGTCTCGTTAGTCATGTCTTTCTTGACCACGACAGTCGCGGTAGTAATCAGTCCCATAGGGCTCATGCTGATCATCGTGCTAGCAGCGATGACTGTCCTGAGCCTGGTTAAGGTGACCCATCCACCGGCTCCGCCTTATCCCATAACCCTCCTATTCCGTCAGGTTAGAATACGCCTCGGACTATCACCAAATTTGAATTACGTCGACGAGATTGACCCTAAAAACAATATGGTCGATGACTATCTACTGCTGCTTACTAACAATCAAAGCAGCTGAAAGACTCACAAAGGTACAACCAAACGGAAATGGAGAGAACCGCGGGGCTGCTTCAGGATGCCCCTCCTCTTTTTTTACTCTCACAGCGTGAGAGAATGGTTTTATATTTACATAGCAGAACTAAGTTCGAGGCTCGGGGACCGCTGCAAGCCAGTCCCCCTCACTCCGGGGCGCTGCTCCGGTAGCCCTTTTTTATCTGTGTAGTATCTATATACCCATGTGCGTCACCCCAACTGATAACGCATCATCTTCTACGACCCCTAAAAAACTGAAATTTGTTATCAACGCCAATGATACTCCAGAAGGAATCAAGTTTATCGATCCCGATGATAACGGAGCAGAAATACGGAACAAAATTCTTAACCCCGAATACATACCTTTAGATTTACCGAAGAAGAAGCGGGCTCGGAAGAAAAAAAGTTGGATCGAAAAGAAGCAAAATCGATGGTAGATTTCTGGCCTGAGGAGCCCAAGATCTTGATCGGTTATGCCTTAGAGGGCAGTCATCTACCAGATGGAAGTGAAAATCCTTTTTCGAGGATAGAGGTCGAGGCGTGGGTTATCAAGCTTGCATTCCAGCTGAAGCAGTTTAAAGCCGTCGACCTCGAGAAGATGCTTTAGTCCACTGTCTGTTTTCCCAGATAAACATCAAGATAAGCACTATTATGCAAATCGGTATAAAGAAAAACTCTAATTCTAGAAATATCAAAACAGGCAGAGATATCATACCTAGGATCATGCATACCCAAATCCATAGCATCATACACTATGGTTTTCTCGGAGATAAATAACTCTTTTATATACCGCTGTTTATACTACTTTGGGCTGCCTGGGGGCCTTGAAACCATGGTGAGAAGTCTTCTTATGCATGTGACAGGCCTAAGGGCGCCCATGATGTGAGTTGACGAAAGATGAAAATAATAGTGAAGCTCCAGCTGGAGCCAGAAGTTAAAGAGGTTTTTACCGGAAACAGCCTCACAGCGAGAAAGATCGATAACACCTTGAGAATTAAAGAAGGGAATCGAGACCTCGCAGAGTTTGAGCACTATCTCTACTGGGTAGCAGATGGCGTAGAAGGGGAACCAGATCGAGATGTTCTCCTGATGAATCTGGATTACTTAGATTCATTCGTTGAGAAGCTCGGGCCTGGTTTGAAAGAGGAAACTCTGAGATGGGCTATCTATGCTGTGAGAAGATATGCCGAAAATGCCGTTATACCTGGAGGCCCCATTGATCCAAGCTCCCACGACTGGACATGGGATAAATTCAAAGAAAGCTTCGTGCCATCGGTGAAAGCCTGATGCCTAAAGGCGGTAAAGTTTTCCTAATATCCACCTCGGAGGAGCTCGAGGATCTTAAAAGTAAGCTGGATGGCTGGTCCGCCACCGAGAAATATGAAGACGGTGACTTCGCAATAACTCTTCTGGAGGATGTCAGTGATCTCAGCATCGCCAGCATCGGATGCCTCCAGCTATTCGGAACCTACAGCTATGATTATGTAATGCGGAACATTCACCGCGGAAAAGTAGTCCATACACCGATCACCCAAACCTGTCCCTTTAACTTCGGCAAGACCGATGGCAAACTCTGGCTCGTGGTTCTAGCGAAAAAAAACATAGCCAACAGGGCCGCCGTCAAACTTGGAGAGATCTGTAACATCGATGTAAGGACAGCCAGCATATACAGCCGCGAAATGAATCATTACCTGAAATTAAATGATAAGACTAAGGTGGCTCTCTTCTCCGATATGGATGTACCTGGAGTCAATGGATCCACGCTTTACGGGGAAGAGCTTGTCCAGACAAGCCTCTTCAAAGAATTCGTGGGCCATGGCACACCAAAATGGGTGGTAACTGAGAGTGAACTAAAAGGCTACACAGTCGGTATCAGTGGCGACGGATCTGTGATCATCTTCAACAATGTAAACGATGTTGATTATGTGGGGTTCGTCGAGGACGAGATCCTTCCCCTGGTACTCAGAAAAGTTAAGGATTCTACACAACAGACCCTGTAACCAACATTTTTTATATATCTGAAACAATATTTCCTCATCCCATATGAGGAAGGGTGAACATTCACCCGGGAGCGAAAGCTCTTCACTATACCAAAAAAGGGGCGGAGCCAGGGCAGGTGTGAGCGGATCAGTGTATCCCCAAAGAGGCGTATCCTGAGAAGGCGACCTCGGCGGTGCTTGACGCCTTAATCCCCCGCGGCTCAGGCCGAAAGGACTGGCGATGACGCCCCGCCTACAAATCTTTATAGTTGTATACTTTGATATATACCCATGTTCGATGTAATGGATCCTAACGGCGAAGCCTTTGAATCCTTGAAAAACTTCTGCATTAAAATTGGTGAAGGAAGGTTATGTCCAGAAACAGAGGTCCTTCATTATAGTTATCTGGATCATCCAGTTGTCATTGGTGAGAAAATCATGGTGCTCTATAATAAGGCAAGGAAGTTAATCTTTCTCGCAGAAGTTGTTGAGGGAATGGCCCTTAGTTTTGATGATCCATCATTCTTCTATTACTGGCATGTCGGTGGCCAACTTTTTCCTGAAACCGCGGTCCTTGACCGGGAAGGTGTAACGCTTAGTTACTCCACTGAAACGGAGGGATCTAGCACAGTTAGGAAAGTGAGTCATAAAGATTACGCGATGCTGAAAATGCTTTTCGATCTCGAGAATCCTTTCCCTTGGAAAGAATCTCAATCTAATTAAATTGGTTTCAATCCCATTACCGCTAAACGGTGCATCGCTAAGCCGTGTTTTTTAAGTGTAGTTGTGGATTTCAGCATGATGCAAACATAAGTATCGTCATCTTCAGTCCCTTCATGACTTATTTTGTCAAGAATTCCCTCGTTATGAAGCATCCGTATATGCCTAATGAGTTTATAGCTATCCTTAAACGGGCATTTTAGATGGTACTGGGTGAATATTTGTGACATTATTTCATCTCCATTGGCTCTGGATTTCTCCAAGTGTACTCGTCGACGGAAGATACGTAATTACAGTTAAGGCAGATGGCTTGGTCAGAGTCCACTGGGGCAATCTTAACACCGAATTTATTGCATTGTTGACACGTTGGCCTCGCGGCTGAAACTATCTCAAACTTTATCCTCTTGAGTGGACTCATCAGGTAATCCATGGCTACTTTTAATGTGGATTTGCCGGCTTCCTTTCCAAGATATACTATTGTTTCCCGCCTAAGATCAACGTATGCAGCTCGCTTAATTGCCTCTTTAAAGATATCTGGGAAGTCAAACCAATCAGGGTAAAACCAGAGCCTGAACTCATCTAGGTTCTCGAACCCGTCGGCGATAGCATTCTTCTCATCAAACCAGACGTCGAGAAGCGAGATCTCCTCGTAACTTTTAATCTCCGCGTAGGCGATCAGGTGAGGCAGGTTCATAGCCTTTTCAGTCCCTTTGGTTGGCTTTTCGACCCGTTTCGCCCTCATCTTATAGTACAGCTTCACGGTGGTGCCTACGATCACATGGGGCCTCCCATCATTTCTGGGTACCCGGATTGTCTGAGTCTTGCGGCCCTGGATTATCTGCCACCAGAAAGGCCCCGCCAGGGTGCCTTCTTTGAAACTTATTGCGCCATAAAGCCCGGTTTTATCGAGGTTTGGAAACTTTTTCCAGAGGTTATGCTTCATGCAGTAGAGGTTAAAGCAAGCCCGACATAATGGGCCTATATTTCCCATGGTAATGATGGTTTCTTTTGTCTGGCATCCACATCTCACGCAAACATTCATGGGTTTAATATACACCATAGTATATATTTAATTACCTATGTCTGGATGGAAACCCCTTATCGAGGAGTTAAACGGCGTTGAACTTGGTCAAGTAGGGGAATACCGCGAAACCGTTGCCGCCCTGAACCACATTATGGAGTTTAGAACAAGCCGCCTAGTAAATGCTTTCTCAAAACCATATAGATTCCTATTGGGGCGTTTGGACACGTTGCGCCGCGAATATTATACTATAGGTTGCAATGGGCTGAACTATTCAAAGCTTCATGGTGGAGCTCTAAATGTTTTTCTCCCTAAGGATGATATACGCGTCGATAGGTGGCGTAGAGAGATCCTGAGCGTAGTTACCTGGACTTACAGTAAATTCCCTGAGCAAGGCGTCGACCTGAGGGACTTAACTAATGAAGGGACCCTTCGTGAAACCTGATGGGGTACTCTCTGCCATCAAGTCTGTTCAGCGAAATATTCCCCACGCAGAAGGACCCTGATAACCCGGGTCATTATTTATGCAGATTCTGCGGGAATCCAACAATCGAGACCAGGCGCCGGTATTACTGCAGCGATGAATGTTATGATCTATGCCAACTCGCAGTTTCATGGCCTAGTGCTAGGCAAGTTGTTTGGGTGCGTGATGAAGAGAAATGCACTCTTTGTGGAGACCATGTGAACCTTTATGGAAGGCCTGTTGCTGAGATACACCACGTAATACCCGTCCGGGATCTTGCGCGATTACCCTGGGACGTCGTCAAGGGAATTCCCCTCGAGGAGCTCCACTGGAGAAAAAGCTGCTGGGATAACTTCGAAGATAAAAAACAAATGGAGCATACAGCGATGAGTCGGGCATCCGCAATCATCTATACAATCCTCTATCTCGACATCAATAACTTGAGGACTTTATGCACCAAATGCCATGACGTGGTTCACTCCGCGGATTATAGAAACCAGGGGCATGTTAATCCGTTTGATGTGGCGCCGACTTATTGGGCAAATTTTTGGAGATGGGCTAAGCTTGATGGAGTCACTAAAACTTTAGATGATTTTTTCAAGTAGAGACCTAATACTATACTTGATGAGTTTAATAGAAAAAGTAAGAGAAACCGTCATCCCCCTTGAGAGGATCCTCTCCCCATGGGATGATCAAAGATGGCTATTGAGAACACCAACTCCAGAAGAAATCTTGGCAGCCCCGGAAGAATTACTCTTCTATCGTGAACATTGGGATGAATTTTTGCCTGAGTTTCCGGACCAAGGAAACAGAGGAACCTGTGTAGGCTGGGCTCACACCGGCGACTCCGAGGTAAACAATAAGTGGAGAGACAATATAATGGACGATCTCTCACCAGAAGACTGTTATTATAAAGCCAGGAAATACGATGGGCTCCCTGATATTATTGGAGAAGGAAGCAACAACCTTGGCGCCATGAAAGCCAGACAGAAAGAGGGAATATGCCTCGAGGCCACGTATCCGACAAGCATAGATAAAGCGGTCCCGAGCCCCGGCATCCAGAAGCCACTCGAAGAATATCGGGAAGAAGCCGCCCAATATGTCATCGATAACTATTACCAGGTGCAGCTAATGCCCTCCGTATGGAAGACAAGCATCGCCGGCATCATCAGCGATCCACAGTGGGACGGCCCTAAGCCGATAGTGGCCGCTTACAAGTGCACTGGGACGATGTTCGAATACGCAGAAGAGCACGACGGCATCCTTCCGTCTGATCCTGGCGCAGACGTCCTCGGAGGCCACAGCAGTTTATTTGCCGCATACAAGATAATCGACGGCGAGCTCTACTTCGGGAATGCAAACACCTGGGGAGCTGACCAAGGAGATGAAGGCTGGTTCTGGCACCCATCGAGTTATCTCTTCAATGGGATAATTCTCGAGGGGATGATAAGCCATTACGGTCCTCCAATAATTCCTGAAGAACCAAGCGGATGCATAGTGGCGCAAAGCTATGCCCGCTTAGGTAATGGGCTTTCTTCTGTCCTTGGAAGGAAAAGCAGATTTAAAACCTACATACCAAAGTATTAACAGGTGTAATTAATGGCACTGTATACAGTTGTGCTGGGCGCGAACAGCTATGAAGTAGCGGACCCAGTTATGTTTCTAGGCTACGTGAACCAAGGTAAAACTCCCGACGAAGCACTGATCCTAGTTGATGAGATACTGGAGGCATTTAAGAAAATCATGGACGGTGGGTGCGCTTTCTTGACGGTATGGCCACCCCATAAAATCGAGTATGTGCACCCCTGCCCAGATGGGGGCACTATGAGACTGTTACTTGAAAAACGTCCACCCACCTCTCCCTTATAAAAATACTCCAACCCTTTTTATAATTATATACTATGTTATATACCATGTCGATTCCGCTTATTTATGAAGAGAAAGGCGCTGTCATGCATGTCGGATCAATGGAAATAGTAGAAGACGAAAACGGGATAGAGATTTCCTTTAAACCGATTAACAATGTCTGGATGAGTTCAGAGGCATTTAATGCCACAAAAAACAGAATCGTCCACAATGTCGGTGCAGCTATGATGTGGGATAATAGTGGCAAGATAACTGCCCACATAGACGCGTGTGATCCTGATCGGCATCACAAGATATCCGAAATCAGGAAACTGGTTACTTGCACATACGGCGTGCTCTTAGAAACCAATGGTCTCAGGGAAGAAGACGCGCTCATCCAGGTAGCCCCGGGTGTTTGGTTGCTTGAATCCGATGGCGCAATGGCGAAGCTTGATAAGGATGGGCAGAGAAAGTTGGATGAGGTTCTAAAAGAAATATTTACAGAGAGGCCTCTAAAGATGTTTATTTCTAGTCCAAGGGGGAAGGAACTTTGAGTGCAGATCTTCCTGAAGAACAACCTGAAGAACAACCTGAAGAGGAATCTGATACCACGCCTCAAGAAGATCAACGAGAATATTTCAAAGCAAAATATAAAGAGATAATTGACATTGAAGGCGTAGGACCTGCAACGGTAACTCAGTTATCTGAGTCAGGATTCAAGACAATCGAATCCCTAGCAACGGCTACTCAGAACCAGCTTATTAAAGGTGGAATTGGTGAGGCCCTCGCTGACAAAATAATTAAAGCAGCTCGTAAAGCAGTGAGTATTAGCTTTATATACGCAAGTGAATTAATGAGGATTAGAGAAACCCGGAAATATCTCACAACCGGCTGCAGCTCATTGGATAGGCTTCTCATCCCGGGGGCCATGGTGGTTGGGCCCCTCGCAGATCCGGATTTCAAGGGTGGCATAGAGACCGAGGCCATCACAGAATTTTACGGTGAATATGGATCGGGTAAAAGTCAGATCTGTCATCAGCTAGCGGTCACCGCTCAGCTCCCCATATCTGAAGGTGGCCTTGGAGGTAAGACGTTATATATAGACACCGAAGCGGTCTTTCAGCCAGAGCGAGCCATACAGATAGCTAGGAGACTCAATCTTGAATGGGATGAAGTTCTTGAAAACATTGTATACGCTGAAGCATATACTTCGGAGCACCAGATGGCATTACTAGAAGCAGCTGATCAGGTAATAAAAGATGAGAACATTAAATTAATCATAGTCGATAGCGTGACAAGCCATTTCAGAGGAGAATATCTTGGCAGAGAAATGCTGGCCCCAAGACAGCAAAAGCTGAATATGCACCTTCAGAAAATATTTAGATTATCAAGGGTATTCGGCTTAGCAGCTGTCGTCACAAACCAGGTATCATCTACACCTGACTCATTTTTCAATAAACAGCCTATCCCAATAGGTGGCCATATAATGGGTCATATGGCTCACACCAGGATCTATATAAGAAAGGGTAGAGGTGATGTTCGCATCGCTAAAGTAGTTGCTAGCCCAAGTATACCTGAAAGCGAAGCTCCTTTCAGAATAACTGACGGCGGTATAATGAGTGAAGAAGATCTCACTTAATCCACTAGCCTTCATTCTTATTTTATCTATTTTATTTCTTCTCGACTGGCGTAAGACGATTCGTATTCTAATAGGCATATTAATGTTTTGCGTAGTGGCTGTGGTGTTTATATTGGGCTCAAAAATCAAGGGCGCACCTTTTAAATAGATATACATTTTAGTATACACTGGTGATAAATTGGAAGAAGACTACATCATACTGGATTCAACCATCACTGAAATACCTAATCCAACATTTGAGCGAGCAAGAAAGCTGCTTAAAGAAGGCTGGGTAAAATCGGATCTCACATACAATCCTTTCGGGACAGAGCTAACGCGGCTTCTGCATATAGTAAAGTATACAGAAGAAGAACTAGCTGAGATTGAGGCAATAAAACAGAAACGGATCAGCTCTCCTAGACCTCCGATCGATGAAAACTGTTTGACTGTACCTATATTGAAATATGAAGAAGACAAGGAAGGCGTTGAAAACCCATACAAAATACTTGCATCAAAAGGATACCGGGAAGTGCACAGGACCAGCACCGTCGCGGTGATGAAGTTAAGCGATCCTCGCGGGATCCTAATGAGCGATGAGGATCTAGAACTGATCCTGAAACTAATCGAGGGGCTTCCTATCTCAGAAGCAACTGAATTAAAGCCTCAGCTCGACTCTCTCCATTACAGGCTGTTCACGATCTATGAGGAAAGTCAGGCCAGCAAGAGGATCCCTGAACCAGAGGCTGATTCTGGTTCCGGGATGCACGAGTGATCCTAATCCGGCGTAGACGCGTTAGACGCCAATCTCTGGTTTTTGCTAGGCGACTGATCTAGCATTCCGAAGGTCTTCATCCATTTCATCTTTAACATTAGGATCTTCAGTGTTGATGCAGTTCCTCATGGCCTCTAAACTGCATTCTTGGCATAGAACCTGTTCCGGGATATCCCCGTCTTCAATCAGCTGTAATGCCATCTTTACACAATCTAAGGTTCTTCCTGCGATGCCTTTTTCATGTGCCTTAAGTTCATTATAGATTCCACTGAAGGTCCCTGAGGGCTTTAGAACTTGGGATAATTTCCTTTCAACGGGCTTCAGATTTCCGTTACCGTGAGCGGTGCCCTCATTAAACGCGGTCTGAGATTCAGAGAATTTTTTGATAAGGATTTCCATGTATCTGAAGGCATTGTCCCTGTCCATTTCTAGGATGTCTTTTTCAAGTGAGTTTAAAAGAGCCCTTAAATCTTTAAAAATCTCGATTATTTTCTCGCTCTCTTTTTCGCTGAGATTGACTGGCCTCTCCAGCTTCTTCTGCAGCTCATCAAAATCTATCAAAATCTATCTTCCTTCCTTCCACCTTACAATACCCTCTCTCAACACTTCTCCGGTTTCTTCCTCAGTTAATAATCCTTTCTCCTCGAGGACGTCGAGCATCTGGAGTATAATTGCTAAGGCGACATCCGGCTGTGCGTTGACGAATCTGTAGAGCTTGGCGAATGGTAATCTTTCAGGTTCTTCTGAAACGTCTTCATCACTTCCTTCTTCGATGTTGTCCAGCTCTCCATCTTTTTCAGCCATTTTTCTCTTAAACCCTCCAATGAATTTATCTTCTCTCCAAGATTTAAAGGGAATCTAATCCCTATTACCCCAAAAAGGTCTCCAGCATCATCTCTATGCCTTGTGAGCACTTCATCCGGGTGGTAGATGCGTATCTGCGGCTCGAAGTACCCATAAATCACTATGATTATGGGTATATTTTCTATGTCCGCGATGGTCCACGCAGCTTTTTCTACAAGTAGATGACCGGATTCTTGGTAAACTCCGATGGTTATGAATCTCTGATTGATCGCTGTCAATATCTTTTTTCCATTTATTTCCGGTGTTTTAATTTCTTCCATCACCATCATGTAAGCATAAATTCCATGTATGCTTCTCAGCTCTTTTCCAAGGACTTTTCGTGCTCCTAAACTCTGCAATAGCTTAACTGTTTCATCCAGTATCATTTTGTGAACTTCAATCCACACGTAGCGTTGAACTTGGACCAGGCTTCACACTCTTTCCCTAAGCATTTTCCAGACGGATCTTCATCACCCGCTTTCCTCATGCCTTGCAGAGCTCGTCGGCTTTCTTCATACGCTCCTCCGGCTCTTTGGCTGGTCGGACCGGCGATTAATAGAGCAGCATGAAATATGGGGCATATACCTGGCTCCCTTTTCTTTTCTGGCATTTTATCCCTCCTTGAAGTCATCTAGAACTGTTTGTTTTACTTCTTCATCGATGGCTAACATTAGTTTTCTTATGAATCTTCGGCAATATTTTGTCATCGTTTCAAGTGTTTTAGCCGGGGCTACTGAATCTATTATATCAAGGAGCTCTGTGGGGTATGTTTCTGAGAGTTTTTTATACATCTCAACCTCTTTATCTCCTCGTCTGATAGGCTCGATGAGTGTTGTTTTCTCGAATTTTTGCCATGGTAGCCTAAACTGTCTCCATTCCTGCGTTATACGTGTTGCAGCCGTGACCGTTAATCCTGCTTTCTCCATGAGCTCATAAGCAATATAGCTGTTTTCGAACAAAGTATTTTTAGGTTCATATTTCTCGAGGATCTCTTGGGGAGTATTTTTTGCCTTAATCATCCGCTCTATGGCTCTAGCTGAAGGCGTCTCACCCATTATATTTGTCATCTCAATGACGCGCTCCTGGACAGCTTCTGTCGCTTGCCTTAGAACCCGCGCATGCCTTTCTGTAGGCGCCGAGTTCTGCAAAGTTCTTATATCGACTTCTTCATCATCAAGGTCATCTTCTTTTTTTATTGCTTCCATTGCTTGATTGAATGAAGATATCTGCCTAGAGACCCATGGCTGGCTCTTATGCACCGCTTTTGCAAGGTCCTCCTGGGTCTTGATGCTTGAATCGTTTTTCTTTATCTGTTCAAGCCAGAACCCAAGACCTACGCTATCAGGCTCATCCCTCTGGACGTTTTCAGTGAAGGCTATCAAGCAGGCCTCGAGCTGCGTCATCTCATGTATTTCTACCGGTATGCTATTGTTTCCGGCAGCCTCATTACAGCGACGACGCCGGCGCCCATCAACAAGCTGATACTCACCAGGTTTACTGGGGTGTGGGCGTAAAGTTATTGGGTTTCGGATTCCGAGTGCTTTTATTGATTCCGTTAGCTCCTCGTCTTTAACCGCATCATGAAACACCCTCATGTCTCCGAGGTCGTCATGGATCAATTCGTGTTGTATTATGTCTCTACGAAGGAAACGGGTCAAACAGTTCTCTCCGGGTATACCATGGTATATATCTATTTAAAAAATGTGGGGCAGCCAGGTGAATCCTGCCCAAGGGTTTACTTTGGTTACTGCCCCACAGAATCATACCGGAGTTTTTAAAAAAGGTTACTACTGCATTATATACTAATGTTAGCGCTTGTCATCGGGGAAGGAGAAATCGGTACCCCGATCTTTGAAATGCTTAGGGCCGCGTATGGAAAGGAAGTTTGCTGCAGGGATATCGAAGAGCCGGATTGGGCTACTGAAAAAGGGGCCATGTATGTAATGGGCGATGGGGGGGATCATTATAGTTTCACTTTTCTGCACATCTGTTTTCCTCAGGGAGTAGGATGGAATAAACAAATATCAAATTATATCGAGCAATATGAACCTAAGGCGGTTGTAATCCATTCAACGCTTCACCCAGGAACCACAGAGCAGCTGAATGAATTCCGTCCGGTATTCTACTATTCCCCGGTCCGCGGAAACATTAAGGATGGAATGCGATGGTGCCTTGAAAGATATACGAAATATGTCTCGAGTTTAGCTGCTCGAAAAAAGCCTCTATTAAAATGGGAAAAATTAGATGAGATGGTTCATAAGCACTTATCCGACGCTGGTTTTCAGGTAAAAATGGTAAAGGATTCAACTAGCCTCGAGTATGCGAAGGTCCTGGATCTCTGCTGGTATGGCCTCAACATAGCTTTCTATCAGGAGCTCGAGCGGATATGTGGGGTGCTTGATTATAAAACCGTCAGAAACTTCATAGAGTCAACACCAACGGAAAGCGAAGGCCGGGCAGCCCGCGCATTCTTCTATGGGGGATATATTGGAGGCCACTGTGTGGTCCCTGCCTTCGAGAAACTCTTAGCCTTACACGATGTCCCGATGATTAAAGCAGCCTTGGAATCTAATATCAAGAGAGAAAGAGAACTCACGATGAATCCTGAAAATCTTCTAGGTCTGGATTCAGTTTGAATTAACTGTGAAAACTATTTTAACAGATTCGGTATAATTAGCTTGGATCAGTGAGTGTGCTGATGGATCCTGCTATTACAGTTGCTCTTATAACCGGAATGCTTGGTTTTTTAGGAATAATTACAAAGACCTTTATGGACAGAAATACCGAGCATAGACTTACTGTGCTCGAGGAAAATCGGCTCTCTGGAGAGGATCTGAAATGCATTAAAGAGACAATTGTTTTAATAAGACTATGGTTTAAAGTATACGAAGAAGAGTTGCCTAAAGCACTAAAAAATCCGCCTGGGATAAGTGCTATACTTGATAAGATTACAGGCAACATATCCGCTTTTACATTACTATCCCCTATTGATCAAGGAAAACTGATTGAATATCTTGAAATAAAGTCTGGTGTTGAAGATCCTGAAATCAGGTGGAAGGCTAAACTTTATCTTGGGATGATTAAGTTGCGTGTTGATGAGTCCTGGAGAGAACAACCTCTTTCAGAACTCGGGGTATGTTAATGGATTACCTGTTATTTATCCGAACTTTGGCATCCATGACTACAATAATTTTCTTCTTAATGAACATTATTGAATCACAGAAAGCGACCGCATATATGCCCTATGTTTTCGTAGCGTTTTTGATAAGCGAACTCGCTGCAATAATTGTTAGAATAGATATGATTTACTCATTATTTATGCTCAGTCAGATTCAGAAAGGTCTCCTCATTACCGTCGGTGAACTCGCAATATGCTTCTCAGCGATTAGGTTCTGGCTTATTCTGAGGGCTAAATAAGCCCTTTAAATATGCTTATATATACTCGGGTATATCATAAGCCGGTGAGAGCCTGCCTCAACGAGAACCTTGGTATTATAACCCTCAATACGGGACGGCAATAGATCTCAATTACTGTCAATTCGGCTTTGTAACCTCTGGTGATTGCAATAAAATTCTATGTAAATTCAGGACCATAAAAGAAAAGGCCCCTGAGGAGCCTATGGAGAGCTGCCGCGAAGCATGCCCCAAGAGGAGAGAATATGACGAGCCCAAACCCTCAACGGCTGTTGTTAATGCTTAGCCAGCCATGGTATTGCGTTGCATGTGAGGCGTGCAATGAGATGGTGAAACTCACATTGAATAACGGTTCCGGGGCTATCTGCAAATTAGTTGAGCAGGGAAAACCATGTAAGAGGAAAAAAAAATGTCCGGGGAACAATTTAGAGAATCCATTAGCTTAGCTTTAGAGAAGCAGGATCGCTTGAACCGGTCGATGATGCTCTCAATTATAGACAGTGAGTTCGTAAAAGGCTTAAAGGATATCGAGGATCTCAAAAAAGTTAGGGCAGTAATAAACGACGTGGCCCTTGAAATCGGTGACACCAGAGCCGAAGATTTAAGGAAACTTTACATCAATGAACTTAAAATGAAGATCCCTGACGTCCAAAAAACAATTTTGGACCGGCTATTATTAGAGCTTTAAGCGAAAAACTGTGACAGTAAACTAAACTCTTTTTTATTCACTTTCCATTATTGGTATTGATACTCGTGTCAAGCCAGCTATCAGATAGCATTCTGAGTTATGTTAAGTCGAAAAGGGATGAAGGTAAATGGCAGAAGGCCATGGAGGATATTCTCTACTTCATAGAACATTACGTGCCTAAAAAACTCTTTAATTTAAAGATAGCTTCACCGCAGCAGCTCGATATGCTTCAAGCGGTTATGGGAGGGACGCGATATATCATCATACGTGCACCTAGAAAAGGCGGGAAGACTATCCTTGTAGCTATTATCGCGGTCTGGCTGGTTTTAAGAGACCAAACCTACCGGGTTTTCATTTTATCGGGTTCCCAAAACCAGGCTGAATGGCTTTATGAATACTGCGCAGACATTCTTGAGCCTGATGATCCTGTCCTTGCTGAATTTTTATCTCAGTTCCTAATTGGCGGAGTTGCCAAATCTAAAACGAGATTTAAGTTAGGCGGATGGATAATGTATGCTCCCGCTAGTGAAAAACAGGTTAACGCGCCTACTGCAGACTGCATTATTATGGATGAATATGTTCTGATACCAACCAACATAGTCTATGAAGCATGGCCGATGATACGTGGTAGCACAAATCCAATGCGATTCCTATTAAGCACATCGACCGCCGGCAAAGCCAATACGGAGTCATTCTTAGACATGTTAGATGAGCCCGGTGGATATGATTTCACAAAATTCGAGTGGGAATCGAAGGACTGTCCCTTCCTGCAGACCGAGGTGGCTCTCAGAGACGCTAACATCGCCCGACGTATATTGACTGAGGATATGTTTATCACTCAATACATAGGTGGGAATCCTAAACGCGCGGGGCGTATCTTCATGCGCACTCAAATCAGGGAGGCCTTCGTAGCGCCTGACCCCGATAAACCAGGTTTTCTAAAAGACGGTGCACCAGGCGGTATACCGTTTGAATTAGATCCTGAAAAAAGGATATCCCGAGGAGAAGCCAAAGGCGGTATAGACTGGGGGTTTGATCACGACACCGCCATAATCATGGGTTACCGTGAGCTCGGCGGTAGATTGGTGCTAACACGAATGATAGTTGGCAGCGGAACAAGTGCATCAGAATACGGTGATTTACTGATGGGGACTGGAGAGGCGGATTCAGAACCCGGGCTTGCACACAAGCTGAACGTCAATGATTGGTTCGCCGACGCCGCCGGGGCGTTTCAGAATCAGGAATTGAAAAACCGTGGTCTTAGAGTTGTGTCGAGGGCTTTCCAGCATCAGACTCGCGGCAAAGAATGGATGATCGGGATTACTCAATGGTATCTCAGGCAAAGAAAACTAATCATTCCGGACATCGAGGAATTTGCCTTATTAAAAGATCAAATGAAGAGATGGCGGCGCGACGTTAAAGGTAAAGCAAAGAAAGGTTATGACCACTGCAACGATGGACTTCTATGTTTCTGCTCAGGTTATAATCCGACTTACTATGATACGACTGATCTTCATAAAGTCGCAGCTTATGATCCCCGTGAGTTACAGGTAAATAAATGGAGTAATTTCAATTCATCGCCAAGACAGTGGATGCCAAAAAATTGGGCAGATAGAAAAGAGGAGTTGACTCGCGATCCATGGAAAAAATAGATTATAAACGCCGCTTCAACGTCTCCGGATGGAGAGGCGGCTTAATCAAGATACTCTCTGGAGCAGACGTTATGCAGCTTCAACAATTCGAAGATGATTTCACCGAAACTTTGACGCGCCTTAAGCGCGTAACACAGCAACGAAACGTTCTCAGAGATGAGGTGGGGATATACAAATCATCGGCCTGGTCTAATTTATTGATCGGTGACTATAACCCCGAGGAAATAGGATTCGAAGAATACAAAAAGATGCTCAATTATGATGCTCAAGTCATAGCTGGCTGGGATCTCATCACTATGGGGGTCCTCATGAAAGGGTGGCGAATTAATCACCCTGATCCCAAGATTACGGAAAGCATTACCGCCATGTTTCAAAGGCTAATACAGCCTTCCTTCAGGGATGGGATGAAGGAGATGATGAAGGCCATCACATACGGCTTCACCACGACTGAAGTAGTATTTGAAGAATGGCGGAACATGTGGGTTCCCCGAAGGAGAAACGGCTTAAAAACCCTTGATCCAGAGTACATCAAGTTCTTCTCAGATCCATATGGGAATCTAAGCAAAATTGAAGAACAAATGGGGGGAGAAATGATAGAACTTCCGCTGTTCCGTACACTTGTCTGGACACATGACAAAGAATGGGGCAACTTCTATGGGACATCCCTTTTGCGGGCTTGCTATAAAAACTGGTTCATCAAGGATGCGATGCTGAAATTTGCCAATATCGCTTATGAGCAGTTTGGCTCGCCAATGCTTATGGGATATGCGCGTAATATCGGTGAAAAAGATCAGATGTTAGAAGAGCTTGAACATCTCTTTGCTCGAAGTAAGGCTGTTTTAGTTAAGCATGATGAGAATGATCCTACCGATGTAAAAGTAATCGAATCTAAACGCAGTGAGATGCCTTTCGACCGTTACATCCAATACCAGGATGAAATGATTTTGAGGAGAATGCTTATCGGGCAAAAAATATTCGAGGGTGGGGGAGGAACTTATGGACCAAAGATACCATTCGACATAATTCTAATGCGTTTCCAAGACTTCAGGTTAGAGCTTGAGACAATAATAAATGAGCTACTCATACTGATAACTGATCTAAACTGGCCTGTGAATATATACCCCAAATTTGAGTTTGAGCCTCTCACAACCATGGATGAAAGTCAGCTACGTCAAGCGATTTGGGATGCACTTGACCGGGGAATCCTCGACAAAAGTGATGAGGAGGACACAAGATACATACGTGATCAGCTGAGGCTCCCACAGAAAACCAAGACTAAAACTGAAGACGCGGAGGCTGAAGACGTGGATGAAGATGTGGGGGCCGAAGAATAATGCCGTTTGCTGGATACAAGGATTTTAAAGATTGCGAGAACAAAAATCAGGATAAAACAGATCCTTCCGCCTTCTGCGCATGGTTGGAGAAAAAAGTATCCTCCAGTTCTATTGAGCTTGGAGTGAAGACTAACCTGAGATTGCTTTATGGATTATACCGCCTCGAGCTGATGGCTGAAAGCTTTCTGGGAATGGAGCTACTTACAAAGGAAAACGCTGAAAAACTATTAGAAGGAGACCCGATATGGAAAAGCGCACCGGATCCTGTTGTTATCGATGATCATCGATGGATTCATGTCTGGGCTGATGCTGTGAAAGGTGGTGGTAAAAGCTTCTTAAACAAAGCACAGCTACGGCGCCTGCATAATATGGTTGTCGATGAATTAGCGAGAAGAAGGCTGGATTCAGGGCTTAACCATAAAAGCCCTCTACCCTTTGGAGCCCTTGAGTTAGGGGATAATCTTTCAATTTTTCTCTCATCTCGTAAAGAGTTTATGCTAGATCCTGCTTTCATCAGTTTGGTAGGCAGCAGTGTTGGGGGAAAAGAAAACCCCGAAGATCTTGATGTATTAATTAGGGCTACAAAATACAGTGGCTTTGACGAAATCATTAAAGGCACATTAAGTAAGGCAAAGAACATTGATCTTGTCTGGGATTTATCTGGGCCCAACGGCCCTTATATTCCGGTTTATGAACTCTGGGTTCGACCTGTAGAAAACTCGGTCCCAATGGAGCCCAAGTATTTGATACAGCCAATGAGCCCTATGCCGCCTGCCACCCCAACTCGGGAGCTCAGTAAGTCCTCAGTATATAGTCTGTTTGAGGACAGCTACTATGTTGAACCTATTGATGGTATGCGGTTGATGATTCATCGCAAAGAAAACAATTTAATGGCCTTTGATAAGGACCTCGAGGAGAGCGACATTCCGGGAGAAATAGCTGATGAACTTCTGGGTTTAGAGGATCCCAAGATTTTCGTATTCGATGGTTTCCTAACACGAAGAAATGGCCAGCCTGTCTATTACCTCATAGATATGCCTTGGTGGAGGGAGTCTGAGCATGTCAATCAGACGGCCGAGCTAAGGCGACACTTCATGAGAAAACTTCCCGAAATGGAGTATGTGAAGCTCAATAATTCCAAGTACTTCTCAAACAGAGCTGATGCCGTCAACTATTTGAAAGAAGAGGAAGGCCCATTTTTACTTATCCCAGGGGCGTCAAAGTATCCGATAAATGGCTCAGCTGACTGGATAACATATTCCAATCCTGATCAGCAGCTGAGCTTAGCCCAAAGCGCCGATGATGAGATCAGAAAACTCGTCGACGACGGGGAATGGGAATCAAAGAGTGCTGACGATCGGTTCAACCTCATGACTAAGAGGAAGAAAGTGGAACCGCTTTACCCTTTCGCACAGTTGAAGACAACGAAAAAAGGTTATAGTGAGAGGGAGGTATTCGGGCTAAAATCAGTTAAAGATTTGGCTAAAGAACTCTTCAAGGTCCCATCGAAGCAGGCTACAGAGGCAAAGATAGATGGTTTCAGAGTAGAGGCGCATAAGGAAAGGAATGAAATCCGGTTGTTCACGGAGTCTGGTCATGATATCACTCACGCATTACCAGGTATAGTTGATAGCGCGAAGCGGCTTCCTGCTAATAGCTTCGTATTGGACACCGAAGCAACGCCTTATGATAAGGACTTCACGAATCTCGGTAGAGCTGCTGCCGCGCCGGCTTTCGCTAAGGGGGCCAAGAAGGCGGTTGATGATAGCCGCTGGGCCCTTCATGTATTCGACGTACTCTACATAGATGGTGAGGATATCCATAATCTACCGTATGAGGAGCGTCGGCAAAGACTCAGAGGAATAGAATTACCTGTTAAGGATGTTCCGAAAAATGATGGAGATTTCAAGGTAAAACTCTGGGAAAATAATGTTAATTGGGCTACCTCGGCCGAGCAAATGATCAAGTTTGCTGAACAGGTGAGCAAGACCCCGGGAAGTGAAGGGGCCATGTTTAAGCAGGCTGACTCAAAATATCGGTTATCCGGGAGCACGCCGCTGTGGAGTAAAATGAAGCATAGCTATGAAATCGATGCCCTTGTAGTTGGTATGAGAAAAGATGGTGAAACATATACCTATGCTGGGGCAATCGGGCCCGTGACTCCGCCCAAGGAAGCGAAGTTAGAAACAGCTCCTGTCGATGTCAAGAATTACGGTGCCTTCGTCAAATATAGGGGGAAGGTTTACACAATCGCTGGAAACACCTTCAATACTAACATCAAGGCCCCCCTGGGTGGCATCATCAGAGTCACGGTGAAGGACGTCAGGAAGATCGATGACAAAACCTACCATTGGTTCCATCCAAAAGTCCTCGAGTTCAGGGAGGATAAGACGCAGCCTGACCCACTGGAAACTGCCGAGACTATCTCCGAGTCTGCTAAAGGGAAACAAAGAATCCGCATGGCATTTCTATCCTCATCTAGATATGAAGCAGAATCACCGATTAAATGCTGCAAGGCGCCCTGGGTAATTATAGAAGGCGAGGGTGGAGGGTGGATATACCTTGAAAATAACGAGAATCTAGTAAAAAGCCTTAATGAATTTGGTGTCGACTGCCTCTACGCTTCAGCCATGGATCGTGACATAGCAAATAATCTATTCGAGGCGGGAATAAGTTTCGAACTCACGGCGGCACCGACGGTAGCGGATTTCACCGGACGCAGGACTTATCTCGAATCTGATTGGCCACCAACTCAAGTTACTGTAAATGGAAGCGCCTTCAGCGAATTTTACAGTACCATTAGGTCACACCCAGACTTCCATATGAGGTTGAGTTGTGGCGCCGCTTTCCCAATACCTGAGGCTAACATCAAAAAATTGGCTGATCCTTATATGACTTATCCAGATGAGAAGGCCTCATGGAAATATGTTATACAGTTCCATATAAGAGGCCTCAGCGTGCACGCAGATTTCAGGGCTGAGATTAATAAGAACCAGTTAATTGGCTGGACTTTGGATCTAGGAAAAAGCCTTCTCAAACCATTGTTACGCAGAGTTGATGATCGGGTGCTTCAGATAGTCGGGATCACGAAGACTCAGATAGAGGACATGGAGATTAAAGAGATCTCCAGCAAACTTCGGTCAACAAAAGACGGGAAAGGGCTTATGAAGAAGCTTAGGGACAGGACCCAGAAATTAAGCCTTGGGCAGCTGAGAACACTTTCCAAAGAACTTTGGGAGGATGAGGTCGAGCCTATACTGGAATCCCCCACCAAGAAGATACTCACCCAGCGGAAGGCTGTTGAGCCTCATGAATGGTTAACCTATAAAGGAGAAGTCCCGGCTGGAGCCGTAGGGGCCACAAGCGAGCTCGAAGGTGTGTTTATCATCATGGATACAGGCACCATCGAATTTGGTGCCCAGAAGCCATGGTTCCACGAATACTTACTCGAGGGCAAAATAAATAGGAAAATGGTCATACGTAAACTTCCGACAAGAAAAGAATGGAAAGTAAAACAGAGTTTCGCATGGCTAACCTTCTTCACAAAACCAGGGGATATGCCTTACACAATCTCGAAGCGGGCTGTCAAACAGAAATGGGTGCCCCCTCAGGGCATCTCTGCATTACCCAAATCAATCAGAAAGCAGATTCCAGATAACCTCCAGTATTGGCGGGCAAAGAATACCAAAGAAATTAGAGACGAACTCGTCAAAGAGATCAGTAAAAAAGAAATCACTTTGAAGTTAGCTGCTGGACTTCAGTTTGCAGTTAAAAGGATCTGGCATAAGGGTCCTGAAGTTAGACGTGGAATTCCGGTAGTCCGGTATTGGTTGCTGCTACATGACGGGAAAAAAGTGATAGACGCATGGGATTTCGGAAAAGATGCGGATCCCACGGAGGACCTGAACATACTTGCTCGTCGTAGGGATCCAAAAGGATTTGAAGTTCTATTAAAGACGACTGGTGAAATCTCTGCAGATCATCCAGCAAGCTACACAAAAAGGCTTCCTAACCAGTTTGATACAAGCGATCAGGGAAAGGTTGTAGTGGTCTCCGATGAAAACAATATGTTACGTCTACGCCTCAGTGGAGATTATCTAAAAGGGCTCTACGTCTTTGTCAAAAGGGACCAGGGCGGGGATTCATGGGCCTTCCAAAAAGCCGATATCCCTGAGGCGAAGAAAGCGATGCTTCTTCAGGCAGCCGAATGTGAGTCTGGTTACTGCACAACGACAAAGATTCTGAAGCTCAGCGCCAAGGATTTCAAATATGAGAAAGTGGGGAACCTATTATTCCTCAAGGGTCCCGCCATCAAGCCAGGTGAGGTCGTCCCCATGGATGGCAAGCCTAGCTACTTTACGAAGGAAGGAATTAAACGCCTATGGCCATCGATGTATCGGCAGCCAATAATCGTCCTCCATGGAGACTTAAAGGGAGACGTCATAGGGTTCGTCGACAAAATCCATTATGACGAGGATACCGGATGGGGTATAGTAGACCGCGGCGTCATATGGCACCCACTTGGTATAAAGATGATACTTGAAGGAAAGCTTCCGGCATTTAGTATAGAAGTCATTCCTCAAGCCGTCTGGGACGCGGAGCACCAACATGACCGAGTTATAGGCGGTCAATGCGTAGGCCTCGCCGTAGTCCCAAAGGGTGCCTGTGTTACTTGCAACTACACTGAGGCGACGATGGGGGAGATAGAAATCAAGCCCGGGCGGGTATACAAGTTCGGGATGGTCCTTGAAGATTATCTAAAGGATCAATACTGGACCAGGGGCTTTAGCACACAGGAAATAGCTAACCGCGAAGGCATCCCAAGAAGCACAGTCGAGCACTATATGAAGAATGCCACTATCCCGAGAAGAAGTTACAAGGAAGCTCGGCGCCTAAGAAGCATCAGGGAAACAACGGTTAGAAAGTTCGGCGGGAGAGTGGTTTTAACAGCGCTGGGCACCGGGGCTTATCTAGATAATACAGATGATTGCCCTCAATGCACCGAAGCGAGAACAGGCGGAAAAAGTGTTAGAAATCTCACCGCGTCCCTACTCAGCGTGGGCGCAGAGCATCTACTCATAAACGCGCCGCAAGGAATCTCGGGGATGCTTGGAATGAAAAAACTGAAGCCAAATTATATCCTCATCGAACATAAAGATGCTATTGCCGGGCTTCATGAACTCAGGCCATTAAAGCCGATCGTGTTCGCAAGCGCCGAGACTTGGGGTTGGCTCAGAAAAAATTACCAAAGCATAAGCAAAGAGAGTGGTAGGTTCGAGGATCTCTACGGCTTCCCCAGGTACACGATAAAACCGGGGCAGTCATTTGCTCTTGGGCCCGCATACACGGTTTCACCATATGTTATTGAACATGCTGAGGCGGACGCCCTGGGCTTCAAAATTGAATTAGGTGGCCAAAAAATATGGCATGGAAGCAGTGTCTTAGACATTCCAGACTACAAAAAGACTCTGGGGGACGTCGACATCTACATAGGTGATGGCTCAAGCATCAATGGCTCTGATGGACACGCATCGATGGAGAAGCAAATCAAATGGGCCCAAGAGGCGGGGGTAGGAAAAATCTACTTCACCCAAATAGGGCATATAAAACTAACTCATGAAGAACTTCAGAAAAAACTCAGAGAGACGGCTGTAAACGTAGAGCCTTTATTTGACAGTATGGAGATCGGGATCGGTGGAGCTTCTGCTGGAGCTTATTACTCAGCTAAAACAGTTCAGCAGCTCCTCGATGGAGACCGCAAAATTATCGTAAGATCGAAGCCTTATAGTGAATATGCCAGACAGGTAGTTCTTTTACTCGATGAGAACACGGTCCGTGGGATATACATTGAGGGATTCCCTGACGGCCCGCTCACGGCGGAGACCGTCAAAAAGATGAGGGATGAGCACTTGATGACTGGGCCTGAATGGAAGAAGGAGATCGGGGATGCCGATAAAGTTTGGATCTATCATCCCCGCATCCTCAAACGCTTCGATCCATCTAGAAAATACAAACCAGTTATTCCAGCTGGACCATACGTCCATGACGTTAAGATGTTGGATTAAGATCAACCCATTTACCGTCACGTTTTTTCAATACCTGGACAGCAGGGCAACCACGAAAGTCCCATGCTGTATAAAGAATTACATCCTTAGTTGGAAAATTACAGTTAAGCCCCCAGAAAAACCCTAGGACGCTTCTGAGTAATTGATAAAATCCTCCATCACCGAACCGCTTATTTAGATAATTGTTTATGGGGTAGAATACATAATCGTCGAGGACCTCATGCATTACAAATTTCCATTCAGCTGGACCCGACCCGGGCATGTAACCATACTCTCCTAATTCGACGGCCCTCATCATCGATTCGTGGTGGTAGGGATCCCCGAAATCATGTATAAATCCCGGCATTACGAACACCAGATCATCTTGGATTCTCTCAATCCTGATGTTATGCTTAATTTCTAGCCTAGTCCTCGCCGCCAATTCAGCCATCATATCCCACAGTGTACACTCACTTTCACTTTTTGAGAGTTTCTATAGAATATAGAAAAGCGTAAAAAAGTTATTACTCTCATTATATAATATTAACTTAATTCATAATTAATAGTAATTGGGGGTTGCTTTCATTTCATGAGAATATTTTGTTCAGATAGTTGCCACTTTATGTTTCTTCTCCGGTAATCCACGTAGGCTCGCAGTCATCTATATCATCATGACATTCAGGGCACATTGGATTAGTTATCGGGAATCCACATAGGCTCCAGTAGATAAATTCTGTCACAGCACCGCATACGCCACAGGGGTTATTATCTCTATTAATGGCAAAAACACAATTACAATAATCAGGTTTCTCATATCCGGACTCTAAGGCGAGATCCTCAGGAGAGCTAACCATTCATCCACCTCTGCTTATAGTGGCTTCTGCCCTCCACCCATGATATCCGGTAGCAGCTACGCCTTTACCATCCATAACCTTTGCAATGGCCTCCACTAAATCAAGGGATTCTTGATAGATCGTAGATCGATCATTCTCCTTATGTGTCGACCATTTTAAATCTGAAATACTAACAACCTCGGGAACATTTTTATCGGTTAATGGGCGGTTGAAACCAAGCCGATTGGCTTTTAACCGTATGGCATCCGCTGTTCTCCCGGGGAGTTGAAGCATCATCTCATTTACACTCATATCCTCATCTTTGTAGAGTCTTTCCAGTTTCTCGATGTCAATATCATCCCACTCCTTACCCACAAGCATACACCAGGGTATATATTTCTCATCTGGTTAAAATAACTGTCTATAGGCTTGTCGGTATATGTTATAAGGGCTGTCACAATTTAATGATTGGAAAAAATATGTCTAACGTAAACGACAATATCGTCAACTTCGATGCATTAGAACTCGAAGGCGATGACGAAGGAAACAACGCATCACAGAAATTAATGAACCACGTGAAATTCCTGAAAGAGAAACTCTCTCCAGAAGATTACAGTAAAGCCGTCAAAGACCTAGGTTTCGATACAGCTCTCTCCAATGAGCAACTCTTAGAAGAGATCAAAGGCCTCCTCACCAACCTCGCCAACAAGGACGGCGAAGGAGAAGAGGAGGAAGGAGATCTGATGCCTTACAAGGACTTCATAGCCAAATGCATGGGGGAAGGTAAAGCCCTAAAAGATTGCAGCGCGGAATACAAGGAAAAGTATCCAGAAGCCGAGGAGCCCTCTAAGGAGGAACAAACAGAGCTCGAGAAACTGGAGAAAGACCTTGTAAAAAAGAAGAAACCAGAAGACGAATATCCTGAGGCAGATAAGAAATTTAAGGCGCTATCGGACGAACTCGCTCAACTGAGGGAAGACATTCAAGTCCTCTCAACTGCCCGCACACAGGAAAAGAACACCGAAGAACTAACCCTCGAGGTCGATAAGCTCATCGAAGAGAAGCACCTTGCACCCTCCCAGAGGGCCGGCATCATCAAGCTAGCAGGAGGCATGTCTCCAGGTGATCAGCAAGAGATGCTCACTTTCTTCAGAACAACCCAGAAACTCGGAGGACTTTTCGATGATAAGGGTTTTATGGCTAACACATCCGCGAGTAACCCGATTGACATCAGCCCCGCGAGGAAAGCAGAACTCCTCAAGATCTACAAGATCGATGAGATCATTGAAGACCGGGGCGTCAAGCCGAGGAGGAATAACTGATGGCAGTAACATGTGAAGGAATCAGGATGTATGACATCCGCACCACCATCAAGGGAGTGGCTGCGGAGACCATAGAAGTCGGCGAGAGCTGCTATATCCACACAGACGGGCTGATATACGTTGTTGACAACGGAAAAAGCGATGTAGTTCACGGTTGGGCACTTGACCACGCAATTGTAGGCGATGAGCTTACACTTGTAACTACAGCGCGTATAGAAGTCGACACAACTCAGACTATCGGTGCAAGGCTATACACTGGCGCCACCTCAGGTGGAAACGTTCCATCGACGACACTGGCAGCTACCGGCGTGATATGTGGCTTCGCGATCACAGCTAGTCTGGTCTTCGTGAATGTCCCGACTCCGGCGGCGGATGGTTAAGGAGGATAATGAACAATGTCATTTAGTGAAGACCAAGGCAGCCTCGTAGTGAGCAAGCCCACTCGGATTAACGGGCTATTCACCTACGATGACATCGATACCAGGATGCTCTACAAGGAGTTCCAAGAAGGCGTCCAAGTCTACAATGAAGTTGAGCTGGGCCTCGTAAATCAATTCGTGAGAAAGACCACTAAGGAAAGCGTCCGTGTCTGGCAGCGCAACATGGAATTCGTCAGAGCCTCTGAGGGATACCTCGAGGGCTGGCAGAAAGTCCGCGCTATGGAGGTCGCTGTTCCACTCGACGACTTTGAGCTAGGCTACGCCTTTACCAAGAAGTCCATACAGAGATCCACAGGAGCCGAGCTGAAGGAAACCCAAGCAGAAGCCCTTAAAGCAGACGCGAGGCTTCAGGCAAGGAGATTCTTCTGGGCTGCTATGACTCCAGGGGGAGCTACAACCTCGAAGGGCTGGTGGGACGCCAACATGTCCACCTCCAGCATCAGAGCCCCACCTAACTGGAAAGGAAACACATTCACTGCAGCTCATAACCACTTCGACGCCTCAGGATCCACCGACATAACCCTCGCGGACTTCTCGGCACTGAAGAAGGAGATCAGAGAACACGGCTACGCAGGACCTCTCTACACCTTCATGCACAGCGATCAGGTCGAGCAGTGTGAGGATCTAGCAGGATGGACTACGGCGATGACGCCTAACAGCATCGTCGAAACCGTAGCCACTAAGGGCTTCGACGTCGTCAAGCAGTTCCAAGGCCACACCCTCATCCAAGACGACTGGGTACCCAGCGGGTACTTGTTAACAATCGAGGGCAGGATAAAGCCTATCACGATGAGAGAGCCGCTGCAGGCATCCGCACGAGGAATCAAGCTCTGGGAAGGACCTTACGAGGCCTACCCGTTAGCCGAAGCATACTACTCACGATGCTTCGATCTAGCCGTCGTCCATCGTGGCGCCGGAGCAATCAGGTACTTAGAAGAAGAATGGGCAACACCAACTTTCGATTTCTAATCTTAACAGGGTAGCCGACCTACCCCTTTTTTGACCGAGTCGGGGGAAATGGCCTGAACCGCGCCCTAAGGCGGTATGGGTCTCTCTGGACGCTCCCGCGGAGAAAAAATGTGGGAGAGAAAAAAAAGGTTAGGAGATAAAAAAGGAAAATGGTTAAAGAAACGGAATATGACCATCATCCAGTTCGCATAATCAGAGGCCTTTCATTAGGCGCAGAATACATGCCTGGACAGATAGTGTACCTCCACCCCCAGACTGCAGCTATAAAGTCGGTCACAGGCTCAGACGATGTTACTTGGAGCCTCTTTGATCTTGAAGGCAATCTCGCAAGTGGAGTAACAAGACCAGTCGCAGCTGTCGCAGCCATCCTGGATATCGCCGTGAATGACGGTGGATCAGCTGGAGCACAATGCTACATGGCGGTTGCTACGCCCGGGATCATCTACGCCGGCAAGACACAATACATCTACTGTGGAAACGTCAATGACCGAATAGGATCACGAATAGTTATCGTAGAGATAACTGGTCCTGGCGACGGCAAGTTTGCCTACAAGATCGACGCTTCAGGAGCGGCCTTCGACTACGTGATTAAACTGATTGGATGGGTCTTAGGCGGAGAACTCACAAGCTACGTAACACTGCCGTATGCAGATTTGACGTGCAAGTTCCACGTGAGCCATTAATCCTCTAAGGGGGCTTAAATGTGTTCATCGTTGAGAACCTGGCAGTAAACGGCGCTTACCTTAGTGCTGATGTTGCTGCAGGCGCTACATCGATCACAGTGAGAGCCATAGGGAATCTTGCGACAGGCAATGCATATCTCTGGGATAAGGCTACCCCAATCGGGGAAACCGTAAACATCACGGTTATCACCGGCACCACTCTCACAATACCGCTCGGAGTCGTCGGAAACTACACTATTGCGGAGGACGCGGTCATAACGAACACTGCAGGAATTCCTCTAGGTAACATCGTCGAATTTGATTTACCGATCACATCGCCGTGGGTTAAAATCGCTTACGTCAAGATAGTGCAGTACCAGCCCGGGGCCATGGACATCAGCATTGACCTCTTCGAGAAATCAGGTATCGACGAAAGCATCAGACGGAACCTAATATACAACGTATACAGGAGAAACATCGACATCGGCGTTGGCGCCGGCGGGCAATATGGGGAAGCCCCAACTAAACCAATCCCATACAAGGACAGGGATCCTAGGGAAGAGGAAGGCGGATATAAAGTTCATTGCCGAATCCAAAATGAAGCCGGTGGCACGGTCTCAGATTTTGGGGTAGTGATCAAGCTGGCTGAAATCGCGGAGGTAGTCTAATTGAGCTTACTCGATGGTTCAGCTGGTCTAAAGGGCATCTACACTGTCAAACAATGGCAGGAAGATCTGAAGGGCGTCTTCGTTGTAGGGCAAGGCAGCGAGGACCTCTATGCAAAGTTCGAGGCTCAGGCCACGGCTGCCCTGAAAGGTATCTTCGAAACCGCGCAGTGGGAGGACCTGAAAGGCATCTTCATCACCAGACAGGCAGCTACCAAGGACCTCTACGCGAAGTTTAACACTGTAGCCACGGCTTCCCTAAAGGGTATCTTTGAAACCGCACAGTGGGAGGATCTGAAGGGCATCTTCATTGCCAGACAATCCTCGAGCGCGGAATTGAAAGGAATCTTCATCGTCCAGCATTCCTCGAGTGTGAACCTGAAGGGAGTCTTCCAAAGGAAAACAGTCTGGGGCGGCACGCCACAAAATCTTCTTGCAGAGTTCACAATAAGATACGGAATCGAAGATCTCTACGCGAAGTTCGAGTCCCAGGCTATAGCTGATCTTCTTGCAGAGTTCACAATAAGATACGGAATCGAAGATCTCTATGCGAAGTTCGAGGCTCAGGCTACAGCTGATCTCTATGCCAAGTTTAACACTGTAGCCACGGCACAGCTGAAAGGAATCTTCACAGTCAGGCATTCCTCGAGCAACACCATATACGCTAAGTTCGAAGTAACGCAATGGAAGGACCTCTACGCTAAATTCGAGACTGTAGCCACGGCGCAGCTGAAGGGAATCTTCATCGCCAGGCAACCAGATTCGGAAGTCTTACGCGGAGAATTCCGTGTAACTGCCGAAGGATGGATAATGCAGGGACTAACTGCAGCAGTATATCGAGATCTAGGCGTAATATCATAACCCCTCTTTTTTTATATTCCTGAATGCTTATCTAAATGAATGTTACGTAAATGCATCTTCTGTGGTTTAGAAGCAACCTCTTTGGCTGATTTGGAATTATTTGTAAAAAATAAAGCCAGTAGTTATGGAAGAATGAATCAATGCAAAAAATGTTGGAATAATAGAATGGTTCTCAGAAGATACGACGATAAAAAATATCTCAAGCATATATTCCAAGGAATGAAACAGAGATGCTATAATCCGAAAAATAATAATTATCCAAAATACGGCGCAAAAGGAACTACTATTTGCCAAAGCTGGTTGAAAAATCCTGAATCCTTTGTAGAATGGGCATTATCCAATGGTTTCAAAAAATCTTTACTGATTGATAGAATGGATAATGAAAACGGATATAGCCCTAATAATTGTCGATGGATTGACGCAAAACTTTCGTCATATAATCGGCGATGTTCAACCACAGACATAAATGCTGGAACCCGTCGATGTGCCCGATGCGGAAAAATCAAGGCATTAAAAGATTTTCCTAGATCAAAAAACAGGTTTCAAGGACGGGGGCATTGGTGCAAGGCCTGTTTTCGAGAATATAAGAAACTTAGATATACCCAATAGTCTATACTTGATTCCATGTCTTTGTGGAATGATAAAAGAGTGCAGCGGTATATCCGGCTCTACGGAGATCCTCGGGAAAAGAAAGGCTCACAGAGCGCCCTTTGCTCTGACATTGTGTCCTTGATGATAGATGGCTCTGTTGCAGATTTCGCCTGCGGGATGGGCCACTTAGCCGCATACATCGAAGAAGATAGATATTTGGGTTTGGACTTGAGTGAAGAAATGCTGGAGAAGGCTAGGGGCTTTTTCCCAGATAAAATGTTTATTCGGGTGGACATAACAAAGAATTTCCCGGAGCTCATCGAGCAGCTCTACGATAATACTGTTGCTGTAAGCATTTCCCTTCATCTGAAAAGAACAGAAGCCTACGAATTATATCGATCAATGTGGGAACATACTAGCCCAGGAGGACGCATGATATTCTCCATGGAAACTAACGGCGATAAGATGAATCGAAGGCTAGATGGGCTGCTAATAAGGAACCAGCTTGTTGAAGGTGTTATTGAAGATGTGCAGGCAATAACAAAAGAAATCGTTAACACTGCCACCCAGAAAACAACGCTAGCAATAGTGGAAGAAATCCACCCTCTATCTGATAAGGTGAAGATAACTGATTTCACCCAAATAGCTCGAACAACCCTATTCTGGATTAATAAACGGTGATTATATGAAGATAGCATTCATTGCACTTAACCAGAATTTCTGTGGCTCCATCCTGGGAGAGCTGGAATCAAAACATACAGTCAAGAACTTCAGACCTTCAGGCAACACGGCTTTAGATTACTTCAACATCATGGGCCTAATCAACTGGTGTGACCTTATCTACTGTGATTTCATCCAGACCCCGATGCCGGAAATCACCCAGATGCAGGGCCTTGGCAAGCCCCTCGTCGCCAGAATGGATGGCATCGACATCCTGAACCACCGCATGGTTGACTGGAGAAATGTTTCAGCCCTGGTGCTTATGCCAGTCCAAGAAAAGCGCTTAAGACGTCTGCGGAATCTGTGGAATAGCGCAAATCCAGATAAAAAATTATTGAATTTACCAAAGAAAATCTTGAAACGCAACGTCGGAATCGATCTAGAGTTATTCCAGCCAGATCTTAAGAGGGAACCCGGACATAAAATTGTACTCCACGCATCGGTAGTCCGAGATACTAAAGGCGTATACGAGGCAATCCAAGCATTCCGGCGTCTCATCGAGGAAGACACGATTAATCCTTGGCAATTAACCATAATAGGGCAGTGGGAAGGCGGATATCTATGGCCGCAGCGGAAGGAATACGTGATGTGCTGCCAAGAACTTATCGAGGATCTTCAATTCCCTCCGGGTCGGTTTGGGCTTATTACCCATAACTTGCCTCGCAGAGAATGGGCCCAATACTTGAAAGAAGAAACGGACTTCTACTGGTGTTTCAGTAAACGCGAGGGCTTCCCCAACAGCTTAGGAGAAGGCATGGCCTCGGGCGTCGTTCCGGTTATTAACAAGTTCTACGGCGCCGAACTGCTTTACCCGGACGAATTCATTTGCAAATCCCAGAGCGAGATCATAGAGAAAACCATCGAGTTCGGGCGACTCTATAAAGATTATCGCCAAGAATTAAAGGTCGACGTCAGAAAACATATTGAGCGATATGATCGACATAAGACCGCGATTGATATAAGAGAACTCTGCGAGGAGGTATACGAAAATGTCAGGTAAAAGCAGTAAACTTGCTCTAGGACCAGACGGTGGAACCCCACCATGGAAAGAAGGAGAAAAAATAGATCTAAGAATAGTTCATTGGTGTCTATGGGGTCCACGTGTAAGTGGCATGTATGAGACTGTCCGAGAATTAATTCAAGCCGAAAACCAAATTGAAGGAGTCCTCGCCGGTATGTGTGAAACACCTAATTCAAAAGCACCACAACTAGAGGTCCAGCAAGCCGCCATGGGCGGAAAAGCCGACACACTATTCCCGACACTTAGAACCCAAGACTGGGGTTATGGGATGAAGTATGCTGACGTCCACATGATCCATTCCACCATGAGCACAAAAGTTGGTGAGCTCAAACCAAAAGTTTTCTTCCACCATGGCACCCCGGAGGCGTGTTTAGCGAATGATCTGGAGAAAGGGTCTGTTAGCTTCATGTCCGCTGCGGAGTGGACTAACAAGATGGAGGCAACATTCGTAACCAGCAAACGTGCCTACGAGATCTGGAGCGCATTTGACTATGATGATAAAATCCAATTAATAGACAAAGGCATAGATTTGGATTGGTGGAAGAGAAGTACAACGCAGCAGGACATAGATGGAGATCCAAGCATTCTTTATGGTGAGATCTGGCGAGGCATAAAACACCCACTGCACCTCTTCTATGCCTGTAAACGTCTTTTTGAGGAAAACCCAAAGATGCGGCTAAACGTCTGGGGCCTTAATGTACACCAGAAGTTCTGGGAAAAATTCACTCAATGGACTAACTGTAAAGATTTCATTGGTAAACGAGGCCTCAAAGGAATAGTGGATTACCCCTCACACTATTATACGCGCGGCGATGTCTTGATGAGCCCTGGACTCTACGGTGATGTCTCGAGAACACAGCAGGAGGCCATGGCGTGTGGATGCCCAGTTGTCAGCTGGGACACTGATCCTTACGGTGATGCCCATAGCTATAGATACGCCAAGGCATTCAACACAGAGGATCTTGCAGAGAAACTCACTGACGTCTATAACGAAGTCCTCGATGATCGAGACGGCGTGGCTCTAAAATGCAGGAACCTTGCAGAGAAATACTTCAATGTCAATGATGAGGCAAAACAAATCGTCGACGTCCTCAGACAGGTTGTCGGGGAAACCTAATTTATTTTCACCATTGTAAAGTAATAGTTTTATAATACAGAACTATGTTCTATTCTTTGGGAGAACACCAATGGCACTATCCGCGCCTGAAGTGTCCTTTAGCACGGGATCGATCAACTACGGGACGATCGACGTGGGGGCATCTTCAGCTAAAGCACAGTACAGCATCTTCGAGCAGAAGAACTCTACCTCTTGGGCCAACGCCATCAACATGAGCATCTCCTTCAAGGAGAGCACCAACGCTAGCGAAGCTCGAAAAGAAAGCTGGGTAATGGTATCCACTCCAGGTGAAGCCAGCGTCTATATCGAGAGCGTCGGGGGCAACGAGGCCTATGCAGGCAGCCTAGTAGCTAAGGCCATATCGTTAGTCGTCAGGACTAAGGTAAAGGTCGCCGCAGATGCAACAACCGCGGGCCGCGTCGCATTCCTCCTGCATCACAGGTACCAGTATACTGGATAGCCTGAATGCAGAGGATGTGACCACCCAAAAGCAGGTGGCGCAAGCGCAGCTGCAATCGTGTTCAAACCTCCGGTCGTGAAAACGGACCGCCCCTGTCGGATGGAAGGTAAAGCAGGACCGAAGTTTTTTTTATGCCCCGGGGCATAATCAGGCTTTAAGTTGCAACTTTTGGCCTTTCTGTGTGAAGGCGAGTAAAACATTTTGGCTGCGAATGACGAGTTCAGCGCGGATCTTAGGGTTATTGAGGATAATGGCTAAGCCAGTCGGTGTTCCACTGACACTTTTAATTACGTTGCTGTTAATTACCGTGTAGACGTTGTCTATCAAATCTTTTTGCCACGCGGGGAACACTGACCCTTTTTTCGGTGGATCCAGCCTCTTGGCATTGATACCCTGCACAGTGGCCTCAACAACCTCGAAGAAGCTGAGATTTACATCAAAGTTATTCGGGTCCATGGTTAGTCTGCATTGGACTGGAGGATCTGATCCGATTAAATGGCATCCGATGGTTCTTTTCAGAACTTCAGGTGGGGGCTGTGGACCTGCGGTCATTCTCATATCCGCCCCCATGTCTGTGGAAACAAAGAACATCTCGGTGAAAGGAGATTTCATGATGGTAAGGTGTCGACCTTTTATCAGCCTTTCAACACTGGTTATGCTTTGAAGTGTGTATCCACGACCTCTTAAATCCAGTTCCAGCTGTTTATGCCCTGGAGGATAAAGGTGCTCATCGGTAAGTGTTTTTCCATCATCTAGATGGATCATCCAGTTAACCATACCACCAAAACACTTTCTATCCTTATTTGATTTACTTGAAACTGTTGCGCCTATACTAACAGATTTTTTAATCCCATGGGCTTAGTTTAATTAGGCGGAGCTGTTGACACAAGAAGACTTCACAACTTGGACTGAGACTGGGGTTGTAGCGAGGCTATCCCAAACTCAGGCTCGATCTACTTGGACCCTTCTTCAACGAAATGATTATGACACTCTTCTTTACGATACTAAAACCGGTCAGCTACAGAATTTCACTTATTATTTCACGTTTAGATGTACTGCTCAGTTAAGCGCAACCCAGACCATTAGAGTAAACCCGTTCTCTGTGTGTCAAGTATTACAGGATTACATCGCTCACGATACAGGTAATTATGAAAACTTTGGCGTTATGTACCGGGCAAATGCTAGCAGCAGCACCATTGGAAGGCTTTCGCTCTTTGAGCTAAACAATGGAACTGGCTACGTCAGTATTGACCATGTTCTCAATGTAGGGACAATCCGTTATCTGAAAATAACCAAAGCCGGCACAGCCCTTAAACTCCAAGTATACAGTGACGCAGCTTTCACCACCCTGATAGATACTTTGGACCTTGTTCTCCACGCAAACCATAATTTACCTTACCTGGCATGCCCTCAGAGCGCAGGCTACGCTACAACTGCCACTACCTCAGGTTATATACAGAATCTAAAAGACTCTCTAGTAGAAGATGGGAGCACAGATCTCTACGCGAAATTCGAGGTTGCCAGTCCAAGTGGATCAGCTGATCTATACGCGAAGTTCGATGTAGGGCAGGGAACTGGAGATTTAAAAGGTATCCTGGTAGTCAGGAGCTCTTCAAGCTCTGTATTGAAGGGCGTCTTCACAGTCAGGCGCTCTTCAAGCTCCGCATTGAAGGGAATTTTAATCGTCCAGCATTCCTCGAGCGCAGCTCTGAAAGGTATCCTGGTAGTCAGGAACTCTTCAAGCTCTGTATTGAAGGGCGTCTTCACAGTCAGGCGCTCTTCAAGCTCTATATTGAAGGGCGTCTTCACAGTCAGGCGCTCTTCAAGCTCCGCATTGAAGGGAGTTTTCATCGTCCAGCATTCCTCGAGTGTGAATCTGAAGGGCATCTTAGTTGTTAAGAATGCCTCGAGCGCAGTTCTGAAAGGCATCCTGGTAGTCAGGCAAGCCTCGAGCGCAGCTCTGAAAGGTATCCTGGTAGTCAGGAGCTCTTCAAGCTCTGTATTGAAGGGTGTCTTCACAGTCAGGCACTCTTCAAGCGCCGCATTGAAAGGGGTCTTCATCGTCCAGCATTCCTCGAGTGCGAACCTGAAAGGCATCTTCACCGTCAGACACACAGCGACCAAGGATCTTTACGCGAGATTTGTGATCCGCACAGGAGTTGATCTCATTGCTGAATTTGAAATTAGGCATTCTAATAATGTTGATCTAAAAGGCATCGTCACCGTCCGACATTCCTCGAGCGCGTCATTGAATGGCATCCTCATAGTCCGGCACACATCAACCAAGGACCTCTACGCGAAGTTCGAGGCTCAAGCCACGGCTGCTCTGAAGGGCGTCATCATCGTCCAGCATTCCTCGAGTGTGGGGGTGAAGGGCATACTCATCGTCCAGCATTCCTCGAATGTGTGGTTGAAGGGCATACTCATCGTCCGCCATTCCTCGGCTATACAGCTTGCAGCCAAGGTTTTCGTCACACGCCCCGGGTCGAATAACCTTATGGCGATCTTTGCGACGTCGACGGTGAATGCTTCGCCAGTGGTTTTGAAGAGCATATTCTACGTTAGACCAGGCACGCTTATGGGAGAAGGCTTCAGAATAAGCGGACGGATGAGGACAGATATACGGATAGGCGGAATTGAAACAACGATAAAAGGTGGCGGAAGGGCCTCAATAAAAGGATAAAAAATAAGAGTAGAGTTTACCAAGCCCAGATTCTTACTTCTCCCCGTCCACCGTCGCCGCCTTTTCCACCAACACTGTTCCCGCCGCCGCCGCCTCCTCCGCCGCCGCCAGGTGCTCCGCCTTTTCCCCCAGCTCCGCCTGTCCCGGTATTGTTACCTGCTCCGCCTCCTCCTCCCTTTCCGCAGGCATCAACACCATCATCTCCATCCGTGCCATCGCCTCCGGGTATCGAACCTCCCGCTCCTCCGCCTCCGGTTGTCCAGGTTTTAACGGATCCGCCTACGCCACCCGGCCCCTCTTCTCCGTCAGAGTATAATCCTCCTCCTCCGGCGCCGCCTGCTCCGCCTTGTATTGAGCTTCCACCTTTCTCCCCAGAATCTCCTTTATAGTATTTGCCGTAACCTCCGCCTCCACCACCATATTCTGCGCTGTCGCCAGTCCATGCGCCACCGTGCGATAAACCTTCGTACTCGTTATGATATGGATGTCCACCATAACCGTTAGTTGATCCAACTCCGCCTGAGCCTCCGCCTCCAGCACCAACTATCTCACCCGTTACGCCGCCTTTGGCTGGACCGCCTCCAAAAGCACTTAAAATCTCGCCGAAGGAAGATTCTTCGCCAGCCGTTCCGGGGCTGCCATTAGCTAGACTTCCCCCATCGCCTCCTAATCCTCCATCTCCAACTGTCACGGTTTCGGTGTCGCCACATAAATCTGCTAGAATTACTTTAGTTGTATAGGCGCCGCCTCCTCCTCCGGCTCCTCCTCCTCTGTAGTAGGTGCTGGATCCCCTTCCTCCGCCTCCGCCACCGCCGCCAGCTATACATTCGATCAATATGAACATGGCTCCGTCTGGCTTTGTCCAGGTTCCTGAGTTGGTGAAGATCTGGGCGTCCCTCATGGTGCCCACCTCAAACTGGCAGAATAGTTCAACATTATATTGTCTTAGACTAAACTCTGTTTTAAGGTCTATCGTTTCCTGCCGTAATCTGAACTCTGCACGCAGCTCCTGAGGGGCACCGTCACGAGAAATCTTGAACTCCACTGGTAGGTCATTTGTCGTTGATTGCCTCACAATAAATATACCTTTAAGATCAGGGGGCACAACAAACCAGATAGTGAGATCCAATACCTTCCTAGTGCCGGTTGTATGGTAGGTCCAGAGGAAAGCTGTGACGTCCGTTGCATCCGGGCGGCTGCCGTCGAGCCCTAGCTCTGTGAAGCTGCTCATCGGGATGAAGACGTAATGCCAGTTAGCTGGTCCATCCGGGAAATATGCTCTCCAGTAACCTGTTGGACTGTGCATCTCAAACTCGGTGAGATGATCCGGTGCTCCGGCGCCCCACCAGTAGAAGCCGATCCCTCTGGCGTTGCTGATATTGTACTGCTGGTTGACTCTGAGAATCCCCCATATTTCGAGGAAGCTCTGTTTGACTGTAAATTCCGTCGAAAGCTCTGCAAAATCAGATAATGACATTAGCTGGAGACCTCCGAGATTATTGTATCATCTATAGTCGCGTCCCATGATTCGATTCTTACATCACCACCTACACCCGAATTTGGAGTCCATGTATACGTGAAGAATGTTCTCCATATTTCCATGGAAGCATTCCACATCTGTCCACAGCAAACTAATTCATCATCATTAAGAGCCCAGAAAATCCGGATATGTTTTTTCTCTCCAACATTGATCGCAGTTGTCCATGATTCTCTCGTTATGTCAGTACCTGAAATGGTTTCTATTAGCTTTGAAACCCTTGATCTGGGGTTTATTCTAACTTTACAATGATTATCGGAATCTTGGTACCTGAAAAATATATCAATATAATTTTCTCTGGCGGTAGTATATTCCACCTTGGAATCTTCACATCTACCCTGATCATATGCCCTTAATTCTGGCCAATCATCTCGATTGATCCTAATCCATGTTTTAATGGATCCTTCTATGAGAGTTTTTGATGTATTGAGAGTTACCGCCGGTTTGATTTCGTAGATATTTTGGTAGTTTCTCTTACTCCAGTCTCTTAATCTGAGGCTTCCTCCTCCATCAACAAGTGGATCATCAGTGTCTATTTCCCAATAATTATTACCTCTAAATGACCATTTTCCCACTGAATTCTCTGGAATATATTGTAGCATAATTCTCGGCCTTCTGGTATCAGAGGATCTTCTTGAATAGAATCTGGGGGTATTCGCGTTGACCCTATTTGAGCATCTAGCATCCCATCCATTACACGTCATCTCGCCTCTTATTCCGATTCCATTATTCTTGAAATCTCCATTAACCCATCCTTCTAGTAGTTCAGTGATTTCGAACATATCCCATTCATTATTTTCGGCGGTGAGTCCATAGTACACTTCAGGTGAATTATTTACGAAGGCCGATAAACCCATATATGGTTGGCCACCCCCCATTGAGAGGTTATTACGTCCCGAATTATCCCATTTAAGCGCAGACTCGGACCATATATTGCCTTTAAGTGGTCCATAATCGCAGCCACCGATTTTGATGGCAGGATTCCAGTATTGGTAGGTCTCTGGTACTTCTTCGCATGAAGCTATTCTTCTCAGACCCATGAGCTGGTGGCAGTTGCTACCGTAGTATCTGAACCATTCAAACCGTGCATAACCGAGCCGATCCAAGCTAGGGATTCCTACATTGAATCGAATAAAGGATTCCTCATCATCTAGGTTCACATATTTATCAAAGCAATCTCCTGGATAGACATAATCATAGTAACTGGCTTTTAGATAGTCGACTGTTCCATAATTGATATCAGCTAGAGTCCACCCTCCTTCTGCGAAGTGCCTGGCGAATCGAAGCCTTATATGAGTATCAGCGACGACGCTAGTAATGTAGCTCCGTTCATCCCAATCCCAGGGCTCATATACCAGTTCCTCATAATCCCGCTCTCCAACACAGGGTGGCGCATCATATATGGGATCCTCCTTTCTCCATCCGAATCGGATTTCCTTATACTGGCCGGCGCCGTGGCTTGAAACGGCTTTGACAGAGATTCTTCCCGTGGGTGTGCCTGACTCTGTCTGCAGCGGCGCCGGGGATCCTATGAAGCCGCGGCCTATATTCTCGACGTCATTCAGCAGCTCGGGCATATTGTAACCGATTAGATTATACATATCCTGAAGTGTGGACCTGATCCTGAAAACTGCGAGCAAGTTCTCAGCCTCCTGTTTGACGGTGAAAACAGCTTTAAGTTCTTCATTGAGCATCAACCCTATCTCGAGCTCGGCCTTCAGAGCATTTGATGTGCTCCGCTTTGGCGTGAACTTCGCGTAAAGATCAGCTATGGCCTGAGATTCGAACTTCGCGTAGAGATCCCTGGTGCCTTGTTTAACTATGAAAATGGCCTTCAACAATGTACAGTGTTGAGCCTCGAACTTCGCGTAGAGATCCCTGACTACTTGGGCCTCGAACTTCGCGTAGAGATCCCCGTGGTTTTGGCCAACATCGAAGACGCCTTTCAGTTCCGCACTGTCCTGCCCTACGTGGAAGAACCCGTGAAGGGTTTCGCTGTCTTGCCCTACATGGAAGACTGCCAGCAAGGTTTCGGCCGTCACCCTGAAGACGCCCTTCAACTCCGCGGTGCCGGCTCCTCTCACCCGGAGCTTGCTGAACAGGTTCGCGTAGGGCTTGTAGAGGCTGAAAGTGCATTTTATGTTAGCTTCTGGATAGCCTGATGAATGCCTTACAATCAGTTTCGCATAGAGGTCTTTAACCGCCTGAGCCTCAAACTTCGCGTAGAGGTCCCTCGTAGCTGTATACCTGACGGTGAAGACGCCCTTCAATGCCGCGCTCGATGCTAATCTGGTGATGAAGATGCCATTCAGGTCCTCCCACTGCGCGGTTTCGAAGATACCCTTCAGGGAAGCCGTGGCCTGGGCCTCAAACTTAGCGTAGATATCCTTAGTGTCTGTGTGCCTGACGGTGAAGACGCCTTTCAGCTGTGCCGTGGCTACAGTCTCGAATTTAGCGTAGAGATCCTTTGAGATTGTCTGTCTCACTATGAGCTGAGAATGAATATGGGTGCTGAGGGTGGTATCATCAAGCCACAGATAATTTATATTTAGGGTATGCGTCACGTTTCCGGGGCTTATATGAATTATTTTAATTCTAAGAGTTGAGTCTCCCATTGGGGAACTGAAATACTCTGATGAGGTTATCCAACCATAGTTTTGGTCACTGGCCGCGGAAGGCATATCCCTAATTCTGGTGGTCAGGTCCTCGTAAACCAGTGTAGTCCAGTTATATGCTTGGATTTTGACTTTATGTGCAGGATTTCCTTGATAGTATCCTTTCAACCTTAATATAGGTCCGGCTATACACGCGCAAGGAATACCTTGAAACTCGAAGACATAATCAAAACCAGGGGTTGCATTTATTTCCGAAAGAATCAGCCGATTCGCATCATCAAAATAGGTATCGGATAGGACTCCGGATATTATGCTGCCGGAATTCGCTGTCAGTTGATGCGCCCAATAATAGGGTATGACGAAGAACTCTGAAATCAAGTTTACCGAGCCGTCTGCCAAGCCGATACTCCCTCAATTATTGATAATAATAAGCTTCTAGGATTATAATTGTTTTATATGCCGTCACAGTTTATTTTACTGAGAGAGCCTTGGTGCTGAAGGAAAAAGCCTATCGTGGAACCCGACGATTGTTCGAGGTCATCATCACAGATTTAGATGGGAACCCTCAGGACCCAGATTCATGCCAAGTCATCTTCCAGAAAATAGGGGAATACTCTTATGACTCGCCTCGAGGGCCATTCACATGCGCCAAGACTGGAAGCACTGGATACTGGGGATACCACTGGAGTATACCGGATTCAATAACGTTGGGTGACTGGGTTGCAAGGTTCGAATGGAGCGTATTGGACGCCCCCGGGGATACGGAGATGTTCTTCACCCTCAGGGATTATATCAGGCCTTATCTCAACCAGCCTAATCTTCCCGCTGGCTCGGAGGTGATTGGATGAGCTTACTCGATGGCTCAGCTGGTCTAAAGGGCATCTACACTGTCAAGCAGTGGTATGCAAACCTTAAGGGAGTCTTCGTTGTAGGGCAGGGCAGCGAGGACCTCTATGCGAAGTTCGAGGCTCAGGCTGTTAAGGACCTCTACGCGAAGTTCGAGACTGTAGCCACAGCACAGCTGAAAGGGATTCTTACCGTCAGGAATGCCTCGAGCGCGGCATTGAAAGGCATCCTCATCGTCCAGCAATCCTCGAGCGTGGGGTTAAAGGGAGTTTTCATCGTCCAGCAATCCTCGAGTGCGAACCTGAAGGGAGTTTTCATCGTCCAGCAATCCTCGAGCGTTGGGTTGAAGGGCATCTTCATCGTTCAGCAGGCAGCTACCAAAGACCTCTATGGGAAGCTCGTGGTCAGGCACACAGACACCAAGGATCTATACGCGAAATTTGAGCTTGCCCAGTGGGAGGATCTGAAGGGCATCCTCATCGCCAGGCAGGCAGCTACCAAAGACCTCTATGGAAAGTTCGTGGTCAGACACACAGCGACCAAGAATCTCTACGCGAAGTTCAAAGCAGCTATCATATTCTCGGGAATACCTAGAAACCTTTTCTCAAAATTCTTTGTCGGAGTTGATGCGTCTAGGGATCTACATGCCGAATTCAATATCACAGAAGAAGTAGGTTTGCCCGCAGAATTCATCGTCAGACATACGGCTATACTAGACCTTTTCGCCGACTTCAGGGTTGTGACTTTCTTTAACGAAGGCTGGGCAGTGTTGCCCGGAGTCTTCACCGTCATACATACGGATACTAGGGATCTCTACGCGAAGTTCACTACTCAGGCGATCAGGGATCTCTACGCTAAATTCGAGGCACAGGTTACCAAGGACCTCTACGCCAAATTCGAGGCACAGGCTGTCAAGGACCTCTACGCGAAGTTCGAGACTGTAGCCACGGCACAGCTGAAGGGAGTCTTCACAGTCAGGCACACAGACACTAAGAACTTACATGCCTTCTTCCACGCAGGCCAAGACAGCGTGGATCTGAAGGGCATCCTCATCGCAAGGCAGTCCTCGAGCGCAGCCTTGAAGGGCACATTCATAGCTAGGCAGGCGGCCGCCGGGGATCTACACGCCTTCTTCCACGCAGGACAGGACAGCTATGATCTGAAGGTCATCCTCATCGTCAGACATTCGACGTCAAAAGACCTTCAAGCGGATTTCTTCGTAAGATGGCCTTACAGATTATGGACAACACGCAGGTACATCAACGGAGTAATCGATTCACCAGAATCCTTAGTCGGAGATTCGACGCTTGAAATCACCATTGAAGGCGTGATGGATGACATCAAAACCTACCTAGCTGCTAACCAGATTGAAACCTACACAGAGTGGCACTCGATAGAGGACGTCCCCATCCAGATCCGACGCGCAGCAACATATGGAACCGTAGCCAGCCTCTACTCCAGACATACAAAAACCTTCAACTCGAGAGTAATACCCTCCGTGGCACCTGTCACAGTCACCGTTAAAGGCGATCAATGGGAGGCCATGGAGTACTGGGAGGATCGCTATGAAACCATGATGCAGCGATACCTATCCTACGTGCAGACAGGGAAACTATTCAGCAGCACCGCTGATGAGGAACCGGTATTCACTATGGAAGACATACCTCCCGCGGGAGGAGCTTCTTATCAGAACTGGCATGAGTGGGTAACAGGATGAGTACACCGCATATACAAGTCACAGTTAAGGGCCTTGAAGACGTTATCATGGTTGGACATAAATTACCAGAGATCCCAGTAGATGCCATGCTTCCCCTAGTTTACAGCCTAAGGGATATTGGTGTCGAGAAAGCTAAGGCAACTCTAGAGAAAACAGCCGTATCGGAAAAATCGACGGGGAAGACGGCTGAACTTATGACCGGGCTCATCGAGCCGATTAGCTTCCCTGATGAATGGCTCATAAGCATAGGTCCAGCCACAGGAGGGATGGGGAAAGACGCAGAATACCCTAAATTTGTGGAGCTTGGTTCAGCGTCGGGTGTCACGATTAATAGAAACGTGCAAGTTTTGCCTTATCCCCTTCGATGGGGTTTCTCAGAGCTTGGAGAATGGCGTTTTATTGGTATAAGAAAGACAGAAATCGTGGGGCATCCATGGATGGAAAATACACGTGATGCCGTAGTTAATGAAACATCGAAAATATACGGAAAAGAAATTTACAAACTCGTCGTTGAATTAAATAAACAGCGTAATAAGGTGGAATAGATGAGTGCATACATTAGCCTTGAGACGCTTGTAGAAAGTATAGTACAAGCCTTCAAAGAGGAAATCAATAATGTTGATGGAATAGATCTTATCAATGAAGGCGAGATAGGTTTCCAAGGCGGTACAGAAGTCTGGGTTGTCCCAAGCCAGGCACGTCCCACAATGTCCAGCACGACGAGTATTAAATGGAGCCAAACAATCTACGTTATCCTCGCTAATTCTCAAGAAGGCGCGACGCTCTCTGAACTTAGAAAGAAAGCCTACCAAATCTATAATGAACTGGCAAAAGATCCCACCCATGGGGGGACGGCTTGGGCGACTTTTCCCCGCCTATTTCACCCCGGATACATGAGTTTCAGCCCCGAGCAGCTCTTTGTAGGGGTTTTAATGTCATATGACGCTCAGTTTTTCCAGAAATATATCAACGATTCTTAATCATCTTAATATATGAATTACTCTAATTGTTAGACTGGGAGAAACAGATTGGCAAGTATACAGGGAGGCTTTGACGCCACCGTATGGACTAGCGCCACAAAAACCGGAGTTGCAACAAACATCGGAGTGGCGGCTAGAGTAAACCCTATTGTTGATCCGGGTAATATCGATGTCCCGGGAACTGGTAGGAGGGGACTCTATGATATCCTACTCGGAACAGTTGAACCAATTTTCAACCTCGATTTTAAACCGGTATCGGCATCCTTCATCGATACCTACCAGGATGGTCAGACCGTCATACCTTTCCTACACCTAAAATTCGGCACCTCTCTTGGAATCACTTTCACTAATGTCTATGTAAGCACCCTCTCAGTGGAGCAGAGAGCAGGCGACGCTTTGTCGGCAACCTCGGAGATGTGGGCAGAGCTAGGGGAAGCCTTGGCTGCAGCTTCATGGGGAGTTCCAGTGACAACTCCGTTAAGATGGCTTGACACCGTGCTAGAAATCGGGGGGACCCCTGAGACTGAATGGCATCTATGGAGGTATGAAGTTACTAATAACCTTCAGAGGCTCCCAAACGTATCTACGAGAGGCACACGCGAAATAGTTGGTAAAAACAGGGCTGTGTCGGGGCTCATCCAGAAGGATCTCAGAGACTTCGATGAATGGACTGCCCTTATGACCGTAGCTTCGGACACAGCTAAATTCAATATCACCATTGAAATCGATGGCACCGAGGTCTTGAACAGCAACTGCAGATGGAATAGAATTGAAGCCCCCGCAGGGCCCGAGGATCTTGTCCTAAAACGTTTTCCATTCACAGCACTAGACTTAACGTAGGGATGAAACATGAGTAACGACATATTTGAACATGAGCGGGAAATAACCATCAGCAAAAAAGAGGCCCCATGGGCCCCTGATGAAGAACTCGGGAAATACAAACTCAAACGCTGGAGCTGGTTTAATAAGCAGAAGACACTCGCTGAATCAGCCATCGTGATCGATGAGAAAAAGGGGGACGCTATTCTAGACATAGCCGAATACTATGCTAGAATGATAAAATGCTCAGTAACACCACTCGGGGACATAGAATGGACTTTAGAAAGAGTTAAAAATCTAGATCCCGAAATCGGCACCATCCTGAGGGATCAATGCAGGGAAATAAACGGCCTCACCTGGGAGGAAAAACGCGGTTTTTTAAAGCCCTCCGATCAGGAGAAAGCCACCCCTGGCTAACGCTTCTGTGGGCGTGCAAAAACCTGAATAGTTTCCCAGAGCCTTCAAAGGCGATATGGGAACAAGATCCAAAAGTTTTCGAAGCCATGATGTATGCTGAAGCACAAGTATTAAAGGAGATAAAAGATGAGTTCAGATAAAATCCCTATCGCCGTAGATATTCAAATTCGAATAGCCCAAACCGGCTCCCTTAAAGTAATGATAAGTGATTCTCAACAGCTGAATAAAGAAATAGTGGGTATGTCAAGTGCCACTACTCAGATGGGCAAAACTTCGGGAAGCTCAAGAAGCTCTGTTAGAGGCTTGGCTTTTGATTTGAGATTAGTCTCATCGGGATTATCTGTGCTAAAAACAGAATTCGGAGGATTCAGCCCTGTAGTCGATTCTGCCATAGGCGGAATGCGCATTCTATCAGGAGCTTTAAGCGCAGGGCTTGGGACTATAAGCTTTGTCTCACGGGCAACCGAATCATTAAACAAAGAGTTTGGAGGTTTGTCCGGATTGTTGGGTTCAGCAAGCGGGGGTATGGCGAAACTTACTGCTTCGGGCGCTGCTTTTGGTGTGATTGTGGGCGCCGTCATTGGATTATCGCTTGGTACTTGGTATGGAGAATGGAGCACCGGTATCGCTGATATGAAAAGTGATGTCAAAGACCTGAATAAAGAACTTGACGCTTATAAATTCCGTTTGCTGGGTTTGCAGGATGTGCAGGCAGGATACCGGGAAGATCAGGCGCTTCTAAATATGGTTATCCAGCAGACGGAGTACTCTATCGGACAGCAAGGATATGCTACAGAGCTCCAATCAGCTACGTTATTAGCCGCCCAAAACCAAACAAAACGTTTAGGGGTTAGTAATGCAGTTCTCGCTTACGAGCTGGCCCAAGTCGACACAAAAGCTGGGGGAGCAACACGCCAAATAGAGAGATATGGCCTCGAGATAAAGCGTATCGAAGTCGGAGCTAAGGAAATATTACTAGGCGGTGGAAGAAGAGGCCCCGGTGGAATGCAAAGTGGAAATTTGCCCGGTGGTAAATTAGGCGGAGAGGTAGGGAGAACTGGGCCTATATGGGCTGAAGCCGGCGAAGTCATTATGCAGAAAGAGCAAATGGCTACAATGATGTCTCAAGGCGGTGGTGGAGGAGCTATCTCAGTAAGCATCAGTTTACCTGGAGCAATCATAAATTCGGGGGACGATCTAGAAGGTGCTCTAGCTCGAGGTGGAAGACGCGCCGGAAGTGAATTGATGCGGGCTCTGGATATGGATCGATACCGTATACAGCGGAGAGGGTAGATGAATGGGGATCCCAACTTCAATAACCTTCCATATAGCCTCAACAAATTATACGGCGATTAACAGCCAGTTCGCCAGCGTCTTTATATCGGGGACGATTGATGCCGGAGTTGCCGGTTTAACAATCTCACTCAGTTATGAGGATCCAGAGGGAAGCGGGGTTTGGGTAGCTCTTGGAAACCTAACAACCATTATCCCGGGGTACTTCTCTACTACGGTTCCAATTCCCTTCGGAATCCCTAGAACCGTTAAAGCGAGTTTCGCCGGGGATGCGACATATGATGCCAGTAGCGAGGAAGAAGAAACCGATGTAATCGGTAGAGGTGAGCAGCAGCTCTCCGCGCTTTTCTGGGTGACGCATTACCCGAAACCCGAGGACATAGAAGCAGATACTTACGGGTATGTCCTATGCATCGACCCTAATGGAGTTAGAACCCGAGGACCACGAGGACCTCTCTTCCTTCTCCTCGATGAAGCAGTAGTCAAACCCGGGCTAACTGATAGGAATGGCTCGATGGCAGGATTCCTCAACGATAACCAGAATTATATCGATGAAGGACCATACACAGGGCAAGTCAAACACTGGGACATGTATCTCATCAGGGACGATGCGACCTACATACTTGATGAAGATGAATTCTGGATAGGGATTCAAAGAGGCCCAGACGTTGCGCCATCCGATGATCCTGGAAGCGATATCTGGCATGCGCTTGGAGGCGGCGATGGGAAGGGCGCCGGAAGACGCTGGCTTATGGGTGGCTACATAACAAAGAGATATTATGTCTATAGCTCAGACACTAGGATAACCGCAATAATCCGCGGAAAAGACTACATGGATCTCTGGAAAGACCAGCCATTTGGAACACCAGATATCCCGCGGAATTACACTAGCGCCACGGATTTTGCTCAGATAGCGGCCGATGTCTTAACCGACGCAAACATTACAAGCGGACTCTCCGGTACCCCATTCACGACACATCCTGACTGGTGGCCTGGAGCAGGCACGGTACCTGCGAATACCGGGGTTTCGTGGGTTAAGGAATTCAAACAGGAATGGTCATCAGATGTTATGCGTAACGGCTGTGAACAGGCTGGATGGGAATGGCAGATAAACTTTAGGAAACAAGTGATGCTCTACCAGAGAGATGCGGCGCCCCTTGTAGCTCAGCCGTTAATCGAATATGATCGAAACATAAGGAATGCCCCTGAAATAGTGATGGGGGAAACAGGGGAGCTCATAACCCATGTTATCGTCACTGATGGCGAAGCGGTCACAACTCCTTCGGATACAGACGGTTGGTGTAGAGAACCTAAAGACTGGCCAGATATCAGCAACCCCAATATGGTTTTCAGCGTAATAGATTTCCCTGCGCCGCCGAATATCGATCGAGGGATATTCGCAGACCAGTCTCTGACATTCGATGATCAGGGTCATCCTGCCCTCTGCTTCATCAAAGACAATGCTCCCCAGTTTAACATAGCTCAGTCCTTCTTCTCTGATGCAGCTGGAAACGCCGAATACGCTACATTGAATCTTGACCTGAGAAAATGGCGGAGAATCAAACTCAGATTCAGACACGCCACTAGGAATCCGGCATATGAATATGGTGGCGGAAGCTATACGGTAGGAACTATCTACAGAATCTTCATCATGACCGGTTACAACACCGGATACTTCTATGATTTCGGTAAAGGCACATCGAACCCAATTAACCAAAGCCCACAGCTCGTTAATGCTTACACTGACCACGATACAGTAACAGGAACAGGTTACAATGAAATCGAGTTATTATTACCAGAGCCAGACATCAACGGTATAGTTTCTGACGCGAACCTCAAAGGCTGGATTAGACTTGGCAATCCCCTTAACATCTGCAACTACCTTAGCTTCTCAATCATTCAAGCAGAACCTAATCCAGGACCTTATGGCCCGACGCGCACACTCGGAGCCAACATCACAGCAGGCGATGATTTTATTGATATCAATGGCGTAGACCAGCTGGCTGGATATCCTCCCGGCACAACTTTGGAAACCCCCATCACCCGAAAAATTGAGCTAATCGCAGTACAAGGTGCAGTGAAAGAATCGCTGTATGTTCAGGGGATCAATGGAAGCTATTACCCTCTTGGAAAAAATAGTATGATAAGCCCACAGGCCCAGAATAATTTTGCAGCAGCATCTACGGCGCTTTATGTTAGGGTGGGTTGGACTATTGCCTTCAGCCAGCTCAGGTTCGAGCGTGCCCTGAGATACGAAGAAGAAGCTCTCTCGCCTCTCGGGCCGCCATACAGATACAAATTTGTGACTAAAAAAGAGATGGAATATCTGACTGAAGCTGAATCATACGCGGCAATCGAGTTAGCCCAGGAAGCCGCAGCCAAACAATGGATAAAAATTGTCGTCGACGGGGATCCTCGAATCACTATTGGATACCGGATGACGATCCGATTAGATCCATATCACTCCAAGGTCTTTCAAAACGTCCCGATGATAATAGATGACTTGGAATATAACCTTGAGAACCAGGTTGACTTCTTCATGGAGCTTATGTTAGCCCCGTCGAATAAGACCTCTAAGGCTAGAGCCCTAACCGAGATGACTGCTTTTGACGTGCTATTCCGAAAAACAGAAAACCTATCAACACCTAAAGAATTAACGAAGGGAACACAATGAGCGATGACGCTGAGACGAAGTTACAATTCCCTGATGTCAGTGAACTTAGACCTACTTTTATGGAGAAATTTGATGAATGGAAGGTCTATCAGAAACGATGCAATTTTGTTGCTGGACGGGGAATGTACTGTCAATTCGGAGGACACCCTTGTGCTTTCAAACTCTGTCCAGCTAGAATGTATGAGAACCAATACACGATCTCAACAATGGTTTCCGAGGAAATTACCGGTATAAAAAGCCAGCTGAAGAAAATAGAAAAGCTGCTTAACCAGGTAATTCAAGGAATTAAAAAAGATTAACGGTCAACCTTCTGATTTTTTACATTTAACTCAGCCTTGATGTCTTGTTGATTTTCGCGTCGAACTTTGAATTGAGCCCTCTGATCTATATAGGCAAGACTCTTTCTTCCAGTCTGGATATCCAAATTAGCCAGCTCCTCGAGGAGTTTCACATCCTCTATCATCTGAACAAAATCGATTTGCTGAGCCCTTATTCTAACCTGCCTAACTCCATCGGGCATACGTGCAGGGCGATCCCTCAAGTATTTTTTGATGTTATCCCGTTGACTCTCTGGTAGAATATATTCTCGCACCAAATTCCACACGTGTATGAACCACTGTCACAGAGTGTTTAAGGGTTACGATTTTATATACCCTAGTCTATACATATTTGGTTGAAATGTTCGAGAAACAAAACATCATCATCCACACATGGAATGAAGTCCTCAGTTATGAGAAATGCTCAGAAGAACTTATCAGAACCCTTGAAGGTAAACCCGTTATAATATACGTTGCTGGCGTGAAACAAAAAATAGGCACTGTCCGGAAAGCTAGATACGGCGCCTCCGGGATTACAGTCGATCTCGTGTTAGCCACAGACGAAGTATTATCGTTTAATAAAAAAGAAGATGGGACCGTAATCTTCAAAGAAATTTACATGAATTACCCGGATGCTGTTCTCAAGGCCCCCAAGATCGTCTTCGATATGGCTGGAGAACAGCCCTTAGATTGCGGAGCATCAACAGCCCCTGATATACTCAGAGAATCTGAGGAATCTAAAAATATCGGTGGCCCAGACGAAGAGATCACTGAACCTTAGTTACCGCGTAGTTTCCTACAACCATTTTTTTTAGCCCTGATTTTAAGAAAGTATCCATAGCTATCTCTGCATCCTTCACAATCGGGAAACCATGTAGATTAAAACTGGTATTAATGAACCCGCTGAAACCAGATTTCTCTCTGAACATCTCGAGAATCTTGTAGTAGTCTCCATTGCTTGCATCAACGGTTTGTGGACGTGCAGTTCTATCGTAGGGGTGGGTAGCTGCCTTCAACTGCTTATAGCCTTCCTCGGTCGTCTTGAATGCCTGGATCATCCATTTGGCTTTAAGATCCTTCGGATTTTCAATGAGCTTGCCCTGGTCCTCCTCGAGTATCGAGGGCGCAAAAGGCATCCAGAAATCCCTGTGCTTGATACTAGCATTAAGAAGATCAGTGATACCATGATCGGAGGCCTTCGCCATAATTGTGCGATTACCCAGCGCCCTGGCGCCGAACTCACACCTTCCACTGCATCTGGCCACAATATCACCGGCAGCCAATGACTCTGCGATCCATTCGATGACATCTCTTGGGCTGGATTCCCGGACCTCGACACCCTCCGGCGGCTTATAATCCACGAAAAAGCTTGACTGATCCATGGGACCAAGATACAGATTACTGATCGGCTCTATCTTCTCCTTAGGATTCTCGCCGTGCTCGAGGCAATCCTTAGCATAAACATGCATGGCGGCGCCGATACTGGTGGACTCATCGCCGGCACTGGGGAAGATGAACATATCCTCGACCTCCTCCCTCTCTGAGATCACCTGGTTTCCTTTCACATTCATGAAGGTGCCGCCGGCGCATGCGAGTTTTACTGGAGTCTCGTTAATAGACATCATGTCGGAAGCGGAGATAACCCAGTTGGCCATGATTTCCTCAAACCATGCCTGCAGGCTAGCACAGATTCGGTCGAACCGCTGCTTTTTATAGAGTTTAGCAAGCATCCCATATGCGTAATCGCTGTTCATACTGGAGATAAAACGGGCCTTATGATAATCGACTTGTATCATCTTATGGAGCTGGTCGACGATATAACGATCAGGATAAGAATACGGGGCCATGCCCATGAGCTTGTATTCATGTTCCCATGCACGGAAACCAAGATAATGCGTGGTGAGGGAATAGAGCTCGCCAACGCTTCCGCCTCGAGTAGTTTCGCTGAGTCTCTCCATTTCACCGGCATAGCCTTTGCTCACGGTTGAGCTCACACCATCCCCGGATCCGTCTGCAGTTAATACTAGGACTGAATCCTCTTTGTCGTAATGGCTGCCGTAGTATGCGGTTGCTGCGTGAGCCGTATGGTGATCAACAACGGTAATCGGTGGGCACTGATCCATTGACGGGAAAAGCTCTGGGAAAAGTATGCCCTGCAATAGATCTAATCTTTCTTTAAGCCGGTTCCGGAAATAGGGATCGAAGTTCCGCCTTAGGGGCCACGAAAATTTGTTGATAATACGGTCCGTCCTGTTCTTTTCCCAGAGATCCTGTTTCCTAAATCTTGACTCCCCTTTCTTTCTGAACCAACTGGGCTCATGGATGAAATTAGTTGCGAGTGCAACCTCATCAACATCACGGTGGTTCCTCAGGATCTCCCTTATGGCATTAACCGGCATACCAGGCATATTTTTTTGATTGACCATCCGCTCCTCCTGGATGGCGCCCTGTAACTTACCATCGACTAGAAGACAGGCTGAAGCATTATGGCCGTCCTGGACCCCTAATATATTCATACAGAACTATGTTCTGTTTATAGAATTTAAGAGGATTGAGTAAAAGTATTAACCAGTGTCACAGCTAGTTCTATGGCTTTCCCCTGATGGCCACACATTTAACACATTTGAGAACATAGTCGTCTTCACAGGGCTCATAAACCCGCCTCACCTCGTCTGTCATACAATCACATAACCCGTGGACGTCGGCTAGAGTTGTTCCATGTAAATCCATCATGTAATTTTCTTCAGTGTATCCGTGTTTTGCCCACTCAGGATCATATTTACCTTTTTCCATATAATTCCACTTCCTCAAGTCCAACTAGCATATACTCTAACATATACAAAAGTCTATGCCCCGGGGCATAAATAAATAAATAATAAATTAAATAAATAAAATTAGGGTTCATCTCTCTTTTTTCTGCATTCTCTCCACCAGTTGCACTCAAAGCATGGCCCCAAATCTCCGCTTGGTGACCTGGTTAAAACCATCTTAGATCCTAGGCAGGAGGGCTCTTTATTGGGATCTCTTGATGGTTCTCTTCGCATCATATTTTAGTCAGCCCACGCCAAGGACATTTCTCACCGTATTTTTTCCAGTTCTCACAGCCATCGCTTTCTGAACAGTGTTGAGGATAGAATGGGTGATTGCAATCAGTCAACAGGATATCGCCCGCAGGTATAGTCTTTGCAGACTTGGGGTCTGTCCTTGTATATGATGCAGTGATATTGATCGCCGTCCTTGGCGAGTTGCAAACATGGTACAGGATTATAGATTAGGATCTTATCGTTTTTGGTATCGAGAACCCAGTATCCGTGCGTCCTACCCGTCTTTGTTAAATGCTCAATATGCTTATCTGGGAGAGGCCCATCGAAATCCATAAGCCCGTTTTTGCTGAATGGCATATACATGCGAATCTTTTTTTGGTCTAGTCTCCAGTAACCATGAGGGTACTTAGCAAGCATATAGAGCGAATCTAATAGCTTTGGATCACTGATGTTAAGAACATAATAGTTCCACGCGCAACAATCTCCGCAGCGTTTACATTCATACCTATCCGAAACCTGTCCCGTGTCCTCGCTTAGCATACTCTTTTGCCTTTTAAGGAAATCGGTCACGGTTTCCTGTAAACAGGGGTTCCCTGGTAATTCTAAATGTTCTTTATTAGTTGGTTTCATTCCTTAGTGTCCTCCGTTAGGTCGGGCTCGCCATACTGTTCGAGCATGTGTGGTGAGGCGTGAGGGCAGGTTGCCCAGTGATATGACTCTTCGCCTAACGCTATGTCTGTCATGTACCATTCACCCTTCTTAGTTTGACAGAGATCAATGCTCCAGTAGCCACCCACGGCCTTCCCCACGGTTTCAGCTATATCCCCGACATGCTCAAGTTCAACCTGGGTAAGTGTCTGCATCTCCTTGAGAACAGGATACCAGTTCTCTATTGATGGTTCAAGTATTGCGCGTGGAGGCCAGTATGGGTGCCAGCACTCAAGTTCACCATCTCTGACGAACATTCTAAACTCGCGGGCCACCGGCATTTTACCCCCGTGAGATGTGAACCGCCATGTGAGGTCAAGGAACTCCCTGACGGCTATCCCGTAGAAGTTGGGACCGAAAGACATAGCCGTGAACTCAAGAATGTTGCAGATGTGACTGTATAACTGATCTTCATTCTCCACATAACATGAGTCCTTCCATTCATGCTTATTTGATAGTTCATCTGAGCGTATGAATACAGGATAACCTATCTCTTTGGCAGCTTTTTTGACTCCCTCAAGCATGTCAAGGAAGTATTGATCTGGTTTCCCATCAATTGGTGAATAACTAAGTTTTCCCTTGAATGCACCTTCATGTCTCACCATTATGGTCTTAGGAATCGGTATATCAAGGTCTTTGACCTTGGACCACCAATAGAACATACTGCTTTTATCAATTTTCATTATCCTTCCTCCTCAAAAACAATCCCGGGGGGTCTCAAGTCTTTCTCGGTGATAACAGGCATATCCTTTAATGTCGTTACGTCATGGTATTTGATTACAGTCTCAGTGATAGCTTCAGACTTCTGCGGATCATGACCTACGATTTCAACATCGATAGCGAATTTGATCACTGTTTTAACTTCAACGCAATCATCGCAGATAATGGCTGTCGCCCGCACTCCAATGCGATCCTCCTCCCTCTTCGCCAAGATGTTGCCCCATGTAGGGAACTCCCAGTTAGCAGCTTTATCGAGAGTGATTAAGTTAAGATGCTTTGAATTCCTCAAAGGATTCTCGCAGGCACAGCATTTACCTAAGGCTATGACCTCATCACTCCACTGCGGTTGTGTCATTCCCATCCCTCCCACTTACACGCTGCTGGACGACTGCCCCACTGACGCTTAAAACTCGCACAGTCCAAGCACTTATCATCTATGATATGATGCGAAGAGAATTCTCCACGAGGCTCAGCGCAACCATGAGGACAGACTTTTGGAATATTTTGAGAATCTGCCTTATATCCGCAATGAGGGCAGACGCCATCCTTGAATCCGAGTTCTTCACATTTAGGGCAGAAATCAACTGTCTGATCTCTATCAGGCTCAGGTTCTACCTCATCCTCTACATATTCCGGCTCTGGCTCTTCTTGAGGTATCGGTTTTTCTGGTTCCCAGACTTTGATGATCAGAAGCTTTTCTTCGTCGTTCCAGATAGCCTTGTAATGATCGGGTGTTATTGGATGGTTTTTGAGGAACTTACGTGTGTTCAACACACAACTGGTCTTTCCTTTACGATTTTTCAAGCAGTACCCTTCTTCTACAGTAGGGACAGGCCGGAATCCAATTTCCCCGGTTTCCCGGTTGAGGAATATTTGAACCTTTGAAAAATCATCACGATCGATGTTTTCATTAGGATTTCTGAAATATTTATCAACGAGATCCCTCGAGACGGCTATCTCTTTTACCCTGATGCTGATTACGCCAACAAGTGGTGATTTGGCTGCCTGATGAATCTTAACTAATTCCCACGGCAATTACCTTTCCTCCAATTCATTATCTACTTCTTTATGGAAAAAATCTCCGATGTTCTCAGGAGTTATCTCATCCTGTAAACTCGCTAGTTTCTTCCTGATCTCTTCTTCAAGGCTAAGAATCTGAGCTCTCAGGCCAATGACATCGCTGGCAATTTCCATGTTTCTGCCGGTAGCTCTATGTAACTTGTATCCATAACCAAGGAGTATCCATTGATCTGAATCTCTTTCCTCAATATGTAATTGCACGCTCTCTTCTGTTCTAGTGGTCTCAGGTAACACACAGTACTCTAGACCCAATGCTTTTGAGAATTTGGCGCCCCCCTCACGATAGATGAGGACCTCCCGTTTTCTAGGAACCGGATTTGGGTTTGGATGGCCTCGAGCCAGGCTGTCTGGGTGTTCAAAATCTCTCATGTTGAGGCCTCCGCAATTTTATATTTATCTCCTTCTTGGATTATGAGTTTGTATCTCTTCTTCAAGCTGGACATCGCCGCATTGAATGATCCGCCTTTTACACTGTAGGCCAGTGTTAACGCTATCTGCTCTTTAGTCAAAGGGACACCTATTTTACCGGCAAGTAAAATGACGATCTTTCTCTCCATCTTTTTGAGTTTCGGAAGCCATAGATCCACCCACGGGATACCTGTCTCTCCAGGATCCTGAATTCTCTGCCTTTTTTTGACGGGGAGCTCATCTATTTTCCTTTCGATGAGTTTCTCGATTTGCTTATCCGTAAGGGTTGGCCCATTTTTTGGTATTAATTCATTTACTATCGGCTCAATGATGGCTGTAATGGCTTCCTTAAACAGATCTAAAGATTCCAGCTGCTGCTCCAATTCAGTAAGTTGATCTTCTATTCCCTTCACATTCTCAGGGGAGGTCCACGTGCTTTTTAATAGCTGAAGCTCTTCCTCATGCTTTTTTTCGATTTCCATGATTTTCTTTGCGACGTCGGCGCTATCACTGGGTTCTCCTCCTTGTAGTAAGCTCTTCAGATCTGATGCGAGTTTAAGCTGTTCACCTTGACGTGCTATTGTTCTCTCGAGGCCCTCGATAATTTTTCCGAATTTATTGATCTCGGATTCCTCGGCGTCCTTGGCTGCCATAGCTTCCTCGAGCTTCTTCCTTAGATCTTCGAGGACCGGGGCTAACTCAACCTGCACAGGCGCATACTCGATGTCGGGTGTGTCGGCGCCATGAGGCGTTTTCCTCATCTCGGCTGGAACCGTGACTTTATGGAAGCCATGAACATCATTGATGAAGAATTCGGCGTATTCACCTTTGACGACTTTCAGCTGCATAAAGTCCTTCTCAGTGATGTTGGTGTTGAGTTTCTTGGCGTAAAACATGACCCCCGTCTTTGAATCCAGATCCGCTGGGGCGGCAAATTTGCCTAGGATGTGGATGGAAGATTGTGATGTAGGCGTTTTATCTATGTCGGCAGGTCTCTGAGTGATGAGTACCAGGAATAATCCGACCTTGCGGCCTCTCTTGGCGATGGTTCTAACCGCGTCTCTACAGGATTTGCTGAACCTATCATACATCTGAGGGGCCCACATATCTGCTTCCTCGAGGAAGAGGAAGACTGGTTTACGGTGACGTTGCTCCCGGGCGTAGAGGCTTCTCAGGAACCTCGAGACAAAGTTTCGCTGCTCCTCCTCTGTCTCGAAGTCGCTGACATTGACTACGAGGTTTATTCCATTTGCTAGGGCTGTCTCGACATATTCGGGGATGAACCTGACGTCGATAGGGAGATCTTGGAATGGTCCGCCGATTACCACGATGTTACTGTAATGGGCCTTTAGTGTATGCCATTCCGCGACTGGCTCGATGATGATGACTTGACCGCCTTGCTCAATGATCTGCTCTGCGAGTATCGCCGTTGTATTGGATTTTCCTGCACCAGACATCCCCATGGCGTTGATTCTAACGCCTTCTGCGGCATAATCATCGGTGTCAAGCGTGTAATCTGGGCTTAATGATAGCTTCATTATAGCTCCTCCAGAAAGGCATCAATGAAGCCTATGAATACTGAAAATGATATGCCTCCGATGCCTAATGAGAGAGATGCGACAAACAATGTAAAATCCCATTGCCAGAGACTCCAAGCTATTAAACCCCCAGACACAACCGATATCAGCGAAATGCTTCTCCTAAACCATTTCCACTTTGTTTCAAGCTTCATCCCTCTACCTCCCAGTGCGCTTCTCTGTCTCCTTTTCCTTTCGAGCTCCAGCGGGCGCCGATTTTCTTCATGGCATTATCGACAAGTGCGTAATCTGCGTCAAGCCATTTCTTGGGGCTGATCCACCAGACCCCATTTTTATATTCGACGTCGAGAAGATCCTTCCACGGTTTCGAGAGTTCAAGCTTATCCAGCTCGGTATAGAGACGATTACCTTGAGGATCTTCTTGAGTCGGTACAATCGGGGCAGGTGAAGAAATACCTCCACCTACGCCTGTTACTGTTATGTTGACGTCCTGAGAAAACAATTTATCAAAAATGAATCCAGGCATCCCTTCAACATAGGTTACCATCTGGCCCTCTCTATGGATTAGAAAGACCCCTGTGGGCTGAGGGTCTGCTATCTTCCACTCTATCTGCTGTGTCGTGGGAAGCTGCTGCAGCTCCTCATAGCGTTTCTTTTTCGCCATTACTCCTGTGCGTTGGTCGTCTTGAAGTTTCTCGGCCGTGGAGAAATCGGTGAAGTTCTCCAGCTGCTTCTCCAGTGTTTTAAGTTCCTTCTTCTCTTCTTTAGTGAGATCCCTGAAGAAAACATCTCCATGTTCAACAAGGACCTGGCTCAGCGGAGTACCATCCCGGTTAATTGTCAATCTAGTGAGGTTCACGGCACGCCCTCCTCCGGCTGCTCCTGTTTAAGAAGCTTCACGAGCTTGATATTGGCCTCGACGACGGTTATGCAGGCTTCAAGGATCTCTATGGATTTTGAGATCTCCACAATCTTTGAAAGATAACCCCACTTCCGGGCTTCATCGATCCACCCGGGGCCATCCTCTGATGGCCATGACAGAGTTAGGCGAGGAATATCAGGCGATATGTCTCGCCACCACCATCCAAGGTATGGGATTGCCTTGTTTTCATTGATTAGGTCCTCGCTTTCCATGAGTTCATTCAGTTTCTCAGCAAGCTCTTTGAATCTCTCCGTCTGCCGGCGGTATATGGCTTTGGCGCTCATGCCATTCTCTCCTTTTTGAAATGAAGCTTTCCATCGATCATCTTAAAGGGGTATTCCTCGAGCTTTTCATCGCAAAGTCCATCAGAGACATAATCCCCTAGATTCGGCTTCAGAAACACATATGCACCTGCTTCACGGGCTTTTGCTATGAGGGATCTAACCCACGAATTAGGGGGCCTAAAGCCAGGCACAGCTTTTAGATGCCTGATGCTAGGCTGCCTCGAGCGGGCTCCGATGATAACCCAGCCTATACCTTCGAGATCCACGATGTTGGCAACGTCCTCGAGTAACGGTTCGAAGCTGATGACTTTACAATAAGCCTCTGAATCCCTTAATTGTTCGATGCCCCATACCTGGCTGCGTTTTGTGACACTGATCCCGAGTATAACATTTTTAGGAAAGACTCCTCCAGGTGAATCATAGGCCGCTTTCCAGAGGTTCTTGTACTGCTTGGTGAGGGTGATGAAGATATGATCCGGTTTCCCGCACATTACGCTGAGGCAGTTTCGCCTCCAGCTACTCTCAACATCATCGTCAAGCCAATCACACATGCTGCCGAAGAACCAGACCGTCGCTTTCCTCCTCTTCGTGATGTTTTTGAGGCGATGAGGATGCCATGTTGGCCGGAAAGGATCCTCTGCAGGGTAACCGTTTATGCCGGCGAACCTCATAGCGATTCTCTCCGCATAACACCCGACACATCTAACGCCCTCAGGGCCATTACAGCCGGTTATCGAGTTAATGGATTTCTCTGACCATTCGATGTTCTTCTTCTGCTTCATATAGTCCCTCCAGCCCTCACTAGCTCAGTGTCCAGAGTTTCTTGTGCCCATTCTACGATTGCCGCGGATGCGGCGATGTAACACCAGTCTTTGTTTCTCAGGTTGGCACACCGGGGATAATCTTTACAGTCTAAACATATTTTAACTGCTCTTTTATCCATCTCCTCTTTAGGCATATTATGTTCTTTAGCCCAATCGTTTAGTTCCTTGAAACTCTCTAATTCAACTGTCTTTGTTGCAACCATTTTACATCACTTCCCCTACTTCCATATGGAGTATAGTGTGATCTTTGTTATTTTTTAGTTCGAGAACACTTCCTGATCCTAACCCAATAATGTATGCAGGATCTGGTCTACCGTGTTCTTTAGCCTTAGTTTCGTCATTCCAGATGAGCAATTTTACTGGAGGCTCATCGTCGGAAAAGGTCTCCAGTGTTTTCTTAGTTTGCTTTGAGCTATCGTAAGCTATTTTCCACATAAATATATGTTCGGCAACTTTTAAATCGGGATCATCTTCGTAGTTAGCCAATACTATACATAAATCGCCAATATCTTTTACCGTTTTAAGTTCTTCTAAAAACACATCATAATAGTACTCACTCACTTTTCTTCCTCCCCCAAGGATTCTGCAACAAAATAGTCAATCCCCTTTCTTGATGCCGTTTTGAGAACCGTCACTTCCTATTCCTCCCGTAGATTGGCTGGCGCTGGCCATCAACTTTCTCGACTATCAACCACGGCTCTTTTTGCTTACTCTGGATATGCTCTATTAAATCCAGATGCCTCTTAGTGGTAGTCCAGTCCAGCCCAGCCTTCTCAGCCAGGCGGGCTACATTGATTTTGCTCTGCACTGGCAAAATATCGTAAATCAGGTCGATTATTTCGGTGGTGGTGCGCCTCAAGGGTGGATTCTTCTTATTATTCGATTCCATTTTGATTAGAAAGTAATACCTTATGTGGATATATTAATGAAATGGTGCAGCCACTATAACAGAATCGCTTGTTAAAGATAGAGAACTGATGATAAATGGGTTAGATTAACTGCCATGGAGTATCATGCATCATTTTATGGCTTTTTACAGCCTCTTTGCGTTAAAGAAACGAATCTAGGGTTTGTTTGGTATATAAAGGCTGGGGGGTGGATTTTTACTTATATCTGTATCTTCGGTCAGATATTCCTTGATTTTATTTTCGACGTTCCGCTCCCTTTTGATTCTCCCCGCCTCTCTTTCAGCCGGAGTATACGCCACTCCACAATTCCAGCACCCGAGGGCTCCAGAGATAGCGGCTATTTCATGGTTGAGGCAATCAATTTTTTTGGGTTTAAGCGCTTTCTCCGGGTCGCAGGGGGGAAGCCCGCCTTTTTTGATTTTATAATTTTTCACCTCGACGCGTTTACCCTGCTCATCGTAGAGGGATCCGAGGGAGCAGTTACGGCACGTTGAAAACCCTTTCCGGGGTTTGTCCTTTTCCCAGCTATGCCTCATCTTGTCACTGACTCATCCATGGCCTGTAGAGCTGCTAAGAAGGCGTCGGATACCCCCGTCATGGCGTTGATCTTCTCTTTGAGTCCTTCGACTGTAGGCCCTTTTTCCAGTAGATCTACACACGCTTCCTCTATGGCTGAAAACTCTTTGTCTTCAGGCACGATGATGAGGGCGCCCCCCATTTTATAGATTGCAGTAATGTGTTCCGTGGTCTCGTTTATGCCGTGACTTTCTCTCCATTCCTTGGGCAACGTTATGAGCCCTTTGGTCCCGATGATACTTCGAGATTCTCTCATACCCTAATAGAACACAGTTCGGTATATTAATTCTATCCTCAAGTGTATACCTAAACTTATCTTATGCGAGCAACTTCCACTACTTATGGTCGACGTCGAAGATCAGAAATCCCTAATACCGCTTGATGATCAACAATTCCCCGTTGAACCAGGGCTACGGCACCTGATGCCCAAGGATATCAAGAAAGAAGTCAGAAAAGAATGGCACTGGTTCCTATGGCTTCGGCAGATGACCTACAAAGAAATGGAAGCTATTACGGGATTCGAGCGCACCACCATCTGGAAGGATCTGACAGAGGTTCAGGAAGAATTAGCACGCAACCCCCTCGATCACCAGAAGACCCTCCAGCTCGCCATGATACAACTGAGATTTAACCATGCTGAAGTGATTCAGCGGGCCCGAGACTCTGAATCAGACAAGAATGCAGCTGAACTCTATAAGATAGCGGCCCAGATACAGATCAAGATCCTAGAGCGATTCACACAGCCCATCCATGTCGGTGAACAAACTATCCGCGGTGAACAAGATCACGCTCAGGCCATCATTGATTTCATGATAGAGAAATATGGTCCGGAATCCCTAGATGCATTCGAGATCTGGTATTCTAAAAAACGGGTTGCCAAAGCGACAATGGGGTAGCGATCTCGCCGGGGACAGCCATTACATCTGTTCCATGTTTCTCATAATACAGGTAGAATTCCATGGCATCGATCTTGTAGCAATTACCGTCTTCAAACATGGAGGCGATCTTAGCGTTCTGCAGGGCTGCCCAGTGAGTTAGCTTGAGGTTATTCATGACGCCATAGCCTTTCTCCTTGACGTCAGGGAAATGCTTGCTGAACATGAAGTAATACTGGCGTTTGAAGACCAGGAGTATCTTTTCATCTGATCTTTCATCTTTGTAATATCTGCCGATCCTGGCCCCCTCGAAGCTGACGTCTTGCAGAATCTTGATTCGGGAACCCATTTTAGTCTCAAAGACCTGGATGGCTTGCGCTAAGCTCCGCACCCTTATTGAGGCGTTTCTTATAGGTGTCATTTTTGACTCCTTCTCCGCAATGGAACTGTTTCCGAACAGTCTCTGTTGCATTTTTCTAATTAATCTACATCATTCGGTTCTTAAATAATATTATGTTTTTTGGATTGTCACAGTTATTTTGGATGATTCTAATACTTAGAGTCTTATGGATTGGCATTTATAGCCAAATCTGTGTATCATCAGGTGTTTCAGGCTTTGGTTTCACAAATCCTGGGAGCCAATCAGGTAATCCTTCGGGGTACATTTCTCTGAGATCTCCGATGGTGAAACCCAAGACGCCGGCAGATACCATGTAATCAGGTACAACCATGTCAAGCCCCGCCCTTATTGCAGTATGCAGCTGGTTATGGAATCTACCTGTCTGTTCTCCATCCTCATTATAGGTCGCATATTTGTAAAAGTAGTCATCAAAATGATCAGAGAAGCAATAATCTAATTCCCGTATTTCATGATCCCATCCAGCAATATCATATTTGAGAATGTCATCTGGATCGAAATCATTGATGAATTCCTTCACTTCCTCAAGTATTTTTGATCCCCGTGTCTCTGTGCATTCCATCTGTTTGATGAGTCTTGTGCTGAAGTCAAGCCACCTTTCATAAACTGTCTTGAATGGCTGATAGTCCTCAGGCTTCGTGTAGTAGAATCCTATAGGTACTCCCAGTTCGATTTTTGATAGCCAGTGTTCATCGAAACCCCCTCCCATCTTACGCCGTCCGCAGCATCGCTGGGCTTCGGTCTGTTTCTTGTAGACTCGATGGCAGATCGGGCATCCCCACTCAAATTCTTTGGGCATTCTAGGTGAAAACTGTGTATACCATTCCAGTACAACCCTTTTCGCTAAAGGCGCCATATTTTTTCACTCCATCTTTTTCCTCTGGAAAATAATCGAAATAATGGATTAAGCCTTAGTTACCATCAGTACAGTGTGTTCGACGAGCAGAGGTCTCGATATCGGGTCCTCGGTGAGTACAGCTGATGTAGAGATATTTAATGGGAAGTACCCCTCTTCCATGAGCCTCAAGACGTCGCTTAACGCTTGTTCTCTGGATCCTGTTACTATGGCTGCTCGAGGCGCGTCCTCGATCTTGAGTTCCTTCATGATCCATTGATAATGGTTTGGATCTCCTACTCGGTCATTTTCGAAGAGGTAGTCCTTGGCCGAGATGCTGAGGCCTTCGTCTCTTATTTTCCTGAAATACTCAATAGACATGCCGTAATCATGGAGGCAGCCTTCGATATACTTGAAGGCCTTCATGATGTCGTGATACAGCATGATATCTTCGGCGAGGCCGCCGATCACGCCTATGCATACCCAGAGTCCCATGTTTTACACTCCTATGCAGGGGGCTAGATAGATGTCACATGTTATCCTTGAATTGCCGTTGAGCGATATTTTCATCGGCATATCTGAGGACAGCTCTATGGTGACTTGTTTGGTTAATGGCTTGACTGCATTCACGAAGCCGGCGAGCCATGAAGTGGTATATGTAGCCTGGGATTCTTCTGAATCACTGATCTCGAATTTGTCGAAGGTGTTTACCTCGAGGAAGCTCTCACCCATGTCTCCTTTTGCCTCAAATGTCAGTTTATTGTCTTCGCCTTCTTTGAAGATTTTAAGCGCAATATGCTCCGAAACCATCACGGCGTCCTTGATAGCCTGATCTATGTCGTCTAACCCAAACTTGGCTAAGCAATGGAACACTATTTTTGGCTTAGGCACTTCCTCGTCAAGTGGCTCGAGAAGGGATAGTTTTAGAAGTCGTTTTCTCTGTGTATCCGGGTTTCTGACATCAAGTAATACTTTCATCATCTTTGCGTCATGCTGTATAGAGACGCGCTCCTCTTTGGGGTCTACTGTATCTAGGCGTTTCCTGAGTTCGTTTATGTTGAAGGAGAGCAGCAAGTCCTCTTCGACGTCGTATTCGCCGAAGGCGCTTTTATCCACCTTCATGTCGATCATAGCAACGTGGCTGTTGTCCATAGCTATCGCTGTTATATTTTCCTTGGTTATGCTCAGCGACATCTCTTCGTTGACGGCACCGAGTAGTTTCAGAACATCTCCTAGGAATTTGACTTCCTTTGGTTCCGTTAGTCCTATTCTCATTTTATTTCCCTTTCTACAGGTCTGTCACCTGTTCGCATTTTTAGGCCAGGTTTACGGATTTGAACCGCATGACAGTCTCGAAATAGAGGCCCCCGAGGAAACTCGGGGTTATCTGATTACTACTTGTGCCTTGGCGTCTCTTTTACCTTTCTGGATTATCCTGCCACTGTCTCTTAGGTTGTTCCATTCTTCGTAGAATGTGCTTTCGCCGCATAGCGCTATGTCGTTTACTATGTAATGCTTGATGCTAAGCCTGGTTACCCATCCGTCCTCGCTATCGTTGCTCATGTTATGTATGAACAACACGATTTCATCTCCGATAGTTTTCAGGTTTCTGTTTGCCCGTGGACCATATAGTTGCACCCTGAATTGTAGAAGATTTTCCCATAGACTTATCGCCTTGCATACATCTTCGTCGTTAGCCCAGAGTGTTTTGTTGGCTCCGTCAAACTTTCTATTCGAAAAGTTGACGCAGGCTATTGTGTTCACGAACCTCGCCAGCCCTTCCGCGTCCCTTAAGAGAACCATGGGTCTATTCTGCAAGATTCGGCGGCGTATGTCTATCTGATTGTGTAGCTTAAAGATGTCTTTGAGTCTTTTCTCTTGTTCTTTTGTCATCATGACGCGCTTTATCAGTTTCATGCCTTCAGCAAGGGTGTCCAATTCGTTTTTAATTTTCGTGAAGTCGATCTGGTCCTCAAGTTCTCCTGTCATTAAATGCATTTTGTCTATAAGTATCTCGTTTTTCACTTGTGTGGCAGTCAATGGTATGAGGCAATCGAATCTTGTTAGTATCCCTTCCTTGAATTTTAGCTGGCTTCTGAAACTCGTTTCCTCGAGGAAGAAATCTGCCTCTGGATTGCATGCCGTCAGCAGTTGCGTGTTGACATCAATGCTTTTCCTATCTCCGCCTTTATGTGTCTCTATGTATTCGCAGTCCATGATCCGCCTGAATAGTGGCATCTTTGCAAATTGTGGATTAAATTCCTCGACTATAATGCTGCCATTCATGGCTTGATCTAGTATTCCTTCTTGTATTCCTTTACCTATCTTGAAGACGCCCTCGAGGGCGGGTTTGGTCATATCATCGACTATAACCATCTTGGGTGCAATTAGTTTGCATATTTTATGTACCTTGGATTTTGCTGTACTTATGTCTCCAGCCAGCATAATGTGTATGCATGCTCGGTAGTCAAGGTTATTTACAAGCATTCGAGGCGCGTTAGGGCTCATCAAACCATATAAGACCAGTTCCCAAACAGCTTCTCCAACGATCACAATTCTGTTTAGTTGCTTAGCCAATTTCTCTATGTCTGTCTTCTTTGCTGCCTCGATTCGTTTAAGCTGTTTATCGAAGTCTCCAATGTTGGAATTTATATGTTCTCGAATTTCCTGCACTTTACGGTTATGTTGTTGTTGCTCATACTCATTGAGTTCATTTAATGAGGGCTCGGTTCTGAATGGTGTGGCTAATCCCGGGTATTTTTCGTTTATTATATCCGCGATTTTTTCGATGTATTCTGGTTCCTCGATACATTTTTGGGCTATTCTTGATAGCTGTGTACTGAATTCCTCATTTGTCCCCCATCCGGGTTCTTCTTTTACATGGACTCCTCGGGCTATAGTGTTGAAGAAGCCAAATAATTTGTATGTCTGAGAGTATTCCTTGATGTCATTATTTACATACCAGTCGGCGAACATATCTTCGCCAGGTTCCTTTACGATTGAGCCGCTTTCTGTAAACTGAACTTCCTTGAAGCTATCAAGCAGTTCATAATACCAGCTTTGTAAGTATTCTTGTATTTGTGATTTAGGTTTAGCCGCTATAGCTTTGATTTCCTTTGTAGTGTACTCTTTTGGTTTTTCTATTCCTTCTTTGGCCAACGCCTCTATCCAGAGGGCGTCGACGCCTGCATTTTCCGGTATATCTTTCTTTGCCATTTCTCACCGTCGCATTTTCGGCGAGCTCGGAGTTGCACCGAGTTATACCAGGGTTGACCAATGGGTTTGGGAGAACACCTCAAAAGATTTAATCAGTTGGGCGTCCGAACTTAATCGGTTCTCTTCCCCCCATGGTCAGTAAATACTCATGTATATACCTCTATTTAACCTTGTTTCGGACATTCTATTTCAGATACACTCCTAGTTTGGCTTGCACATATATGTCCCTACAGCTAGTTTTTCTCCTAAGGGACCGGTATTACTGGCAATAAATGAACCAACGGCGAGTTTCTCTGAAGGCACAAAGGATCCTATTATTATCCTATTTGGATTAATGGCTGCGCCTCCATCGGCACCAACGGCGCTCGATATAAATGTGCCAATAGCTAGTTTCTTAGATGGTGCTGCCACCATTGGTGTAGTCCTTGGTGATTGTATTCCAACATCAACTTTTCCTGGAGCCGCCGCCGCTATTTTAGATTTTACTTTATCGATGAATGGGTCATCAATTCCTAGATCAATGCGGCCAGGTGACGGTGTTGCTATTTTTTTACGGTCTGGATTGGAAATATTATCCGTGTATTTTCGGTAGTCTACGCTAGTATGAAGTCCTTTCATACTTCCTATGCCGAGACTTTTTGGCTTGTGAGGATTAAGGTTTCCCATCGTCCACACACCCCTGGTTTCTGCAGCATAGGTTCCCATAGCTATACGCGCCTTATCCGGATCGGTGATTATTTCGAGATTAAATTCCATCTCTTCTTTTGTCCACCCATGGACGACCGGAATCACCCATGGAAGTTCCGACGCCATTTCATAATAATATCCTGCGCTACGGGTAATGAGTTGTTTTCTAATATCTGGGGCTTGGTCAAACCTCGGGGGTAAATCCAGTTGTATCGGATAATCCCTCTTCATAACCCCCATCCTTTTGTAAAGATCAATAGTATTCTTCGCGGTTACTGGGACCTCTATTCCACAAGGTAGTAATTCAGATTGTTCCATCTTAAATTTACCCATTAGAAATGAGAATCCACCACTGTCTAATCCCGCCGTATGTTTTTTCGTCATGCCATAATTTTTTCTGAAGTCATTAGCTTTCTCTGGTTTTTTATAGAAATCAGTTATTGAAATCATGATCTCTTTACTAAGATTTACTACGCCGTTTGTTCTTCCACCGTGACGTGCCTGATCCGTTAGAAATATACGTATTTTATCGTCTACTGACAACGGTTATTCATCTTTGGCTTTTGAAAGTACTTCATCATCTCTAGCCAGCATGGCATTATCGATCATTCGGGCATGCTCATCTGCCATTTCTTCATCGGTTGGATCACGGCCGAGTTCTTCAGCTAGTTTGATGAATAATTCCTTACTCATTGTTTCACCTGTTCGGTTGAGTTATCCACGTATATGTTTCTCGACGACGTCGCTATAGATGACCCCGGCCCAATCTTCTTCATTATCTACGTTGATGAAATTGGGGCATTCAGACCAGCTGGATTCTCGTGGTCCTTCTTGGACGTTGCCGGCGTAGTATCGAGTTGCCTTCTTCAGCAGATCATAGATCCATTCTCCGGCGCCTTCGCGGAAGTCCTTGATGGCTCGCCTCGAGGGTGTTGTGTCCTCATTGTTTAGAGCTCCAACTCCGTCTGCGAGATCCTCTAGTGCTTTCCCTAGTTGTTCTTTCAGTTTCTCTCTATCCGTCTTTCCTGTCAAGTTATTCACCTGCACGCATTCACCAGGTGCCAGCCTTTCGGTCTGGTAAAAAAATGGGATTTGATGGATTAGGCTTCTTCGACATTGACTATCTTGATTTCAAGTTCTCCAGTAGAGATCATTGCTATGGCAAGTTTAAGTGCCTCTTCTCGGGTGGGAGCAGCTATTTCTGGGCTATTCAAGTCAACCCAGTATGGATATAATTCGTCCTCATCCAAGTCTTCCCATGGTTGAATCTCTCTTACCTTTACCTCGAATTCGTCTTCAGTTGCTTCGTTGACATAATGCTCGAACCTGTCTTTGGATTCCTCTTCATTGGCTGCCTCTATGATGGCGCCAATTCTTTTACTCAGGTAGAATCTTGGCATTGTTCTCATCAGGACTAACTTTTTTGATTAACTCGTGGATTTTCTTAGCGCCTTCTTGCATATCGCCATTCCAGCCATACTGTGTTTCGATGCGTGCGAGCTCGCCTGCTTTATAGTCTTTCTTGAGGCCTTTGAAGTAAAACTTTGGATCTTCTATCAGTTCTATGTCGATGCTTGATCCCCTAACAATCATTTTCTGTATGTTCTCCTTGATCAGCGGGGCCAGGATTGTCTCGAGGGATACGCTGCTCCTGAAGTTCTCAGGAACTTTTTCTCCCTCTTCCTCTTCTTCCTCTTGTTGTCGTTGTTCATTTGCTTCTTTTTGCACCATATCGGCAACGTCTTTTGGTGTGAGCTTTATTTTCTCTGGTCCTTCTTCGACCTCGAAACCAAGTTTCTTTGCTTCCTGTTTCAGTTCGTAATATTTCCAAGGTTCCTTTGTTTCCTTGTGCCATGAATGGTTGCAATCATCACAGTCTAGTTTATCTTCAGATCCTTGCCATCTTGATTCAGAGATGTTTTTGCTCTCGCATTTGGGACATGGACCGTATTTCTCTAGAAGCTCATTTTGTTTCTTGATCTTATCCAGAAGGTTTGTAACAAATTCATCTGCTCTCTCTATTGTCCTTATTCCGCTGTAACTGTTTTTTATGCCCTCTTCTATTTTCTCAAGTAATTCATTCTGTGCTTCAGGGTACTTCGATAGCCTCATTGTGACTTTAGCATATCCCAATGGGATGTCTTTCTTCTCGAACCGCTCCAGTAACTTCTTTGGCAACATCATCAACGATCTTCTGTCTTTGATGTAGCTTTCCTTTACACCAAGCTGTTCAGCCACTTCCTTTACCGGGATCTTGCCTACCGTCAACAGTGTGTATATGACTCGAGCTTCCTCCCATTTACTGAAATCCTTGCGGAAAAAGTTCTCCGCAGCAGCTATGATGAGGGCCTCCCTATCGTCGAGTTCCCTGATCTTCTTCGGTATCTCTTCCCAGGTTTTGCCTAAGAGCTTCTGATGGAAGTATCGTCTTGCTCCAGCAATTAATTCGAACTGTTCTCCTTTAGGTCTGAAGATCGAGTCTTGTATCTGTCCTGTTTCTCTCAAGCTGTTTAATAGTTTGAGATCAACCGTTAGATTGTCTCGCCATTTAATGATCTCTGAGTGCAGCGTTACTTGGGAATCTAGTAGTGCTTCTACATCTATTGGCTGTCCATTTCTCAGTTTATCCATTTTATTCGCCTGCTCGCATTTTTAGGTCAGGCGTCAGGTTATGAACCTGATTCTTTCTCTATAGCTTTTGCGTCTCTTCTCTTTCTTCTATCTAGTTTTTCCTGCATCACTTCTTCGTAGGGTCTTCTCTTCTTCTTTATATTTTTCTCTGCTTTGCCTTTCGCAAAATCCACGAGTGTATTTCCTTTAAGGTATTTGTCATAATATTCTCTCTTCATCTTCTTTTGTTTGAGTGTTCTTCGTAATGCTTTTCTAGCTTCAATATGGGGTTCTTTAAAGGTGAAGGCAAAGTTGACTCTTGCTGTTCCTCCTAGGGTCTGTGGGACCGGGATCTCTGTTATTATCCAGCCTAGAAATTCACCGAATGCTTTCTTTCTTCCTTTCTTATTTATCCAATAACTGGCTGCATCCCCGGGATTACCATAAACGTTTGCTTTCTCGAAAACACTTACTATGCCTCGCTGAGTTTTCCATGACTCACCTGTTGGTTTTATCCCATCAAACGTGTTAATGATATCCCTATATTTCATGATCTTTGGTGGTAGCTTTTTGAATTTATCTTCAAGCATCTTTGCCTTGGCTAGAAATATAATGTCGTATAGCTCGTCAGCAAGCTCAAGCAGTGGTTCCATGTAACCATACCTCTCGGCAATTAGGTCTTGTTCTATGGGGCTTAATCTCTATCCTGTTTTCTTCAATCAACATATGTAGAGCTTCCATGAAAGTAGGCCATCGAGGTTGTCGGATATTGCTTCTTAATCGGGTTAAAACTATGGGAGATTTAATCCTAAGTTCCTTAATTATATCTTCCTTCACTTCAACCTGTGTTCTACCCATAATATGTTCTTCTCCGCGGCTCGCCAGAATATAGAGTCAATTGTATGGACGTCATAATATATGCCGGTAAGCTCCTCAGATTTCTCTGATAGATATTCACACATCGACTCTGTTGTCATGTTATATGCGGCAGCTATTCTCTCGAGGTGTCGATCCGGTTTGGCTACGTTAAACCCCACGTTTCTGGCAAGATGGAATTTAGTTTTTGGTCCGATGAATGGCAGCTCTTCAAGAACATTGAAGCTTGGGGCAGAATCTTTTATCTGCTGCTTATAGTTGATCCAGGTTCCCCACTTCATATCTTTCAGCAGCTCTGCCGTGTTTAATATGGATTCTACTTTTATCTTGTTACCGATGTGTTTCAATGCGCTTTCTCTTATCTGTTCTCTAGACCGTGATATTAGCGCCGAGTTGAATCCGTGATAGATTTGATAGAGAGCAGGCCAGTGTTTTTCAACCACGCTCTGTCTGAATCCTGAACAATAAACAACATAGGCATACTCGCGTAGAAATGTAGCTTTATCCACTTCTTTTAATGGCTCTACTTTCACCTGGTGTTTGCTCCATTCAAGATCATCTGGATAGTTTTCTCTTACAAAGGCCTCAGCTTTTATGAATAATGTTTCAATGTTCAAGGAAACCCTCCTTTAGTGTTCTCTGAAATGGAGTTTTAATTAATTCAGCTATACGATATGCTAGCCTCGGAGGCATGGCGTTAGCTATCATCTTGGCTTTATCCGTATCCGGGCCTTCAGGTATGTACCATGATGGTATTCCTTGCAACGCCATAGCCTCTGCGATTGAGATGATCCGGTCCTCCTCCGGGTGCAGGATCTGGGCTTTCTTAATATTTGTTACCGCCACCGATGGCTTATCCCATGTGAGCCTGACGGTGCCCTGATAGTCTGAAGTCGTTTCCTTGCTTATCCAAGAAGTTGACCTGACATTCTTGAATTTCTCGATGGTCTCTGGTCGATGCTTTGTGAACCCCCAGTTTGAATCCATGGAGTTGAATGCATCCCTCACGGTCAGGATTTTCGCCTCGAGGGGAGGTGTAAGCTTGATATGCCTGGCTCTAGAGCCGATGAAGATCTTTCTTTTACGGCTCTGGGGAACTTCGTAATCAGCCGAATCTGCGATCTCTTTGGTGACTTTATATCCAGGTATCTCAAATAACGCGGCCTCAGCCCATTTAGAAAGGTGTATCACATTCTCGAATACGAAGGCCTCAGGCTTGATATCATTAACGATTCTACAGAAGTCGAGGACTAGCTGAGCTCTCTTACCATAAATGTTGCGTTTGGTATTGACTAAACTGAAATCATCGCATGGTGACCCTCCAACAATAACTACCTCGTAGTCCTTCTTTCCCGGATAGAACAAGGCTAAATCCATGAGATGCCCCGGGGCGCCAAGATACTTCTCATAGGTTTTTACTGCAGCACCCCAGTTATCGAAGCCGCCGTCCAGATCATACCCGGATTCCTTGAATCCATATGACAGATAGCCTCCACCGCAAAACAAATCGAGCACTCTGGGTATCATTTCTTCTCGTCCCTGAAGTGTAATTGCACCGGCTTCATGCAGGTAGGGCACTCTGTCTCGAGCTGCTCTAAGAAAGCCAGAATATCTTTGAGATGGAGCCCAGCATTTACGCATCCAAACTCCGCTTTATAGGCGTTTATCACGTGCTCGCTTGGCCTAATTTTATCGATCCTGATTCTGATTCTCATTTCTCAAGCTCCAGTTTGATTTGCCTAGTCAACCTGCCGACTGGCTTGAAGTTCTTCCTCAACTTAGGTTGCTCCCGTTTGTATTCCTGCCAGGGATCTATCCTGATCCACTCCCCATTTGGCCCAGCCTCTGTATCTTTGAATGGCTCCGGGAAATGTTGGCACCCTCGGAAACATAGGTTAAGGATCTCCCCTGTATCGGGGCAGTAGAACATAGTCATTCTCTTTTTAACCGAGCCACAGAATGAACACTCTAATCTGTTACGGTTGCTGCGAATCATATTCCTACGGAGATGCCCAATGATATTCTGGAAGGCATTTATGGATATGAGATATTGTTCCTCAGTTATTATCGGTTCTGAATCGATGACTTTCTTTAATTTCTTGATGTAATCTTCGTAAACCATTTCATTTTGTTTGTAGCCTGAGATCTCTAGCTCAAGCTCAACAAGCCGTTTCTTCAGCTCCTTTTCGGATTCGCTCAAAATCAATGTACTCATTTTTCATCACGTATAACCTGATCATTTTTGTGCCTTTGAGTATCTCGACGCAGTCAACACTATGATTCTGCCTCAGATAATATCCGGTTACTGTTGGGGCGAGTCTATCACCGCATATTTCACCCGCCTTTTTCGCTACCTCTGTAGCGGTTACTGGTTCTTTGAACAATTTAATTGCTTCATCTATCGCCCGTCTTTGGTATCCCTTTCCCATTTTTCTCATCTATGTCGTTATCTTTATTGAGCCTGCGTAATCGCTCGATTAGTTTTTCATCATCTTCATTCCAGTTTCCTGAAGTAATCTCTTTGGCCTCTTTATCAGATAAGGGAGTTGATCTTGTTAAGACTCCATCTCCCCCATCATTTTCAAATTCCATCATGTCTCTCTCCACCATTCTCTGGGCTTTAGTTTTGATTTTTCCGAATTGTTTGTCGATAATTGCACCATCACTGTTTATTACTATTTGTTGCTCTTCCTCCTCATTTTCAAGTCTTGCATCTATTCCAAGCATCTTCTCGAAATCTGTGTTTTTGCTTCTTGTAGTTTCTATTTCACGTGTTTTAATGGTCCGAGAACCTATTTCACCGATGATGATACATTCTCCTACAAGGAATGATTTCAGTTTCTTTATGGCTGCTTCACTGAAATATGTTATTGATCGTAATGCTGTTTCGTTGCTTCTTCCAGTTACATGGAAGCATATTGTTGAGTTGCAATTATCTCTCACATCAGATGTTAGTCTGTTGATCCTCTGGACGGCCACTATCAGACCGATGCCTAATTTAGATCCTCTTTTGGCAATCTCTTCTATAATGTCCGTGCTCCTATCAAAATCTCTGCTTCTCCTGTATTGTCTATCTGGTGAAAAGATATCCCCTTCATCGATCATTATTAGCGTCGGCGGGATATTTAGCAGCCTATAATCATTGTTTGCCTCGGAATAATCTTTTTCTTTTGCTTCAACAAATTTCTCCAGTAGAATCGATAGCCTCATGGCCTTGTGGGCATTGCCTTCTCCTAACAAGTTTATGATGATGATTCTGCGTTGCTGTAAGTGTGATATCAAATCTTTACTGTTGATGTCTTCAACGACTATCACGTTTTTATATATTTCAGGTAAATTGACGCACTCGCCCTGAGTATCGAATATTATGGCAGGAACCCCTAGTTTTGCTAATTCCTCTATCAGAATTATGAGCAGATGTGTTTTACCTCTCTGTGGTTTACCACCAATCAGAAGGTGTACAAAGAGAGGATTCAAATCAAGCCGAACTATATTTCCCCTGAAATCCGTTCCAACATTGAGTATTCCTGTCTGGACCTCTTCTCTTTTGTATATTGGTGTTAAAGCTTTAGGTGGTTTAGTTGGCCGATCTTTGAAGGATATATAGCCTATTAATCCCGAATATGAAACTGTTTCTAGTATATCGATGCGAGCCCTGATTACCTCATCCCCTACTTTGAAGGATACAGGTTCACCTTCCTCGGCTGTAGAATCAAATTCACAGCGAGCATTTTCTAGTGTTGCTTCTAATATTCTTCCGATAACTTCTAAGTTTTCATTCAACATTTTTTTCCTTTTCCTCAATCCTCTTTACGACATCTGAGACTTCGAACCAGTCTTTACCATTGATACTGACAAAGAGTTGCTCTGTTATTGAGTGCCTGAGATGTCCTTTTACTGGGTCTTTTAATCTGACGTAGAACTCATTGTTTAACAAAGGATTATCATTGAGAAATTTCTGAAGAGATCTCTTGGATCTCACCTCAGCCGTCCTGGTCCTATCGGCCACCTGACCTCCCTCGCTCATCCTTTGCCTGGATTCATCTGTTATTCTATCCTTGACTTTTTCTCGTGGCTCTTTAGGCGTATAGATGATCCCGCTCATACCATTGCCTCCAGCTTTCTTGCTATGATCAGGTCGTATCTGGCTTTGCTGTTTAACCTTCTAAGTACATTTTTCCTGAATACAGGGTGGACTTCATCATAACATAATTCACAGCTTTCAGTTGGTTTGATATAGACTTCTCTGCATGATCCGCATTGATACAGTAGTTGATCAGAGTATTCAGCCATACGTTGCCGCTTTTCCTCTGATAGATGCTTGTATTTTTGTATGGTTCGTGCCGCGAATTCAGCAGGATCATATCGATATACCTCACCTTCTTTCTTCGCTAATCCATATTCTACGAGGTTATTCAGGGAATCTTCAGCTTTATTCTTATACATCCTCAGGTCATACGTGATGTCTTCAACCGTCATCGGTTGCTCTAATATGCTTCCTAGTATGATGTTCTCAGGGTTGCCGTAACTTCTTATAGCTTCATAGATTACTGGATCCTCATCTGCCTCTAATCTAACATAGATTCTTGCTTTATGCTGAGGCTGTAAGTTGAAGTTCTCTTTTATAAATTTAATATCATCAAGTTTTGTGATGATCAGATTGTAGTTGAATCTATTTTTACCGGTTGACTCGGCTTTATTTAATCCTGGTATGACGCCTTGTCTTGTGAACCATAGATGCATTTGTTGCATGAATGTCTTGATATGTTTTTCAGTATATCCTATTCCTAAGATTCTTACCTCGAGGACTGGAATAGACCGTTTAGTGATCTGTGATGCTACCTGGAGTGATGTTTGGCACTTACCTGTTGACATATAGCCATCTATGAATTGCTGCATATAGTTATCGTTGTTGAGGATCCAACTGGGAATGACTGGTTTGTAACCAGACGCTGCGAGTAGGAGTTCTTTTCTGTCATCGACTTCGAAGACATCATCAGGCAACCCAAATTTCTTCAGGATAACATACTCAGGCCACCCGAATACAATCTGGTCTCGTATCCCAACGCCTATGTTGCCTTTTCCACTCCCTCTGAATTTCTCGGTTACTTGATAGTTCACCGCATGTAATCCGATGCTATTGGAATTGCTGAGGAATCTAGGTATCAGAGGATCTTGAACCCTTATCCTAATGTAGATACTGTTATAGCCGCCTTTCTTGCTATGTGGACCTTCTCTTTCCATGTAGAACATGTTGCCTGCCCCAAAGTAAAAGCCAAAGAGCCAAGCCCATTCCTTGTTGGCGATTATGGGTAGTTGTTTTACTTTGACTTCTCTCACGTTATCAGAGAATTTGCCGACTCTAAAACCCGTTATAGCTTTATTCAGGTTGGCATCGTCAATCTCTATTCCCTCCCTAAGGACAGAGATATCGGATTTTTCTATCCATGAGCCAGTGTCAACGTATCTTCTTGGATCATCTTTTGCATAATGATAATCCTTCCATCGATGCCTTCCCCATAGCTTTTCGAATAAGCTATGCCTCCGTTTGTAGCCATCGACTTCTTCTTCAGTCATCTTATCCAAGGTTCTCTTATGTAGTTCTCCTGCTTCCCAATGTCTTGCAATCCGCTTCCTGCTTAGATCATATTTGTATGGTCGGTTAAGTTGATCAAGCTCATTAACAAATGCGTCATTGAGCTTTATCCACCAGCCATCTGGAATGTCAGCTAATGTAAATTCCGGTACTGTTGTCAATTGTTCTCACCTACGCATTCACGGTGAGCCCGGTCTTGCACCGGGATTAACCTATTGACTTTTTGGTTTCTTAAGTTCTAATATTGCTGTCTTCCGTCTGTCATGCCTTCACCCCCGCCAGTAGATCCTTGATGCTCAGCTGCTGCTTCACAGCCTTGATGGAGCGTTGGTGGTGGATCATGTTGTTTCCCTGTTGGTCCTTCAGCATAGAAGGGAATCTAAAGATACCGTTTTTGGTTGTCTCGTAGAACTTGACCGTTACCTCGAGATCCAGTTTGACCGGCGTATAGGGCTGCTCCGCGTCGACGGGCTTAATCTCTACTTCGGATGATTCGAGCTGCTTGTAGATATGCTTCACCTCAGCATTGTTGAACCCGGTTCCGACCTTGCCGGCATACTGAAGCACGCCATCATCGTTAGGCTTTGCCAGTATGAGGCTTCCGAAATAGTTTGCGCGTGTACCTGTTCCCTCTGTATATCCGACGACTAGGCATCGTTCACTGTACCATTTCTTGACCTTCAGCCAGATGTCGCTTCTCTTTCGCACATAGGGGCTTCCGAATCGTTTCAGAATGACGCCCTCCTCCCCGCGGAGAGTTACCTCCTCGAAGAATCCACGTCTATCCTCAGTGTGTGGAAGATATTGAATGGCTTCTTGAGTCGAGTCTTCCAGAAGTCCTTGGAGAAGTTCTTTGCGTTGTTCCCATGGCATCCTGGTGATGTCTTTTCCGTCGAGTTCGGTGAGGTCGAAGGCTAGAAGCACTACGGGATACTTTGCCTTTAGGAGCATCTGTTTCGCAGGATCCTCTGTCCTGCATCTCCGCTGACTCCCCTCGAACCATGTGCGTCCGGCTTCATCAAAGACGACGGCTTCACCTACTACCTCGAAGCTGCCTGATAAAGCGTTAGCTGCATCCGTTACTTCAGTCAGTCTGTTAGTGTATTCGGGGGTCCCTGAATCCTTAGGACGCCCGAAGATCCTGCTCACCTCATCCTTGGTAACTCTGACGTGTGTTCCATCAGCTTTCAGCTCAGCTGCATACCCTGGGTCGTCTAGTTTATTTTCGTCTGCGCTTTCGCATAGCATTAATTCTTTAGTCATTTTTCCTCTGCTCGCATGTTTAGGCCAGAGGTCAGGTAGTGAACCTGAATCGAACTAGGGTATCACATTGTATGATGTCCATAGTTGCCATACTTCCTCCGGGTAGCCCTCCTTCTGGGGCCTCACCGTGATTTTCCAGACGTTATTGACATGGCCGCTGTATTCATCTGAACCTGAGAAGGATCCTAGTGTGGCGCCGTCTTTCGTCAAGATCTCCACGCTCCCAGTGAACATCTGGATATAGACGATCTTGGCCTCCTTCCACCTGCGCCTCCACTCCTTCTGGATGTGGCTGGCTGCCATAATCTTCACATTCTTGTAGTCCTCCCTGATCCTCTGAACCTTTTCTATATCATCGGCGGATAGTGTCATATCGGCGGGGTTGACTACGATCGTTACAGGTTCACCCTCCCACAATATCTCAGTCATTTCATCACTCCATGTATCTCTATGAGCCTGAGATCCCCGACTACTCCTTGCTTCATGTAGATCTCGTCGGGGTTGTCCCAGATTGCCCGTATCTTTTCCTCTGTGTCCTGGTATAGTATTCCAGCGTCGTCTAGGATTGCCCATTGGTGGTCAGACATTTATTCACCCATTGGTTCCATCAGGAGTTTTCCATCTCCATCAACATACAACGTCTGCATATCGGCGGCTTCGTTGTCCTCGTAGTCCTTAACGGATGAACCTGGGGCCGTGAAGATGCCGGCGACGCTGGCGTATTCAGAGTAGAAAACCGCTTGAAGAGTTAGTGTTACTCTTGGGAAGGGTGTTGAGTGGCCACCCTTAACGAGTTGGCCGTCTTTAACGCTGCTCCTGTGTTTCTCTAGTTTCTCTATCAGCTCATCGATGTTGAGTATATGGACGTTGCTTAGGTTAATTCCTACCATCATAGCTATTCCTCGTTGTTCGAAACCCGGTTGCACAGGTCTTGGATCTCCGTGATCCATATGCTTCGGGTGGATGATAGCATGTCCTTCAGTTTGGATTTAAGTAGGTATTTGAAATCGTCAAGAGCCTGCCTATCTATCTGGGAAAGCCGGTGTCTCCTCTTCTTTTTCGGTTCCGGTTCCTCTTCTTCTGGGCACTGGGCATGCATATAGAAGTGGTCGCCTACCTCGAGATCACCGTCTTCAGTTACCGTGCCTGAGGCCGAGTGAACAATATCTTCTCCTGGGAGAAGGGGACGTCCACATTCTTCACAGTCCATATCCGTCATTGTGGGGCCTCTGTATGGAACCCGCAGGGGCATACATAGTAGGCCGTGAATGGCTCTCCCTTCGGCTCTACGAGATCCAGTTTACCGCCGCAGTTTGGACAAATATTTGCCTCGAAGATATGTCCACAGTTATCGCAATGGAACTTTCCTTCGGAGACTTCGGTGGCCTGATGTTTTACGGTTATCGTTGAGCATTTGTAGCAGCTTGTGGTTCTGGTGAGCCCGGTGTCTACGCAGAACTTTCCGATGATGGTTCCCCACGACGCTGGAATACTATACCAGGTTGTGGTCAGCAGATAGTGTGCGAGGTATCCTGAATCGTAGAGATACTGGAGGAGTTCCTCGCCGACGTCCTCGACGATTCCCTTAACTAAGGATCTCTCATCGGTGATGGTGTAATCTACCAGCGATAGGCCCTTGGTGTGCTCTGTCTGTATGCCTTCGCATTTCCAGTCTGCATTTGCTTCATAGAATTGGGTCATTACTTTCTGTATCAATTCTTTATCCATTTGTTTTCACCTGCTCGCATGTTTAGGCCAGGCGTTCAGTAGTTAGCTGAGAAAAAATGGAGGTTAGCGTTTGAAGTTCGGGTGCTTGATGTCGTAATCATAAGCCGCATCTGTCGCATTTCATTTTGTTTCCTCGTAGGCTAAGCGGCCGCTGTCTTCAGCATCTCGGCGAAGCTCTCCATCACGAGGGGCTTCTGCTCCCTCATGACTGTTAACGGGACTTCTCCTGGTGCTGGCACAGCCATGGGTTTCGCGTATTTCATGATGGTCCTTGTTAGTTTCATCAGGAAAACGAACTTGTCTTCGCCGCCGGATTGGATCCTCTCCGGGACTATGAGAGCATGATATTGTTTCGTGGTGCCTGATTGGGCGATGTAGCCTTGCCTGACGATCATGGCCTCCTCGAATGTTACTATGGGGTTGCCTTCGTCGTCTAGCTTTACTTTGCCCTTGTCGTCTTTGACCGGGAATGGGTACTCGTCAAGTTTCTGGGCGAGCCTCCATAAATCGAACCGGCTTGCATCGTCCTTGGCTGTTAGCTGGTATACGCTGTCCGGCAACCACATGTCGTAGTAGATCCGGGGCCAGATACAGAGCCCTGTTTCATCCTTCTCCTCGATTACGTGCGTCATCTCGAGGTAGGGGAATTCTTCTAGGAGTTCTTTACCTGCTTCGTTGACCCCTGCGACTCGGTATTTGTAGACGTCCTCTGACTCGACTTTGTTTCCCTTTCTGTCGAGATACCCTCGCGTATAGGTGTCCAGCGGGATGGTTACTAGCATCTGTAGTGCTGCGGACATCAATGTGTTGAACTTGCTGTTGGCTAAATCTTCGTCGCTATCCTTGTAGATGTGGGTCGCCTCGAAGCCGTTATCCTTGAAAAGTGACACCAGTTTGCTCACGGTGTCTGGTCTGTAGACGGGCCATGGTGCGCTCTGAATTAGTTCTATGGGGCGTTTGCTTCCCTCTTCTGGGGGTGCTTTGCCGTATCGTATGATGGGTTGCGGTGTGATGTTCTCTGCAGATAGTTTCTTCTTGCTTAGCGATATGTACTTGCCTTCCTCTGTCTTGAGCCATAGACCTTTTGATAAGTCTAGCTTGTTACTTCTTTTTTTTGGCACAGTTTTCACCTGTTCGCATTTTTAGGCCAAGTGCTCAGTTGTGAACTGAGTTCGCTGTGTTTCATTATGGATACCCCGTATCGGTTATCTCGAACCAGGGGCAATCCTTCCGTTTGCACTCTGGGTCTTGACCGTCACAATTATCTGGATAATCAGGACAAGTCCATTTAGTTTGCTTCTTAATGGTTAACATGTCCCTCGACCATCATTTTCTGCTATATTGAGTACTTCGTCGATCATACAACTTATGTTCAAAGTTACGGTCGGATCATCAATGAATATCTCGTATTTTTCAGCGAAATCGTTAAGCTCACACACTCTATCTTTGATCACCCATAAACGATCTAAGAAAGACTTGATTGCTTTTTCTCGTGTAAGTTTAGGCATTTATTCTGATCTCCTAAGTTTGGTTTCTCTTACGGATTCTTCAACAAGTTCCATTATACACTGTCCACAGAGCCAACCGACAACAGTGAATATTGACTCTCCAATTTTCCCGCATCTTTTACATGGGATTGTCGTGGAATATAGTGGATCACTCATGTTGACCGCTTCCTGTGTTTGATAATGGATAGAAATTCAAGTTCACCTGTTTCTCTATGAGAACCTGTTTCCTCACCAGCCCAAGCGAGATGTTCAAAATCTGTGTTGAGGTAGGGCTTCAAATAGATGTTTGTTTCATCTTGCCAAAGTTCACCTTGTAGGCAACAACCAATGAAGATCATGCTTTGTCCTCCGACCCGAGTTTATCTGAGGCTATGGACGGATTCACAATTTGTTTTTCACAGGCCCACCCATCTCCCACGTCGTCATTATCGCAAATTAGATAATATCCATCTGAAACAAACCCTAATTCATCTGGATCAACATATCGGCCCCCGCAATCGCATCGAAGGGGGTCATTCTCTAAATCTTTAAGGAGTTTGTGTCTCATCAACTGCATTATTATAGTCATAATGGGCAGGGATTGAGTGGATGCCCAGATAATGTTTTTATGAGTTGGAGTTAAATTAGAAGGCAAAAATATAATCGAAAATCCTAAAAGACAGCCTAAGCCCAACATGACAAAATCCAGTCGCTTTCTCTTAATATACCAAATTGGGTATTCATACAAAGTATAATCAAGACTATCTCTGGGTGATCTAAATACTTTCATTTTTCTGGTCTCCTAAGTTCTTTAGATTAAATGGTAAGTAATGCCTGTTCTTGTTCTGGGGTGCGTTTGGTTTCAGCTATATGTTGCGCTAGATGTCCCATCATTACTGCCATCCCACCTACTTGAGAGGGGTCCCCGTGGTCTAGCTTCACCCCTTTCCTCAAGTGATCGGTCCACCATTTAGCAGCTACTTTAGCCATCCGTTTATCCATTATGACCCTCCACCGTGGTATTTTTGGTGAATTTCAAGAAGCTGTTTTCGAGTTAACTTTCTTAACCAGTGATGAATGTTTGATCCCCACCATTCAATTCCTTCCTTTTTAGCTTGGTTCTCGTGGGCGTAACTCATGTGGTAGAGGATTTCAACCTTCACGGTTTTAGCGTTCGGCTCCCACTCAGGGAATCTAGAATCTCTTTCAAATTCTATATCCATTTGAACCACTTAGGTATAGACTGTGGTATATATATTAAGGTTCCATAGCTTGAAACAAAAAAGGTGGTTGGTTTAGTTTCTGCGCCTGTATAGTACATAAACACCAGCAGCAATGATGACCAATACCAGTACCCCGATCCACACCGGGAATCCGTCTTCTTCAGCCGTCACAGTGAAGCCGCCCGTGAGTCCATCAACATTTACGGTATGCTCCCCGGGGGCTTCAATCACATTTACGGTGACCGTTGCGGATGCTCCACCTTCTAGAGTTGTTTCCATGGATGGTCCCTCGGGCCTATCTCCGTCTACAGTTATTTCTAGGGTGTGGATGCCCGGAGTCTCACCTATGTTCGTTATAGTGACACTGACCGTGACTTCCTCTCCCTCTTGGACTTCGGAAGGTGAGACCATGAGGTTTGAGATAATAAACTCCGCTGGCTCCGGTGGCGGTGTAATGAACACCGTGAAGCTTCCCGTCATTCCGTCGACTGTTACCCAATAGGTTCCTTCGGCCTCGGGTGTCAAGGTTTGTGATACCGTCTTTGCCTCATAGGCTTCCAGTTCGACTTCCTCTAGCAGTGTGAGTTCTTCTATCCGCATTGTGACTATGTATGTAATGGATTGGCTGTCGATGTTTTCAACAAGTAACTGTATCGTGACTTCTTCTCCAAGCTCAATTTCCTCTGGTGTTATAATGAGGTTGGATAGTATCGGCGGCAACGGTGGAATAATCAGCGGCTCAGTTTCCTCGATTACCGTGACAACGCAGCTATCGGATGCCTCTGCATTCCTCCAGTCCTTCACCGTAAGGGTGACAGTGTAGTTACCCGGCATCGAGTATGTGTGTGAAGTCGTCTCACCGGAGGTCGTCTCTCCGTCGCCGAAGTTCCAGCTCCAGCTCCTGATCGTGCCGTCAGGATCGTAGCTTCCCGAGCCATCGAAGAAAACAGTTTCGTCAATGTAAACTGTCTGATTCATTCCTGCGTCTGCTTTTGGCTTCTTGTTCGAGTATCCGCCAGCTCCTGATGGAGTTGGTTCAGGCTCGATCTCCTCTCCAAACAGACCGATATCTAGTTCATAGGTTCCTGGCATGAGGTTGATTGCAGTCCTTATGATGGTGATGAGTTCATTATGAGAGCTATCGTCTACGGATCCCCCTGTTGTGAAGGAGCCAGCCACGTCCATGTTGGTTGCAATGCTAACGCCATTCAACCACATGTCAACGAAGACCTCGTTGGGCCCAATAGAATAATCTGAGGTGACAATCATTTCTACAATAAGGTCAATGGATTGCTTTGCAGTGTTGTCGAACTCGATGATCATCTCATAAGAGTTCCCTGCTACCATATTCTCAGACAGGTTCTTGGTGATCACCATGTTCTCTATTGGATACGCATGGGCTCCTGGGATCATGATAATTGCCATCAGCACTATAAGTGCGAATGTGCATGTCTTCCTATTCATCTTTTTATTTTCCTCCTTTCTGATTTCGACCCGTCTCAGGGTCTTCTCAAGGGGCTATGCCCCGATTCAAAAAATTGGATTAGCCCTTAAGGGCTAGGAACTACTAACGTAGTTATTGTGTAAGTGTTCGGTATAAGAGCAACATCGAACTCGTAGCAAACTAAGAAACCCATTTTTGATTCTGCTGAAACCCAGAAGGGTGCAGTCAATGGTTCTAAAAGTGTTGCTACAAATTGTGGGACTTCATAACCGCTGCCGGTTTCACCGGAATTTATCCAAACCTGTGAGCCATCGTAGTTTGCATAGCCATGCCAGAGGAATGATTCGACACATCCAAGAGCACTTTTCTTGATGCTTACTGTCAGTACACTGTCGATTGCTGATGTCTCAACCCAATCTTCGTAGGTGCCTCCAATGTATTCTGCAAACTTTACCTCAACTCCAACGTCTGGGGCATAGTACCAACCATCATGTGAGCCATCGTCAAAGGTGGTTATACTGAAGCCATTTGGATAGTCTATTGCTACAGTCATTTTGGGTGTATGAGTAGGTTCATCTGCGTATGTGTAAGTCCATGTTAGCCATTCACCATCGTCTGCAACTTCTACTTCTACATTATTAATGGTGGCCGAGTATTCGTAGTCAATGGGCGTATAGTAACTTGTTGTGATACCTACTCCATCCGGACTGTAACTCGTTTGTAAAAATACTTGTGCGTCGACCTCAGCTCTATTCTTTAGAGTATAAGGTGAACACTCAGTGCTGCCTGCAATAATATCAAAGACATCTGTTGCACTTGTAGAATCGTCATCAAAAACCACGGACTGTGAAACCGTGGCTGTTGCTGTTATGGATACGTAGTAAGTTAGAAGTGCTGCGCTTGCGCCTATGGTCAGTAGCCCGACTAGCACTATTGCTATTAGAGGTATACTTTTCCCGAACATTTTTACATTTTTCATTTTTTTTCTTTCTCCTTTTACCATTTCACCGGGAGCTTTAACCCACCGGTATGGAAGGTCTCCATGGCACTTCGCGCCTTTCGGCCAGGCAGCTCCCGCCTCCACGCCATTAGGCATGGTTTAGGTATATACTTTAGTATATAAACTGTTGTATATTAAAATTTATTCAAGTATTGATGAACTCAATTCTTTCCACTTTTTGTTGAACTCTTCGGATGTGTACTTTAACATAGCACACTGTTGATGTGTGGCGTTAAGCAGCTGCTCTATGTACTCGGGGAAGTAATCTGTTGCGACGTCGACGAAATATATCCCGAAGTCATTCGACTTATCCTTAGGATCCCCCACGGTGTACCTTGCTTTCTTGTTGGTGTATTCCGGCTGCGCTCGAGGCCTGCCCTGCGATGGGTTCTTCTTGTGGAATTCGAGGGTCATCTTCTCTGCTTCTTCTCTAGCGTCCCACTCCGATACCACATGGAACCCTGAGCCATCGCTTGGGCCGCGATAATCTTTAACCCAGTTCTTTATCTCGTGGTTGATCATCGCTATCATGGTGATGCTCTCGAAGGCCATGATGGTGCCATCCTCGAACTTCTTCAAGGTCCACCACTCGTCGCCGGCGTTGATCTGGTTGATGAATGCCAGGTTCTTGTAAGTGAAGCACTGCCTGATACCCCAGTTACCGTAGAGGAAAGCTGCCTTCAGTTCGTCGATGCTCAAACATTCGTATGCAGTGTAGCTGTAATCGTAGGTTGGGTACTCCGTGTATATTCCATCCTCTGCGTCACGGTTCCTCAGCCAGCTATTCTCCTCCTGCTTCTTCGTGAGCTCCTCTATTGTGAAGTGCTTGCTCTCGAACTTCCTGTCGTTGTCTATTGGCCACCCATATTCGTCATAGGTCTTTACCATATTTTCACCTGCTCGCATGTTTAGGTCAGGCGCCGAGTAACTAGCTCGGATAAAATAAAAAGAGGTTAAGAAAGATTGATTGATATCGTGCTTATCTTTCTGCCCTCGTCCATTTCTTGGGTGCCGATGTCGATGCTTTGCACATCGACGTGGGCGAATCGGTTTCTCAGAACCTCAGCGACGTCAACCGCCCGGCCTATTGCGCGTCCCCGGGCGGCGATGGTTACCTCCCCACAATCATTCAGTGTCATGAGGCATGTGGGGATGTAGTCCATTACTGGTCTCTCGCTGCCGACGTATACCGTGTCGTATCTTTTTGCCGTTGTACTCACCAGTCAGTCTTTAAACAGCCTCGGGAGACCTGAAGCTACTGTGAGCTTCTCACGGGTCTCCTTCGCTATCTTCTGCCAGAACTCTTCTTCCGTTATTTTTGCGCTGTATATTCTCCGGTGTCCGCCTTTGCCTGTGATCGTCGTGTAATCTAGGAAGTGGTCGTCAACCATGTCGTTGAGGAAGTTTATGACGGACGCTCTGCTGATCGACGTCCTCTCTCCCTCCAGCCTCATGTTGACTGCTTCCCAGACATCATGGCTACTGCTGCCGTGATCATCTAGATCCGATTTCGACCACAGGTAACGCATCGCTACTTCTTGGTAGTCCTTCAGTATTAGTCCGAGTCCGGGGCTCTGAGTCAGGTCTATAGATATCTTCATGTTTTCACCTGCTCGCATGTTTAGGTCAGGCGTCGGGTAGTGAACCCGATTCATCTTAGACTCATCTTCTCCTTTCTCGGCGGCGAGGTTCGCTTCTCGGTGACGGTTTACCATGGCACCTAATCACCATGTGAGGCAGAAAGCCTAGCGGACTTTTACCGCGTCCCCCTCTACCGCTTTCGAGTGGTCGACCGTTATGCCCCGGGGCATAATTTACCTCTCTTCATCCAGTAACGGTAACTCTTCTGCATAGGTTCACTCTTCTTGTATCTCTGTCTCATAGTAATTTGGATCATATTCGTGTATGACGTCAGCCATGTCTATGAGCTCAGGGTCCAGTTCCTGTGCCTTGGCTAAAACGATCTCAGGCTCTCCGCCTTGGGTGGATTCGTCGAGCCACCACTCTCTTATTCCCTCCGCTTCGGTTACCTCGAACCAGAAACCTAGCCGCGCCAGTTGCTTCTCAACAGCCACGGCTCTCTCCCTTAGGCTCGAGACAAACCTGATTGTGACGTCATCCATTAGACGTTTCCTATCCTTGCTCTCACGTATTCGGCTAACGCCTGTTTCTCGGTGTCGTCTAGGTCTGAGGAGTAGAACTCCTTCTCGAGGCCGATTAGCTCCTTCTCACTCATGGCTGCCAGGATCCTCTTCTTGAACTCGTCGTAGTCGTTGGTTGACGTCCACCAGTGGATTAGCGGTAAGTCGCTGTGTCTTCGTTTAAAGATCCTCCTCAGCTTACCGTCCTCGTAGACTAGATGGAATGCTCCGTGGTATGTGTCTACGATTATGGTGGTTGGGTTCTCTCTCCAGCAGAGGCCTCCGCATTGCTCGCAGACATAGGAGAGCTCAGCCTGGGCTTTCTCGATCGACCAGTTGACGTTTACTTCGTGTTCTCCCTCGCCTCCGAGGACTATGTTCCTATCCCCGCTGCGCTGCATCTTGATGAGCTCGACGACTGGGTTGCCCTCCTTATAGTTACGGTAGGCGAACCGCCCATCTTCGAGTTCCGGTGTGAGGCAGCCTTCGCAGTTCTTTCGGATAAGGCCGTTGATGCATTTCCTGCAGTCACCAGCGATCTCAAGGACGTGGATATCAACCATTCACTTCATCTCCGTAGTTGTAGACCGTTGCACCATATTCTCTGGCGAGTAAGCAGTATTCTTCAACTGAAACAAAGCTGAGATTCCCTAGAAGCGCTGCGGCTTTTATGGATGGGTGCATATACTCGACGAGCTGGAACTCCTCTACGCCGAAGGAACCTACATCCCGCTCCACCTTGGCGCCCCTGATCCCTTTTATGTCAGGGTCTACCATCGGGGACTGGAAGGCCCACCTTACTATCTTGTCCTCCGGGATGGATCTTATATTAACCACCGGTGTACCTGGTTGGATGTATTTCTTCCATCCATCCCCGTATCCTTGGATGGTTCCTTTTGATGCGATTGATCCATCTGCTCTGTGTTCGTTGGGTTTTATGACGGTCCACCCGTTTTTGTGTATTCTTACAAGGACTCCGTCGATTTTTTCTTCTCTCATTGCTCTTCCTCCCCAGCGGTGCGCTCCATGCGCAGCTTCTCGATGAGGGCTTCCCGGGCAAACGCGCTGATACTCGGGCCAATATCCAACTTCCTCCATGAGCTTGGTGACATCATCAGCTAGGCCCTTCGGGATGCTAACCGTCGTGTACTTCATTGCTCTGCCCCCACTCGGGTCATCAGGTCTTTAAGGAAGCTCAACTGTCTTTACCTTCTGTGCATCCAATTGCCGTAGAAGTTCCTCTGTTGAATCTGCGAACTCTTTTCGGCTTGGGAAGGTGAGAAGTATAAGGCAGTTCTCGCAGTCGTTATCACAAGCTGTTAGATGTTCTTGGCAATTCTCTTTCTTTGGTTTTGACATAGTCACTATATCATCCATTTGTTTTTCACCTGCACGCATTCATCAGGTGCTCAGTAGTGAACTGAGATTAAACCGGCTGGTTTAACTCCCGAATGGATTCTTTAAAGCATAGTGGGCATTCTATACGCCCCTCGTATCCCTTCTTGTAGTTCTCCACTGAGCCGTGGATTGGGCAGTCAAAGCGGTAGAATGGTTCGAAGCCTCTCCAGCCGGGGAATTTCCTGTGCTCAACATATCCAGTAAACAAGAAGAATAGCTTCATCTTCCAGTCCACATAAGATTGGTATTTCATTATGTATCCCTACTTGTATCCAGATGTTTATCAATTTCGTTGATGCCTTCATCGAGAAATTTGAATTGGTCTTTTCCCTCGAGTAGCATGAGGCTGCTACCGCTGTCCCACTTGATGCTGTGCTGAGGAATGGAAACTGGTATAGTGTATGACTGCTGTAGGAAATCGTATGTGCCTCTGTCTCCGGGTTTGAGCTTGGTGTAGGGATCGTCGGTGTGTATTAGTTCTACTCGTCTTCCATGGTTCCTGTAATCCATCATTTTATTTCACCTGCACGCATTCACCAGGTGTCTGCCTCTCGGTCAGAAAAAATGGGGTTATGTTATTTCTATTAGATTGTAGATTATATGGAATCCATAAGCTAGAAGTATCATGGAGCCCGATACGATGGCGGTTGGTATGTCTCGTTTCCTAGTGTAGACTAGACAGATTATGCCTCTCTCGAAACACACTCCGCAGGCCATTAGGAACAGGACGATGATTAACTTCTTCATTGCAGCAGACCACAGACCTCGTCTATCAGGTCGTATGTCTCGTCTTCCACGATGTTACGCCGGTTGAGGGCATGGAAAAACTCTTGGACGAAAAGCTTCCGGACGTTCATATCTACATCCTTGAGTTCGCTGTTCATCGCGTAAGCGAGGGATGTCGCCAGTCCCCGGGCTGTTCCCCAGCCTAGCTTAGTGCCCCTGTTGAGGGTGCCAGTGACTTCCATCAAGGTCTCAAGTGTCTCCTTGAATTCGTTGACTCCGTCGTCGAGCATCTTCTCATGGTCTCTTAGCACAGTGATCAAGAGATCGATGATGTCCATCTTCTCAAGATTGTACATCTAGGTGGGTCCCCACAAACTCTGTCAGGCTCATCGTGCGATCATCTTTTGCGCTCCAGTGTGCTACAGTGTTCTCGCAGAATGGGCATTGGAGATCAGCTTCCTTCTCAGTTCCTTCGACCTGTTCTGAAGCTGACCAGTCGATGCATTCTCCGCCGTATCTCTTCTCGCTCTTGTATGCAGTGTACTTGTTTTCCTCGGTTACGTAGACAGTTACTTCCTCGTAGTCTTTTTCGCATTTGTTACATGTAGGCATTCTTCTTCACCTGCTCGCGTGTTTAGGCCAGGTGTCAGGTAGTGAACCTGATTGTTCTGCCTCGACCATAGCGCTAACTATGTTTGGTGATATCTGGAGACCGTGTATAGTATCCAGAACTGGGGTTAGTTTTCCTTCGGAGATTAGTGAAACGATCTGATCGTGTGCCTTTACGATGTCCTCGGATTCATTGGCTCTGTAATACCCGAAACTGCTGGCCCCTAATTTGGTTGTCTTGAATCTGCTTTCATCCTCAATCTTGAATATCATGGTTTCATATTTCCAATGCACATCATCGATGCGATCTCTAAGGAACCCAAAGAATTCTAGGATGTTCTCTGGATCCTCAATAACTCTGATGGTGCTGATCTCCCACTTTGCATCTCCGACATCTACGTAATTGCGTTTCAACACTCTTGGGTGCAGATCGGTATCTTCAGTTATCAAGGCTTCATCGTTTCCTAGCCAGCACTACTCGCATGACCGTCATCTCTATCTCGGTTAGAGGCTTGGCTATCTCTATCTCATCCTTCGATAGTTGATTGTCTGTACTCATCTTTCTTAACCTTCTTCTTCTCGCGCTTCCTCATCGTCGGGGCGTTGTCGATGAACTTTTGTAGACCTACCTTAGGGGCCTCAAACTTCGGCATGATCTCCTCGAGGCGCTCCTTAGACAGAGTCTTCCACATAGTCGGGTATCCTAATGGCTGCCACACCACGGTGCCCTCCCAATACTCGAGGGCGATGCTGTTGCAGTGGACGTTGAGGCTCGGTATGCCGTAGAGTATCGCATTCATGGTCATGTAGACATACATGCGGAAGTCGATGTCCTGGTTAACGTAGATGAAGTTGAGGCAGCCAACACGCTTGGCGTAGATCTCGGCGGCGCCGATCATGAATCGCCCGCAGCCTGCAGCGGGGTCGTTAAGCCGTTGGGATTCAGCCATCAGTTGTTCGTCTGTTTGCACGCCGATGGTCATCTCGCACATCATCCTCACGATAGGCATGGGGGTGAAGAACTGTCCTGCCCGGGAGTTGAGTTGCTCTGTCTCTATGAGGTATGACCCGAACATGTCATCCCATTCGCCGTGCCTGGGATCCTTCTGGAATTCCTGATGGGCTAACCAGATCTCCCTTATGAGCTCCATGTTCTCTTTGTAGTCAGCTGCTGTCTCGGGTGTGAAGTCCTGTGCTTCTTTGATGATCTTAGTGTAGATCTGTCTATCCAGTTTCTTGGTTCCGGTTATCGGCTCGAGGTTCTTCAGTCTCTTTATCCAGCTCATCGTAGTAGCACCATATCTCTGGGTGTCCTGGGTTAGGGCAGTTGCCCCCGTATTCGCATGGGTAAACCTTGCACTTTACGGGACAACTTAGACTCCTATTCCATCCATGGTCGCATGGGAGGTCGTCTTCTCGAGTGTAGTCCGGCGTCTTATGCATGAGGTTCCACTCGTTGTTCCCCCACCTTAAAGCCTCAGCAAAGTCCTTCGTCGTGAAGGCTATCGCTTCTGTTCCTGTCGGCTTATGGGTGATTACTTGCCATGACTCGGCTTCGATGTCCTCCCCATAACCGTGCAGCACAACCGTCCTGCTGAAGGTTCGGTAGAGTTCCCATACTTTGTCGACTAGGTTCCTCCGTAGACTCAGCTGGTGGTTGGGGAGTATGGTTGTTATCTTATCGGCTGGTATCCATGCGTAGTAGTCAACCTCATGCATCGAGTACCCGGGGTTATCCGGGTCATCTCTTTGGAAAGCGTATTCACATATCCTCATTTCGTTAATCCTCTGTTGACTCGAATCTATACTCTTTAGCCTCGAAGTCCTTGATCGTTGCGATCACTTCATGGTTGCTGAACATGAATAGCTCAGGATACATGAAGGAATCAAACCCATCCCTTTTCAGCATCCTCTCTATCAGCTGGAAATCTTCTTCATCCTCGTAATGATAGCTTAGGTACATCACGCTATTCGAATAATTGGGATGATTCACCCAGTCTAAGAGTATCTTCTTACCGTCTTTGACTAGATACATCTGTGCATCTAGACCGAAGATCATAGCTTGCCAGATGATCTTCAATGGCGTCCATGGAGGATCCTCCCAATTCTTAGGTGCGTATTGTTCTTCATGTGTTTCATCGATCTGATCTCCGCAGATTGAACAGGGCTGTCTGATGTATCTTTTCATCTTATCACTTCTTCACGAAGGGCCTCCACCACTGGATGGCTTTCTGGTTGGCGAGCTTGTCGCCTTCCTTATCCTCTATGCAGTAGTTGAGGACTCCGTTAGGGAGATCTGTGTCTAGTAGGTTGACCTCGAGGTTTCTGAACTGGGCTACTAGGAATCGGTGCTTGTACCTGAGGATGGTTTCGATGAGCTTCTCAAGCCCTCTGGAATGCACCCTCACGGTGCCGTTGACGTTGTATTCCTCGTCTATGAACTCGGTGGTATCCTTCACTTCGAATAGGTCCTCGAACTCCTCTGGGGAGAAGGCAAGTATCACCGCTTTCTTTCCCTCCTTAAAGGCGGGATGAAAGGCAGGGTCTACCTGGATCTCCAGTGTGTGGTAGTCGTCGTCAGGACCCCATCTGTGGGTCTTTACTTCTGTCTCTGCTATCTTCATCTAATCACCTGCTCGCATGTTTAGGTCAGGTGTCTGCCTCTCGGTCAGAATAAATGAGGGGGTCTACCGTAGAATCCTTGATCTTGTTTTGATGCCGATTATCTCGAGCTCCCATTCCAGTTCATCTGGTTTCTGTTTCTTGTATTTATCCCCGGTTACTGGGTCTATGCCCTTGTCTCTAAGGTATTGGTTATTGATCCTGTGCTGCTCGATGATCTTCTCCGCTATCTCAAGGTAAGCTATGTCCATGGTTTCATGTTTGCGCATTAACAATCTTTGATATCCCTTCCTGTATTGAATTCAGTTTCTCCATGATCATCACCATCACACGGTTTTTCTCGCTGAGGGATTCTATCTTTGCCCTCCTGTGTGGGAGGTTGGTGGAGAGGTGATAAGGTCTACCCTCAAGGGAGCATCTTATTAGGTGCGTGTAGATGCGAGATATCTCCTCGAGTAGATTGTGGTGGTGTTGACATAATGGAATCTTGGTTTGCTTGATGACTCTTATATCATCTGGTGTGAGGTCTGGTAGAGTTTTTAGTAAGGTCTGTGCTATAAGATGATGATCCCCATGCGACGGGAGACCACACATTACACATATTACATCCACTGTATCTCCCTCACTAGATCTCTTCACAGTATAATCCAAGCTCAAGCATGGCCTCGACTTTAAATGGACTGTTCATAAGCCTGAACCGTATCACCTGTTTGTTCCAACTATCCTCTGAGCAGTCTTTCCTACATGCCTTGCAGAGCTCGTCGGCTTTCTTCATACGATCCTCCGGCTCTTTGGCTGGTCGAATAAGCCTGGTGCCCAGCTGTGTGCCGTATTTCTTGAAGTGTTCTTGGCACATGTAGGCGTGTATTCCGAGTGTGGTTTGGGCGTCATACTCTGCCGGCTCCGGTGGCTCACGGCCCTCTTGTTTGCAGAAGTCACAATCAGGTAGCTCGGTCATTGGTGTACTTTCCATCTGGTTTCACCTGCTCGCATGTTTAGGCCAGGTGTCTGCCTTTCGGTCAGAAAAAGATGGGGCATCATCAGCGTATGCTATCTCTGAATGCCCTTGGCTGCAGAACTGAGACTCGAACTTTGCCTCTGTTCCGTCAGTGAACCGAATTGTGAGACGGTCAAATATGTCACCCCAAACTTTAGGCTCTTCGATTGTTTCCTTGGTCACTTTGGCTATGGTTTTACCTTCTAGTTTCTTCATGGTTCCATTCCTCAAATTGGCTCCAGTAATAGGAAGCCTCCGTTTTCATCGTAGTTGCACAGGACATGCTTATCCTCTATGATGATCTCGGTTAGGTCCTCTAGCATAAACTCTGGTTCATAGTAGAAACAGTCTTCGGGTTTGATGCACACCCATAAAGCGGGCGTCGAGTCTGGGTAAGGTGGATCTATGAAGTCGTTTCCTCTGTCCTCTACCTCGAGCTCCCTGATCTTTTCAAGGGTGGAGAAGCAGCCGTGGGTGCTGTAAACCTTCATGCCGATGCTTCCTATGTTCTCAGTCCTCAGTCGTAGATTACTTCGGATCCGCGCCTCTTCATCCAGCTTATCTCTTCGTCTTCATCCCAGATAACCGTAGTTGCCTGATCGAAAGCCCCACGCCACTCTTTCATATGGCAGTGCTTCGTGTAGACTTTGACGCACACCTTGCTGGGCCCGTCGCATGTCTCCATGACCTCTATCTGGGAGTTGCATTTGTCACACCATAGGCCTCCGAATGGGGCCAAGTATGTGAACCGGGTTCCCCCACATACGGGGCATTTGAAGTAGGGCCTGGTTATCGGGTTGAAGTTTCCTATCATGTGTATGCTTATCATTTTATCACCAGATGATAGAGTCCACTACGCAATCAACGATCTGATGCCATGTCAGAGTGTCACGATCGATATCGAGTCCATCGCACCAGCTCTGAAGCCTCTTCTCCTCGTCCTCGTCTTGGAGCTTTATCTGGGCGTCTATGAGGTCCTCCATTGTAAGCGCTGACTTACCGTCCTTGATCATCTGTATATCGGCTTCCAATGCCTTCACCCATTTCCGGGCGGTTTCTCTCTGCTCTTCCGTGGTGATGTCGTAGCGGCTCAACCAGGTCCTCCGGATGAATCCGATCTCTCCCTCGAGTGATTCGATTACTTCCATCTCTGTCACCTACGTTTTACCATACCGTGAAACTCGCCTTTGAGGATCTTCTTCAAGTCGTCTCTGAAGCTGTCGACGCTAGACTTGGGGTGGTACTCCCTCTCTGGGTCTGAACTGACTTGACCATCAACGGAGTGTGACTCGCCTTCTGTCAATATGAACTCGGGTATGTAGTTTTCGATGTTCTCCAGTGCGACGTCTATCCGTGTCATGAGATCCGTTACAACATCCAGGAGGTTGCCTGAGTCGACGTCATCGATAGGGTTGACACCTGCCCGTGTCAGCATGTAGTTGTGTCGGACCTCGACCTGTTCCTCGTCGCTCATGTTGCCCCACATCCTGCAGACTACAAGGCTTTCCTTGATTTCCCAATGTAGTTTATCCCACCAGCTCTGAACTTCTGTGTCATCGACCATGCTCTCACGATCTGTTGATGATCTCTCTCAGAAACTCGTTACCTAGTGGTGTTAGCCTGTCGTGAACTTCGTTGTCGAACTCTGCTAGGATG